>Ga0194125_10010579_pt1 | contig 12574 bp, 8 predicted proteins | sample TA2KigC250mmetaG_FD_148626 | JGI IMG/M metagenome (GOLD analysis project Ga0194125, IMG submission 148626) | Freshwater microbial communities from Lake Tanganyika, Tanzania - TA2015034 Kigoma Deep Cast 250m | ecosystem: Environmental > Aquatic > Freshwater > Lake | place: Tanzania: Lake... | reverse complement strand
GATGGTATACGTGCCTGTGACTGGCTCAGGTACGGGAGCGGCGAAGCGATACCATGGGCTCAATTCGACCCTGCCATCGCGGCTCATCCAGCCGAAGGCATTCACTACCTCCGTGTTTGTGTCAGCCGTTGCAGTGTGAGTGGCCGGTGAAAGCCCGCTGAACAAGCGGCTGTAAGCATCTGGAGTTACCCAGAGATCATCCTGACGCGCTCCGGAACCCATAAAACTCATCTTGTCCGGAAGTGCCCCGCGGCCGCCGACTTCATACGGGCGGTCTCGGTCTGCTCTGATGACAGAACTGGTCCCAACAAGGCGAGTGAGCTTCCAGTCTTCGGACCTCGAGTCAAGACACTGGAAGGACCCATCGCATTGTGTTGTGCCAGTCCATGGGCAACCGCGGTACTCGCGTGGTGGTGAGTTAATGGCACACTGGAAGCGACCCTCGGCGTTGTCATACTCATCACCGAGCTCCAATTCGAAGGCGTGTCCCACTTCATGCGCTACGGTACCTTCCATATCGTCCCGGTACATGGAATACGATCCGATGTTGAATGTACCGTTTGCCATCACCACGGAGCTTACCTGATACCCTATTTTTGCGCAAAATTGGCGGGGGACCAAATGACCCCGAGCACCTTGACAACTGAGGTAGAATAGGCACATCCCACCAAAGGAGAAGTGCCATGCCAACGACGATTCATCTGGTCCCGATGTCCGACGAGACGAGCTTTGCCCCCTTGGGGGTCTTGGGCTACTGTCTTACGCGGACTGACTTCTTGGCTCCGCTCTGGCAAGACCTGGACTTGCCCCTCAAAACGGTCGACTACACACCGGCCGCCAAACTGCTCGACGTGCTGGTCAGTATCTTGACGGGTTGTCGTGCGGTCGTCCAGATCAATACCCGTCTTCGGCCGGACCTCGCGTTAGCGCGGGCCTGGGGCCGGGCGCACTTCGCCGAGCAGTCCACGCTCGCCCGCACGTTGGATGCTTTTGGGCCGGCCCAGGTCACCCAGTTGCGGCAGGGTTGCGCCGACCTCTTTCTGCGTGAAAGTCGGGTGCTCCGGCATGACTTCGTACGGGACTGGTTATGGCTGGATATCGATCTGACGCCCTTGCCCATCTCCAAACTGGCTGAAGCGAGCACCAAGGGCAAGTTCGCGAAAAAAACGATTACGGCCGCCAGTTGGCGCGCATCCAGGCGCCGCAGTACCATGAGACGGTGTTCTCGCACATTTACCCGGGCAAGCAAGACAGCGGTACCACCTACATCCCGGTGCTCGCCGCCTTGGCCCGCTACTTGCCACTTACTGCGGCGCAGAAGCAACGCACCATTGTGCGTTCGGATGCCGGCTTCGGCGCCGATGCCAATGTCAATCAGGCCTTGACCGCCGATTGGCAAGTACTGGGCAAGGGTAAAGGTGGCCGGCGGCCCCAGGCCTATGCGCGGGAGATCGCCGCGACCGTCTGGCAGGATCTCGGTCAGGAGCGCTGGGTGGCGCCCGCCAGTGCCCCCGTCACCTACGTGCGGCCCACTCAACATCTGGTCTTGCGGTGGCAGACCAGCGAGGGCAAGACCAAGTACAGCACGGTCGTCTGTTCCGTGCTCACTTGGACACCGGGCGAGGTCATTGCCCACTACGACGATCGGGGGGCCTGTGAGACCGAAATCCAGGCCGACAAGGGGGGCTTGAAACTGGAACACCGGCGCAAGAAGCATTTGGCGGCGCAAGAGGCCTTGATCCTGCTGACCGATGTCGCCCATAACCTCCTGGCTTGGACGCCGCAGTGGATGTTTGCAGGCGAACCGCTGGCCGAGTTCGGGCCAACCCGGCTGACCGAAGAGATGTGTTGTGCTTGCCGGGTCGGTTGTTCTTCGAGCACGAACGGTTGGTCGAAATCCACCTCAACCGAGAGCACCCACATGCAGCGACCGTCGCCGCGGGGTTGGCCCGGCTCCTGGCACATTTCGGCAACCCATAGCTGTGCCAGATTGTGGATTCTATCTCAGTTGTCAAGATGCAAAAGCCGATTTGGTCTCCCCCGATTTTTGCGCAAAATCAGGGTCACAGTCCAACTCGTCTGCTGTGTTCGAGGCTATGAACACCACGTTTGCAACCGGTTGCCGAGTCCTAATCTACACCATGCCAGCATGGCTGTCAAAGGGAGAGGGAACAAGCGAGCGTAGCAAACTGGCCTTACGGATTTCCGATGGCGTAGCCGGGAATGGACTGGGCAGTACCGAGAGTTGTACTTGATCCAAGTCGTTTCTCTCGAAATCGTGGCGAATCTCCGACGATGTGTAGCGCGGGCAGGAGATCCGAGGCGGAGGATGCCGTCCAAGGAGGCGGCCTTCGCCACTCAAGCGCGGCGCGTCGGGCCGCAGGATGCCCGTCTCGACCAGACGCCGCCAGAGGGGATCACCGTCGGCGCGCTGCGCCGCGTTTGCTTTCTCAGGCCGCACTCAGGTTTGAGGTCAGCAACGCACGCACACGCCGCGTCTTCCAGTCTATGGCGAGCGCGGTGCCGGCGTGGACTTGGTTCTGCTTCCACCACACCTTGAACAGGCACTCGCGCACCCGCCGCTTCCCATCCCGGTGATAGTAGAGCTTGGTAACATCCAGCCGGGGTTCCACGCTGAAGGATGCACCGGCGGGTATGTGGAGCAGGCCACGGTTGCGGCCGGCGAAGTCATCGGCGGCGCTGTCGTCGCGAACCAGCATTTCAAGGTCGAGATCCTTCACCGCCGGGTGCTCGTAGTCGGTGTCGACGTCCAGAGCCTGCGGATCGGCCACGATCCCCCGCTCCGCGAATTCCTGGCGGATGAAGTTGCGTTCCTCCGGATCCTCAGGGTGGGACGCCTGGTCGGCGGCGATGATAGCCCGCCCGTAATCGGCGAAGGTGACATCGGCCGGCGGCAGGTAATCCAGGGCGCGGAAGATCATGCGCTTGAAGTGCTCGACCGCGACCCCCAGCGCCTTGCCCGAGAGCGAGTAATCTGGGTCGGCGCCTTCACCGGAGAATTTCTGCCACCAGCGCTTGTGCATCCCGATGATCATCTTGTAGAGCGCGGCGCTCAGCACCTGGCTCAGTCCGTACCCATCGCCGGGCTTCACCTGGTCGATGCGCAGCGGGGTGCGCAGATCGCGCAGGCAGTCGAGGTTCTCGGCTGCCTGGCCGAACTCCTCGCCGATGGAGCTGAATGCGCCCACATCGTCAATGGAGCCCTTCGTCTCCTTCAGGATCGCCGCTCGGAGGTTCCCGCTGCGGAACGACATCACGACCGCGACCAGGTCTGCCACCGACTCGTGCAGCGCGTAGGCCTGGGGCGTCTTGGCGAGCGAGGCGTACAACAGGTGGGGCGCGATGCCATCCAGGATGGCATGGCCGGTTTCATGGCAGATGATGTCGCGCGAGAGGGCGGTGTAGACCTTGTGGGCCGGGTCGTGGGGATTGTCGAAGTAGCAGAGCTCCAGGCTGCTTCGCTCGCGACTGTAGTACGCGTTGGCTTCTTCGCGAGCGCGCGGCACGATGAGCAGTTGTGGGTCAGCAAAGCCCCAGGCCAGCCGCCGGCCGAGGGTGTCTTCCTCTTCGAACATCTGCATGGTGCGCAACACGGTGCCGAACGCGCTGACCGCCATGAAGTCGGCTGCGTAGATGTCCTTCTCATCGGCGATCCGATAGCGGCCCAGCTTGCGGCCGCTCGGCGGCGTGAAGGGCACCCCGGGCTGCGGGGCGCCCGTGGCCGGGTCGACGTCGCGGACCGCCACCCGCGCGCACGCCGGCCCGTCGGTGAACGCCTCCTCGTCGACATAGGGGCGTTCCACGATCCGCTTGAGGTCCGGGTGGCCGGACAGCTTCGGGTCCTGGATCATGATCGGCAGACGGATTTTCATGGTATTCCCTCCTACAGTGCTCGACTCTTCTGCTCAAGAAGTGCCACCACTTTCACATGGCGGTGTTGCCTGGCCAGATCCAATGCCGTCTTGCCGGCCTCATCACGAAGGTCCGGCTTGGCGCCAGCAGCCAACAGAGCCGCGACGCTAGAGTCATCGCTCGAGAGAGCTGCCAGATGCAGCGGTGTCATGCCGTTCTGGCCTGCAATATTCAAATCTGCACCTGCGTTGATGAGCCGCTCGACGATGGGTGGCAGCGTACTCCCCATGACCGGCGCAGCCTGCCCGCGGAAACCGCTCTCGTCCATCGCAAAAGTAATCTGGCTCCTCCCTGGCGTGAACTTCTGGGCCCGGGAGTGGATCGCCAGGTGCAGGGCTGCCCACCCATCAGCCTGTCGGCGATCGACGTCTGCGCCGGCCCGCAGCAGGGCGTCGACGGTCTCCAGGTCCAAGGCTTGTACCGCCAGATGCAAAGGAGTTTAGAGCGCTGCATTCTGCTGGTTGACAACCGCGCCGGCCTCTATCAAGGCCTTTACGACGGCGGCGTGGCCTCCCTGTGCGGCCGAATGTAGGGGAGTGTGTCCACCAGAGCTCGATGCATTGACCGGCGCGCCGGCCTCCAACAAAACTCGGACGGCATCCAGGTGGCCGTTCTGGGCCGCGCCGTGCAGCGGTGCAAAACCATCGCGGCCTCTGTTGTCCAGCATGGCGCCCGCACGGATGAGGGTCTCCACAGCAACGGCCTGCCCCGCTTCACTTGCCAGGTGCAGTGCCGTCCCGCCATCATTCGGGTTCGCCCAGTTAGCGTCGGCGCCCGCATCGATCAGCAGACGGACGATTTGGGCGTTGCCTCGCCGGCTTGCCATTCGCAATGGTGTCTCCAGTGGGTCGGTCTCCTGGTCTGCCAGTGGTGTGTGCCGTAGCAACTCCTGAACAATGGCGGCGTGGCCAGCCCCGACCGCAACATAAAGCGCGCTCTTGCGCCCTTGGTTGGCCAGGTTGGACTCGGCACCTCGGCTCAAGAGGAGTGACACCACGTCGAGGTGCCCCCGCTGGGCGGCACTATGCAGAGGCGCCACACCCTCCTCGTTTTGGCCATTGGGATCAGCGCCATGGTCGAGCAGCACGCGCACGGTCTCGACGTGGCCGTTCTGGGCGGCGAGTTCGAGCGCCGTTCGACCGTCGGCAAACATTCGGTCTATCTGCGCACCCGCGCCAGCCAACGCTGCCACGATCTCCAGGTAGCCTTGTTGAGCCGCCAGATGCAGTGCTGTTGCACCATCAGGAGAAGTGGCGTCGACGTCCTCACCCGCTTGAATCAGTGCCTCGACTTCATGGAGGTCACGCCATTCGGCTGCGAGGAAGATCGGCGGCCATCCAGGATACATCGTCGAAACAACCCGTCGACATCGCTGGGCAAGGCCCTCCGCCGAGCACCGTAGGTACAGGCGGAGTAAGCTGTGCAAGCTGAAAGTATCCTGACGGATCCGCTGCAGCAGTGAGCGATCCAGTAGACTCTGAACGCGCCTACGTATGCGGCGCTCCTCCTCAGGCGCCCACAAGCAGTAGAATTCCTTGAGAGCGAATCCAGTGTCCTGAGGGAAAACAGCTAAATCCGGGAAGGTCTCCTGAAGATCAACGGTCAGCGAGTCGACAACGGCCTTGAAGACCAGTGGAAGCTGACGAATCGGGTAGTCGTCCACCGGATGCGAAATCTCGGCGATCTCCTCCGCCTTCAGCGCTTCCAGCAAATCCTGCCAGGCGTCCTGGGGTGACACAGAGCGGCGCACGGCAGCTCCGGCCATGGCCAAGGCGAGGGGGTGGTATCCCAAGCGTTTGGCTACCTCTGCGGCCTCGGCCGGTACGATCCTGGCGCCGGGACTGCGCGCAGTCCAGTGGGTCAGCAGTTCCTGCGCTTCATCCGTGTCCATTTGTTGCACTTCAAGGATTGACTCCTCGGGTATGCCCTTGGCGTCCAGAACCTGCCGGTTGTTGGTGATCACCAGCCACATCCCATTGTCCGAGAACTGGAGCGCAGGGAAGACGTCCGCTTCATCCGGTGGATTGTCCACAATCATCAGCCACCGCGCCCCACCCAGTGACTTGGTAAAAAGGCCTTGCAATTGACGGAGCCCTTCCTCCCACGTCTTGGCATTGAGTCCGTCAGGGTTCGCTTCTGGAAGCTCCCGATAGGCCTGTGACTGACAGTGCTTCCTGGGATCATCTGCACCATGGCCAGTGCCGAGTATCCAATAGATACCGCCCGGAAACGTAGTGTGGAGCTCGTCAGCATACTTCTGGATCAGGCCACTAACCAGCACCGACTTACCCGTTCCTGAAAAGCCAAATACGCCAACGTAGCGCCCCTTAGTTTCCCGGACCCTGGCCATCAGCTCGTCTACAAACCCACGTTCGACATAGTGATTTGGCAGAGGCGGAACGAACTCTGCGGTCGGCGCGGTCCCAACCTTCACTGCGGGACCAAGGATTTCAGTCATCAGCGCGGGAGTGACACGCCCCCCGCCCTTCTGGGTCGAGAGCTTGGCAAACCGGGAGAACAGCCGGTCGTACGCGACCTCCCAGTCGAGACGGCCGTAGGCCTGCAGCTTGGCGTGCACGTTGGCCGTGACTTGATCAAGGTCGAGAAAATCCACCAGAGCCGTGCGCGAGAGCATTCGCACGAAGCGGCCTTTGTCGAGATCTTTCCAGGCATTACCATCCTGGTCTTTCTCACCCTCCTTCTGGCCGGCATAGCGGCATACGTCCTCGTACAGAAGCCCTGTCGTTGGGCATTCGGCTACCTTCCCCTGCTCAATGGCCTTTGCGAGGATGTCTAGTTTCTCGCCGAACTGGCGGTTGCTGAGAAAGACGAAGTGAACCTTCGAGTCATCTTGGTTAAGGGACGTGTTTTGGTAGAATCGGTACAGGGCCTTGCGAAGCGCCTCGTCACCGGGTACCCACTGACCGCTCTCCCGCGTCTTCGCCTGGATGAGAATGCGTTTTTCAGTGGCCGCACCCGGCTTCCCGACTAGCAGGTTGATGTCCTCTAATCCCCCTTCAGAGCCAAGTGGATCACCTTCTTCTAGCAGCATTGTTTCCAGCTGCCCGAAAGAGGTGACCAACCCGTGAAGGGTGTCGTCGTATGACACCGGTTCGAAGAAGTAGTCGAGGGCTAACAAGATAGCGCATTGCCACTGATAGGTATAGCCGCCGCCGTGTTGGAGATCCGTCTTTGCCACTGCTGCCTCCCGTAGTTTGCCTTGCTCACAAGGACCGGAAGATGATCGCGCAATCAGGCAACTGAACCCACTGTTACCCACCGGCGATTGCCGACCTGATTCCTATCTGCTCGATGGTCCAAGATTACTCAGAAGATACGTAGGTCAACTTGCTCCGCTCATCCCGCTCCAGCAAGTGCAAGTCCCACTTCCTGGCATTTGACGCCGGCTTCTCCAGCTTCTGCGCAAAGAGCACGTGTTGGCCGTCGGTGCGCAGACAGATCATGCCGTAGACCGCCACGCTCCGCCCCAGGTGCTGCACCAGGTCCTCGGCGAATTCCGACTCCTGTTCCCGCAGCCGCGCCGCGATGAGCCCCTCCGGGCGCGGCTCCGACAGGTGCTTGATCTGCAAGGAACGCGGCACGAAACCGGGATCGGGCTGAGCGATCCCGTTCGGCAAGTAGACAGAGATCGTGGGTTGGGACTGGCCATCGAGTCCCCCTGGCTTTCGAGGCAGCCGTGTCGAGCCGATCGAAACAGGTGAATGCCAGACACAGTATATGTCACGTGCCGTCCGAAGTCAATAGCTCATGCCCCTGCTGTGTGCAAGCGATGGTACCAACTGTCGAGACTGCCTCATGTCACCATCTCAGGATAGCACATCCAGCGTTCTAGGACCGTTCTGCGCGTCCGCGTAGAACGGTTTCAGAACGCACAACATGCTACTCTAGCATGCGCTCGTGTCCATTCCCTACGGAAGACGGCAGAGACAGCGGCTGTCGCGATCGGGACAGCCTTTGGCCAGCTCCGATCTCATTCGGCCAACAGAAGGAGGGAAGCTTCGCAGCTTCCGACCTATTGACATCGGTATGGCGAAGTCGTATACTCATCGTAGCCTGTGTGACCCTACGGACCATCATTTCACCCGCACTTCAAGGAGGTTGAAATGGAAGCCTCAGGAACCGTATACCGCTCAGGCACCAAAGAGCGGATCGTCAACGCGACCGTCAAAGCGAGCGGCAAGGAAGGGCTCCTCTCATCAGAGAACCGGTGAGCGCGGTCCTCGGCAACCAGGTGGCCGCCGTCATTCAGCAGCTCGGAACCGTGGAAGGGATCAGCCAGGACCAGCCGCTTCTCGCCGCGGTCGCTCGGATCACTGCGAACCTGGACACGGCCCTGGACGCAACGACGATCCTGAACCAGACGGACAAGGTACTGCTCAGGCAGGCTGGCGCCCAGGTTGCCGAAGCCGTCCGGGCAGACGACAAGGCCGGCGCCACGGCCCGACTGGAGTTTCTGCAGAGGGAGCTGACCACTCCCGGTCGCAAAGGCTTCGCAGTATGGAACGCCGATCCCTGGCGTCTTCTGGAGGATGCATGTCGCTCATCTGGTTACCACGCCGCTCCTGGTCCTGGTGGCCGTGCTGCTCCTATCCCTGGCCAGCCTGAAGATCAGCGCGGCGGGCAGTGAGATCACGCTGGACATCTCGAGTCCCAGCACAATGGTGGTCGTGGCGTTTCTCTTGGGTACGGTTTCCTGGCCACTGTGGGATTTCATCGAGGGAACTGCGCGGCGGATCACGGGGCCGCAGGAATGAGCGCATGGGACGCAGTGACCCGGCGTCAAGTGCGAGCGTTTTGCGGTCCTGAGCCACAAAAGGAGGCGCACATGGCGGCATCGATCACTACCAAGAAACGCGGCTTCGTGATGACGGGCGGGGGCGCGAAGGGGTTCTACGAGGCCGGGGTGATCCACGCCTTCCATCTGACGGGCATGGAGTTCGACGTGATCACCGGTTCCTCGATCGGCGCCATGAACAGCATCGTCTATGCCGAGTACCTGTACCGCAAGCGCCAGCTCCCGGAGCTCCAGCGCGAGAACCCGCTGGCCGCGATCGAGGCCATGGACCCCTTCGTCAAGGCCTTCCACCGCACCTGGCTGTTGATGCCCAGCATTCGGATCATCGACGACGGCGAAGACGGGCCGCTTGGTCGGTTGAAGGATGACCTGGCGAACTTCCATGTCAGCCTGCCGCAGCTCGTCCGGCTCGGCTGGTGGTACCGCGACCCGGATCGCAGCAAGCTGCCAGTGCCAGGCCTATGGCCAGCCTTCCTGCGACTGCTCCTCGAACTGGTGGAGCGCCTGGGGGGCGGCGGCAAGCTGCTGCAGATCATCAAGCACCACCCCTACGGCGTGATCAAGACTGCCCTGCGTGTCTATCTGGACCGCTTCGGCATGCTGAGATCGGTGGTCCCAGCCCACGACGACGCCCGGCTGAGCAACGCCTTCACGGGCACGGTGACTCCCCTGTTGCCACAGCACCTGGATGGGGACGTCTCCACCGAGTACGATCCCACGGCCAGGGCGGTCGAATTGGTGGACCCGGGCCGCACCTTCCGCGACTATGCCGAGCAGCGCATCACCGTGCGCCTGACTCGCGCCAACTACCGCACCGGCCGCCTGGAGATCTCCACCTACCTGACGCCCGAGGATTTCGTGCGCTACATGGGGAAGCAAGCCTGGCGGCTGAAGGTCCCCGATCCCACGCGGATCCCGCTGGGCAGCTTTCGTCTGCAGATGCCCGGCAACCCCAACGCGGTTGCCGCGGCCCTGGCCTCGGGCCGCTTCCCGGGCGTTTTCGAGCCTTACCCCATCACCGACATCTATCCCAGGTCGGATGCCGGTAACGCCCTGCCGTATCGGATGATGGAGGCATGGCTGGACGACGCAGCCGCGGTGGAAGGGCTGAGTCAGGCGCGCCGGGCCATGCGAGAGGCACGGGTGGAGACCGATGACTGGGAGGATCACCTGGCTACCTGGCGGAAGTCGCAGCGTATGCACGGCTTCTTCCCGCTGCTCACCGATACCTACATCGACGGCGGGGCGATCGACAACACGCCAGGCAATGCTGCGGTCGACGCGATCCGCGAGTGGGCGGAGGTCGCCGGCGTGTCGCGGCGAGCGATCGAGCTGGAGCTGTTCGTCATCTACCTGCATCCCGAGCCGGGCGTCGATCCCACGAAGACGGCAGATGCGGCCCTCTTTGACGTGGTAGGTCGCACAATGGAGATCCAGGGTGCGGTGAAGAAGAGCAGCGAGGCGGTGACCGTCGACACCATCAACACGTTCGGCGAGCGCGGCGCGGACCTGGGTCGCGTGCTGCAGCTCCTGCTGGCGGCTCACCGTGCGACGCTCGACGGGCTGCCCGCGGCCGATCGGGACGCTGCGCAGCAGCGCCTGGCCGCGGGGATCAAGGAGCTTCGCCTGCGCCTGCCGCGCGGCGAAGCGGAAAACGATATCTTGGCGCGCCTCGCCGTCTGGGCCGAGGACATGATGGCCAACAAGCTGCCGCTGCATGTAGAGAAGGTGATCGTCTACCCACAGGAAATGCCGCTCAGTACGCTGCAGTTCACGGAGCGGTTGGGGTACCGCAAGGACAACGCCATCAAGATGCTGACACAAGGCTGTCACGACACGCTGTTTGCCCTGCGCAACCATCTGGAAAAGGATAAGAACCTCATCGACGACCAGGATCACCGGGCGCGGTCCCTGGCCCGACGTTGGATGGGGGTCGATGACTGGCCGAAAGAAGAGGGAGAGCAGTTGAAGATGCACGAGGCCTGGCAGTGCACGCGCACTACCTGCACCTTCCATACCCGCCATTGCGCGCGCGGCGCCAATGCGCGGCAGTGAGACACCGTCAGGAGGAGACATCATGGCACGCAAACCGAGAACTGGGGCCGCGTCCGGCCGAGGGGCGGCGGCCGGCGACGCGCAGTCTAAATCTCCCAGCAAGCCTTGGGGATCGAAGACCGGCGCCCTCCCCCAGTACGTCATGGAGGACCTGAACCAGGTCTACCAATTCCTGGGCAAGCAGACACGCCGCCGCGTGGGCCTGATGATGAGGATCCCGGTCTTCATCAAGGACCCCGCCGTGGCGATGGAAGACCCTTTCCTCGGCGTGCAGGAGATCGAGGTGCGTGTGGAACCCGGCTTCGGCGACGGGCCGACGAGCTCGCGCATCGCGGTGGTGGATTTCAACGCCGATACCCAGCAACTGACCGATCCGGTCGCCTGGAAGCCGGAGAACGGCTGGTTCTGCGTGCCGCCCGGCGGCGAGTGGCTGCCGGATGCCCCCAAGGATCCACCCACGAGGAAGAAGCCGAGCGAGGAGAAGCAGCGGGAGTACGGTGCGTACTACCGGCAGTTCATCGAGCAGACGATCGGCAACCGGCACTTTCATCAGGTGAACGCGTGGGCGACCGTGCAGCGCGTGCTGGAGTTTTACGAGGACGCGCAGGCGTTGGGCCGCGCGGTGCCGTGGGGCTTCGACGGCAACCGGCTCATCGTCGTGCCGCACGCGGGCTACGGCGAGAACGCGTTCTATGACCGCGGCAGCAAGTCGCTGCAGTTCTACTACTTCGGCGATACGGACCGGCCGGGCTACACCTGCCTGTCGCACGACATCATCGCCCACGAAACCGGGCACGCCGTCCTCGACGGCATCCGGCCACTCTACAACCACGCCTCATCCGTGCAGACCTCGGCCTTCCACGAGTTCATCGGCGACCTGACCGCGATCTTGCTGGCGCTGTTCAACAACGACATCCGCCATCGCCTGGCGGAAACCACCGGGGGGGACCTGCGCGCTGCGGGCCCTCTGGCCGGGCTTGCCAGTCAGTTCGGCCAGGTGGTGGCGGGGCGGCCCTATCTGCGGAGCGCGATCAACGAGCTGACCATGGGGGAAGTGGGAAGTTCGCTCAGCCCGCATACCGTATCGCAGGTGCTGACCGGGGCCATGTTCGACATCCTGATCTCGATCGCCGCGAAACACATGGCGAAGAACGTCCCCGAAGAGGGGGGCGAGGGCGCCGGCCGCGGCGTCGACGCTGACGAGGACGCGGCCCGCGACACGGACGGCGACGCTGGCGCGAGGGACGTTCAAGAGGAGGCGACTGCCGCCGGGTCCGCGCAGCCGCGCACGGTCACGCCGGCCCAGGCCCTCTGGTGGTCGGCGGACCGTTTCCGCCGGGTGGCTCTGCAGCCGCTCGACCTTTGTCCGCCCTGCGATATCCAGTGCCTCGATTACGCCCGGGCCGTCCTGCGCAACGATATCCTGACCAACCCGGTGGACGAAGAGGGGTATCGCCACGACATGCTGAAGGCGTTCCACCACCGCAGGTTGTGCCGCTGCGCCTATCAACGGGGCCTGGACCTGCCGGGTGACTGCCAGTTCGGTGAGGCGTTGGATGAATCCTCGCACCGGCCCCAGATCGACCTGGTGTACCACGACATCGAGCGGGTGGCGCGCTCACGGACGGCCGCCTACTACTTCCTCAGCGACAACCGCCGCGCGCTGCGCATCCCTGCGCACCAGGACATACGCGTCGTCGATCTGTACGACAACGCCAAGTTGGGCGTGGCGGCCGAGCGGCTGCCGCGTGAGATCGTCCTGGAATACCT
>Ga0194125_10010578_pt1 | contig 12574 bp, 9 predicted proteins | sample TA2KigC250mmetaG_FD_148626 | JGI IMG/M metagenome (GOLD analysis project Ga0194125, IMG submission 148626) | Freshwater microbial communities from Lake Tanganyika, Tanzania - TA2015034 Kigoma Deep Cast 250m | ecosystem: Environmental > Aquatic > Freshwater > Lake | place: Tanzania: Lake... | reverse complement strand
TTGGCAAGGGCATACTTACTTACGGATCGTTGACGATTCAGGCACGGTGGTCGATACACGAGGGGCGCGTTTTCCATCTGCTGACAAAGGTCAAGGTCCATGGCCCGAGCCTTTCGATGAAGAACCGAGAAGTTGCAGCCCGTGCCGCAAAACCAAGGATAAGTTGACTCATGGCTCTGGAAAAGAAAAGCTTGGCACGGATGCATCGGACGAAGAAATATGGGAATGCATAAAAGCTCATTCGTTGACCAGACATTACCATGAGCTGAAATATAACTGCAACGATTGGACTAAGGAGGCCCAAAAGGCGTGTGGGATTCAGTGCCCCGCAAACCATCGCACCAGACGCTAGTAGCGATCGCTACTTGCAGAGGAACAGAAGCAATTGCAGCAGTGGCACGGTTCATTTCCTTGAGCGAAATACACGAGAAGACAAAGTTGTTTCTGTCCTACTTGTTCGAACGCAAGTCTCCTGCGAAATTGTGATATCTAAGTAACCTGCCTGATATGGATAGTTCTTGCCGAGAAATGGCTAAACCGCGATCTGACTGAGATCGCTGCGAGCCGTGGTTGAACTCGGAAGAGAATGCGAGTGTATTGGTATAAGTTGGTTCGCGTAGGGATCCCCCTGCTTTGCAGTCTTGGGGCGGGCGTGGGGGAGGATGCTCGCTCTGGATTCGAGACTCGCCCGAATGGGTTTGCAATTCACGGGAGGCGGTTCTGGATCCACTCGGGCGAACTTCACTGCGCCCGCGTGCCGCGAGAGTACAGGTCGCATCGCCTGCTGATGCTACGGGCGCTGGGCCTGAACACCGTCAGCACCTACGTGTTCTGGAACCTGCATGAACCGCAGCCGGGCAGATTCGATTTCTCCGGCGACGCGGACGTCGCCGAGTTCTGCCGGGCTGCCCAGCGCGTAGGGCTCTACGTCCTGCTTCGGCCCGGTCCCTACGTCTGCGCCGAATGGGACATGGGCGGTCTGCCGTGGTGGCTGTTGAAGGAGAGCGAGATGTGGCCGCGCACACGCAGTCCGGGCAACATCGAACCCGCCCGCCGTTATCTCAAGGCTCTAGGCGAACAGCTTGCCCCACTTCAAGTCACCCGCGGTGGTCCGATTCTCATGGTCCAAGTCGAGAACGAATATCTCGGGTTCGGTCGGGATCGGCAGTACCTCGAGGCACTAGCAGCGACCCTGCGCGAGGCTGGATTCGAGGTTCCGTTGTTCACTTCCGAAATGAGCGGGACGCTCGGCCGATCCATGAGCCCGGAGTTGCTGATGGCGGTTGGTTTCAGTGGCGATCCTGCCACACTGATCGCCGCGCTGCGCCAGGTCCAGCCGGACAAGCCACTCTTCTGCAGCGAGTATTACGCCGGCTGGTTCGACGCCTGGGGCCGGCCGCATCACCGGTCGGATGGCTGGACCGTCCAGCTCGATGGCCTCCGGAAGATGCTCGATCGACCCCACCAAACTACCCGCTGGCCGTGGCGACCAACTGCGGCTCGAGGAAGTGCGCGATTACGCGCTGGTCCTTGTGGACGGCACCAAGATTGGCACGCTGGATCGGCGGCACCGCCAGACCACAGTGGCGCTCCCCGCTCGCGAGACGGAATCGACGCTGGACGTGCTCGTCGAGGCGTTCGGCCGGATCAACTTCGGCGACGCCATAGCGGATCGCAAAGGGCTCATGGCCCTGGCTGAAACGGGGCCGCAACGAGATAATGGCGTTCGAGCTCAACGGGGCCGCCGAACACCGGATCGCCGGCTTGCCCGAGCCGATCCTGGATCGACTCAATCCCGAGGCGGCCGGCTCGACTCATCGGCAGCCTGGACAAAAGCTCGAACTCGAGGGTCTGACGCCGATTGCCGTTGGGGTGTTTGCGCCTGGGGCGGACTGGCAGAGGGTGTCCTTCGCGCCGACTCGTGGCCGGTATTTGTGCCTGGAGGCCCTAAGTGCCGCGCCCCGCTTGACCGGCCGAGGGAGAATACGGACTGGCGGAAGTGCAGGAAGACCTCGCTCATGCGCGTCGTCAGTAACACGTCACCCCGCTCCAACCTTGCCATCATTGGCCGGCTCGAACTCCTGCAGCGTCGATACGCGGAGATTCTCATTGCGCTGGAAGTTGCTTCGGAGCTCGCCGCCCGCGCGCTGGGCCTGACATTCCGCTCCCAGCCGGCGCAGCACGCGCTGGGTCAGGCCGGCCTGCTTGCGCCAAGCGGAGCGCGGCGGGCAGGCCACCCCGGCGGGAAGCGACTCCTCACCCCGGCCCTCTCCTCGGCCGAGGAGGAGCGGGAGAACTTCCATTCCAGTTCTTGCCAGACATTCAGGTCGATGGGCGAACCGAGCTGGCTGAGCCAAGCGCGCAGCGAAGGCGTGCGGGCCTCGGGCAGGTAGAGGGCGATCAGCAGGCTCGGGTCGAAGTAAATCCTCATCGTCGCCCTTGGCTCACGATTTGGCTGCCAGGCGTGCCGGGAAGCGGCTCTGTGCCCCAAATGGCTTCCAGTTTCGCAGACGTTTCGTTCCAGTCCACTTTGTCCGGCGGCGGAGGAACCAAGCGGGCGAAGGGCCGGCGCTTCTCGACGATTTCAACTTCTTGCCCTTCTGCGACCAGCCTCAGGAGCGCGTCAAGCTTGGATTTGGCTTGAGTCAACGTGACCGTCTTCATGGAGCGAGTATGCCATGTCTGACGGAGCGGGAACAAGGTTCCTTATTGGCTGGGACACGCGGCGGGCGGTGAGGAGGTGGTTGGCCGCTTGCCTTTCCGACAGGCCCAGCCGTCCGGCCAAATCGCGCAGCGGCGGCGGCTCAGCGCCTTCCAAGGCCGGGAGCACTAGCCGGAGCGCCGGCATCTTACCGGCTTTCGGTGTTCATGAGGCAAAAGCCGGTCACAGACCGGCGCTCCAGCCTGTCGGCGTTCTGTGCGAGAGGTGAGAAAATAACACCCCTTCGGTCAAAGCCGCATCAGCTCCCCCGACATCACGGACACGGTTGCCCGGGTGCTGTGGATGGGTGGGTTGAGGCAGGCTGGCAGGAAACCGGACGCGGGACCACCGTCGGGTACACGCGGCTGCTGCGACTGCGTAGCGCGGTCACTGCCGATCGAGTGCGCCTGCGCCTGCTGGAGTTCCGAGTGGGGCCGAATTCGCCACTGCGCTGAGCTGGCAATCCTGGGCGTTCCCCGGGGTTGACGGTCGTCCTTATCGCATGACGGGATCTGTGATCCACGGTCCGGAGCGGAGTAATGGAGTGGTGCGGGCAGAGGGGGCGTTAGAGGACTGCTTCTCTCGTCTCCCTTCTCCCTTCTCCATTTTCCATTCTCCATTCGCCCTTGTTCACCCCCACAGGTCCGCTGTCGCTCGCAGCGTGCGCTCGTACGGGTTCCCACAGAGAAAGTGTGTTGCCTAGGCGAGCGGCGCTTCCTCGGTGAACTCGTAGCCCTGTCGTCGAGTCGAGCCGCGGGCCGCAGTGGAAGGAGCCGGCTCGGCCGGAGCCTCGCCTCTACCGACCCTCGAACGATCCCAGCCCGTCACTGTCACTGAGGTTGGGCGGTCGAGGGAAGACAGAAGCCGCCGTGAGGATCGTGGGCTGGGAGTTCCGGGTTGCGGCTCAGGACCCTGGCCACGGTCGAGAGCAAATCCCCGCTGTTGACCGGCTTGGCGAGAAGGGCTTGGACGGTCGCCGTGGCGGCCTCGGTGGCGGATCTCTCCGAGCCTAGGCCCGTGGTGGCGACGATGCGCAAGGTCGGATTGAGACTCCGGAGCGCTTGGATGCCGGCGGCGCCATCCATGACGGGCATCAGCAGGTCCATGAGCACCAGCTCGATCTCGCCTCGGTGCGCCGCGTACCGGGCCACGGCTTCGGCCCCGTTGGCGGCAGTGAAAACCCGATAACCGTGCCGCGCCAGGATCCGTCCGCAAAGGTGCCGCAGGGCGTCTTCATCGTCCACGACCAGCACGCCTTCGCCGTGCCCGGTGGGCCGCGTCTCGATCGGGCCGAGGGTGGGCGTCGCGGGGCGGGCAAGGCGCGTGGAAGCGACGGGGCACGAGGGCCGTCGTGAGCTGCCGGATGTATCTGTAACAATTTGCTCATCAATGACTAACAAATAGCTGTACCGAGCGCTTATTGGGGGGAGCGTCTCGGCCGGCCCACGCCGACCAGGCGGCGACGACACTAGCCCCACATAGGTCATATACGGACCGCTTCAGCCGAATCTTGTAAAAATCTTCATTTTTTTTGGGCGGCGGATTTCTGGGCGGTGACGAAAAAAAATGAAGATTTCTCAAAGATTCGGAAAAACGGTCCGTATATATCTACAGTGGGACGCTATGAACAGGACGCCTGAGTGGATCTCGACGAGGCAAAGCCTGCTGAGCCGGTTACGGAATTGGCAGGACGGAGCCAGTTGGGAGGATTTCTTTGGGGTTTACTGGAAGCTGATCTACAACGCAGCCGTCAAAGCCGGCCTGACCGACGCCGAAGCCCAGGACGTGGTCCAGGAGACGGTCATCTCGGTATGCAAGCAGATGCCGGGGGCTACCTATGATCGGTCGCTGGGCCCGTTCAAGGCGTGGCTGCTTCAGTTAACGCATTGGCGGATTGTGGACCAACTGCGCCGGCGGCCGCCGTATTGGGGCCAACCGCACTCCCGGTCCGACGAGACGGCGACGGTGGATCGGGTGCCCGACCCGGCGAGTCTCGCGGAGCTTTGGGAGGCCGATTGGGAACAGAACTTGGTGGATGCCGCCATTGAACGAGTCAAGACCCGGGCCGACACCAAGCAATACCAGCTCTTCGATCTGTATGTGCTCAAGCAGTGGCCGATCGCCAAGATCAAGGCCACCCTGGGCGTGCGCGCCGCGGACGTCTACTTCGCCAAGTTCTACGTCGCCAAGCGGATCCAGAAGGAAGTGCGCTTTTTGCAGACGCGGTTCTACTAAACCCTAGGCCTATGAACAAAGCCATCCATCCGTTCGTGTCCTGTTGGAGCCGGCGCAACCGACAAGTAGCGCTGGCCCCGTACCGGTTATTGTCGCCGCAGTGCGCCGCTCGGATCCGGCGCCGCATCCTGCGCACGCTTTCTGCCCGGCTGGATCCAAACCGACGGTCCAGACTCCCAGCGCTGCCGCGCGAGCGGGACCGACTCGCTCCGCGGCCCGACTGGGCCGAGCGCGACGCCGGGTGGCGTCGCCCTCCGGGAGCGGAAAACGCAGCCTGAACCCCCAGCCCTCATCCCCATCACACTATGAGTATCGGACCTATTGGCTCGAACCCACCGCCGGAGTACCTGCCGGCGTTCAGTCCTAAGCCCAACAAGACGGCCACCACCAGCGAAACGGAAGATCCACCCCCGCCGGACCCGAGTCCGAGTCGGAGCCCCATCAGCCCGAGCGCACCGCAGCCGCCGCCGCCCGACAAAGAAAAGCCTCCGGGATCGGACCCGAGCACGACCGGTTGGAGCGCGGTTGCGTAGATCCGAAGCGCCCGTTGGGGCTTGGCCGTCGCTTTTGCCGCGTCGCACGCAAGGCGCCAGGCGAGGAGTAGGTCAAGCCACAGGCAGGGCGCCAGGCGGGTAGCGCGGACCGTCACCGCGGCTCAGGCACTTCGGTTGGGGTCGCTCGGGGTGTTTGGCCTGCCTGCGGGAGGGCGATCTGTGCACCCGCCACAGCCCTGCCTGTGGCCCAGCCTCGCGTGCTGAAACCCGCCCCGGGTTGGTCGAGGACGGGCCGGCGCCTGGGGCACCGACGACGGATTGGCCCGGCGGACCAGCCCGGTTTGGCCAAGGCCACTTGTGCCGATGCGAAAGCTCATCCTGCGAACCGTCTACTCTGCGGGCGACGTCGTGATGTTGACCGCCGCGGTGCGGGACCTGCACGGGACTTATCCGGGGCAGTTTCTTACGGACGTGCGCACGCGCTGCGCGGAGCTTTGGGAGCATAACCCCTACGTGACGCCGCTAGACGAAGCGGATCCGGGCGTCGAGCTCATCGAGTGCGATTACCCGCTCATCAACCGGTGTGAGCGCGCTGCTTGCCATTGCCTACACGGATTCATCGAGTTTCTCAACCAACGCCTGGGTTTGGCGATCCAGTGCACCGCCTTTCACGGCGACCTCCACCTGTCGGCCCTCGAGAAATCGTGGTACTCGCAGGTCTATGAGTTGGTCGGCCGGGAGTTGCCTTTCTGGTTGGTGGTGGCGGGTGGGAAGTACGATGTGACCATCAAGTGGTGGTCGACCGAACGTTTTCAGGCTGTGGTTGACCACTTTCGCGGCCGGATCCAGTTCGTGCAGGTGGGGCATCCTGGCCACCACCACCCGCGGCTCGAGGGGGCGATCGACTTGCGCGGAGAGACCAACCCGCGCGAGTTGGTGCGATTGGTCTATCACGCCCAGGGGGTACTCTGTCCCGTGACGGCCGTCATGCACCTCGCCGCGGCGGTCGAAGTCAAAGGCAATCGACCGCCTCACCGGCCGTGTGTGGTGGTGGCCGGAGGCCGGGAACCGGCGCCTTGGGAGGCTTACCCCTTTCACCAGTTCATTCATACGGTGGGGAGTCTGCCCTGCTGCGCGCAAGGCGGCTGCTGGCGCGATCGGACGCTGCCGCTGGGCGACGGCGACGAACGCGATGGACCAGACCGCCTCTGCTTGGCCGTGCGGAACGGGCTGCCGCGTTGCATGGATCTCATTACCGCAGCCGAGGTGATCCGCCGCATCGAGCTCTACTTCCAAGGCGGCGTGGTGCGCTACCTGACGGCAGACGAGGCGCAGGCCGCGCGGCGTGGGGTCGCCGTAACCGCCGACCGCCGGTTTGACCAGCTACCGCTCACCTTGTCCGGCGCGCGCTTGGCGTGTGAGCGCTTCGAACAGCGGATTTCGACTTACCCGAAACGTTACGGGGGACGAGGGATCGTCATCTGCGCTGGAGGCGTCAAGTACTTCACCTGCGCGTGGGTGTGTTTGAATATGCTACGGCGTTTGGGCTGCACCCTGCCGGTGCAGTTGTGGTACCTCGGTAAAGAGGAACTCGACGACGACATGCGCGCCCTCGTGGCGCCCTTGGGCGCCGAGTGCGTGGACGCCCATCGGCTGCGCAAACGCTGGCCCATGCGCCGGTTGGGCGGTTGGGAACTCAAGCCCTACGCCATGGTCCACTCGCCGTTCCAGGAGGTCCTCTTCTTGGACGCCGACAATGTGCCCGTGGTCAATCCGGAGTATCTCTTCGAGACGCCCGAGTACCGCGAGCACGGGGCCATCTTCTGGCCCGACTACGGTCAGTTCGAGCGGACGGCGGTGGTTTGGCAAAGTTGCGGGTTGCCGCGGCCGGCCGGGCCGGAGTTCGAGAGCGGCCAACTGCTCGTGGATAAGCAGCGTTGCTGGCGCGCCTTGAACCTCGCGCTCTGGTTCAACGCCCACTCCGACTTCTATTACCAGTACCTGCACGGAGACAAAGAGACCTTTCACTTGGCCTTTCGCAAGACCCAGACGCCGTTCGCTTTGGTGCCCGTGCCCATCCAGCCGCTGGTCGGCACGATGTGCCAGCACGATTTCCAGGGGCGTCGCGTCTTCCAACACCGGAACACCGATAAATGGGACCTGTTCCTGCATAACCAACGCGTGCCGGACTTCTGGTTCGAGGCCGAATGCCGCGACTACGTGCGCCAACTCCAGCAAGCCTGGGACGGCCGCGCCGGCCGGTGGCAGTCAGCGCGGCCGCGAGCGCGCCGGCTCGGATCTCGCTGGCACCGGCCGCCGCGCATTGCCGCCTATCTCATCTGCCGCCCGGGCCGCGAGGCGCTGCACACCGATACCCTCCGGAACCTCGCCCGCACCGATTGGGGAACAGAACCGACGCGCCTGGATCTCGACGCCGGCGGACCGGCAGCCGTACCCACGGGTGACGCCACGGCCCTAAGCCGAACCTTCGCGGCCGGCCTCGAAAGGGGCGCCGACTACCTGCTGCTGCTCGAGGACGATCTGGTGTTCAACCGCTTTCTCCGGCACAACCTCGATCGCTGGCCTGCCCTGCGCGCCGGCTGGGTCGAAGCGGGCAGCCTCTACAACCCCTCCGTGGCCGAAACCGCGTGTGACTTGACTCATTGCGCCCGCTGGGTCGCGCCCGCCCGAGCGGCGGGCGGCCGCGCCTTGTTGCTCTCGTCGGCAGCGGTGGGGAGACTCCTCGACACTGGGGCCAGCGCCGAACACCGGCCCGGGCGAGCCCTCGTGCGGCTCACCACGCGTCTGGGCCAACCCGTCGTGTACCACGCTCCGTCGCTGGCCCGGCCGCAGGGCGGCCAGGGAGCTGCGGTCGGCGAGATCGATCCTTCGGTCGATTTCCTGGCGGACTGGCGGGCTTGACTCGATCGGGCGAGTTCGTAGGCTGCGGCCCATGGCCATCGATCAACGCCGAAGCCTGGTTGCCTGCCTCCCTACCGGTTCTCCGCATGGCTGAGCGGGCCCGTCTGAGTCCACCGCTGTCCGGGACTGCGGTCGTTGGCGAGGGTCTGCCCGAGCAGCCCGGCTGCGTGGTGCCTGACCACGACTTGATCCGGTGCATCGGCCGAGGCAGCTACGGCGAGGTGTGGCTGGCCCGGAACATCATGGGGACCTACCGGGCCGTCAAGATCGTGCGCCGGTCCGCCTTCGCCGATCAGCGGCCGTTCGAGCGCGAGTTGGCCGGCATTCGCAAGTTCGAGCCCCTGTCCCGGTCGCATGAGGGATTGATCGACGTGCTGCAGGTGGGCCAGGCGACGGACCGAACCCACTTCTATTACATCATGGAGTTGGGGGACGATCACCAATCCGGGCGCACCATCGACCCGGCCGTCTACGTCCCTAAGTCGCTGGCGCGCGAGTTGAAACGGTCGGGTCGGCTACCGCTCCAGACCTGTCTCCAGTTGGGGCTGACCTTAAGCAGCGCGCTCGATCATCTGCACGGGAACGGCCTGGTCCACCGCGATATCAAGCCGTCCAACATCATCTTCGTCGATGGCGTGCCCAAATTGGCCGACATCGGTCTGGTCACCGAGATCGGCGAGGCGCGCTCGTACGTTGGGACCCAGGGATTCATCCCGCCCGAGGGCCCCGGCAGTGTCCAGGCTGACCTGTACAGCCTCGGCAAGGTGCTCTACGAAATGAGCACCGGCAACGACCGCCAGGAATACCCTGCGTTGCCCACGGACCTGGACGCCTTTCCCGACGTGGCCGGCGCGCTCGAGTTGAACGAGGTCATCGTGCGGGCCTGCCAACCCGATCCCCGCCAGCGCTACCCGTCGGCCGAGGAATTGCACGCGGAACTGATCCTCCTCTCGCATGGCAAGTCGATCAAACGCCTTCGGCTGCTCGAGCAACGCGTGGCCTTGCTGACCAAAGCGGCCGTTGCCACGACCGTCGCGGTTGCAGTGCTCGGGGCCACGTACCTGCAGGTCAGCCGCGCGCGCGCCCGGGCGGCAGCGCTGCGGCAACGCGAGGTCGGCGCCCTCGTGGTCGAGGGCACGCATGCCATGGCCGCCGGTGACTTCAGCGGAGCGCTGCCGGCCCTCATCGGGGCGTTGCGGTTGGACGCGGGCGATGCCGCCCGGGAAGAAACCCATCGTACACGACTCGCCGCCGTGCTGGATCATGGCCCCAAACTGTCGCGCGTTTGGGCCCTCGAAGGCCAGGTCAGCAATGCCGAGTTCGGGCTGCAGGGCCAGTCGATCCTAACCTCCGTCTTGGATGGCCAAGCCCAGATATGGCAGACCGACACCGGCGCGGCGCGCGGAAACCCCTTTGGCCCCGGTGAACTCTTGGATCGGGCTACTTGGAGCCCGAACGGCCGCTGGGTGGCGACCGCCAGTCAGAACCAGACGGCAACCGTCTGGGAAGCTACGACCGGCCGTGCGCTGCAGACCTTCGCCCACCCGGGGCAGGTCTATAGCGCGACGTTCCATCCAACCCAAGATCAGCTCCTCACCGGTTGCGAAGATCGTCAGGCCCACCTTTGGGACCTCGGTGCAGGCACGTTGACTCGCACGTTCAGCGGTCATACCGACGCGGTGCTCACTGCTCAGTTCAGCCCCGATGGACAATGGGTGGTCACTTGCAGCCGGGATAAGACCGCGCGACTCTGGCAAGCCGACACCGGCCGGCCGGCGGGTCTGCCCTGGCCCCACAATAGCTGGGTCTACTCGGCCACGTTCAGCCCGGACAGCCAACGCGTGGTCACCGCCGGCTTCGACCGCGCCGCACGAGTGTTCGAGGTCGCTACCGGGCGCCTGCTCCTGCCGCTCCTCAAACATCGCGACGCCGTCTACAGCGCCGAATTCAGCCCCGACGGCCGCCACCTCTTGACGGCCTCTTGGGACTCGACCGCTCGCCTGTGGGACGCGGAGACCCAACAGCCAGTGGCGGCCAATCCTGTGTTATGGCACGGCAGCCGCGTCATGCGCGCCACGTTCCATCCCAACGGCCAGGCCGTGCTCACGGCCTGTATCGACGGAACGGTGCGTCTGTGGGACTTGAGCGGCACCGCCAAGCGGCCGGCGGCGCGCACCAACCTGTTCAGCTCGGACGGAAAGCGGTTCCTGGCGCCAAGTCCGGCCGGCTTCTTCGCCACCGACACGTTGACGGGCGAACGCGCCTCCGCCGAGGTGCGGTTGCCCTGGGCAGGAGCCGACGTCGCCTGGGGCGCTGGGGGCCGGCACTTGATCGCCTCGAGCCCGGAAGTCCTGACCACCAACGTGGTGCCTCAACTTCAGATCTTCGACGTCGCCTCGGGTCAACCCGTCTCGCCACCGCTCCCACACCGCGGTCCGCTGAGTCATGTCGTGCTCAGCCCTGACGGCTCCGTCTGCGTCACGTTCGAGGGGCGCCGGGCGCAGGCCTATCGCGTGGCTACCGCGCAACCCATGGGCCCACCTATTACCCACGACCAGACCATCGCCCAAGTTCTCCTCAGCCCGGATCGGAGTCGACTGGTGACCTTGGGCACGACCACGGCGAGCGTGTGGAGCCTGGCCACCGGAAACGCAGTATACGGGCAGCTCCGACACCGCTACCACCTCACCCACGCCGCCTTCAGTCCGGACGGCCGCCGCCTGGTGACCAGCACCGCCGACGATAACCTCGCCCCGCATGCCGCGCTGGTTTGGGATCTGGCCACCGGCAGGACCATCGGAGCTCCGTTGCCTCATCGCGATGGCGTCCTCCACGCCGCCTTCAGCCCAGATGGCACCCGCCTGGTCACGGCCAGCGAGGACTTCACGGCCGTCCTCTGGGACTGCGAATCCGGCGTGGCGTGCTTTCCGCCACTCCTCCATGACGACCATGTGTACGATGCCGCCTTCAGCCCGGACGGCCGGTGGCTCGCCACGGCGAGTCGCGACCGCACGGCGCGTCTTTGGGACGCCCGCACGGGCGAGCCGATCACCCCGCCGCTGCCGCATGACGACCGCGTCTTGAGGGTGCGCTGGCTCGGGGGCGCGCAGGCCCTATTCACCACGGATCGCCTTGGAAAATCCTTGGTCTGGCCCGTGTCGCACGATCGCCGCCCGCTGGCCGACCTCGAGGCGCTCGGCGACCTCTTGGCTGGGCGCCTGCCCTCGAGCCAGGCAGTGACCGCGGCCTGGGAACGGTTGAGCGCCCTCTATCCTGAGAGTTTTGCCAGCACCGGCAACTGAGTTGCGACCTCAGTGCCGCTGCTCGCGCCAGTCGTCCACGGCGATTTGCCGTGCACGTCTCCAGCCGGCGTGACCGTCGAAGAACAGTAGATTCGCCCCTTCGGCATGGCGGCGCGCCGCCACACGTCGTTGGGCGTTGAGCGCGCGGCCGTTGGCCGGGTAGGGCAAGTGGCTCGGCGACCAGACGTCGTTGAGATCGTCGCTGCCAAGGATGGTGCGCTCCGTGAACACCGGGCGCCAAGAACCGTTTTCGTTATCCGCAAAGTAGATGGTGTCGACTGGTCGTTGGATGCGCGTGAGGCTGTGGGTCCCGACAATCTCCGAGCCCACCGTATCTCGGAGACTGCTGAACTGCCAGGCATTGACCACGTAACAGATCAACTGGCGCTTGTCCGGATAGCTCGGGCAGGTGTAGACCAGAATCCGATTGTACTCGTCCCGGACAGCGCGGGTGCCACCCAGGTTCGGGATATACAACTGCCACCAGAAAGGCTCGTTACCCCGAGGAATGCGCCCCTGGTTGTCGTCGGCATACATCAGCATGGCGAGCCCCATCTGCTTGAGATTGCTGAAACACTGCGTCTTCTTCGCCTTCTCCTTCGCCTTGCTCAAGGCAGGCAACAGCAGACCCGCTAGGATCGCAATGATGGCGATCACCACCAGCAATTCAATTAACGTAAACCCAGGGCCCAGGGACCTGCTCCGGCGTTTTGGCATATCCATCGTCCAGTCGCGCGCGCGGCGTGGTGTAACGCGATTCAGCGTACCGAGCCGTACTGGCAAGACAACCCTTTTGACGTCGTGCGTGGCTGTTCATGTAATAGCTGCCACCCGCAAATCACGTAATGCACTAAGCCCCGACAACGGCGCCCCTCCACCCCGAATCGGCCGTGCCCCACTCCGCCGCTTCGACCCAAACC
>Ga0194125_10010577_pt1 | contig 12574 bp, 12 predicted proteins | sample TA2KigC250mmetaG_FD_148626 | JGI IMG/M metagenome (GOLD analysis project Ga0194125, IMG submission 148626) | Freshwater microbial communities from Lake Tanganyika, Tanzania - TA2015034 Kigoma Deep Cast 250m | ecosystem: Environmental > Aquatic > Freshwater > Lake | place: Tanzania: Lake... | reverse complement strand
AGTACGTCAGGGGCGTGATCATGAGCAGGCCGCCCGCGCGATGCACCAGCTCCTGCGAGACCATGTGCCCCGTGTCGTGCAGGTGCCACGCGCCGCCGGCGAGCGCGGACTCGACGATCATCTCGGCAGCCCGGTCGATCTGCTCCAGTTGCGTGTGCTGGATCCGATCCAGCACCTGACGAACGACGTTCAGGTAGTCGATGGCAAGCATGGGGACCGCCTTACCCGGCCGCCGGCGCGGCGCCCACGGCGCCCACCCCCGGCGGCAGGCTGTCTGCGAGCGTCCGGACCACCGCCTCGTCCACAGTTGCGCCCGCCAACCTCAGGGCCTGCACGACCACACCCCCAACCGGCGGCAGGCGCGGCTCGCGCGGCTCGATACCCGGGACCTGGGCCGCCACCTTGTCCACAACGAGGGCGCGCAGCTCCGGCGACCCCAGCAGCACTCCACCCGTGCAGCCGAAGGCGATGGCGCCATCCCAGCCGTCGTCCTGCGCGAGGACGCGACGGATCGCGGCGGTCGCCTGGTCGGCCAGAAGGCCGGCTGCCTGGTCCAGGACGCGCCCGGCTACCTCATCCCCCTGCCGGTGAGCCTCCACGACCACTGGCGCCAGCCCGGCGATCTCCCTCCGCCCCATGGCGCGCGGCCCGTACAGACGGCCGATGATCCAGCCCAGGTGCTGCAGGTCGTAGTGGCGGCAGATCGCCTCGGCCAGCACGGTCGGCGCGCCGCGCCCGTCCCGCGACCAGAGCGCCCGGCGGATCGCCTCCACCGCGATCCAGTGTCCGCTACCCTCATCCCCCACCAGCGGCCCGTTGCCGCCCACATGCCCCTCGTGACCGCCCCGACCGACAGCGCGCCCAAACGCGCCCGTTCCCGACAGGATGACGGCGCCCACGGTCTCCAGAGTGGCCCCGACTAGCGCGGCGTTGCCCTCGTGGAGGGACTCGGCGCGCGCGCCGGGGAACAGCCGTGCGGCGTGCTCCCACGGGTCCGCCGCGAAGCCCTTCCCGACCATCGCCCCGCCGACCAGGATGACCGCCTCCGGGTCGATGGCGCCCGCGACGCCTGTCAGCGCCTCCGCCACGGCCTCGCTCGCCCGCTCATCACCGACGTAGAGCGCCAGAGACGACCCGCCCCGCCCCGACGCAACCACCCGTCCGGAGGCGTCCACTGCCAGCGCGATGGTCTTTGACCCGCCGCCCTCCAGGGCCACGACGAGCTGCTTTGCATCCATACGACCTGCTGACCCCACTTCGGAAGGCGGACAGAGGGCCACGAGCGCCCATAAGCCCTGCAAACGCGCCGAAGTATAGCAGGAATGCACTGGCATGGCAAGGACGCGCGGAGGCGCGGCCGCCGGACGGGAGGTTGGTACTTCACGAACATGCAGACTCCCACGACTCACTGCGTCCAAGGCGCTCTACCGGCTTGTCCGAACCACCCGGACCGGCCTGCGCGCCTCCTGTGCGAGAAGTCCGGGCGGCGCTTCTGCGAGGAGTGTGCCGTCTGCTCTCGCCCGACCCACTGCAAGTTCCGGACCCAGTGCCTGATCCGCCAGATGGAGGATCGGCATGGATGACTGGCTCTTGGCGGTCTCCGGGTCGTATAGGGTATTCCGGTATCTATACGCTATATAGATACGGGGCCATTCCCCATGCCAGCTTCCGACTGTCACCTCGGACAGAGCCCCTGGAATCGGCCATTTCAAGCCTCCAGCACCCGCGTATCCGCCATGTGGCGGAGGCTATTGACAGCCGGGGGAGAACCGGTTATACGAACGTCCGGCCCACAGGCCGGTCGGCGCGTGTCGACCGGCAGCGGCGCTCATAGCGGGACTTTGTGACTGGTTTCACGAAGTGTCCTTAGTTCTCGGTCGAACAGGAGCATGACGGGTCACCGATGCACGAGACGGGTCTGGCCGAGGCCATCATCGAGACGCTGAGGAAGGTGCAGGCCGCGCGCAGCGAGGCGATCCGGCTCGTGCGGCTGCAGGTCGGGGAGTTCTCCGGGATCACGCCCGAGCACTTGGCGGAGCATTTCTACGAGGCGGCGGAGGGGACGGAGTTCGAGGGCGTGAAGCTGGAGACGGAAGTGCGTGGCATCATGGCCAAGTGCGAGGCCTGCGAGGCGGTGTTCGAGCTGACCCAGGACACCGAGAGCTGCCCGAAGTGTGCGAGTGGGAACATGAGCGTTCAGGCGGACGAGGGCGTGAAGCTCGTCTCCGTCGAGTAGTACCCGCCGGTCTTGCAGGCGCAAGCGCTCCGCTGAGTCGGTTCCGCCCACATGACGCACCTCACCGTGTCGTCCCCGGTCCGGAACCATCGTCCGTCAGGTGCGGAATGAGTCTGGTCGTGGCACAACGCGAGGGAGCCATCCCGGTACAACGGTGGCTGGTTCGCGTCCTGGGGATCGTGCAGGGCGTCGGTTTCCGCCCCTTCATCCACCGACTGGCTCGCCGCCACTCCCTGGCCGGCTCCGTGCTCAACTACGCCGGCGGCGTGGACATCGAGATCGAGGGCCCCGAAGCGGCGCTGGAGGCCTTCGTCGCCGACCTGCAGGCCGAGAGGCCGCCCATCGCCCTCATCGAGAGCATCGCCACTGAGACGCTCCCCGTCTCAGGCGACCCGGAGTTCCGCATCCTCCCGAGCCGCGACGGGGAGTCGGGCCCGATCCTCGTCTCCCCCGATGTCGCGATCTGCGCCGACTGCGACCGCGAACTCGGCGATCCTGCCGACCGACGGCACCGTCACCCGTTCATCAACTGCACGAACTGCGGCCCGCGCTACACGATCATCCGCGCGATGCCCTACGACCGGCCGAACACCAGCATGGCTGTCTTTCCGATGTGCGACCGGTGCCGCGCGGAGTACGGGGACATCGACAACCGCCGCTTCCACGCCCAGCCCGTCGCCTGCCCCCAGTGCGGCCCAATGCTCGCCTACCGCGAACCCGCGGCCGCCGGCGAGGCGGCGCTCGCGGCGGCCGTGGAGGCCCTGCGGGAGGGCAAGATCGTCGCGGCCAAGGGTCTGGGCGGGTTCCACCTCGCCTGCGATGCGCTCAACGACGCGTCCGTGCGCCTCCTCCGCGAGCGCAAGGGTCGCGAGGAGAAGCCGTTCGCGTTGATGGCGCCCAACCTCGAGGCAATCCGCCGATTCTGCGAGGTGCCGGACTACACCCTCGGCCTCCTGCAGGGCGCCCAGAAGCCGATCTGCCTCCTGCCGAAACTCGCGGACAACCCAATTGCGCCTTCGGTGGCGCCGGACAGCGCGTGCTTCGGGGTCATGCTGCCGTACACGCCGCTGCACCGCCTGCTGCTGGAGCAGGGGGGCTTCACCGCGCTGGTGATGACCAGCGGGAACCTGTCGGACGAGCCGCTCGCGACCGACAACGGCGAGGCGTTCCGGCGTCTGGGCCACATCGCCGACGGGTTCCTGTTCCATGACCGGGAGATCCTGGTCGGCTGCGATGACTCCGTCGTGCGGCCCACCAGCGCCGGCACGATAATGATGCGGCGCGCGCGCGGCTATGCGCCGTTCCCGGTGCGCCTGCCGCACGCGCAACTCCCGGTGCTGGCACTGGGCGCGCACCTGAAGAACACGATCTGCCTCACGAAGGATGACTACGCCTTCTGCAGCCAGCACCTGGGCGATCTCGACGACGCCGAGACGCTCCGGTTCCTGGAGCGCTCGGTCGAACACCTGGCCTCCATCCTGCGCGTCGAGCCGGAGGCCATCGCGTGTGACCTGCACCCGGACTACCTGTCCAGCCGTCACGCGGAGGAGTTGGCCGATCGGCGGGACCTGCCTCTTGTCGCGGTCCAGCACCACCATGCCCACGTCGTGAGCGTGATGGCCGAGCGCGGTGCGACCGAGCCGGTCGTCGGCGTCGCGTGCGACGGGACGGGGCTGGGTGATGACGGGACGGTCTGGGGTTGTGAGATCATGGTTGCCGACGCGGCCGGCTACGAGCGGAAGGCCCACCTGGCCTACGTCCCGCTGCCCGGCGGCGACCGTGCGATTCGCGAGCCCTGGCGGATGGGCGCGACGTACCTCGACCGGGCCCTTGGCGCGGACTTCGCGGACGCGCTCGATCTGCCGTTCTGCCGCGACCTGGATCGCAACGCCTGGGCGCTGCTGCGAGCGCTGGTCGAGCGCGGGCTCAACGCCCCCCAGGCCTCGAGCGCCGGGCGCCTCTTCGATGCCGTCGCGGCCGTCACCGGCGTCCAGCAGGTCTGCACCTACGAAGGGCAGGCCGCGATGCGGCTGGAAGCCCTCGCTGAGGACACGGACCGGCTGTATCCCTTCGACCTGTCCGAGTCCGACGGCCTCACCGCAATGGAGCCGGCCGCGCTGATCCGCGCGATCGTCGATGACTTGCGCCGGGGCCGCAGGGTCGCCGAGATCAGCGGGGCGTTCCACAACACGTTCGTGGCGATGCTGGCTTCCACGGCGATGCGGGTCGCTCGCGAGGCCGGGCTGAATCGCGTGGCCCTCAGCGGCGGCACGTTCCAGAACGCGCGCGTGCTGACCGGCCTCTGCCGCGCCCTGACAGAGGCCGGCTTCGAGCCGCTGATCCACGACCAGATTCCGTGCAACGACGGCGGGCTGTCCCTCGGCCAGGCCGTGGTTGCAGCGGCCCAGATGTAGGGGCGCGATTCATCGCGCCCAATCGTGTAGGGGCGCCATTCATGGCGCCCGGCTACGCTCTGAGGTGGGCAGCCATGTGTCTCGCGGTGCCTGGTAGGGTGGAGCGGATCGAGGAGAGCGTCGCCGTCGTGGATGTGGGCGGAGCGACCGTCCGCGTGCGGCTGGACCTGTGCCCGGACGCCGTGGAGGGCGAGTGGGTGCTCGTGCACGCGGGTTTCGCGCTGGAGAAGGTGGACGAGGAGTACGCCAAGGAGACGCTTGCCTTGCTGGCCGAGATGGACAGCCTGAAGGACGCCTTGCCCGAGGGAGCGCCATGAGCCCGCTGCCTCAGGCCTCGCGTGAGGCGATGGAGCGACTGGTGGCCGACTGCCGCGCGCTGGCCGCGAGGGCGGCGCAGCGCGTCGGTGGGCGCGTGCACCTGATGGAGGTGTGCGGCACCCACTCCCACGCCATCGCGCGGGCGGGGATTCGCGCCCTGCTCGGCGACGACGTACGGCTGGTATCTGGCCCCGGCTGCCCCGTCTGCGTGACCGACGCGGGGCAGATCGACCTGTGCCTGCAGGTTGCCCAGCGGCCGAACACGATCTTGGCCACCTTCGGCGACATGGTCCGCGTCCCGGGCTCAGAGGGAAGCCTCGCGGACGTCCGGGCGCGGGGCGGGCGCGTGAAGGTCGTCTACTCCCCGATGGAGGTGCTGACCGTTGCGCAGCAGGAGCCGCAGTGCGACGTCGTCATGGCCGGCGTGGGGTTTGAGACCACGGCGCCGACGATCGCCTGCATGGTGCAGGAAGCGGCTCGCCTGGGCCTGCGCAATGTCCTTCTGCTTTCCGCGCACAAGCTGGTTCCGCCGGCGTTGAGCGCGTTGTTGGCCGCGGAGGAGGTGCGTCTCCACGGCCTTATCTGTCCGGGTCACGTCAGCGTTGTCATCGGCTCGAACGCCTATCGCGGCCTTGCCGACGAACACGGCGTCCCTTGCGTCGTGGCAGGCTTCGAGCCCGCGGACATTCTCTTGACCATTCGGATGCTTCTGCAGCAGGTTGCGGACGGCGACGCGCGGGTGGAGAACGCCTATCGTCGGGCGGTCACACCAGAGGGGAACCGTCGCGCCGTAGAGGCCATGTACTCGGTGTTCGACGTTGACGAGGCTTCGTGGCGAGGGATCGGGGTCATCCCCGGGAGCGGCCTTGCCTTGCGGGACGAGTGGAGCGCGTTCGACGTGATGGACCGCTTCGGTCTCGTGACGCCGGAGGTGAGGGATCACCCGGCGTGTCACTGCGGCGAGGTTCTGCGCGGCGCCCGGTTGCCCGCAGAGTGCGCAGCCTTCGGGAAGGCCTGTACCCCCGCCCGGCCGCTCGGGCCGTGCATGGTGTCGTCTGAGGGCGCATGCGCGGCCGAGTATCGTTATCGAGCCGCCTGATCGACTTGGCCACGACGCATGACTGCGATGCGCTGTGTACTCATCGGAGCCCAGACGTGAGACCTGAGACCCGAGACTCCGAACTGGTCGTCCTCGGCCACGGCGGCGGCGGTCGGCTGATGCAGGAGCTGATCGACGACTGTCTCGCCGTGCTGGGGCCGGCCAACGGCCTCGGCCAGCTGAACGACGCGGCCTACCTGGAGCTGAGCGGCGGCGAGCGGCTCGCCTTCACGACGGACTCCTTCGTCGTGTCACCGCTGCTCTTTCCCGGGGGCGACGTCGGTCGGCTGGCGGTCTGTGGCACCGTCAACGATCTGGCCGCGATGGGCGCTCAACCGCTCGGGCTCTCCCTCGGCCTGGTTGTCGAGGAGGGCCTGGAGCGCGAGACCCTGGCGCAGATCACTGCCTCGATCCGGGGCGCGTGCGAGGAAGCGGGCGCGAAGATCGTGACCGGGGACACCAAGGTCGTCGAGCGCGGCGCCGCCGACCGCCTGTTCATCAACACGTCCGGCGTGGGGCTTGTCCCGCCGGGTGTGGAGCTGGGCGGCGAGCGGGCGCGCGAGGGCGACGTGGTGCTCGTCAACGGCCCGCTGGCGGACCACGCGCTCGCCATCCTCGCGGCGCGCGAGGAGCTTCCCTTGCAGGGAGACTTCCGCAGCGACTGCGCGCCACTCAACGGGCTGGTTGCCGCGATGCTTGCGGCGGGTGGCGGATCGGTGCACACGATCCGCGACCTGACGCGCGGCGGGCTGGCGGCGGCCCTGAACGAGATCGCGCGACAGTCCGGCGCACACCTCGAGATTGTCGAGGAGACGGTTCCCCTCCGCCCGGCCGCCAAGGCGGCCTGTGACCTGTTGGGCTATGACCCGCTGACGATGGCCAACGAGGGGAAGCTCCTGGCGCTCGTCGCACCGGAGCGGGCGAACGACGTGCTCGACGCCATGCAGGCCCATGCTCTGGGTCGGGAAGCGGCGGCCATCGGCGAGGTCAAGGGCCTCGGCGAGCGCCGCGTGACGGCCCGCACGGCGCTCGGGCCAACGCGCATCGTGGACTTGCCAAGTGGGGAGTTGTTGCCGCGTATCTGTTGAACCCTCGCCTTTCTCCCCTCTCCGGCACGGAGAGGGGCAGGGGGTGAGGCCAAACCAGCCGTCAGGAGGGCGCACAGAATGGCGCTTTGCGTGATGCCAAAGGGGGCGCTCCCGACTCTCATCGACAAGCTGCTGGAGACACAGAAGGTCGTGGGACCCAAACGGGTTCCCCGCGGCCCGGACAGCTCGCAGTTCGGCTTCGGTGAGATCAAGACCCCCGACGAACTGGAACTCGACTGTCCGTACACCATCCTGCCGCCGAAGCACTGGCTGCTGCCCCGCGACGAGAAGCTGTTCACCTTCAAGCTCGGGCCGCAGCCGGAAGTGACGCCGGTCATCGAGGCGGAGCCGACCGTCTTCTTCGGCGTCCACCCGCCGGACATCGCGGGAATCGCGTGCCTGGACGAGGCGATGGCGGATCGCAACCCCGATCCGAACTACCTCATCCGCCGCGACCAGATCACGATCGTCGGTACGGAGATCAGCCCGGAGGAGTACCGCTACGCCAAGTTCCTGGGCAACGACGTCCCGGCCGCGGGCTATGATCTCTTCCTGACCGACATCGGCGACGCGTACGTGTGCGATGTGGCAACGGACAAGGGCCAGGCGATCGTGGACCTCGTGGAGACCCGCCCGGCGACCGCGGACGACATTGCGGCCGTCGAGGCGGTTCGCCAGAAGACCATGGCCGAGGCCGAGGACATTCTCGACGTGAACGTCCGGCTGCTGCCGCTCACCATGACCAAGGCGGCCGACAGCGGCGTCTGGAAGACGCACGCCGAGCCCTGCTTCCGCTGCGGCTCCTGCAACCTCGTCTGCCCCACGTGCTACTGCTTCAACGTGACCGACGTCGTCGAGCCCAACCTGACGGCCGGCGCGCGCGTCCGCACGTGGGATGGCTGCATGCTCGACCCGTTCGCGACGGTTGCCGGCGGCGAGAGCTTCCGTGAGGAGGCCCGACAGCGCCTGCTACACCGCGTTAGCCGCAAGTTCCATTACCAGTACACGAAGTACGGCCATCCGCACTGCACGGGCTGCGGCCGTTGCGTCCGCACTTGTGTTGCAGGCATCAACCAATTCGATGCCATCAACGACCTGCTGGCCGAGCAGGCGGAGGGGGTGCCCCATGGTCGCTGAACCCACCACGCTCTATCTGCCGCAATTCGCTACCGTCCTCGAGACCGAGCCGATGACGGCCACCGAGCGCTACGTGAAGATCGCGGTCGATTCGGGCGAGAGCCTCGGCCACAAGCCCGGCCAGTTCGTGCAGGTCTCCGTCCTCGGAATCGGCGAGGCGCCCATCTCCGTCTCCTCCGCACCCACAGCCGACCCCACCTTCGAGCTGGTCGTCCGCAACGTGGGGAACGTGACGGCGGCCATCCATCGGCTGTCCGTCGGCGCGAAGATCGGCATCCGCGGCCCCTTCGGGAACGGCTTCAACGTAGACTCCCTGAAGGGCAAGGACCTGCTGTTCGTGTGCGGCGGCATCGGCCTCGTTCCGGCGCGCTCGTTGATCCGCTACTGCCTCAACAACCGGAGCGATTTCGGCGAGTTCACGATCTTCTTCGGGTGTAAGTCGCCCCAGGAGCGCCTGTTCCTGAGCGAACTCGAGGAGTGGGGCAGCCGCCCCGACGTGACCTTCCGGGAGACCGTCGATCGTCCGCACCCGGACTGGAGCGGGCACGTCGGCGTCATCACGACGCTGTTCCCCGAGATCCAGATCGCGAGCCCGAAGGACACGGTGGCCATCATCGTCGGCCCGCCGATCATGTACCGCTTCGTCCTCATCGAGTGCCTCAACGCCGGCATCGATGAGGAGCACATCGTCATGTCTCTGGAGCGGCACATGAAGTGCGGCGTCGGCAAGTGCGGCCACTGCCAGATCAACCAGAAGTACGTGTGCCTGGACGGCCCGGTCTTCACCTATGCCGAGGCCCGGCACCTGAAGGAGGCCATCTGATGGCAAAGCCGCGCATCGGCATCTTCAGCTTCACCTCCTGCGAGGGCTGCAGCCTCGCCATTCTGGAATGCGAGAACGAGCTGCTGGACGTGCTGGCGATCGTGGACATCGTGAACTTCCGCGAGGGCATGACCGAGAAGGAAGACGACGTGGACATCGCCTTCGTGGACGGCGCGCTCTCCACCCGCCGCGATGTGGAGCACATGAAGCACATTCGCGAGCACTCAGGTCTCGTGGTCGCCATCGGCGCTTGCGCCCACACCGGCGGCGTGCCGGCGATGAAGAACAACCTGAACCTGGACGAGACGAAGCGCTACGTCTTCGGCGACCAGGCCGACCACTTCGACTCGATCCCGGCGCGGCCGCTTTGCGCCGAGGTGCAGGTTGACGCGGCGCTGCCGGGCTGTCCGATGGACCGCGCGGAGTTCCTGCGCCTCGTGCTGGACGTGGCTCAGGGCAAGACCTTCCGTCTGCCCAACTACCCCGTCTGCGTGGAGTGCAAGCTGCAGGGCAACCCGTGCCTGTTCGATCTGGGCCTGGACTGCATGGGCGTCGTCGCTCGGGCCGGCTGCAACGCCGTCTGCCCGACCTTCGGCGACCCCTGTGAGGCGTGCCGCGGGTATGTGGACCACCCGAACACGCAGTCCCACCAGGAAGTGCTCACCAAGGCCGGCCGAACCGTCGAGGAGATCATGCACCGCTACACCCGGTACAACTCCTTCAAGCCGGAGCACGTGCAGTAAGCGGCGTGGTGAACCGAATCCACCGTTGAGGTGCGTACATGGCACAGCAAGATCTGGCGATCAACATCGAGAACGTCACGCGCATCGAGGGCCACGGCGACATCGTCGTAAACGTGACGAACGGCAACCTGGAGAAGTGCGAACTGCGGGTCACCGAATCCCCGCGCTTCTTCGAGGCGATGCTTCGCGGCCGGCCCTTCACCGATGCCGTGCACATGACGTGCCGTATCTGCGGCATCTGCTCCGCCGGCCACACGTGCGCCTCCATCCGCGCGATGGAAAATGCGCTCGGCCTGACCGTCTCTGAGCAGACGACCCTCTTGCGGCGGCTCATGCTGCACGGGGAGTACCTGCAGAGCCACTACCTGCACGTGCTGTTCCTGGCGGCGCCGGACTTCCTGGGCGTGGGCAGTGTCATCCCCCTTGCCACGACCCATCCGGACGTCGTCAAGATGGCCCTGCGGCTGAAGCGGATGTCCAACGACATCTGCCACATCGTGGGCGGCCGGCACATCATGCCGATCAGCCTGCGCGCCGGCGGCTTCACGCGCATCCCGCAAGCCGCCGACCTGGCCCAGTGCCGCGAGCGCCTCGTCGAGTCGGTGAAGGACATCGAGGTCTGCGCCGACCTGGCCTCCAAGATCTTCAACAACCCGGCGCTCGAGCGGGAGATGGAGTTCGTGGCGGTCACGGACCCGGGCACCTACCCCTTCCTGAAGGGCAAGGTCGCCTCCAGCTACGGCACGGTCGTGGACGAGATGAACTGGACCGACCTCATCCACGAGAGAGTGGAGCTACACTCCACCAGCAAGCACGTCAGCACGGACAGCGGCCCGTACATGGCGGGCGCGCTGGCGCGCTATAACATCAACCACGAGTGGCTGCGGCCCGAGTCGAAGGCGGCGGCGTCCGCGCTCGGCCTGAAGCCCGGCTGCAACAACTCGTTCTACAACAACCAGGCGCAGGTCGTGGAGATCGTCGAGTGCACGCTCGATGCCATCGACGTGATCGACGAGCTGCTGACGCGAGGGCTGGACTACGACGACGTCGTCGGCGCGTCGATGAACAGCGTGGACTGGAAGCCCGGACGCGGCGCCGCGGCGGTTGAAGTGCCGCGGGGAATCCTGTTCCACGACTACACCGTGGGCGAGGACGGGCTGATCGCCGACGCGAACCTGTGCATCCCCACGGGCCAGAACTACGGCAGCATCGAAGCCGACATGCGCACGCTGGTGCCGACGATTCTGGACAAACCGCGGGAGGAGATCGGGCTGACGCTGGAGATGCTCGTCCGCGCGTACGACCCGTGCATCTCCTGCTCGGTGCATCTGCTGAACGTCGAGTTCGTGGACTAGCCCTCACCCCTCTCCGGCACGGAGAGGGGCTGGGGGTGAGGCAGAGGCGAGAGGTATGCAGGCCTCATCCGACAACAGGCGGCTGCTCGTGATCGGGGTGGGCAACACGCTGCGCGGAGATGACGGCGTGGGTGTGCGCATTGCCCAGGCGCTTGCCGAGCGCCCGCTACCGGAGCATGTCACGGTGCTGGACGGGGGAACCGAGGGCCTCGATCTGCTTTTCCACCTGGAGACAGCCGATCGGGTGATCCTCATCGATGCCGCAAACATGGGCGAGGCGCCGGGGGAGGCGAAGGTCCTCGAGGCTGACCGGCTGGCGGAAGCCCCGGGCGTCGGCTTCTCCTCCACCCACGGTTTCGGCGTCGCCGAAGTGCTGGCGCTCGGACGATCGGTGGGCATCGACCCGCACGTCACCGTGGTTGGCATTCAGCCCGAGGATGCGCGCCTGCGCGACGGCCTGTCGGAGTCCCTCGCCAGGCGGATGCCCGAGTATGTCAGGTTGGTCGAAGGAATCACCCTACTCGACCGCGAATACGCGACCAGTCCCACGGGCGGTCAAAGGAGCGACTTCAGTGGCCAAGATCCTCGTCGTTGACGACGATCCCGATATCGTCGAAGCCATGCGGCTGGTCCTCGAGGGCAGCGACCATGAGGTGACCACCGCCAGTAGCGCCCAGGAGGCGGAGGAACGCGTCGTCGCCGTGAAGCCCGACCTGATCCTCCTGGACATCATGATGCCCGAGGGCACCGAGGGGTTCCAGTTCGTCTGGAAGCTGCGCAACCAGCTGGCTGAAGAGGTCAGCGCGACCCCGATCGTCGTGCTCTCCGCGATTCACTCGAAGGTGGACCTGCGGTTCTACCCCGAGCAGTCAGACGGGACCTACTCCGCCGGCGAGTACCTGCCTGTGCAGGGCTTCATCGACAAGCCGGCGGCGCCTCAGGAGCTGCTGAACAAGGTCAACGACGTCCTGGGCGCGTAACCCGCCCGCGACGCGGGATTCCTGTGGGGCGGTGAGCCCATCGTGGCCCTGCACGATTGGCCGCCGCCCCGCCGTTTGCGAGGTCGCCATGCCGCCGACGGAACGAACCGGCGCCGACGCGTTACGCTTCGCCGAGGCGGAGCTGACCGAGCGGATTCACTGGTTCATCCGCATGCGGTGGCTGGCCGCCATCGGGGTCGTGGTGGGCACGCTTGCCGGCCGGTACGCGCTCTTCGTCCCCATCGACGTGGCCGGCCTGCTCGCCGTCGCGCTGGCGATCGTCGGCTGCAACCTCGCGTTCACCGCCTGGGACCAGAAGCTCAGCGCGCGCGGACGAGAGTCGATCGCCTTCGCTCAGGCGCGGCTGTTCGCGAACGTCCA
>Ga0194125_10010576_pt1 | contig 12574 bp, 17 predicted proteins | sample TA2KigC250mmetaG_FD_148626 | JGI IMG/M metagenome (GOLD analysis project Ga0194125, IMG submission 148626) | Freshwater microbial communities from Lake Tanganyika, Tanzania - TA2015034 Kigoma Deep Cast 250m | ecosystem: Environmental > Aquatic > Freshwater > Lake | place: Tanzania: Lake... | reverse complement strand
TTCCGGGGTCTCATGCGGAAGTAGTAGAGCTCCTCGGCCGTATAGCCCGGGCGGCCGTTGACCTGGACGCGCCGGCCGTTGATCCACTGCTCGAAGGCGATCTCGGGCGGCCGTGGCACCCATCCGTTGGCATCTCGCTTCGGGATGACCCCCAGCCCGGAGAGCATTCGGTGACCTGTGATGTTGCCGGCGCCATCCCGCTCCACCCAGATCGGCAGCGCGTCGATCGCCAGGGCGTCCCAGATGGCTTCGAGCAGGAACTCGCGCCAGGGGACACCCGGACCGCCCAGGCCGCCGCGGCGGGTCACGTACTCCTTAGCTCGTGCTATCTGCGCCTCGATCTCGGGTGCTTCGGCCTTGTCGGGGTCCTTGGCCTTGAAGCTGAAGCGGAGTGAGGAGAGTTGCTCCTGCCGCTTCGCGATGCAGATGGTCGCCGGCGAGTAGACCTCCGCCACCCACTCGAGGAAGGAGAGTGCTGCGAGCCGGCCATCGCCGGTGGCTTCCGACCTGAGCCCGAGCACGCCGCTGTCGGGGGTTGAGCTGTCGTTGTTCTCCGCAGGCGCATTCCACCAGTCGCGCCCTTGGTTGTGGGGTTGCTGTCCGCGCAAAGCCTGCCAGGCTGCGCCAAGGCGGCTTCCGAGTGTGGGCTGACGCGCTCTTTTCTTCCGCATCAGATGCCTGCCCGGCGGATACCGATGTGGCGTCGCGCGCAGAATAGCCCCCAGGTGAACGTTTGTCAAGCCTTGTGGGCCATTCTCTGGGCATCCCCTGATACTGTGTTTTCGCCAGTCGCCCCGCACACTCCTTCTACGCCCCTTGGGCATCTGTTTTGCCGACCCCGCGGGGTCCGATCTGTTCGCGCTGAGCCATACCGCCAAAATCGTCCCGTTATGCAGACCGTAGGGGGACCTGCGTGCTTGCACGCTGAGGTCCCGCAGATCGACCCTACGCCCCGTTCAGCCCGAATGTGGGTAGGAGTGGTGCAGGGTCCGGGGGGTGCTTATATCATAAGCAGGCTTGGGACGGGTGCAGGAGTGCTGTACGTTTCCTCGGTGCGATTCCTCACCAGAATCCAACCGAGGAAATCAACCGAGAAAATCCACGAGAAAATCAACCGCCCTCGTCCTCACGCCGCCGCTGCTCGTACTGCTCCCACTGCTGCCAGAGGTCCGGCCGTTCCCAGGCGGGGACGCCCTCCCCGAGCCTGCACGCGACGCAGTAGTACAGGTGGGCGTGGCGCAGGTGATCGGCCGCGGTCTCTTTCCATACGGCGCGCGGGTTGCCGTGTTGGTCCTTCTCCATCGCACGCTTCGAGGCCGTGAGGTGAGCCTTGAGCACCTGCTCGGTCTCGTAGCCGAGCGTCGGGAAGACATCCCCGCCGCTCTTCCCGAGCATGATGCGGTCTCTGGTCCAGTCGAGCCCGGCAGTCCGGTGGATGCGAACGCGGGGCTCGTCGTGAACGCGCTCGAAGCACTCCTCCGCAGGCAGGGTGGTGAGGGAGTAGTCGGCCATGACCACCCGGCCGGGGAACCTGGCCACCAGGTCCTGCACCGGCCTGGCGTCGGGCTGGGCGTCGGCGACCAGCCGCATGATCTTGAGCGTCTCCATCGCCGAGGCCACTTGGTTCCAGTCGTCGAACCGCTCGACGCAGACCAGCTTGCCCTGGCCATCGCCGGCCATGAAGTCCAGCTTCTTCCCCTGGTCCAGGCCGGCGTAGAGCGTGCCATCGGACACCAGGGTGCTCTGCCATGCGCCGAAGGCGATCATGTCCGCCGTGAGCTCGTTCTCCCCCGACACCTCGGGTAGCCCGATCCCCCCCTGCACGACGAGCTCGGGGAATTCGGCCTTGCGGTACTCCTTCGCGAGGGTGGCCGCGTCGGCGTTGGGCGGCATGATGCCGGTCACATGATAGCCGGCATGGTCCGAGTTGCTGGGCTCCTGGGCCTCCCAGTACCCGTTGTGAACCCACTCGCGCTCCACCTCGGCCTGGCAGTAGCAGCACCGGAACACGCCCTCGTCGGGGTCCAGATGCTGCTGCCAGGGGGTGCTCTTGTCCATCGGCGCGAAGACCTGGCGCCGGCCGCAGGCCCCGCAACTCCAGATCCACTCGTGCTGGTTCGTCGTCTCCCAAGCGGCCGAGACGCCATACCCAGGGATGGTGGGGGTGGAGAACAGGAAGCACCTGCGGTCGTCGCTGTTGCGCGTCCGGTCCTGGTAGAGTTGGAGCGTATCCGGCTGGGACCTGTCGAGCTCGTCGTGGATCAAGTAGTCACAGGGGATCGACAGGGCCACCACTTCGGACTTGGTGCCCCGGAAGTAGATCGTGCTCCCGTTGAGGAACTGCTTGACCCCCACCTGGTCGAGGTCGCCCATGTGCCGGCGGAGGTGCCGGCTCGTAGTGAGCATGGTCTTGACGCGGGCCGCGCTGAAGGCCCGCACGTCGCTGTCAGTGGGGAACGTCCAGATCGCGGTCCGGGGTCTGCCCCGCAGGGGGAACACCAGCTTCTGGACCGTCTTCGCGAACCAGGTGACCGTCTTCCCGCTCTGCGCGCAGGCCACCGCCGTCTGGTTCGGGGTCGGGTCGTAGAGCGGCTGGAGCAGGTAAGGGCGGCTCACGAAGTCCAGGTGCTCCTTCCGCTCCGTCCTTAGCATCGAGAGAGCGAAGCAGCCCGGATCGCTCGGGGCCCTCTGGAGGAGCCGCGTTTGCCCCCTGGCCGCCTCGTGTAAGTAGGAACGCCGCGTTGCTGAGTACGCTGGCGAGTTCATCATCGCTGACCTGGCGCTCCAGAAGGTCTTCGAGCGCGTCGCTTACCGGGCCGGTTAGCTCGGCGCGCTCCGTGGCCTCGCCCATGATGAGCCGCTGGGCCTTGATGATCTCAATGACTGCCCGGGCTGCGCCTTCGAGGCTCACGACGCGGAGGGGCGCCCTACCGTCTTCCCCTCCCTGAATGGCAGCGACCAGTTCCGCCTTGGTTCGCTGTAGAATGTCGATGTCCTCGCGGAGCTTGGCAACCACCTCGCGAGCGAGCTCTCGCTGGAGCCTTTCTCGTGCTGCCCTCGTTGCCTGGTCGTGGAACGCCCGGCGCCGCTCCTCCCAGTCCTCCCGAGCAGCGTGGTCTTTCATCGTCGCGTAGACCAACCCTTCGGCCTCCGCGAACTGCTGTTGGGTCATCGTTTCGGGGGATCGCTCAAACTTGAGGGCAACGGCGCGCCAGTCGGTGCGCCTGATGGGGCTTGCTGTCGCGTCCGTTTCGTCACCCATCTGGCGGCCCTTCCGGCGGACCATCCGGCACCGCAGCGGAGTCCAGGTGGGCGTTCACGATCTCGACCATGCGGGAGACCATCATGCCCAGATGGCGGATGTCCTCCTGCCGTCCGAGCCTCTTGCACGCGGCCGTGAAGCTCTCGAACACCTCCTCCGGCACGACGCCCACCTGCTCGGCTTCGTGCGGGATGCGATCGACGAGGCGGTCCCATTCGTGCTTCTGATGTGGGAGGAACACCAGGGCGACGGTATGCCAGCGGAACCCAAGAGTCAGGTCGCGCACGTCGATCTGACCCTTCTGAAGGGGGATGTTGAGCCTGGCGGGGTCCAGGAAGGTCTCCAGCCGAGCGTTCACGTCGGCGATGCCCAGGTACATCCTCCGGAGCGTGTCGGGGTCATCTTGGCCCTCGATGGCGTTGTGAGCGAGTTGCTTGCCGCGGATCTGATCCGGGGTCAGCTCCCGCATGTCCGCGAGAATGGCGATCTCCTGAAGGCCCGCCATTCGAGCGGCCCGGGCGCGATGGTGGCCGCTCACGATCTCGAAGGCCCCTTCTCCCTCATCCCGATCCCGGGCGACGCAGTAAGGCAGCCCCTCCAGGTGCTTCTCGCGCTCCACGGTCGCCGCCAGGTGCTGGAGCATCTCCGGCGCCATGACGCGGGCGTTCATGTCCTGCTCCCGTAGGCCGGTCAGCGGGACCATCCAGACCTGGAGGGCGTCGTCTATCTGGCCGATGAGCCTACCCGGTAGCATCGGCGTCTGCCTCCTGAGGGCTGCGGGCATCCTCGAGTCTGAGCCACTCGCGAAAGGCCGCCTTCAGCGTCTTGGGCTGCCATTCCTGGCGGTAGATGATCCGCCAACTCCCGTCGTGCTGCGCCTCGCGTTTCTCAACGCGCATGATGCCCCGGTAGACCATCGTACTCGAGTGGCGGCTGAACCAGGTTGTCTCGACGCCCTTCTGCCCCGAGATGCCCAGGTTGAGCGCAGCGTTCGCGACCCAGTAGAACTCCTCGGTCACCATCAGGCGGATGAACAGCCGGTTGAGGTGCCGGCGGGAGGGCGGGCTCATCGCGAACTGAAGCCAGAGATACTCCCCCGGCCCCATGCCGCCGATGTCACCACGACCCATGAAGGTGCTGTAGAGACCGGCGATCGCGAACAGCTTCCCATCGACCAGGGCTGCGACGTATCCCTGGGCGCTGGTGGTGCCGAGGTTGTGGGCCCAGAGGTCGCGGTAGTACATCGCCTGTTCGCGGCTCACGGCGATGAAGCTCACCCGGCTGCCCCTGGTGAGCGGGTCCTCGTCGGTCAGGATCGGTGCAGCCACCGCCTTGATCTCGGTGAGTCCGATGGCCTGGCAGCCGATGGCGTGCAGGGACTTGGCTTCCTCGGGGCGGTTCGTCCATAGGTAGTCAACCCTGGTCGGGTCCATCTGGCACGCGAAGAGCCCGCCGGCCGCCGCCGCCTCGGGGATTGCTCGACTCGTGAACACGATCGCCAGGCCGGGGAACTCCATGATGCGGTCGGTGAGCCGGCCGACGTCCTCGGGCCGGAACTCGGCGATCTGGGGGTCGTTCCATGTGACCCGGCCCTTGTAGTCGAACATGACGCCGTACCCGCCGCCGTAGATCGGTGGGTCGGTGTAGAGCAGCGTCTGCGCGTCAGCCTGGCCGGGTATCTCATCCCAGATGTCCGACACGGCGTACTCCATGCCCCGGCAGGCCCCCGCGAGGGTTTCGATCCGCTGGCGCCACTCCATCAGGTAGTCATCTCGCCGGAGCTCGAAGTCGCGCAGTAGCTGGCGATGGTAGTAGCTGCCGGCGTCCTTGCGCGCCGCCCAGGCGCAGGCGTAAAGCGCCGCGGCGGCATGGTTGATCCCGCCGTCCCAGCAGGACTCCAGGCAGTCCAACTCAGGCATGTCGTGGAGCTCGATCTTGAGGGCGCGCAGGTCCCGGCCGGCCGCGTACTCCCCCAGGATGGTGGAGAAGAGCGATATGTCGGAGGCCCTGATCGCGGAGGGGTTCCAGCCTTGCTTGACGGCAAGCCACGGGATGGTGAGTCGCCCGACGCAGGGGTTCAGCAGGCGCGTGTAGCGCGCCCGGGCGGCCTTGAGCAGCGGGGCCAGGTACTCTCGGAACGGCCTGGGAGTGACGCCCAGGAACAGAGCGATGTAGCTGGGTGATCCGGCTACCGGCATCTGGTCGCCCCCGGCCCGGAAGCTGTTGGAGCGAGCCCCGTGGTCTCGAACCCGGCCCCCCGGTTGGAGCCGGGGGGAGCGCCTGCTGGCTCGCTCGCTTTTCCTCTACGGTGTAATCGTAGCGGGTTCCGGGGGGAGTGTCAAGCCCAACTCCTGATTGGTCGGCCCTGAGACCAGTTCGACCTCCAGGGCATCGTAGTCTTTCTGCCAGTCGTAGACGTCCCAGGGGAAGTCGTCGGCGTCCCGGAGGTGCTCACGGATCAAGGCCTGGGCCTCCTGCGCGTTCCGGGCGCTGTCCGGGAGAAGGGTCACCAGGCAGTGGAGCATCGCCGGCACCTTCAAGCGGTAGACGAAGGGCGTCGGTCGTCGTCGTGGTATGGTGGTCACCTCTCAGTCCGGTCATGTAGGAGAGCGAGCGGCCCATCCGCTGGCACTTGGCGACCAGTTCGGCAAGGGGTCCTGCCCGGGCGTGTTCCCATGTTCGCGGATGGACCCATAGGCTCTCGTTGCGCCAGCCTGCTCCATCCTCACCGTCATCCCGGTGGGCTGTATGGCGATCGCGGGGAGTGGCGCAGTCGGGCCGCCTGAAGTCGAGCCTGGTCCAGCCGGCGTCCTCGAGCGGAGCATAGATCGGGTGAACGACTCCGCTCACGAGGAAGTGGCCCGGCAGTTCGAGGAGGGCGCGCACGAGTCGATCATGCCCGAAGAGGGTCGTCTCTCTCACATAGAGCCTGGTATCTCGCCGGCTGGAGTGCAGGTAAGGGGGGTCCACGTAGCAGAAGCTCGTTGGCCGGCAGAACTCTCCCATGCACTCCAGGGCGTCCTTGTCCTCGATCTGGGCTCCCTGGAGCCTGCCGGCGACGGCCGCCAGGGAGCGAATGCGAGAGGCGAGCCGCCTCGGTGGCCCAGCGCGGCCGGCCTGCTTCATCCGGGACCAGCCGCGCCCGAAGGTCCCGGAGGTGCTCTGCGAGGCCACGACCCACCACATCCAGGCCCGTCGAACTGGGTCGTCCTCGTGGCGGTAGGCTCGGCGGCACTCCTCATAGAGGCTGCGCGACACGAGGGTGAGCTCCGCAAGTAGCAGGAACTCCGGCAGGCGATCCCGCAGGACCCGGAAGAAGTTGGCGATGTCTCGGTCGATGTCGTTGAGGGTCTCCAGCCGGGAAGGCTCCTTGCGGAAGAAGAGGGCGCCCGAGCCGAAGAAGGGCTCGACGTACTCCTCGTGGGGCGGTATCAGGGGCAGGAGCAGGAAGGTCATCATCTGCTTGCCGCCGGCCCAGGAGAAGGGCAGTGTGGGGCGCCCGTTCATCGCGCAGGGTCCTCCGGAAGCGCCATGCTACGCAGGGCGCAGGCCGACTTGAACAGGCCGAGGGCCTCGAGCCGCTCGGCGTTGAGAAGCACGGCGGCAACGGAGTGCATTGTGCTCATCGGTTTCGGGTCACCGAAAGCGGCCGCGCGGATGCCGCAGGTCACCGCCCTGGACAGGATCAGATCGAGGTCGCCTTTCCCGCATGGGAGTCGGGCCCCCTCAGCGTAGATCCAGCGCCTGAGCTCGCGTAGAGGTCCTCGGCAGTCGTTGCCCGTGAGGGTCGATAGCCGGCACGCCATCGATTCAAACCGCACCGCGCTCTCTATGCAGTCGGCCAGGAAAGCGCCCGAGATCGCGCCGGCGGCGGTGAGTGGGTCGATCGGTGGTCTCACTGGGCGAGCTCCAGTTCCCAGCCGCGGCCGTAGCAGCGGAGGTCCTCTGGCATGTTCAGTCCCTCGCAGCCAAGGGTCTGGGGCTGTAGTTGTGGCAGGCACCCGCCCCGGCGATTAGGGCGCACCTTTCGCCGGTGACGCCGTTCCGTCCGTTGACCAACATGAGCCCTCCGAGGTCACCCTGATAGCAGGTGACCTGCGCTGGAGCGCCGAGGTCAGCCTGTGGAGTCATGGGCTCCTCTTCCGGCCACGGGTTGGGATGGGTCGTGCAGGACCGGAGGGAGCAGTAGGCCGCGATGGCGACGTTCACGGTGTCCATGTATCACTCGCCTTCGATCGTGGCGAGCAAGTAGCCCCTCGCCCGTCTTGGGGGTTGGATGTCCTTGCCGGTCATCCGCTCATGGAACTCCTGGGCCGACTGCTCGGCTGCCGCGCGGGCAGTCACCATCTTCGTGTTGTAGGAGAAGGGCTCCAGCCGGCACCCCTCCTCCGGCCGCACGGTGACGCGCCAGCGATCGGGCTCTTCGGTAGCCGTCCCCTCACTCGGGCTGAGCCGGACGAGTGTCGCCATTGCCCCGGTGCCGTCAACGATCAATAGGAACGTCGCTTCCTCGGTGGACTTGATCTGCTCGACCACATATCCCATCTCGCCGTCCTTCTGCAGCCGGGAGGGCTGCGCTGGGCTCGGCTACCGATCGGGCAGCCGGCGGTGCGTCCGTATGAACGCCCATACCTCCGCCGTCCCCGCCGCGACCCCCTCGATCAGGTACCCCACGTAGCGATCACGGCGCCACTCAATCCGTGACGTCTGCCCGTTCGCCATGCACCAGTATTCCCCCGGTTGCGGTACCCCGGCTTCCCGAAGTGCTGCCCTGGCGCCGTCGAGGCGTCCCTGGCAGTAGGCGCCAGCCAGGAGCAACAGCGCCAGAGCCATTGTCAGCAGCAGCCACATCATCTTGGCACCTCCTCAATGCGCACCCAGGTATGCGGCTTGGCCAGGGCGCGCTCGGGCAGGATCACCTCTCCGCATTCGAGACAGGCCCTTTCGAGGCCCCGGAAGGCCGCGATGTTGGCTCGGCTGGCGAACCGGGTCGGGTAGGCCAGGGTCGGGAAGCCCGCCGCGCCGGCGACCCTGGCGAAGGAGCCGCAGCGGCAGTAGGAGGTCTCGGGCCGGAGCAATGCGGCAAAGATCGCCCGCCAGCGAAGTCGGGCCCGGCGGATGGCCCAGCGGGCGAGTCGTAGTGCTGTGGAGTGCTCTCTCATCCGGTCAGCTTCCCTTCTGCGGTGGCCTGGCGCGCTTGACGGATACCAGGAGCTCGATCCTGTCGCCCGACCGCACACCGGCCAATCTGTAGCCGCGGTCGGCAACGAACTGGCATCGGCGCCAGGGATGAGGCGCTGTCGATCCCCACCGTCCGGTGTCCCTGGGCCCGGTCAGGCGGGCGCTGAGTGTGTACTCGCCCCCGATAATATCGCCCTCGGGGTACACGAACATCTCCTCCGACCCTTCGGAGAAGTAGGCGGTCAGTGGGGCTGAGCGCCACCAACCCCGGCTCGCAGACTCGCAGAGGCGCAGTCCGTCCGCGCAGGATCGGACGCCGTGGTGCTCGCCGTCATAGCACCGGAAGAGGGTGGCCGATTGGCGCAGCCTGGCGTCTTCAAGTGTGTTCATGGGATGAGCACCCTCCTGAGGGCGCGATCGAGCGCCTCTTGGGGTCCTTCAGCGTAGCGGCGAACCTGGGTGCAGGGCAGGCAGGTCCAGTAGAGGACCTCGCTGTTGTCGGTCCAGGGGACATCGGGATGGTCCCGAGACTGACGCGGGATGAAGTGCCCGCGCACGAGGCGGACTCGACCACGGCAGGAGACGGTGACCGTTACCAGGCTGTCGCCGTCGGGGAAGCGTCGGCCGCGCAGCCCTTCGAGCGCCCTGAGGGCCCTTGCATGGGAGATCGGCCTATCGAGGTCCTCGGGCTCCCTGGGCCGGCGTTGCATGGTGAAGGTGATGGCTGCGCGCTGTAATTCGCTCGCGGTCTCCCAGGTCAGGTCTGAGGCGTGCATTCGGTGGACCCTCCATCTCGTTCTCCGCCGCACCGGGCCGCACCCGGCGGCGGAGGTGCCGCGCCGGCGGCGATGGACTCCTCGATGGCCGTGAACCCAGCGGCCTTCGTGGTTAGTCCCATGTCCCTTGCCTGACGTGCCGCTGAGTCCAGCAATGCAACAGCCCTCGCCGGCTCGATGCCCTGCAGCGCGAACAGCCCCGCTTGCTTGCGCTCCAGGTCGGCGACTCGCCCCCGCATCCGCTCGCACTCGGCGGCGAGGGCGCGGAATGCGCAGATAGCCCTCTCGTCGGCTTGCCAGAAACAGTGGGACAACTTCCCGGACAATCTGGACGCCAGCTTGCATTCACCCTCTCCGATGGAGCACATGGCTGGGTCCAGGTGCGGGCACTCTCCCTCGGCGTGCTCGGCCTCAACGTTGCTGACAAACATAGATGGGAGCGCGGCCAGGGCTTCCTCCCGCGTTGGATAGAGCCTCCCGTCGCCATTGCTCCAGGCGAGGCGGGTATTGAGTTTGCCGGCTTTGGGAGGCGCCGGCTTCCTGGCGTCGTGGATGAACCAGATGATCTGGTCCGGGGTCCAGGAGTCGGGGGTGCGCCAGGTGCCCTCGCCCGGCAGTCCCCCTGGGCCTTCAGGGCGTTCCATCGGTCGCACCTCCAGGTGCGTCCCAGGGGGGCGCTGAGTCCGCGTCCGTTCCGCCGTCCTGGGTCTCCGACACGTCCGCCGGCGCGGGCGCTTCCGGCTCGCCGTCTTGCGCCTGGGCCCCGGCCTCGTCCGTCTCAGGCTCCTCGGGAGCGCGCGTGATCGGGGTTCCGTTGATCGCGGCCACCTCGCCGTCCTCGATGTAGACGCCCATCGGGATGTGGACCTGGCCGTCAGCATCGGCCTTCGGCCAGTCCACGCGCTCGATGAGCACGACGTAGCCCTGCTCGCCCGCCATCTCGGCGATCTGCGCGAAGCTGTCCTCGTCGAGCAGGCTCCCGTTGGTGATCCTGAGGACGCGAAGCCGTTGGTTGAGCCGCATGGCGATCGCCACGCTGACCCGCAGTTGTTCCGCCTCGCTGCACTCCTGGAGCGGGAACCCCTGGTAGGTGACCCCTTCGGCGTCGAAGCCGAGTCCCTCAATGGGCAGGGGGGCCGTCTTGACGGCTTCCGTCTTCCGCCGATCGACGTCGGCGATCTCGTCGGTCAGCGCCTTCGACTTCGCGTCGAGCTCGGCCACGGTTTCGGTGAGGCGGTCCCGCTGCTCGAACAGCTTGGCGCGATCGCGAGTCTCGCCGGCTGAGGCGATCCGGGCGTCGATCTCGGAGGTGTCGGGGCAGGTTGCGGCCTCGACCGCCGCCTCGGCTGCCGCGAGTTGCTCGCGCACCAGCTTCTCGCGGGCCTCGGCGTCCGCCAGGGCTTTCTGGGCCTGCTGAAGGCCCTGCCATGCCTCGCTAAGGCCAGCGGATGCCTGCTCCGCGGCAGCCTGGTCGCCCTCAAGCATACGCCGGAGCGCCCGGTATCCTTCGCGCTGGTCTTCGAGTCCGCGGCGCTCGCGGAGCAGGGCCTCGACGTCCGGGACTTGGGGTGCCTCCCCTTCGAGACCCTGGTAGCCGGCCAGGCTGCCCCTGGCGTCGTCCAGCTTGCGGTTGGTGTCGGTGCGCGCCTCGAACGCGGTAGTGCGCTCCTGGTCGAGTTGGGCCATGAGCTCGGTCAGGCCGGCGAGGCGAAGGCCAACCTGTCGCTGTTGCGCCCGCGGTTGGTCGCGGAAGGCCAGGGGGTCGAAGGTGAGGTCGTCGTAGAATCGGTCCAGAAGCGCCTGGGGGCTTTTGAACGACGCCCCTTCGGCGTTCTCGACCTTCAGGTACGTGCCCTTCTCCGTGAAGGTGCGGGTCACCCGATACTCACCCAGGTCTGCGATGATCTCGGCGCGATCGGCGCCCTGGTGGATGGGGTTGGTGGGGCTGAAGCGCGCGCCCCCGATCGCGACGGCGAAGGCGTCAAGCAGGCTCGTCTTGCCCTCGCCGTTCTTGGCCGTGATCTCGACGACGCTCTGCCCTGGCCCGATGGTCAGGTGAACCAGCTTGAGCCGCCTGAAGTTCTCCGCCCGGAGTTCCTTCAGGCGTAGTACGGGGAGTGTCTCGGCTGCGGGTTGGTCGCCCATGCGAGTCGATGCCTCCTGTCAGGGGATGTGGATGGTGCGCGGGGCACACCTCCCAGCGATGATGACGCGGTGGCAGCCGTCCGGTCTGCGTTCCGCGCACAACAATGCGACGCGCTGGCCTTGCTCCATCCGGCGCTGAAGCCGTCGTAACGCGGCGTTCGCCGCGTCCGGGTCGATCTGAAGCCACATTCCGGCAGCGGCCTCCCTGCGGTTCCCGAGAGCCCCCTCCCATTGGTAGCGATCGCCGAGCGCCTCCTCGAGACGCCCGCGGTTGGCCCAGATCTCACGCCGGCTCTGAGGCCAACGCCGCACGTCGATCATCACGTCGATCCGGTGCTCCCGGAGTCGGGCTTCGAGTGCGGCCAGGGTGCGGCCGGCGTAGCCGATGGTCCAGAGCGTGTCACTCGGTTGGCTGGTCTGTTGCTGTCTGTCTGCCGTGGCCGTTGCCTCCTTGGGTGCCCTTTGCCAGGCGGCGCGTGCGCCGCGCCAGGTAGTTGGTGATGATCTTGACCAGCACGTCCTTGCGCTGGAGAGAGTCCGCTTCGCAGGCGGCGTCCAGTTCGGCCACCAGTTCGGCGGTCGTCCAGACGTTGAGTTGCCGCATGGGCTCGACGTTGGTAACGGGGCGTCCGCGCTTCGCCATTGTGACCTCCAGGCGAGAGGGTGAACCTCATTCTACCAGTAATCAACCCTGCCGTCAAGAGGGTTGTGCCGCTCAGTCCTGTTCGGCGGCAAGCTCCTCGAGAAGGTCGGCGATGGCGTGGAGGTCCAGAGCAGCGGTGTGGGCGACGCCATGCAGGTATTGGCAGGCCTCCTCCCGGGACAGGGATGGCGATTCGCGCAAGCAGACCGTGATCTCCCAGGCCAACCATCGGGCGAGCAGGTCTCCACCCCACAGCTTGCCCACGTCGCGAATGCGCGAGATCGGAGGGGGTAGCTCGAAGGGCCCGGCTTCAATCTCGACGGTCCTGAGGCGCGCGCGGATCTGCTCGTAGATGGCGGAACAGGACTCGTTCAGCAGTGGACGGGGTGGCATGGTTCCTCCTTTTCGCGGCCGCAGCCGCATCGCCAGCTTGGGTTCGTCCTCCTCAGTCGATCCAGCACTCGAAGGGGTTGCGCATGTAACGCTGCGTGAGCACCCAGAACATGGGGCTGTCGCTGCGCTGCACCGTGACGAGGCCCTTGAGCCCCGGCTGGCCGTTGTTGTCCT
>Ga0194125_10010574_pt1 | contig 12575 bp, 9 predicted proteins | sample TA2KigC250mmetaG_FD_148626 | JGI IMG/M metagenome (GOLD analysis project Ga0194125, IMG submission 148626) | Freshwater microbial communities from Lake Tanganyika, Tanzania - TA2015034 Kigoma Deep Cast 250m | ecosystem: Environmental > Aquatic > Freshwater > Lake | place: Tanzania: Lake... | reverse complement strand
ACCCAGGCCGAGGGCGGCCGCGGCGCCGTTCGCGAGGTGGTCGAGCTGCTGCTCAAGGCCCAGGGCTTCTGGGACGGCGTCCTTCGCAAATACGAAATCCTATGACTGAAATGGGGCCAGACACCGTTTCTTGCCGCCTGAAAGCCGCCCTCCCGACAGAACCTGCCCGCCGCGACAAACGGCTGTCTCTCTTGAGAATCCGGGACAGGCTTGGGTGTCCCCCCGTGGACACCCCGGCCTGTCCCAGGATTTTCATGCTTCTGGGTGCCGGCGCGCCGGCATGGCTCCGTGCTGTCCCCATTTCCCCCCGCGCACGACGAAGGTGGTGAGGCGTGCCAGCTAGCGAGCGCATCGGCCTGCTGGTCCACACCGAGCCGGGGCCAGGGGTGCTGCATCAGCTCACCGGCGTGATCGCCCGCCACCAGGGGGACATCACCCTGGTGGAAATCCTCGAGACTCGCCCGCCCGAGTCCCGCATCTACTTCGAGATCGACCTGCCGGCTCCGCCCGAGCAACTGCTGGCGGACCTGCGAGCGCTGCCGGTGGTCCGCCAGGCTCTTCAGGTGAAGACCTTCCAGAAGATTTACGGCAAGCGCATCATCATCATGGGCGGCGGGGCGCAGGTGGGCCAGGTGGCCATCGGGGCCATCTCCGAGGCCGACCGTCACAACATCCGCGGCGAGCACATCTCGGTGGACACCATCCCGCTGGTGGGCGAGCAGCCGCTGGCCGACGCGGTGCGAGCGGTGGCCCGCCTGCCGCGCGCCAAGGCCCTGGTGCTGGCCGGTTCGCTGATGGGCGGGGAGATCGAGAAGGCCGTGCGCGAGGTCCGCGAGCAGGGGCTGCTGGTGATCAGCCTGAACATGGCCGGCAGCGTCCCCGAGGCCGCCGACCTGGTGGTCACCGACCCCGTCCAGGCCGGCGTGATGGCCGTCATGGCCGTGGCCGACACCGCCAAGTTCAACGTGGCCCGCCTCAAGCAGCGGGTGTTTTGAGGGGGGCGGGCTGATCGTCAGCCGCCGGGTCGGAGTCTCTTCAACAGTTGAGCCGTGGTGTACCACTCTACGCCCGCACCTTCGAAATCCCGGTCATTCGACCAGATCGGGACTCGCAGGTGCAGGGCCAGCGCCAGGATCTCCACGTCATCGGGGTCGCGGTGCGCGATGCGCCTTGAGGCCTCGGGGATAGCCGCGGCGTACGCATCCGGTCCAACCACTGTGACCGGCAGCGTGGCGACGGCCAGCAGCACGACGTCACGTGGCAGGCCTTTCATCCTGGCGAGGTGGGCGGCGTATTCTTGCACTTCGGCGAACGTCGTCTCGGAGGTCAGCGCCTCCACGCTGGGATCCTCCAGGACCAGCCGGGCCCGCCCGCCCAGGACGGCCGACAGCAGGACGTTAGCGTCGGCGGCGACTCTCACGACGCCCCTTTCGCCAGGATTCGAAGTCCGCCAGGACATCGCCCTCGCGAAGGCCGTGTCCCTTGAGCTGACGCGCGATCTCGGTGCTCAGGACCGAGAACAACTCACGCTTCAGTTCTATGGGGAACGTAGATTCAGGACATGGAAAGAACACGCCGGCCAGCCGCCCCCGCCGCGTCACCAGAATAGGGTCTTTCGACCGCAGCAAGCCCGTGGCTTGGTCGCGGAACTCTCGGACTGAGCTGATGCGCATGTGGTCACCCCAGTGACCATTATACCCGCGAAACCCTTCTCCCTGCACCCGGCCTGAATGCGGCCGCCGGTTTGCTCGAAGCCGCCGGCCTGGTGGTGACCGACCCCGTCCAGGCCGGCGTCACGGCGGTCATGGCGGTGGCCGACACCGCCAAGTTCACCGTGGCGCGGCTGAAGCAGCGGGTGTTCCGAGCGGCGGACCGGTAGTGTGCCAGTGCTATTGGCGCAATCGCGCCAGTTTCATCGCCGCTGCCAGACCCCCGGCGCGCTGGATGCCGGGTACGAAGAAGCGCTCGATGAAATCCTGGTCGCGCCCCTGGAAGTCCTTGACGTCGGCCTCGATCCGCACCTCCAGCGGGGCCACTGCCGCCGCGAACAAGGCCCACACGCCCGCTCTTCCCGCACCGATCAGGCGCAACTCACGGAAGCCCTTGTGCTGAAGGACGCGCAGCGCGGTCAGGATGTCCTGGACGCGGCAGGCGTCATCGCTGCGGTTGAAGGTGAGGAAGTAGCGGTGCGAGCGGTTGCGCGGGGCCACCGCCGCGCCGGTCTGGAAGGCGTCAATCAGCAGAACGGTGCGTCCGGCCCGGACCAGCGACTCAACGGCCGGCGTCTCTCGCGCTTTCCGCGACCCATCGGGGTGAACCACCAGGACCGCCCGCTGGTCACCGGCGATCCACAGACCCGGCACGCGGTCGCCCTTGCCCGCGCGGCCCAGCACGAGCTCGCCGCTGCCCGGACGGGTGTCGCTCCAGACTTCGCCCGGCCACTCCGCGCCCAGCGCCGTGGCGAGCCACAAACGCAGGTCGTCCGGGCTGGCGGCAGCGGTCTGGCGCTGTGAGGCGGCCTGCCACTGCCGGAACAGCCCCTGGTGGTCCAGAGCGCCGGGCGGCAGCGTGCGGTTGTGCAGCGCCAGCATGTCCGGGAGGCGCTCGACGCGGATGTTCTTCTCGGCGTACTTCTTCTCGTCGGCGTCGCCCAGGATGTGCCGGGCGAAGAAGCGGTACATGGCTTCGCGGCTGGCCTGGTTGTAGTTGTGCGGAGCGTCGATGTGGACGTTAGCCACGCTCTCCGGCTTGCCGTACAGCTCGAAGATGCGGCGGATGGCGGGGAACTCGACCTGCGGCGTGTTCTTGGTCCAGTCGCCGGTGGCGGAGACCATCAGAAGGGGGCGCGGCGCCATCACGGCGCCGAACTCCACGTTGAAGGCCCCCACGCGGAGGTTGGGCGCGTTCTCGCACGGCGAGCCGCCCTGCATGATGCCCGAGAGCATGTTCACCGGCGCGGCCCATTTGACGCGCTCGTCCACCGCCGCCAGCAGGAAGGTCTGCGTGCCGCCGCCCGAGGCGCCCGTGGCCGCGATGCGCTCCGGGTCCACCTCGGGGAGCGACTGAAGGAAATCCACCACCCGGATGGAGTTCCACAGTTGCAGCCCCAGCGGGCCGAAGCCCCAGAGTTGCTCCGGCGGGTCGCCGAACACGTGCGGGGTCTGGATGGTGTCGTTGTAGCCCACCATGTCGTAGGCGAACACCACGTAGCCCTGGCGGGCCAGGTTGATGCAGCGGGCGGGGATGGAGCCGAGGGGCTGATGCTCGACGCGGCCGTAGTTCCAGTGGCCGTGCGGCGAGGCTACCGCCGGGAACTTCCCTGAGCGGCCCAACGGGCGGTAGAGGTTGCCGCCCAGGAAGTACCCGGGCAGGGTTTCGAGCAGCACCTTCTCGAGGGTGTACCCCTCCCGTTCCAGCTTGCCGAAGATCTGCGGGTTGAGCGGGGTCTTCTCGGGCATGGGCAGCAGGCCCGCGGCGGAAAGGATCTGGCGGCGGAGGTGGGCCTTGCGGGCCTCCCACTCCGCCAGGGTCTTGTAGTCGGGCATGGTAAAGCGGGTGTCGGTGTCCGGAGTGTAAGTGTTCCGGATATCCTGCGCGGGCGGCGCCTGCGCCACCAGCGCGGCCGCACAGAGCGCGAAGCACAACAGTCGTATATTCACTGTCTCTCCTTCGAAACCAGGTCGCCGAAGCCCGCCAGGAGGGCGTACTGGTTCTCCCAGGTGGTGTACATTATGCCTAACGCATAGGGAGTCCGGTCCAGAGCTTCCAGCCAGCCGCGCGGGTTGTCCAGCGTGTCGCCGTCGTAGTAGGCCCCGGCCAGCGTGTGGAAGCCCAGGTCCGAGAAGTGGGCCAGGCTCTCCCGCCGCCGGGCGTAATACCAGCAGACGATTCCCAGATCCCTGGGCACGTGCTCCCAGGACCCCGTGAAGTCGCCCTCCACCAGGTAGTAGTTGCCGCGGGCGTTGTGATTGGGATCCAGCATGTCAGACCAGATCCACACCTCGGCCGCGGAGTTCGGCTCGCGCAGGATTTCGGCCTGCCGGCTGATGCAGTCGCCCAGTATCTCGCCCATGGTGAGGCCGCGCTGTTTGCAGGCTTCGCAAGAGCCGCCGGCGCGGATCTCGTCCATGCTGAGCAGGTAGCGCCGGGGCGCTAGCAGCTCGTGCATGCGGCGCGCCTGGTCGCGCCAGATGTCGTAAACCTGTGGCTCGGACATGCACACGCTCACCTGCCCGCGGTTGATCGAGATGCCATGGTAGTAGTCCACGCGCAACCGCTCGCCCTCGCGGATGCGGCTTGCGGGCAGCAGCCGGATGGGGGGCCCGTGGTGGTCGAAGCGGAAGTTGAGGCTGGGGTCCATGATGGGCCCGTAATCGCGGCCCTCCTGGTAGACCGTGCCCGTCTCCTCGCCGCGCACCGCCACCGGCGTACCGGGGCGCCGCAGCACGTTCACCAGCCCGACTTCCTCGATGCGGAAGTCGTCCACCCAGAACTTGCCGCCGCGGCCGCCCCAGACGCCCGCGTAGATGCGGACCTTGTCCAACTCCCAACTATTGAAGCCGAGGGTGACCAGCTGCCAGTCCGTGGCGGCCGGGATCTGCGGGTCATAGGGCGCCAGGGCGCGGCCGTTCTCCGCCAGCACCTGCACGCGGAAGACGCCCGCGGGCGCCAGGTCCTGGGTCTTCACCCAGCAGGTGACGCGGTAGCAGCGCCGCGGAGCGACCGCGACCTCCTGCATGAGCCGCCCGTGCCCGTGCTGGTTGGCCGTGAAGTTCTCGTAGCGCAGCGAGGCCGATCCCTCTTTGCACACGTCGCGGTCCACGAAGCTGACCTCGCCCGGCTGGTCTTGCAGGCGGTAGCCCCTGACGCGATGGCCGTCGTACTCTTCCAGGCCGCCGTTGACGAAAGCCACCGGCGGATTGGCGACGAGCCGCGCCTCCCCACCCGCTACCACGAACAGCGCATCTTTGACCGGAATGCCCGCCGCCAGGTTCCGGTTGCGTGAGGTGATCGAGCCGCCGTAGCCCACCGAGAAGATGATGGGAATGATCTCTATGGCGTGCTCCGCGCAGATGCTCTGAACGCGGCGCAAGCGGTCGAAGTACGCCGCGGGCTGGAGGTCCAGGCGGTCCAGGCCCGCCGCCAGCACCATGCCGTTCAGCCCGTGCTCGGAGGCCGTGCGCACGATGGCGCGGATGTCCTCGACGTCCTGGTCGCGGCTCAGCCCGCGCGACACGTACACCCACCGCAGCGGATACAGCGGCTTCTGGGCGGCGGCGCGCCGGCCCAACGCGGCCGGGCAGAGCGCGAGCAGGGAGCGTCTTGTCACGATGGGCGCCTCCAACCCATAGAATACAGGGGAGCGAGGCTGAAGGGGGCTGACAGCGGTGGCTGCCGGGCTTGACTTAGTTCATGAACTTAGTTCACAATCTAGGTGTCGTGAAAAGCCCTGAGGTCGTCAATATTCACCAGGCCAAGACCCACCTGTCCCGCCTGCTGGTGCGCGTAGGCCGAGGTGAGGAGATCATCATCGCCAAGGCGGGCAAGCCCGTGGCACGGCTGGCGCCCGTGCGCGACAAACCCAAGCGGCGCGTGCCGGGCACGGCGAAGGGCAAGATCTGGATGGCCCCGGACTTCGACGCTCCCTTGCCGGATGAGATCATCGACGAGTTCTACAAGTGAAAGCGCTGCTTGACACTCACGTCTTCCTGTGGTGGACGCTGGACGACCCGCGCTTGCCAAAGCGGGTGCGCAGATTCGTTCAGGATCCCGCGAATGCACTGGTGTTCAGTGTGGCCAGTGCATGGGAGCTGGCCATCAAGGCGCAACTGAGGAAGCTGACCTTACCTGACCGCGTGGAGCAGTTCATCCAGGAGCAGCTCGACCTAAACGCCATCCTGCCTCTGCCTGTACAACTCGAACACGCCCTGCAGGTGGCCGAGCTGCCCGCGCATCACCGCGATCCCTTTGACCGGCTGCTGATCGCTCAAAGCCTGGTGGAGCGGCTGCCCATGATCACGGGCGATCCCTTCATCGCGCGGTACCAGGTCGAGACCATCTGGTGATCACACCTCCACGGCCACGACTTCGTGGTAGAGGATGGAGGGGACGGTCAGGGTAAGCCAGCCGCCGGCCTGCTCGACGGGCGGGGCGCCACCCGCCACCAGCAACTGGACCTTCTTGGCCCGCCTGTTGGCGGGCAGCTTCAGGCGGACCTTCTGGGGGCCAACGGGCAGCGGCTCGCGCAGCGGGCCTTTCATCATCATGGGATTGGTGAGGTTGACCAGGTGGACGGTGAGCGAGTCCTTCTGCCGCCACAGGGTCACATCCAGCACGCCGGGCCCGGTGACGGTGACCGGCGGCTCCTCGTGGGCGGCCCACTGGATGGCGTTGCGCAGGAGCACGCCGTGATCCACCGACAGCACCTCCCAGAAGGCGCGGTCGATGTCCCAGGGGAAGTAGACGACGCGGCTGGCGCCCGCCTCGCGCAGGAATACGCCAGGAATATCGGTCCCGGCTTCACGCGGGTAGACCTTCTCCATGGGCAGATCGGGGTAAGACGGAATGAGAGTCAGCGGCGGATTGGGGTACAGGCCGACGGGTGAAGCGTCCACGCGAAACACGCCGTTGATGATCCGCCCGGCGTCCTCCAGCCCGGCCAGCACCGGATGGAAGCGGCCGGTGACGGGATCCTGCTCCAGGCGCAGGTATGAGTTGCGCATGGGGCCTTCGGTGCGCCCGTTGAAGCGCGCGCCGAACAGGCCGGCCAGACCGAAGTTCTGGCGGGGGCGGCCCCACTCGTTGTATAGCGAGGTCTCGTGGGTGGCCAGCAGGTTGCCGCCGTGGCGCACGTAGGCGCGAAGCTGCTCGCACTGAGCGTCGGAGAGCGCCGCGATGTTGGGCAGGATGAGCAGCCGGTAACGGTCAGCCAGCCGGGGCTCGAGCAGGCGGTCGTGCACCATCTCGAAGGGCAGGCGCGCTTCGATCAAGGCCTGGTACATCCCCAGGGTATGATCTTCCACCTTCTGCCGCGCCCGTTCGCCCCCGTAGAACCACGCGGTCTGCTGCGAGTACACCAGGCCGACGCGGGCCAAAGGCTCTTCGTTGCGGAGGTAGCGCTCCGCGCCGTGATGCCAGTGGTAAAGGTCCTCGACCACGCGCAGCCAGCGGCGGTCATAGAGCGTGCCGGAGAACTTGGTGAACCAGGGGCGCAGGCCATTGGCGATGCCGTCGGCCACCCACAGGCGGATCTCGGCCTCGCTCTGCACCGAGTCCTTCCAGCGATAGGTCTCCTCCACGCCCACGCTGAAGATGCCGATGACGGCCTTGCGCCCGAGCGTGGCGCGGTACTCCTTGGCGTTCTTACCGTTGGCCCAGGGGGGCATCAGGCCCTGACGGGCCTGGCGGTCGGCGGCCAGGGTGACGGCCCGCTCGCCGACGGTCTTCATGTCCAGATCGCTGAGGGCGCCGCCGCCGGTGTTGGGAATGAAGCGGGCGCGCGAGTTGAACTGGCGCACCGCGGCGTCCCAGAGGCCCCACATCTCGAACAGCCGCTGCTGGCGCCAGAGGATGTAGTTGCGCCGGGCCGGATCCCGCGGATCGCTGCTGCGCGGCAGATCCATGCCGTGGGCGGCGCGGAAGTTCTTCTCGCAGTGGGAGCAGAAGCACATGCCGGAGCCGGCCCAGCGGTTCGAGAAGATGCCGTCCACCTGGTAGAGCGCGACGATCTCGCGCGTCACCTGGGTCATGAAGTCGAAGCCGTAGGGCCCCAGCGTGCAAGTCACCCACATCTCGGGGCTGGCCCAGTGGCGGCGGTGACGGCCCTGCGCATCCACGGCGATCCAGTCCGGGTGGGCGTCGAAGACCTCCTGGTGGACGGCGTGCGGGTCGGTGCGGCCCCATATGACCAGCCCGAGCTTGCGGCAGCCTTCGACCAGCTCGCCGAACGGGTCGGTGTCCTTCATCCAGGCGCTGCGGTAATGCAGCGGGACGCGGGTCGGATAGTAGGCCACGCAGCCGCCCGCGCTCAGGCACACGGCGTCGGCGTGCACCCGGCGGAAGTAGCCCAGCCAGAAGTTGGGGTCGTACTGTCCGGGGTCGTTCTCGACCAGCGTCAACTGCGCCCAGCGCATGGGCCGGTCGAAGCAGTCCTCCTGCGGAGCCGCCGTGGCGGGGCTGCCGGCCAGCGCGGCGCCGGCGCCAATGAACTCCCTGCGGGAAAAACCAGACACGTCACACCTCCGATGCACTCGTACGGTCTTTGCGGTCCCTCTCGGGGCTTTGCGCGAAAGGCTTCACTTCCCCGGGCGGAAGCTGAAGTCCGTCAGGCGCACTTCGTCGCGGCCCTCGATGTTGATGCCGAACTGCCCGACGGTGAAATTCTGCCCGGGCACCGTCAGGCTGTCCAAGTCCACCCACCCTTCTCCCTGGCGCGCGCGGTGCGTGACCGTGGTGGGAGTCACCTCAACCTGCAAGGTGATGGCGAGCTCGTCCTTGAGGTCGAGCCGGTGCTGCCTCCGGATCTCGGTCTTGCGGCCCCGCACGAACACGGAGCGCCTCAAGGACTCCTTGTCCAACTCGAACAGCACGTGGTTGCGCTCGTCGCGGAAGTCCACCACCCATCGCAGCCGCTTGCCGCGTAACCAGCCGCCGCCGGAGGCCAGCGCGAGAGTTAGAGTGAACATGCCGCCGGCGGGCGTAGGACCATGCAGGGCCAGGACGCGCCCCCGCCGCACGTACGAGTTGCCCTCCTGTATCCAGTTCTGCGGATTCTCCCATCCCTCCATGCCGCCGATCTTCACCGGCGGGGGACGAGTCGGCTCGCGGGTGAGAGCCAGCTCGAGGGGCACCGTCTGACCCGCGGCGATCTGGACGCGCTCGGCGCGCTCCAGGTGGCCGGCGGCGCGCCCCACCAGGGTCCAGGAGCCCTCGTCCAGCTCGATCGCGCCGGAGTTGATGTTGCGCGGGCTCTCCCCGGCACGGGACGCGGTGACGCGCGCCCCAGGGGGCGAGACCGTCAACCGCAGCGTGCCGAAGGTGGGCCGCAGGCTCACCTCCGGGCCGTGCAGCTCCACCGTGGTACCCACCGGAAACACACGTTGTACCTGAGCCGGGCGGTGACGCTCCTTGCGCAGCTCGACGACGTGCTCTCCGGGACTGATGCTGGAGGAACGGAAAGCGCCGTCGGCGCCCACCGCGCCCAGCGAGATCTGATCCACCAGCACCTCCGCCCCCGGCGTGGCCCCGCGGATGGCCAACGAGGCCAGCCGGGGCGCCGGACGCAGCTTGAAAGCGACCCTCACTTCCTCGCCCTTGCGGACCTCGACGGTCTGCTCAGGCTCGTCCAGGAAACCCTCCTTGGCTATCTTCACCCGGTAGTGTTTGGGCGCCCGCGTGATGCGCAACTGGCCGCGGCGGGTCTGGCTGGGATATCTCTGGCCATCCAGAAATACCGTGGCGCTGTCCTCGGTGGCTACCACCACCAGCGTGCCGACGTTGCGGTCCGACTGAAGGTAGGCGGTGAGCGATGGCGAGGGGCTCACCTCGAGGAGGAACTTCCGGAGATCCCGGCCTTCGCCCACGGTTAGTTCATGCGTGCCGGGCGTCAGATTCGCCAGCTCCAGGCCGGCGGGGCCGGCTTCACCCACGGGCTGGCCGTCCAGGGCCAGCTTGGCGCTGGGCAGGCTGGAATGAACCACTGCCCTGTTCCCGGCCTGGCTCACCAGCACCGCCAGAATGCTCTTGGCGGACGGAGGAGCGGCGACCGCCGGAGCGGCGCCCGGCGTAATCTGGAAGGCGAAACTGGCCTCTCCGTAACGGTCCGCCACCTTGATGCTGTGCGCGCCCGCGGGCAGGCTGCTGAGCGTGAGCTGGCCTTCCTGCATGGCTTCGGCGGGCTGTTCGTCCAGGGTCACCTGGGCCGCTTCCAGGTCGGTGACGATGCGCACGGTCTGCGCCAGCGGCTGGAGCATCAACTCCAGAGGAGCAGTCCCAACAGGCTTCACTTCCAGCGCCGCCGAGGCGGGCTGATAGCCTTCCAGCAAGGCTTCCACCTGGTATGTGCCCGGGATAAGCTCCAGCTTCAGGCTGGAGCGGCCGCGCTCCTGGTTGTTGATGCGGATGGCGGCCCCGGGCGGAGTGGTGTGCACCTCGACGGCCACCGCGGCGGGCGCTCGTGGCCCGGTGCCCGTGAACACAACCACGGCGATGATGATCGCCGCCACCGCGGTGACGGCGCCCGAGAGTCCCCAAACCAAGCCGGGGCGCTTACTCAGAGCGGCCCAGAGCCCGCCGGCGGGTTTGGCGGCAGGGCCCTTCTGGGGCGGCGGGGGCAGAGGCGGCTGGGGGACGGGAAACGGCTGTGTGGGCGGTGGAATCGGAGCGGCGGTGGAGGTAGTCGGCGGCAGAAACGGCGCGGGCGGGGTGAGCCAGTCCTCGGGCGGGGGCGGCGGAGGCGGGGGGAGCCACTCCTCGAGCGGGAGTTCCGGAGGAGGTGGAGGCGTTGGAGGTGGCGGAGGTGGGGGGGGCGCCTCCACCGGCGGAGTTACCGTGGGCGCGGCGGCCTGATACTCCTTGGCGACGACCTCGCGCAACTGGATCAAACGCGGCTCCAGGGGGTACTCGGCCAGGCAGCGGTCGGCTTCTGCTAATGCGCCCTTCAGGTCCTTGGCGGCACGCAGTTGGCGCACGGCGGCGAAGCAGGAGGCGACGTCCTCCTCCCGCTTGCGCTCGTTCGCCATGGTGCGAATGCTCTTGGCGACCAGGTTGGACGGCTCCAACTCGAGTGCCTTCTGGGCCAGCGCTCCGGCGGCGCGCCAGTCGCTGGGTAGGATGCGGCGCGCTTCTTCGAGCCACTGCTCGAGCTGGCTGCGGCCGGAAGCGGCGGTCTCCGATGGACGATCCTGCGGCTCGCTCATGTCCTAATCCACCCCGAGCATACTCCCTGGCTGGAGGGGAGCGCAAGCGTGCCCGGGGGCTGGCGGGACTGCCTGGACGGCCGCGGAGAGGAGTTGCTATGCTCGTTGGGGGATTCGCACGATGCGGGATTCGACCTTCCTGACCAGGGTGGTCCTGAAGAACTACAAGAGTATTGCGGCCTGCGACGTGCGCTTGGGCCCCCTGATGTTCCTGGTAGGCCCCAATGGATCCGGCAAGAGCAACTTCCTCGACGCGCTGCGATTCACCGCCGACGCCCTGCGCCGGTCGCTGGACCACGCCCTGCGAGATCGGGGAGGGATCAGCGAGGTTCGGCGCCGGTCCGGCGGTCATCCCACTCACTTCACGGTGCGGCTGGAGTACGCTCTGCCCGGCGGGGTCAGCGGCTATTATGCCTACCGCATCGGGGCTCGGCCTCAGGGCGGCTACGAGGTTCAGACCGAGGAGTGCGTCCTGCTCGGCCTGGAGGCATCCCCCGGCTCGGCCCGCTACAGAGTTGAGCGGGGGCAGGTTACTGCGTGCACGGTGAAGGGAGGCCCGCCGGCTTCGGCAGATCGGCTCTATCTGGTGAATGCCGCCGGGCTGCTGGAATTCCGGCCCGTTTACGATGCGCTGTCCCGCATGGGTTTCTACAACCTGAACCCTGACCGGATTCGCGACATGCAGCCAGCAGACGCCGGGGAACTTCTAGCCCGGGACGGCAGCAACCTGACCAGCGTACTAAGCAAGTTGGGCAAGCACGCCCCGGAGACCAAGTGTCGGATTGAGGAGTACCTCGGGAAGGTGGTTCCGGGGGTTCGTGGCGTGGACGTCCGCGCCATCGGGGCAAGAGAGACGTTGGAGTTTCGCCAGGAGGTTTCCGGCGCAAAGGATCCCTGGCGCTTCTTCGCCGCCAACATGTCGGACGGAACGCTGCGTGCGTTGGGCGTTTTGGTTTCCGTCTTCCAGTCGGCCAACGGCGGAGCAGCATCCGTGCCTGTCGTGGGGATAGAGGAACCGGAGGTGGCTCTGCACCCAGCCGCCGCCGGGGTATTACTGGACATACTACGTGACGCCAGTCAGTACACGCAGATTGTGATCACGAGCCACAGCGGCGACCTGCTGGACGATGAGGATATTCCGACCGAATCGATCCTGGCGGTGCACGCTCAGGACGGCAACACCTTGATTGCACCGGTGGATGAGGCCGGGCGCAAAGCCCTCGGCGACCGCCTTTACACCGTCGGCGAGCTGCTGCGCCTTGACCAACTGAGGCCTGACCCTTCTGCCAGGCTCTCCTCCAGACAGCTTCGGTTGTTTGGTGAGGTTAGATCCTGATGCCCCGCATCGCCTCTGTGGTGGAGGGGCACGGCGATCGGGAGGCCCTGCCAGTTCTGACCAGGAGGTTGATCGCCGGGATCAATCCACTCCTGCCGGCGGATGTGGTGCGCCCGATCCGCGTGCCGAGAGGCAGACTTCTGAAGAGCGGAGAACTGGAGCGTGCGGTTCAACTGGCTGCCCTGGATGCGCGCCCGGGCGGGGCCGTAATGGTGGTCCTGGATGCCGACGACGATTGCCCGAGAACGCTCGCCCCGGACCTGTTGCATCGAGCGAGCGGCGCAGCAGGCGACCTCCCAGTGTCGCTGGTCTTGGCCAAGCGG
>Ga0194125_10010572_pt1 | contig 12575 bp, 14 predicted proteins | sample TA2KigC250mmetaG_FD_148626 | JGI IMG/M metagenome (GOLD analysis project Ga0194125, IMG submission 148626) | Freshwater microbial communities from Lake Tanganyika, Tanzania - TA2015034 Kigoma Deep Cast 250m | ecosystem: Environmental > Aquatic > Freshwater > Lake | place: Tanzania: Lake... | reverse complement strand
CAGCGACACATCCTCACTTTCATCCGCACATACAATCGGCGTTGGGCGCATCCCTATCGCTGGACGTACAAGGGATTGCCGTTGGCGGTCTGACAACCGTCGGAAAACTTATGAGACACGGTACTAGTTCGGCTTGTTGTTCCGCCAACTGCCGGTGCAATTCGGTCACGCGCGCGGCGACGAGCAGGCGCGCGCGCAACTCGTCCGGATCGAACGGCTTGGTCAGATAATCGTCCGCCCCAGCTTGCAAACCCACAAACGCTTCCTCGCGCTCGCCCATCGCGCTGAGGAAAATGAAATAGGTATAGCCCGGTTTGGGCGCGGCGCGAATGCGGCGGCACAATTCGATGCCGTCCATTCCCGGCATCACGCGATCGCTGATCACGACGTTGATCGATCCGCTTTGGAACATCTCCCACGCCTGCGCGCCGTCTTCGGCGACGAGGCAGGCGTGCCCGAATTTTTCCACGGCGATCTTCAAAATCATCCGGGGCACCGCGTCATCTTCTGCGATTAAAATTCTCATCGTCGCTCCTCCGTGTTAACGCATTTGTTCCAGCGCTTGTTGTGCGCGCGCCAATTCTTGTTCCAGCCGCGCAAACAAATCGCCTACGCCAGTCAGATCGCCCGCCTTGCCCAATTGCTCCAACTCCAAACACGCGTGCGCCGCGCGCCGCGCGCCCATATTCGCGCTGCTCCCCTTGAGCGTGTGTGCGGCTTTGGCTAAACGCGACGCGTCATTCTGTTCGATGGCGTGCCGGAGCGCCGCCACCTTGGTCGGCAACTCGCTCAAGAACAGAGCGATCAATTGCGCGATGATGTCGGGTTCGCCGGGTTCTTGCAATTGGCGAAAACTTGCCAGCACTTTCGGATCAAGAATCGGCTCTTCTTCTGATGCGTCCGGCGGCGCGAGCGGCGGAATATTTTCCGGCGCGGGTTCGCCGCGCGCGCCCGACCTGATCCAGCGGCGCAACGTTGCGTAGAGCGCGTCCGGCGTAATCGGCTTGGCGAGGTAATCGTCCATTCCCGCCGCGATGCATTTGTCGCGTTCGCCGCGCAACGCGTGCGCGGTCAACGCGATGATCGGCGTGTGGCGCGCGGCGCCTTCGCGCTGACGAATGTGCGCCGTCGTTTCAAAGCCGTCCATCACCGGCATCTGACAATCCATCAGGACCAGATCGTACGTGGCGCGTTCCAACGCGTCCAACGCTTCGCGCCCGTTCGCCATCACGTCCACGCGATACCCGCGCGCCTCCAGCATATACACCGCCACTTGCTGATTGACGACGTTATCTTCCACAAGCAACACGCGCACGCCCTTGCCTTCTTCCTTCGTCGCGCGCGGCGACGCCGCAGACGCGGCATCGCCCTCCGCCATTGCGACGCCCAGCACGGTGATCAGGCAATCGTACAATTCGGATTGCCGCACGGGCTTGACGAGCGCGGCATCCAACCCGAGTTTCTGCGCGGTCTGATCGCCGCCGAGTCTGCCCACCGAGGTCAGCAAGATCAACTTGATCGCGCCGAGCGCGGGATCGGCGCGCACGGCGCGCGCCAGCCCGACGCCGTCAAGGTCCGGCATTTCCATATCGAGCAGCGCAACGTCGAACGGTTCGCTCGCCGCGGCGGCGCGCAGTTTCTCCAACGCCGCCACCGCGTTCGACGCGCTCTGCGGCAACATTCCCCACGCGATCACCTGGTGATGCAACACTGTGCGATTGGTCGCGTTGTCGTCCACGATCAGCACGCGCACGCCGCGCAAACTCGCCGCGGCGATCGTTTGGGTCAGCGCGTCCGGCGACCCGAGCGCGAACTGCAGGGTGAACGAGAACGCGCTCCCGACGCCAACGCGGCTGGCGATCTCGATTTGCCCGCCCATCATTTCGACCAGGCGTTTGGAAATCGCCAAACCCAAACCGGTGCCGCCGTACTTGCGCGTGGTCGAAGTATCGGCTTGCGAAAAAGGTTTGAAGAGGCGCGCTTGATGTTCCGGCGCGATCCCGATGCCGGTGTCTTTGACCAGGATTTGCAACGTCGCGCTGTCATTCTCGCGCGCGAGCAGACGCACGTTCAACGCCACTTCGCCGCGCTCGGTAAATTTGATCGCGTTACCGACGAGATTGGTCAACACCTGTCCCAGCCGGAACGGATCGCCGCGCAACGCGGTTGGCACATCCGGAGCGATGGCGGCGATCAGTTCGAGCCCTTTTTGGTACGTGCGCTCGGCAAACAGCGCGCCGACATTTTCGACCACTTGCCGCAGATCGAAATCGGTGGTTTCCAAATCCATCCGGCCCGCTTCGATCTTGGAAAAATCGTAACTACTCAGCCCATGCAACTTTTTAGTGGCGTCGAGATGACTCGACCACAATATACAGTGGTGCCACTTCTGAAGTTCTTGAGCAACTATGGCAACGACCACAACATCTAGTAGCCAAGCGCGTGACGGCTACTAAAAAAACGGGCAGGCTGAGTAGTTACGAAAAATCGAGAATGTCGTTGATGATCGTCAGTAGATTTTCGCCGGAGAAGCGAATCGTCTCGGCGAACTGGCGTTGCTGCTCGTTCAGCGGCGAACTGAGCAACAAGCCGGTCATTCCGATCACGCCGTTCAAGGGCGTGCGAATCTCGTGACTCATCGCGGCGAGGAACGCCGACTTGGCGCGGTCTGCCGATTCGGCTTGTTCGCGCGCGTGCACCAGTTCGGTAATGTCGTGGTAAATGCCCAGCGCGCCGATCCGTTCACCCTCCACGAGCACCGGCACGCCAAAAATTTCCACGTCCATCAACGAGCCGTCTTTGCGGCGTCGTTTGCCGATGCCGGGAATGACTTGACCGCGCATCACCTGGGCGGTGTACGCGCTCGCTTCCATCACCGCCGCGTCACTGGAAATCAACGGATCGAGGTCTTGCCCGATCACTTCGTCGCAACTGTACCCGAACAATTGCTCGAACGCCGGGTTGCACGATGTGATCCAGCCGGCGAGATCGAGCGTGACAACGGCGACCGGGCTGTTCTGGACGAGCGATTCGAAGAATTGCTTGCGCCGCGCGTTTTCGATCTCGACGCGTTTGCGCGCGGTGATGTTCCGCGCGATCCCCAACAGCCCGATGAGCTTGCCGGATTCGTCACGCAACGGGACTTTGGTCGTCAGATTCCAGAGCGGCTCGCCGGTCCGGCGATCGGTAGTTTGCTCCTCGCGGTTGACCAGCGGCTGACCGGATTGAAAGACGGTTTGATCGTCCAGCATAATTTGTTCGGCGAATTGCGGCGAGAATAATTCGCGCGGGGTTTTGCCGATCACTTGATCCGAGTTTGCGAAACCCAGAAACGCGAGGTGGGCGGGGTTACTCAGGAGATAGCGACTGGCGGTGTCTTTGACGTAGACCAAATCGGGGAGTGTGTCAATCAGCGTGCGGAGCAGCGTGCGTTCCTGTGTCAGCGCGGCTTCCAGTTGCTTGCGCGCGGTGATGTCGGTGTGGGAGCCAGCCATCCGGTACGGCACGCCATTGGCGTCGCGCAGAACCTGGGCGCGCAAGAGGATCCAGCGGTACGAGCCGTCCTTGTGACGCATCCGCATTTCGACTTCGTAGATGGGAATTTCGCTGTCCAAGCATCGCTTCGTCATCTGCAAGACGCGCGGCAAGTCGTCCGGATGAACCAACGACTCGAATTCCTTTTGCGAGCCCTTGATCTCGTCGTCGGCGTAGCCCAACATACTTTTCCAGCGCGGGGAAAAATATTGCTCGCCCGAAACAATCCGCCAATCCCAGATGCCATCACTCGTGCCGCGCACCGCCAACTCGAATCGCTCGCGGGCTTGGCGCAACTCGGTTTCGACGCGCTTGCGCTCGGCGATGTCTTTTTCCAATCGCTTGTTCGCGTCCGCCAATTCGAACGTGCGCGCGGCAATGCGATCTTCCAGCTGCGTCGCAAACTGCGCCACTTGATCGCGCCGCCGTCCGGCGACGTAGGCAAATCCGCCCAGCACAAGCGGCGCCAGATCGATGATCCAATGCAAATGATCGACCGATTGGCGGTACGCCATACTCTCCAACGTCAACGGCAAGTGATGTCGGATCACATCCAGACAGGTGGCGATGAGTGGAAAACAGAATCCGAAGAACACGCCGAACGCCGTGTAGCGCCACGTGTAACTGACCGATCGAATCCAGTCGCGCATAGATCTCACTCTCTCCGAATCTTGCGGGGCGCGCGCGGGTCTGTCCGCCTCCGCGCGCCCTCGTCGAATCAACGCGCGGGCGCGTTCACGGCTTGTCGTTTTTCACCGGCGGCGTTTCGATCCGCCGCGCGCTGAGCACGCCCCAATCGTCCTTGTGTCCGGTCACTTCGGAAAAGCCGACGGCTTCCAACATTCCGCGATACTCGGCGAGCGTGTAGACGTCGCCGTCGAGACTGAACATCAACATTTCGATCCCCGCCATCGGCACTTCACCGGGACCTTTGTGATCTTCGTCCGCGCTCGGCGCGACGATGACGATGCGTCCTTCTTTCGTCAGCGCTTCGTACGCTTTGCGAAACATTCCGACGTTTTGCTCCGGGCTCGCGTAACCGGTGAGATTGCCGAACAAAACCAGGTCGAACGCGCCGGCGCGCACTTCCAGGTTGAGCGCGTCGCCGATCACCGTCGTCACTTGCGCGGTGACCCCCATCGCCTCGGCAAGTTGTTTGGCGTACGGCAGAACCATCGCGCGATCGAGCGCGGTGACGCGGACGCTGGGATGCCGCTTGGCTAGCGCGAACGACAACACGCCCGCGCCGCACGCGACATCGAGCACGCGCAAGCCCTTGGCGTTTTCCGGCGTGATCCCCAGTTTGTCCCACAACGCGTTCGCGCTTTCGACTTGCTTTTGCCAATCCACCAACGCGGACGCGGCAATGCCTGCCCAGATCGGTTCGAACGCGTCGGCGAACGCGGTGGGCGGAATCGCTTTGCCGGTGCGGATCGTCTTGCTGAGTTGACCGCGCGTCTCCCAGGCGAAATCGCCGAGCGTCGCGTCGCCAAAGTACGCCGGCTTGCCTTTGACCAGAAACGCTTCCGCCGTCGGCGCGAGACCGTACTCGGAGCGTTGCTTGGAGAGCAAGCCAATGAAACACAACGCGTCGAGCAGAATGCGCGTGCCGCGTTCGGTCAAGCCGCCCAGACGCGCGAGCGCGGGCACTGTGCGATGCCCCTCCGCGAGGCGCGTAAAAATTTCCAGTTCGATTGCCGCTTTCAAGATCGCGGCTTTGGACAAGCCGAACGAAATATCATCGAGTACGTCTCGGTTCGGCGTGTCGTCCACACGGGTAGCACGATGAGGCATAGATACTCCAAGTTAAAAGTTCAAAGTTCAAAATGAAACGTGATGCGTGATGCGTGATCTCTAACTTCTGATCTCTGAATACTGAACACTGAACACTGAACACTGAACACTGAACACTATTCACTGCCCACTGAATTTCGGCGCGCGCTTTTCGGTGAACGCTTGCACGCCTTCGCGATGATCGCGCGTGCGTCCGGCGATCTCTTGCATCGTCGCCTCGTAGTCGAGCGCGGTCTCCAGATCGCAGTCCAGCGCGCGATTGAACGCGCGTTTGGTCAAGCCGATGGCGCGCGTCGGCGCGCGCGAGAGTTGGCGCGCGAATTCGTGCGTCTTGGGCATCAACTCGTCCGCGCTAAAGACGCGATTGACCAAGCCGATCTGCAACGCCTTTGCCGCGTCAACCGGCTCATTCGTGATTGCCATTTCGAGCGCGCGTCCCAAGCCGATGAGGCGCGGCAACAAGAACGACGCGGCGGAATCCGGCGCAAGCGCGATGCCGACGAACGCCATCCGCAATTTTGCGTGCTCGGACGCGTGGCGCAAATCGCACGCGCACGCGATACCAAAACCCGCGCCCGCTGCCGCGCCATTGATCGCGGCGATGAACGGCTTTTCGATCGTGCGGATCTTGGCAACGATGACGTTGTAACTCTTGCGAACGTGCTCGCCAAACGGAATCGGCTGCCCCGATTGGTAAAATTTCAAGAGCGGCGACAAATCTTGCCCCGCGCAAAAATTCTTTCCCGCGCCGGTCAGAATAATCGCGCGGACATCGGCGTCGCGCTCGATGTCTTTCAGCGCGTCAATCGTTTCCGCGATCAGCGCGTCGTCGAACGCGTTGCTCTTGTCGGGACGATTGAACGTGATCGTCGCGACGCCGTCGGTTTTTTCGCAGAGCAGGGTGGAATACGCCATTGGATCACCTCACGCCGGTTCAATATCATCGCGCCCCAGATTCAAGCGCATCGCGCCAACCGGATGACGCACCCACAAGTTGAGTACGTCTATCCCTTCGATCTTTTCCAGACGCGCGCCGACGATTTCGATTTTGCGCCGCAAGCCGTCCAGCTGCCGATAGTCCAACAGAATCGGGCGCTGGGTGCTCCAGGCGCGCTGACAGCGTTCCAACAACTGATCGCCTTTGAACGAGCGCACTTGGCACGCGGCGGGCAGAAACGGCGACGCACCTTCGAGGATCGAGAACGCCCACGGATCGGCGACGAGATGAAACTCCGGCGTCGGTCCTTCGATGATCGTGATCAGTTCCGGTTCAATCGTTGCAGACACGAATTATTTTTTCCTTTCCATTTCAGACCCAGGTTGTCATTGCGAGGAGCGCATTGTGCGACGAAGCAATCTCCAATTCGCGAATTGGGGATTGCTTCGGCAAAAATCGCCTCGCAATGACAATCTACTTGCCTTTCCATTCCGCTTTGCGTTTCGCCAGAAACGCTGCCATTCCTTCGCGCTGATCCTCTGTCGAAAAGAGGAAATAAAAATGTCGCCGCTCATAGTCCAGTCCTTCGCCCAGCGGCAACTCGAATACCTTGTTGACGCACTCTTTGGCGAATTGCGCGGCGACCGGCGCTTTGGACGCGATTTCGCGCGCAAGCGTCTTTGCTGCTTCGAGATACATTTCGACGGGGACGACGCGCGCGACCAAGCCGCGCTGGAGCGCTTCGTCGGCTTTCATAAACTTGCCGGTGAGCGTCAATTCCATCGCGCGCGATTTGCCGATCGCGCGGGTGAGGCGTTGCGTGCCGCCCGCGCCGGGAATGACGCCGATGTTGATTTCGGGTTGCCCGAACTGCGCGGATTCGGACGCGATGATGATGTCGCACGCCATCGCCAGTTCGCAGCCGCCGCCGAGCGCGTAACCGCTCACCGCCGCGATCACCGGCTTGGCAAATTTGCGCGGGCGATCCCACTGCGCGACCCAGTTCCCTTTGAGCATCTCGACCGGCGTCGCAGTTTTCATCGCATCAATGTCCGCGCCCGCGCTGAACGCGCGCTCGTTACCGTGAATGACGACGCAGCGCACCGCGTCGTTTGTTTCGAATTCGTCGAACGCCTGACCCAGTTCCGTCATCACTTGCGCGTTGAGCGCGTTCATCACTTTGGGGCGGTTGAGTTGAATCAGCCCTACCGCATCTTCGATTGTGACGATGATGTTTTCGTAAGCCATTGTCTCATCTCCGTTGATGAATTTCGAATTAGGAATTGCGAATTGCGAATTGCGAATTGCGAAATCCTGCAATTCCTAATTCGCATTTTGCAATTCTTAATTTGCTCGCACCACTTTCACTTCGCCAAAACCCGCGCTCGCGTCGAGATCGAGTTTGGTTGCGGCGGCGGCGTAATCGTCCGATTGAAAATCAATATTGGGACCGATGCCTTCGCGCTTTTGCGTCAAGACGCGCACATCGCCAAAACCCACGCTCGCTTTGACGCGCAGCGCGAGATCGCGCGGGACGATCACTTTGAGATCGCCAAAGCCGATCGCGGCGCGCACCGCGCTCGTGCCGGTGGGAAACTTGGCGCGCGTCAGATCGAGATCGAAATCGCCAAAGCCGTGCGAAAAATTTTCGTTGCGAATTTCCTTGCCCGCGAGATCAGGACAGTAATCGCCAAAACCATACGACGCGCCACCGGAGATCGGTTGGAATGCGCGCCAGACCAGCCAGACGCCGAAGAGAATCAGCGCGAGGGGCCACACCATATTCCAATTGAACGCGAGCAGTCCCAGGTTGCCCAGCAACAACAGCGCGCCGATCAGAATCAATGCGAGCGCAGAAAATAATTCGCCAGAATTCCACCGTGACATTACAACCTCCTGGTTACCCGTTCGGTTTTCTACACCATCATTATAATTGTCAATTGTCAATTGTCAATTGACGATTTTCATTTCTGCGGCACCGGCGTGGCGCGCGCGGGATCGAGGACGAACGCCGCGCCGTTCCAGTGATATGCGTTGCGGTACTTGCGGCGGCGCGTTTCGCGATCTGGATCCGCCAGTCCTTGCGCGTCACGCGCGTACTCTATCCGGACGCCATCCACGATAATCTCGTCCCAGCCGTCGCCGTCGAGATCGGCAAAACGAATTTCGGATTCGGTGGCAAAGTACTCGGGTTGATTCAGCGCGCTCGTGTTGTCCTCGGCAATGACTGCCGACCAAATCGGGACGAATGCTTGATCGTCCCACAGGTACAAAAACGCGGCGGCAGTCGAGATGCCCAGCGTGTCGGAGCGCGTGACGATCAGCAATTCATCTTGCCCGTCGCGATCGAAATCAGTGGCGCGTTCGATGCGCGCGTCGAACGCCGACGGCGCGAGCGCGGTGGGAAAAATAAACGCGCGCTGAATCACTTTGAGTTTTCGATCGGGGCGCTGAAAAATCGCCAGAAACGATCCGGCGGGCGCGTCGCGCGCGGCGGACTCTGCCGCAAACTGCGGCGCGTCATTCGCGATGATCGCGGCGAGTTCCGGCGCGGCGTCTTGCGTGAATCGTCCCTCGACGCGCGAGGTGATCCACATCGCCCAGTTCGGATCGTCGTTGACGCGGAACGCATCGGCATCGGGCGTGAATTTCAAATCGGGGAAGAGCGCGGACAACAGCGCGCGCGCGTCCACATCGTCGAATTGGCGCGGGTGCGGTGTGGGTTGCGGCGCGGCAAGCGGGATCGGCGTCGCAGTGATTGTGCGCGGCGGGAGCGTTGGCGGAAGCGGAATCGGCGTGGGAGTTGGCAATGGCGCGGTGAGCGCGCGCGTCATCGTCGCGGTGGGGCTGGGACGCGGCGTCGGCGGCGCGGCGCACGCGACAAGTAATGTGATCGTGCCGATCAAAAAACTGAACACGCGCGCAAGTGGATTCACGATAACTCCGTCAGCGATCAGCATTCAGCGGTCAGCCGCGCGATGGGAAGAAACGCGCCGAGGAACGCGACGAACGCAACCGCGATGACGAGCAGACGCGTCTCGTGCGCGAACAAGCGCAACCAGAGCGCCAACGCGATCGCGCCGACGATGGCGAGCAACCACACGCTCAACGCGCCGAGCAGGATCAAGAGTTTCTTCATCGCAACGCGGCTTTGCCGCAACCATTCCTATTTTATCGCATTGCTATTGGCGTGTCAATCGAATCTGCACAATCACCGCGCCCGCGCTGGCGAGGATCATTCCCGCGATTTGTCGCGCGTTCAACGCTTCGCCTAGAAACAACCATGCGAGCAGCGCGATTTGAACGAGCATCGTGTTATTGATGATGGAAGATTCCATCGCGGACAAAGTCCGCAACGTATGATTCCACAACGTGAACGCGAACGCGGTGTTGACAATCGCCAGCCAAACGATGATCGCCCAATGCGTCAGCGTGAGCGGCGGCAAACTTTCGATCTGCCATCCCGCAATCAACAGCGCGCTCGCGCCGATCCCCATACTGACGACGGTGACGATCAGCGGCGGCAGATTCCACCGATGATTGATCTGCCGACCCAGGATCGCGGAGAGCGAATTTGCCAGCACGCCGATCAGCACGACGACGAAACCGAACATCTCACGCGCGGGGAGCGCAATCGGGAAAAAGTAAATCGCCGCGCCGACGACAAAGAGCGCGACGCCGCCCCACTGCAAAATCGTCGGACGCTCGGACAACAGCACGATGCCGAACAGCGGCACGACCAGCGCAGTGAGCGTGAGCAACAGACTGACGGTGACGGCAGGCAAGTACGCCAAACCGACGAACTGTGTGCCTTGTGTAACCGAGTAGTAGAGCAAACCCAGCGCGATCAAACCGAGCCATTGGCGCGCAGATAATCCACGCAACGCCGCGCGCGATTCGGCACGCGCGGCGAAGGGAAGCAGACAGAGAAATGCGAGCGTATAGCGCAAGCCCGCGAACGTGAGCGCAGGCAGATCCGTCAAGCCGATTTTGATCAACACCCACGAGGTTGACCAGAGGAAGGTGACTAGGAATGCTTGGAGGACAGCGCGCGTGTGAATTCCCATTTTGGATTTTCGATTTTCGATTTTCGATTGAGAAAATCGAAAATCAGCAATCGAAAATTCAGAGCGGTTCGATCCGCACGCGCGTCAGTTCCATCCACTCGCGCTGTGGAATGGCGATGCGGCGAAAATCAAAGTGGCGTCCGGGTCCCATCGTCGTCGCGTTGTTGTCTACCCAGGCGACGAAACCGAGCGGCACCGTCGGCGGATTTGGCGCGCGGAACACTTCCACGTCATCCACGAAAAAGATCGCTTCGCGCGCGAACCAATCGAGGCGATAGGTGTGCCACTCGGTCAACGCGACATCGTCCAAAACTTTTTCATGCGCGTGGATGCGCGTTTGCGCGAGGTTGAAGACGATCCGGCTCATTCCGGGCAATCGGAAGATAAAATTGCCGAGCGCCATCGTCAGTTTGTCCGCGCGTCCGGCATTGAGCGTGGCGGCTTTCCAGCCATTGCCGCGCACCGCGCGCGCGAACGCCATATCGCTTTGCGGCGACGCGTAGAAAAACCAGAGCGCGTTCGGCGGCGTTTGGACGTTGCCAACCCAATCGAACGGATCGTTCCAAAAGCCAAAGCCCGCCGTACCGAGCAATTCACCCGCGCGATGACTCATTCGCGCGCGAATCGTCATTCGCAGCGGCGGCGTCCACGCGAGTTTGTGGCGCGGCGCGGTGCGATGATCGTCCAGCTCTGCGTCCGAAAGTTGATCGGCTTGCGCGCCGTCAACGACGAAACGGATCAACCCCGGTTCGTTTTCGATATGCGCGTGTCCGATGCAAAAGCGCACCCAGCGCGGATGCGCGGTGGGGGTGAAAGTATCGTCAAGCATTGGAGTTCGAGGTTCGAGGTTCAAGGTTAAAAGTTTCAGGTTGCACGTAGGGGCGAGGCATTTGCCTAATCGCGTTTTTTCTCGACATCAAGTGTGAGCAAATGCCTCGCCCTTACACAGGTCGCGTCATTCCCATTCCTTGCGTCGTTTTATAGCCGGTACCGCAGAAAAACGCAAAATCGGCGAGGAGGTTGAGGACGCGCCAGAGCGCGGGCTCGCGGTTAAAGTAGGTGAAGGTCGCGCGGCCGACCCAGCCCGCCGCGCGGTGTTCGCCGAAATCCACGAGCGCGGTTTTGAGATCATAGTGACTGATTGCCACGTCTTGCTCGACGCGCGCGATCAGATCGTCTTCGAACGCGGGTTGCGCGTGCGCGTTCCACGCGCGCAGCCAGCCGCCCCACAGTTGCGCGGGCAGCGGAAAGAGAATGTTGCGATGAATTTGGCGGTGCGCGGTCGGCGTGAGAAATTCGAGCGTGACGCGGTCAGACCTTCCAGGTTTTTGGAAACCTGGAAGGTCTTTGGTTTGAAACCACTTGGTCATCAGTTCTTCCGCGCTGGACGCGCCTGCCCAGGGCTGCGCGGCGCGGTCGGTGAGCGGCGCGCCCGTCGCGAACATCGCGCTGCCGAGACGAATTTCGCGCGGCGCGTGGAGCATCGGCAGAATATTTTGCGCGAGGAGTTGCGCGAGGCGCGGTTCGAAGGCGGTGAAGCGCACCCCCATCCCCCAGCCCCTTCCCCCGTCCTCGACAAACTTCGTCGGAGACAGGGGAAGGGGAGCAACCGTGAACGGCTTGTCGCCGCGCGGCTCGTGGAGCGATTGCGCGAGCGCGGGATCGGCGCGGCGCACCAAGTCTAAAAAGAGCGCGTGCGCTTCGCGCCCGTAAAAACGCGCGGCGGGCGCGGCAAGTGGAGTGAGGGGGATTACGGCGGCGAGGAACATTTTTCTGGCGCGGGGCTAGGCGGGCACGGGTTCAGCCAGAATTTGTTCTAGCGTAATCCGTCTTTGCTTCAACGCTTGCAAGACGCGCACCAAGTGGAGTTCAAACATCATATCGTCGTCGGGATAGTCCGCCCTGATTGCCTGCTCAATTTGCTCCAAGACTTCGGCGGGTAAACCGCTCTGCTGTTTCAGTTGCGTCAAATCAAACATCGTTCCTCCTACAATTCTGGCGGCGCAAGAATTTCGATACTCTGCAATCCGCGTTGAGCATTCACATAGCGCGGCAAAGCCGCAACCAAACTCATTGGACACTGACCAACACTGAAGAACACTGATTTTTTTCTTTACTCGATAGTTGTGTTTTGAAAAATCGCGAATAAATTGTCACGCCATCGCAGAAATTTGTTGCTTGGCGAATAAATGGGCGAACACGTCCTGGGCTTTCTGTCCTTGCTCGAGTTGTCGGGACGCATG
>Ga0194125_10010567_pt1 | contig 12580 bp, 10 predicted proteins | sample TA2KigC250mmetaG_FD_148626 | JGI IMG/M metagenome (GOLD analysis project Ga0194125, IMG submission 148626) | Freshwater microbial communities from Lake Tanganyika, Tanzania - TA2015034 Kigoma Deep Cast 250m | ecosystem: Environmental > Aquatic > Freshwater > Lake | place: Tanzania: Lake... | reverse complement strand
CTGGGGCCTGCGTCTGGTGGTGATTCTCTCCGTGCCGGCTGCCGTGGGCCTGGCCGTGCTCGCGGTGCCGCTGACTGCAGTACTGTTTCATTACGGCCAATTCGATCATCAGGATCTGATCATGACTGCCCAGGCGATGGTGGGCTACGCCTTTGGGCTCGTGGGGCTGATTGCGATCAAGGTCTTGGCGCCAGGTTTTTACGCCCAGCAAGATATCAAGACTCCTGTAAAGATCGCGCTGCTGGCACTGGCCTTCACTCAGCTGCTCAATATCGTGCTGGTGCCCATTTTTGCCCATGCTGGGCTGGCCTTGGCCACTAGCCTTGCGGCCTGCGCCAACGCGGGATTGCTGCTCTGGGGCCTGCGACGTAAATCCATCTTCACGCCCTCTGTGGGCTGGTGGGGCCTGATTCTGAAGTCTCTGATCAGCGCAGCCTGCATGGGCCTTGTCATCGGAATCATCGCCCTGGAGCTGGACTGGTCAGGCCTGGCCAGCGCACCGCTGCTGCGGATTTTCTGGCTGGCCGTCATTCTTGTGGTTGCGGCCATCGTATATTTCTCGCTGCTGCGGATTTTTGGCATCCGCTGGATGCAGCTTTTGAAAAAAGGATAGGCCGTGGACCTGTGTTTTTTCGGTGGTGGCAATATGGCCAGCGCTCTGATTGGTGGGCTGATGCAAGGCAGAGTGCCCCTGCGCCGGCTCCACGTGATCGAGCCGCAGGCCACTGTGCGGGAGTCCTTAATGAAAAAATTTTCTGCTGCCGCGCAGTCGCGCGCGACTCAGTGGGCTATCGATGCCCAAGGCCCGGCCGATATCGCCAACTGGGGCAGCGAAGATCTCTGGCTCGTCATGGCCGTGAAGCCCCAGCACATGCGCGAGGCCTGCCAAGAGGCGTCCGCCGGATTAAAAAGCCATCTGCGTAACGCATCAATTCTCTCAATCGCGGCAGGCATCTCCATTGATGCGCTCAGCACCTGGTGCGGCAATACCCACATCGTGCGCGCCATGCCCAACACGCCGGCACTCGTCGGCCAAGGCATCACGGGGCTTTTTGCCCACGCCGATGTCAGTGCCGAAAAACGTGTACAGGCCGAGCAGCTGATGCAGGCAGTGGGCCAGACGGTATGGGTAGGCGATGAATCTTTGATGGATGCCGTCACGGCACTCTCTGGTTCCGGACCCGCCTATGTGTTCCTTTTTATGGAGGCCCTCAGCCAGGCGGGTGTTCGGCTTGGCTTGAACGCGGAGCAGTCGATCCTGCTGGCCAGAGCCACACTCGAAGGCGCCCTGGCGTTGCTCAATGCATCTGAAGAAACCCCCGCGCAGCTGCGTGAAAAAGTCACTTCAAAAGGCGGCACGACCGCTGCCGCACTCGCCCATCTCGATCAGGCCGGATTTACGCGAATCATCGAGGCGGCCGTGAAAGCGGCCCGCGATCGTGGGGCCGAAATGTCAAGCCAATACCGCTAGGCGGCCGATCCGCAGCGGGCAGCCGATTCCCCTAGCCCGCCGATCCCAGCTGCGCCAGCAGCGCAATCCAGATCGGCATGCCCACATAGTTGTTGGCACGAAAGACGGCAAAGCAGTCCTCCCGATCTCGGTTACGAATTCTCCAAGTCAAAATCGCGCAGAGTCCTGCCGTGATTAGCCAGCCCAGCCAATACAGCCAGTGGCTGCCGCCCGGCCCGGGCAGCGACTGGCCCACCACCAGCAGGCAGACCATGAACAATGTGTACGAGATGGCAACGGCCATCACATCGAATTGGCCAAAGCTGATTGCACTGCTGCGAATGCCCAGCTTGACGTCATCATCTCGATCGACCATGGCATAAATGGTGTCGTAGGCCATGGTCCAGAAAAAGTTGGCCACAAACAGCATCCAGGCCACCGCCGGCACCTGGCCCTGCGTATCGGCAAACGCCATCAGGATGCCAAAGCTAAAAGCGATCCCTAGCATGGCCTGCGGCATGACGAAAAATCGTTTGAAGTAGGGATAGACCACCGCCACAAATAACGCGGTGAAGGCGTATTGAATCGCCAAATCATTTAAAAATAAAAGCAACAATGCAGCGCCGCCAAGCAGCACAATGGCCACCGCAACCGCCTCCCAGAGATAGACCTTTCCCGCGGACAAGACCCGATCCCGTGTGCGCTTCACATGGACATCGAATTTTCGATCGGCGATGTCGTTGATCACACAGCCTGCCGAGCGCATGAGAAAGGTACCCAGCACAAATACGGCAAGCCGAGACACTTCAGGAAATCCGTCCGCGGCAAGCCACAGCGCCCAGAGTGTGGGCCACAGCAGCAGCAGCGTGCCGATTGGCTTATCGAATCGGGCCAGCCGGCTGTAAAGGCTCAGCCGATACTTAAGCAGTGGCAAGGCGAGCGTTGACATAGCGGCTCACACCCTCTTGCACGTTTAAAAACTTCGCCTTATAGCCTGCCGCCCGCAAGCGCGTGATGTCGGCTTGGGTATGGCTTTGGTACTTTCCTTTCAGCGCCTCGGGGAAAGCGATGTAGTCAATTTTCTTTTGCTTGACCAGCTCAGCCACGGAGGCCTTCTTGCCCTCAAGGGTGTTGATCACTGCCTGGGCGATCTCATTAAAGGTCTGGGCGCGGCCCGAGCCGAGATTAAAGATGCCGCTCTGGCTGGCCCCCGAAAGGGCCTTGTCCAAGAAAAATAAATTCACCCGGGCCACATCCTCCACCGAAACAAAATCCCGCTGCTGATGGCCCGCCTTCCAGCCGTCATATCCGGCAAATAGCCTGACCCGGCCCTCTGCCCGATACTGATTGAAATGATGAAAAGCCACCGAGGCCATGCGGCCCTTGTGCTGCTCGCGCATGCCGTAAACATTGAAGTAACGAAATCCCACCACCGGTGCCGACAGCCGGCTGGCATCCGGCCTGGCCCCGCCCATCAGCGATCGGACCGTCTGATCAAATAAAAACTTCGAGTAGCCATAAATGTTCAAGGGCGCCTCACAGCGACGCTCCTCCTGAAACCGAGTGCTCGACCCATACACCGCCGCAGAAGAGGCATACAAAAACGGGATTCGATGCTGCTGCGCCCAGCCCAAGAGGACTCGCGAGTAACGAAAATTGTTATCCATCATGAACCGGCCATCGGTCTCCATGGTGTCTGAGCAGGCCCCCTGATGCAGGATGGCGGTAATGCCTTTGCCCGAAAAGCCCGACTCCACTCGATCGATGAAGTCATCCTTATCGAGATAGTCCTCAATCTCGCTGTCCACGAGATTTTTGAATTTGTCCGCATCGCTTAAATCGTCGACCGCGATGATGCTGCGCTCACCCAGATGGTTTAAAGCGGCCACCAGATTACTGCCCACAAAGCCCGCCGCGCCCGTCACGATAATCGTCATGGATTTCTTTCCAGAAAAAGTTCATCAGCCGTCACGGTGGCAGTGCCCAGCTTGCCCACCACGATGCCGCCGGCACGATTGGCAACCTGCATCGCCTCTTGCACTGTCGCACCGGCCGATAAAGCCACCGCCAAAGTCGCAATCACCGTATCACCGGCACCACTGACATCAAAGACCTCGCGGGCCTGGGCCGCCACATGGCAGCGCAGCGGTGATCCCTGTGAGTCGGTATAGAGCGTCATGCCCTCTTCGGATCGGGTCACAAGCAGATGGGCCAAACCAAGCGACTGACGAAGACGATGGGCCTTCTCGGTCATCTCAGACTCTGTCTGCCAGCGGCCGACCACCTGCATAAATTCATTGCGATTGGGCGTGAGCATCGTGGCACCTTGATAACGGCTGTACTCGTCACCTTTGGGATCCACCAGGGCCATGACCCCCTGCGTCTTGGCGGCAGCAATCATCTCTTGAATATGCAGCAGCCCCCCTTTGCCGTAATCCGATAACACCACGGCCTGCACCTCGGGCAGCAGCGCCGTGAATTGATCGCGCTTCTCAAGCAGCACTTCCCGATCCGGCAGCGCTTCAAAGTCCGCACGCAGCAGCTGCTGCTGTCTGCCAATCACGCGCAGCTTGACGGTGGTCTTCGCCTGCGCATCATCAAAGACCTGATCCCGGATACCCGACTGCGCCAAGAGCCCACGAATGCTGCGGCCGGCCTCGTCTTGGCCCACCACTCCCATCAGGGTGGCCTGCGCGCCCAGCGCACTGATATTGCGTGCAACGTTGGCTGCCCCGCCCAGCCGCTCCTCCATCTGTTGCACGCGCACCACCGGCACGGGCGCCTCCGGAGAGATGCGCTCCACATCCCCGAACCAATAGCGGTCCAGCATCACATCGCCGACCACTAGCACTCGAGATTTTTTCAGCTGATCTGGATGCAACATGCGAAGGCCTTAAGCGAGTGACTCAAAGGAGTCCCAATGATGACAGCCTGGACACTGCCACAAACGCTGCTGTGTGCGAAAGCCGCAGCGCTGGCAGGCCGAAGGCTGGATGGCCTGCGCCGGCAGGTCACCGCCTCCAACCAGCTGGGCCCGCAGGGCTGCGATTCTTTCGAGTGGGCCAGCCGCAGAAAACTGCTCCGCCTCGGCGAGTGCGGCCAAGGCGGCCGATGCGTCAGACCGCGCTATGGCAAGCGTGGCCAGCTCACAGTAAAAATGTCCCAGCAATTGATCCAGCGTGTGGCCATCTACTGAGCCGTCGTGTGCACGGACCTGCTGCGCCCAATAAATCGCCTGCTGCCAATCACGCTGAGTCTGCGCCAGCTGCAGCATCATGGCTCGGGCCTGCTTCGCGATGGGCTGATCCAAGGCCTGCGCGAGCAACTCCTCCAGCACGGCCTCGGCCCGATCAAAGAGTCCCGCTGCTTGATAATCGCGGCCCAAATCGGCCATCAAATCAAGCCGATCCGTTAATCCCAGATCGGGATGCCGCAGCGCTGCCTCATGGACTTCGATGGCACGATCGATAAGGCCCCGCTGACGATAGAGATTGCCCACCGCACGATGCAATTGCATCGCATCCGGATCGGCGCGGGCTGCAGACAGGAGTCGATCGGTTGCAGACTGGGCATCCTGAGCCAGCAGTGATGACATGGCCGCCAAGACTTCATCAGAGGCATGCTGGCCCTGGCGATGCTGCTGGCCCCGATCGTAGCGGGCAGTGGCCCAGCCCAGCGCAAAGACCACGGGCAGCAACAGTAGCCAGACCGGATCCAGTTCCACGATGGGCGTTTGGTCCTAGCCGCGCTTACTCAGAGGGAAGATCAACGCGCTCGCGCAGATCCTTGCCAGGCTTGAAATGCGGCACGCGCTTTTCGGGAACCCGAACCTGGGCCCCCGACTTGGGATTGCGGCCAACGCGGGCGGGGCGGTAAGAAAGAGAAAAGGTGCCAAAACCACGAATCTCAATACGATGACGATGGCCCAGGGCCTCGGTCATCGCATCCAGCAGTGTCTTGACCGCAAACTCGCAGTCGCGGGCGGCCAGCGGTGTTCCACGCTCGTTTAAACGCTCGGCCAGCCGAGCAATCAATTCCGACTTCGTCACCGCTTCCCCCCAACCTCAAACGGCCACGCCTAAGAAGGCTCTCACGGCCGGCGGCCCTGAGAGCATCTCCAGCAGGCTTTTACTCTTTGGACTGCTGATCATCCAGCTTGGCACGCAACAAAGCGCCCAGGCTGGTGGTGCCCGATGAGGCGGTGTTTTCCGCAGCCATCTTCTGCATCGCATCGGCAGCCTCGGCAGAGTCCTTGGCCTTAATCGAGAGATTAATGGCGCGGGCTTTGCGATCCACGTTCACGATCATGGCCTCGACGGAGTCACCCTCTGCCATGACCTTGGTGGCATCTTCGACCCGCTCACGCGAAATCTCGGAGGCCCGCAGATAGCCTTCAACATCCGAATCCAGAGTAATCACAGCGCCCTTGGCATCGACTGACTTCACGGTGCCTTTGACCACGGCCCCTTTGTCAAAGCGCGAAATAAAGGAGTTAAACGGATCCCCATCTAACTGCTTTACGCCCAGCGAGATGCGCTCACGCTCGACATCAATGGCCAGCACCACGGCCTCCAGCTCATCGCCTTTTTTGAAGTGACGAACGGCCTCTTCACCGGTCTCCGACCAGGAGAGGTCCGACAGGTGCACCAGGCCATCAATGTTGCCCGGCAGGCCAATGAAGACTCCGAAGTCGGTGATGGACTTGATCTGGCCTTTGACCTTATCGCCTTTATTGTGGCTGCCTGCAAACTCCTGCCATGGATTGGCGCGGCACTGCTTCATGCCCAGGGAGATACGACGGCGCTCACCATCAATCTCCAGCACCATGACTTCGACCTCATCGCCCACCTGCACCACTTTGCTGGGGTTCACATTCTTATTGGTCCAGTCCATCTCCGAAACGTGCACCAGGCCTTCAATGCCCGGCTCGATTTCAACAAACGCGCCGTAGTCAGTGATGTTGGTGACCTTGCCGAACATCCGCGTGCCCTGTGGGTAACGACGGCCAATGCCATCCCAGGGATCATCGCCAAGCTGCTTCACCCCCAGAGAGACACGGTTTTTGTCGGCGTCATAACGCAGCACACGGGCCGTGATCTCTTGGCCGACGGTCAGCACCTCAGAGGGATGGCGGACACGGCGCCATGCCATGTCAGTGATGTGCAGCAGGCCATCAATGCCACCGAGGTCAATAAACGCGCCGTAGTCGGTAATGTTTTTCACTACGCCAGTGACGGTTGAGCCCTCTTTGAGGTTTTCCATCAGCTTGGCCCGATCCTCACCCATGGAGGCCTCGACAATCGCGCGGCGTGACAGCACCACGTTATTGCGCTTGCGATCCAGCTTGATGACTCTGAAATCCAGAGTCTTGCCCTCGATGTGCGAGGTGTCCTTAATGGGACGCGTATCCACGAGAGAGCCAGGCAAGAATGCACGAATGCCATTGGTCATAACGGTCAAACCGCCTTTGACCTTGCCGGTCACGGTGCCGATGACGTTCTCACCGCTCTCTAAGGCCTGCTCAAGGCTCACCCAGGCCGCAAGACGCTTGGCGCGATCGCGGGAGAGCCGGGTCTCGCCACGGCCATCTTCCAAGGCCTCAATGGCAACCGATACAAAGTCGCCTTCTTTCACATCGACCTGGCCTTGGTCGTTAAAAAATTCTTCTAAGGGGATAAAACTTTCGGACTTCAGTCCGGCATTGACCACCACGTGGTTCTGATCGACCCGCAGTACTTCTGCGGTGATGACCTCGCCTGCGCGCATTTCCTGGCGGGCGATGGATTCTGCAAACATTGCAGCAAAGGAGTCGGGGGCGGCGTTTTTAGCGATATCGCTGATTTGGTTAAGTTGTCGGGACATTAAAAAAGGTTTTCTGACACAGAGTCACAAAGCACACCGCCCCAGGCCACTTGCCTTTACGCAAAGGCACTCGCCCGAGACAGCGGAGTTAAAAAAAGGTGCAGGCTTAAGTGAGCCGGCCGGTCTGCTTCACAGAGACCTGATGCCAGGCATTCACCACCGCTTGCACCACCTCGTTAATCGAGAGGCTGGTGGAGTCAATCACCACCGCTCCCGATGCCGGTTTCAGTGGTGCGACCGCCCGCGACGCATCCCGGGCATCCCGCGCCTCCAAATCGGCGGAAAGACCGTCAAGGTTAGCCGAAAAACCTTTATCAATCAATTGCTTATAGCGTCTTTCGGCCCTCGCCCGGGGGCTAGCGGTCAGAAAAACCTTCAGTCGCGCCTGTGGAAAGACCACCGTGCCCATATCTCGGCCGTCGGCCACCAGGCCTGGCAGGCGGGCAAAGTCCCGCTGACGCAGCATCAGCGCCTGCCGCAGGGCGGGAAACACAGCAATCTGGGAAGCCATCAGGCCCACCTCTTCCTGCCGGATGGCTTCGGTCACGTTGACCCCCTCTAACAATATGGTCTGGCCAATAAACTCCAGTTCCATGGATATTGCAATAGAAGTAAGTGCACGCTCATCATTTAAATCAATGGCCGCCTGATGGGCGGCTAAGGCAGCAATCCGATACAAGGCGCCGCTATCGAGGTAGCCAAAACCAAGCTCAGCGGCCACCTGGCTGGCGATGGTGCCCTTGCCCGAGGCAGTCGGCCCATCGATGGCCAGCACTGGCACCGCCTGGGCGCACAGGTCCGAGAGGACCTCGAAATACTCCGGAAAGGTCTTGGCCACGCAGCCGGGATCGTCAATCCGAATTGCCGTATTGCCAAAACTGGCCAGCGAAAAGCTCATGGCCATGCGGTGGTCGTCGTAGGTCTGAATGGTCGCCGGCAAAAGGGCCTGCGGCGGATAAATCCGAATCCAGTCATCGCCGCTTTCCACCCGGGCCCCCAGCCGCTCACACTCCGCTGCCACCGCCGCGATGCGATCGGTTTCTTTGACCCGCCAGGAGCCGATATGACGCAGGGTAGTCGGCCCGGTTGCATACAGTGCGCACACGGCAAGGGTCATGGCCGCATCGGGAATTGCATTGCAATCCAGATCGATGCCGCGCAGATGATGCGGCATGCGATGTGCGAGATCTTCCTCCATCGCATGGGCGGCATCAGCGGATTCATTGCAAGACGATTCGATCCAGTCCGGACCCCATTTGATTTGCGCTCCCATTTTTTCCAATGCCTGCGCAAAATGAATATCGCCCTGAACGCTGTCACGGCCGGCTCCCACTACGCGGACCGGCCCATGGCCGATAGCTCCTGCCGCAAGAAAATAAGATGCCGAAGAGGCATCGCCTTCCACCGCAAACTCCTCTGGCGCAATGATCTCGGTGGGTGCAATGGCATAAATCAAATCAGGGCCTGATTCGCGCAGCACCGGCACCCCGAAACGCGCCAGCACTGAGCAGGTCATCTCGACGTACGGGCGGCTAATCAACTCACCCTCTACCTTTAAGCGAACCGGCTGGCCCCACTGCCGGGCCAGAATCGGCGCTGCCTGCAGCAGGCCTGTCAGATACTGACTCGAGGTATCTCCACGGACCGTGATCTCGGTCGCAACGTGAAGCGGCACGCCTTGCACGCGAAGCGGTGGAAAACCGGGCTGGCCCAGATAGTCAATCTTGGCGCCAATGGCGCGGCAGCCCTCGACCAAATCCTGAATCGGCCGCTCATGCATGCGGGCGACGCCACTGACTTTCACGCAGCCGCCTGTTCTGGCCATCGCCACCACCAGGGCCGGCAGCAGGGTCCGAATGGTCAGGCCCGAGTTGCCCACGAATATCTGAATCGGGTGAGCGGTGCTGCCCGTTTGCGAGAAAACACCGTTGCAGCCTGTGATCCGAATCGCCCCATCAGGCTCGCTGACATCAATTGCAACGCCTAGCCGCTGAAGCGACTGAATCATGACCTCGGTGTCATCGGATTTCAACAGCCGAAGGAGCCGCGTGCTTCCCTTGGCAAGCGCTGCCAGCAGTAAGACTCGATTGGAAATACTCTTGCTGCCCGGAAGCACCACCTCGCCTGTGATGCCTCGACGCGGCGACAGCAACAAGGTTTTGGGAGTGATCACTACAGAAAGCCCTTGCGCCACTGGCTTGCCTGCTGCAGATATTCGATGAGGGCATCACGATCATTTTTTTTCAGCGCCTGATGCATGACTTCGACATGCAGGGCCCAGTCCGACCAGGCCGACAGCAGCCGCTCGCGGTTATCCAGAAAGATATCGGCCCATAGCTCGGCAGAAGAGGCTGCAATTCGTGTGGTGTCGCGCAAGCCGCCGCCATGAAGTGCCTGTGCTGCGCCCGCGAGTGGAGAGCTCGCAAGCGTTCCCGCAAGCGAGTAGGCGACGGCATGCGGAAGATGGCTAATGGCCGCCAAAAGCTTATCGTGCTCTTCAATCGGCAACAGGCTTGGCTGGCCGCCAAGGGCGATCCAGAACCCTTCGACTGCAGCCACGACATCGTCGGTGGATTGCGGCAGACGGCTAATGAGGACCCGGGCTGACTGAAAGAGATCGGCGCGGGCATCCGCTGGGCTATGCTTCTCGGACCCTGCCATGGGGTGGGATGAGACAAACGCGCTTGCAAGATTGCCAAGGTGACTTGCAGCCCGAAGAACGCCCGATTTGGTGCTGCCGATGTCGGTGATCCAGGCGATTGATTGGCGAGTTGTGAGCGCGCTCGGGAGGTTCGATAGCTCAGAAAAAATCTGGCTGTAAGTGTTCACAGGGCTGGCCATGACGATTGCAATTGCGCAGCGGTCGTCTTGAGGCGATAGCTGCAAGCACAGCTGTGGTAGCTGCGCAATCGACTCTGCCTGGGCATCAATGTGGCCCAACGATAAAGCTTGCCGGGCGGACCGGCTATCAATGCCAATCACACGCTTGGCGATTCCGCGCCGCTTCGCTGCTTGGGCGATACTCGCGCCCATAAAGCCTGTGCCAACAATGGCCAGAAAATCCACGGTCGTAGACGATGTCATGAGCCTGCTGCCCGCATTAACCGCGAGGAGCCGCAGCGATGACTTCGCGCAAAGCCTGAATGCATTTTGTATTTTCCTCGCGCGTGCCAATAGAAATCCGCAGCCACTGCGGTAATCCGTAATTGGCCACAGGCCGTGTGATCACGCCCTTGGCCAGCAAGGCCTGAAACACCTGCACGCCGGCATCGGCCGCATCCCCCATTTTGATGAGCAGGAAATTGCCCCACGAAGGCACATACGGCAAGCCGAGTGCATCTGCGGCGGCGATGAGCTGCTGTAAGCCCTCTTGATTGACACGCCGACTCGTCGCTAAAAACGCATCATCAAAAAGCGCCGCACAGGCGGCCGCCTGGGCCAATGAATTCACATTAAAGGGCTGACGAATGCGATTGAGCAGATCCGTGATCCCCGGCTGCGCCACGCCAAAGCCAATGCGCAGGCCTGCCAAGCCGTAGGCCTTTGAAAACGAGCGTGACACCAAAAGATTGGGCATGTCAGCCACCCACTCAAAGGCGTTGTAACGATCTGCATCGCTGAGATATTCGGTGTAGGCCTCATCCAGAATCACCAGCACCCGCTGCGGGAGATCTCGAAGGAAAGACTTCATCTCAGCCGCAGGAATAAATGTGCCAGTGGGATTATTGGGATTGGCGACCCACACAATGCCGGTGCGCTCATTGACCGCCTTGCGCATGGCCAGTAGATCATGGCCAAGGCCTGAAGTCGCCGGCACCACCACGGCTTTTGCTCCAGTGGCCTGAGTGGCCAGCGCGTACACCGCAAATGAATGCTGGCTGTAGACCGACTCCCGATCGGGCTGCAAAAAAGCGTGGGCTGCCAGCTCGAGAATATCGTTGCTGCCATTTCCCAGCGTGATCCAGTCGGCAGGAATTTCGAATCGCTTGCTGATGGCGGCCTTGAGCTCAAAGCCGTTGCCGTCTGGATAACGGCCCAGATCAGCTGCCGCAGCGAGCATGGCATCGCGGGCCTTGGGGCTCATGCCCAAAGGATTTTCATTGGAAGCCAGTTTGACGATCTGCGACTCTTGAAAACCAAATTCTCGTGCGATCTCCGAAATCGGCCGGCCGCCCTGATACGGCGCAATGCCCCGAACATATTGGGGCGCCAATTGACTGGGGGAATCCATCATGTCAGTGTGCTGAGTGAAGAAGCGGGTACGAACCCAGGTCTTTGTAAAAGGCAGCCTGCCCGCGAATCTCTGCCAACGCCAAGGCCACATTACTGTCATTGCGGTGGCCCACCAAATCCACATAAAAATGGTATTCCCAGGTGCCCTGACGCGCCGGCCGGGACTCGAACCGCTTCATCGAGACCCCATGCCGGGCAAAGGGCTCAATTAATGCGAGCACTGCACCCGCCTTATCGGGCACCGAGAGAATCAATGAGGTCTGATCGCTGCCGCAGGCCTCGGGAGAAAAATCACCCAAGACCGCAAAGCGGGTCCGATTGTTCGGATCATCTTCAATGCGCTCAGCCAGCGCGTGTAAGCCATAGTGCTGCGCCGCGAGTTGTCCCGCAATGGCGGCAATCGAGGGATTGCTTGCGGCAAGCTCTGCGGCATGGCCATTACTGGCCACGGGCTGCTGCGCAACTCCAGGGAAATTTTCATCTAACCATCGGTGGCACTGGGCAAGGGCCTGCGGATGCGCCGCAATCGATGTCACGACACTGCGATCGCCGGTTTTGTGCAGAAGGCTGTGATGAATCGGCAGCGAGACTTCAGCAGAAATTTTCAATGGCGTACGCAGCAAGATATCCAAGGTCCGGCCGACGGTGCCTTCTGTAGAGTTTTCCACGGGCAGCACGGCGCAATCCACACTGCCGGCCTCGGCCTCGCGGGCCGCCTCATCCAAGGTCACACACGGCACCAGATCCACACGATGGCCAAAGATCGCGCGCACCGCCTGCTCGCTATAAGTGCCCGCAGGCCCAAGATACGCAATGCGCATCACACGCTCCAAGGCCCGGCAGCCAGAGATGATCTCTAGCCAAATGGCGGCAATCGTCTGCTCCGGTAAGGCACTGGTGTTTAAGGCGGCCATCCGCTGCAAAATCGCGGCCTCGCGCTCGGGCCGAAATACGGGCGCCTGGGTCTGGGCCTTCACCTCGCCGACCTGCTGCACTAAGGCGGCCCGCTCCATCAAAAGCCCCATCATCTGATCA
>Ga0194125_10010566_pt1 | contig 12582 bp, 10 predicted proteins | sample TA2KigC250mmetaG_FD_148626 | JGI IMG/M metagenome (GOLD analysis project Ga0194125, IMG submission 148626) | Freshwater microbial communities from Lake Tanganyika, Tanzania - TA2015034 Kigoma Deep Cast 250m | ecosystem: Environmental > Aquatic > Freshwater > Lake | place: Tanzania: Lake... | reverse complement strand
GAACGCCGTCGTCTCCCAGCTCAAGGCCCGGGGCCTGGGCATCGACCCGGACAACATCCACGTCGGCCCGAGCGACTACGTGCCTTGGCAGAAAGACAACAAACTCTGCTTCCTCCGGGTTGAAAGCCGCCACTTCGGGGATGTCCCCACCCATCTCGAATGCCGCCTCTCGGTCGAGGATTCCCCCAACTCGGCCGGGGTCATGATCGACGCCATCCGTTGCTCGAAGCTGGCCTTGAACCGCGGCGTCGCGGGGGCCCTGATCGGGCCGTCGTCCTATTTCATGAAATCCCCGCCGCGCCAGTTCACCGACACCGAAGCCCGGGCCCTGACCGAGAAATTCATCGCCCGCTTCGGCCAGAAGCCGCCGGCGTCGGCCTCCGCCAAGTCGAAATCCAAGGCCAAGGCCCGGAAAACCAAGGCTTGAAGCCGCGTTCGGCGCGGCTGGCGCCGGGTCATCTCCGGCCGAGAATCGTCCTCTCGAAATACGCCCAACCGTCGTCGATCGTCCGCCCGATGTCCCGGTACTCGTGGGAGAACTCGGCCCGGCTCTTCCCGTTCGCGTAATAGGCTTCGACCCCGCTGAGCTTGCCGTAGGCCCGGGTGAGGAGGGGCCTGCGACCGACCCTCTCGGCCAGCCACTCGACGGCCGCCCCGGCGGCCGTCACGACCGGCCCCGGAATCCGGAATGGATACACGCGCCGTCCGGCCCGGGCTCCGATCATCCGGACGACCTCCCGGTAGGTCAGGTTGGCCCCGACGACGAGATATTTTTCTCCGCTCCGCCCTCCCTCCAACGCCTTGAGGATGACGGTCGAGAGGTCGCGGACGTCGACGACGGCGAGGCCGCCGGCAAAACAGCCAAACATCCTCCCCCGGGAAATACGCTCGAACAGTTGGTTCTGGGGGGTGTCGGGGTTGGCGTCGCCGGGCCCCATGATCGAAGCGGCGTTGAGGATGAGGGCCTCGAGCCGTCCTTCCCGGGCGGCCTTCTCGACGAGGGTCTGGCCGTCGCGCTTCGAGGTCATGTAGGGAAAATCATCCGGCCAGTTGAACGGAGTTTCCTCGTCGGCCAGGCCCCCGTCAGGGCGGAAACCGACCGCCCCTACGGTCGATACGTGGACGAGCCGCCGAACCCCATGGGCCAGGCACGCCTCCACGACGGCCCGGGTGCCTTCGCGATTGACCCGGAAGAGAGCCTCGCGGTCCCGACGGCGGTAGGAGATGAGAGCCGCGAGGTGCAGGACATGGGTCCGGCCGCGGACGGCCTCGGCCACGGCCTCCCGGTCGGCGATGTCGCCCCGGAAGACCGCCACCCCGGCCTCGCGCCAGGTTTCGGGCAAGGACTCGCCCGGCAGGGCGAAGGCGGCCAGCGAGCCGGTTCCGAATTCAGCCAGGAGCTCGGGCATGAGGACCGAGCCAAGATAGCCCGTCGCCCCGGTGACGAGGATCCTGGCCACGATCCGCACCCTAACGTCCCGAATCCCGTCGGGCGCGGCGGCAGATCAAGAGGTCGGTGCTCAGGCCGACAAAAGCGTGGATGAGGGTCGAGTAGAAAACGGACTGGGTCCAGTAGGCGACCAGACCGAAGGCGAAGCCCGCGCCCAGGGCGGCGAAAATCTCGGTCTCCGGATGCCCCAGATGGTAAAGGGTCGAGAGGGCGGCCTGGATGGCCAAGGCGGTCGGCAGGTCGGTCGCGGCCAGAATCGGGAAAAAGAGAAGGCCGCGGTAAGCGAATTCCCAGGGGAGGTAATAGAGGACGAGGTAGGCGGACTCGTAAAGGGCGAACCGGCCCCGGCCGGCGCAGGCCGACTTGGCGAAAGGATAGAAGGCCCGCATTTTAGGGTCGGCCGTTCCAATCCGTGCGGAGAGGAAGGCCAGCGGCAGGGCCGCCGCCGTGAGGAGGAATCCCCGTCCAAAATGGCCTGGAGTCAGGCCGACGAGTTTGAGGAATTCGGCCGGCCGGTCCGAAAAAAGGAGGATGAGCAGGACGGGGAAGACGAACAGGAGGACGAAAAAAGACGCGAAATAGAGCAGGACCGACTTGTAGTCGTCATGCCGGCGGAGGAAACGCCCCCGGCTGAACGCCGTCGAGAGAAGGGTGAGGGCCAGGGCCAGCCAGGGAAAGAGGACGGCGAGAGGCGGCTTACCGAACATAACCTTCCCTTTTTTCTCGCCGGTACCAGTCGACGATGGCTTTGACCTGGACGTCGAGCCGGTCGTCCGGCCGGTAGCCAAGCTCGGCCACGGTCGGGAGAATGTCATAGGTCGTATGGGTTGTGATCCGGCGGATCCGGTAACGTGTGATGATGGGGTCGAAGTGGGGATAGAGGCGATAGGCCGTCTCGGCGATCGAGCCGAGGGCCAGGGCGACGGGAGCGGGGACGGTGTAGGCCGGCTTCCGGCCGAGCTCGCGGAGCAGGCCTCCGAAGAATTCCCTCCAGGTCGGGGCGGTCCCGTTCGCGACCGTATAGGCCCGGCCTTCGACCCCGGGCGCATCGAGAGCGAGCTCGGCGGCCTGGCAGAGGTTCGAGATGTCGCAGAAGGGGAACCTCCACCGGCCGTGTCCGACGAAGGGGAATTTCCCCTCGTCCATGCCCTTGACGATCTGAAGGCAGGACGTCCGGTCGTTAGGGCCGTAGACGTCGGCCGGCCGGAGGACGACGACAGGGAAGGCCCGCCGTTCGAACTCCTCCCGGAGGAAGGCCTCGGTCGCCTTCTTGAACCGGACGTAGGGCATGAAATCGGCGGGCAGCCCCGGCCGCTCGGGAGAGATGTTCAACCGGCGATAGCCGAGGACGATGGCCGTCGAGACGTAAACGAAGCGCCGGAGGCGGAGGCCGTCGGCCCGGACGCGGGCGACGAGGCTTTGGGCCAGGCCGAGGATGTTCCGGCGGCAGGCGTCGTCGTCGGCCAAGTCCGAGACGATCGAAGCCGCGTGGATGACGTCCTCGACGTCGCCGGGGAGGCGGAATTCCTCCGGCCTGGCGAGGTCGCCGTGAAGGACCCGGACGGGAAGGCCGCGGAGGAAATGGGTATCGGCCGTCCGCCGGACGAGGCCGTAAACCCGGTGTCCGCGGCCGAGGAAGTGGGCGCAGAGGTTGGACCCGATGAAACCGTTGGCTCCGGTGACGAGAAGGGTCTTCGACCGCCCGGTCATGGCCGCGGGTCCTCTCCCCGTCTCTTCATCCAGGCCAAGGCGGCGGCGTAGCACAATCCCCCCCAGAGAGCGCCGACGATCGGGTCCAGGGCATGATGATATCCCATATAGACCGTGGCCAGGCTGACTCCCAGGACGACGACGAGGAGGAGGTAAGCCTTTTTCCCGCCATACCGGGCGGCGGCCAAGACCCAGACCAGGGCCCCGGCGACGTGAGACGAGGGGAAAGCGGCCCCGTGGACGCCGCCCGAACTCTGGAGGGCCCGGTTGAGATGGAAAAAAAGATATCCGCTTCCCGGAGGCGTGTGGAGCCCGGCCAGGGCGGGGGAATGGGAAGGGCTCAAGGCGGGGAGGAGGAGGAAGAGGAGATAGTTCGAGTAGTAGGTCAGGTTGATGAGGGAGAGGACGGCGATCGTTTTCTCGTATTTTCGGCGGATGAAAAAGGACAGGGGGATGCCGATGATGAACAGGAAATAGGCCGTGTAGAAGAAGGTCATGACCTCGTTGAGGAGAGGCCCGTGGAAGCGATGGACCCAGACCGAGGGGTGGACTCCGAAGAGGGCCTTGTCCGCGGCGATGACGAGGTCGGTCGCCCAGTACGACCCGAACAGGACGGGGACGATCGCGTCCATCTCCGTCCAGAGGAAAAGCATCAGGGGCAGGGAGTAGAGGACCCTCAACCCCCAGAGCCAGCCCCGGTCGGGGCGCGCTTCTCCGGCCCGGATGACCTCCAGGCCGAAGAGGACGATAGCCAAGTGGATGAGGGCGTAGGCCGGGGACCGGCGGAAGTGGCCTGGAAAGAGGGCGATGAAGACGCCCGTGAGGGCCGTATAGGAGAGAAAGGCCAAGTCCATGACCCGGAAACGGAGGGATTTGTATCGTCTCCAAGGGAGGGCTGTCTTCAAATTCATGGCGACTGAAAGGCTTTACTTTATCACTAGGGTCTCGAAATTGACAAGTTGTCGGACCGCCCCTATAGTAAGACCTTTCCGCGTGAGCCGATGAACGACCCGAGACCCCGTCCCTCCGTCATGGGCGAAGCCGTCCGCCGGGCTTACCGGGCCGGAGAGGAGGACGAAGCCCTGACCCCCCTCGTCCGGGCGGACGAGCGGGGAAAGCCTCGGGGCCGAATCGGCCCCGGGGACGCCGTCGTTTTCTACGACCTCCGAGGGGAGCGCGAGGTCGAGATCACCCGCAGCCTCGTCGAGCCTGGATTCTCCCGTTTTCCGGTGGCCGGACCCCTCGGCCTTCATTTCACGACGATGATCGAATATGACCCCTCGCTCCCGGTCCGGGTGGCTTTTCCCAAAGAGGGGCGGGTCCGGGATACGCTGGCCGAGACCGTCGGCCGGGCGGGTCTGCGCTTGCTCAAAGTCGCCGAATCCGAAAAGGCGTTCCACGTCGGCTTTTTTCTGAACGGGAGGACGGACGAGGTTTTCCCCGGGGAAGAGCGGCGGGTCGTCCCGTCGCCCGAGGGGCTTCGGAACTACGACCTCGCTCCCGAAATGAGCGCCGGCCGGGTGGCCGACGAAGTCGCCGCCGCCCTGTCCGCGGGGTCGCACGACCTCATCCTGGCCAACTTCGCCAACGTCGACGTCGTCGGCCATATCGAGAACCGGGCGGCCGCGGTCGCGGCCGTCGAGACGGTCGACCGGGAGCTCGGCCGGGTCGCGGCCGCCGCCCGGGCAGCCGGGGCGGCCCTGGTCGTCACGGCCGACCACGGCACGGTCGAAGAGTGGCTCTACCCGGACGGGCAAACGAACACCGGCCACACTCGGAACCCCGTCCCGTTCATCCTGGCCGATTTTTCTCCGGGCGGGGCAAAGCCGGCCCTGGCCGGAGAGGGCGAGCTGGCCGACGTCGCCCCCACGGTCCTCGCCCTTCTGGGCGTGCCGAAGCCGGAGGCGATGACCGGCCGGAGTCTGATCCTCGGCCATCCCGAGAAAACCCGATGCGTCCTCGTCATCCTGGACGGCTGGGGCCTCGCCCCCCCCTCGGCGGGCAATCTCATCTCTGCGGCCCGGACGCCCCGCTTCGAGGAGCTGTGGTCCCGGTTTCCCCGCCTGGCCCTCCAGGCGTCGGGGGAAGCCGTCGGCCTTCCGGCGGGGACGGTCGGGAATTCCGAAGCCGGCCATCTCCATCTCGGAGCGGGGAGGCGCGTTCCGCTCGACCGGGTCCGAATCGACGCGGCCGTGGCCGACGGGAGCTTTTTTCGGGCCGGGGTTCTCCTCGAAGCCATGGCCTGGGCGCGGGAGCGGAAAAAGGCCCTCCACTTGATGGGCATCATCTCCCACTACAGCTCCCACGGGACGATACGCCATCTTTTCGCCCTGCTCGAGATGGCCCGCCGGGAGTCCGTCGCGGACGTCTACATCCACGGCTTCATCGGCCGGCGCGGGGAGAAGCCCGAGAGCGGGGCCCTCTACGTCGAAAAGGTCGAGGCGAAAGGCCGCGAATTCGGCCGGGGCGAGGTTGCGACCGTCATGGGACGCTATTGGTCGCTCGACCGGGAGGAGAACTGGGACCGGGTCGAGCGGGCCTACCGGGCCCTCGTCTTCGGGGAGGGAACCCTTGTCGGCTGAAGGCGGCGAACTTTTAGACGGGGTTTCCGTATTCAGGAAAGAAGACCGCCGATGAACATCGAGCTCCAGGACATCAAGTTCAGCTACGGCCCGGTTCGGGCCCTGGACGGCATCACGGTCCGGGTCGAGAACGGAGCCTGCGGCCTGCTGGGGCCGAACGGGGCCGGGAAAAGCACCCTCCTCCGCATCCTCCTCGGGTTCCTCCGCCCCGACCATGGCCAGGGTCATGTCCTCGGCCACGACATCCGGAAAGACCCCTTCGCCATCCGCCGCCTCGTCGGATACATGCCCGAGGACGACTGCCTCATCCCGGGGATGGACGCGGTCACTTTCACCTCCTATTTCGGGGAGCTCGCCGGCATGCCCCGGCAGGAAGCCATGAAGCGGGCCCATGATGTCTTGTACTACGTCGGGCTGGGCGAGGCCCGCTACCGGATGCTGGAAACCTATTCGGCCGGGATGAAACAGCGTCTCAAGCTCGCCCAGGCGCTCGTCCACGACCCCAAGCTCCTCTTCCTCGACGAGCCGACTTCGAACCTCGACCCGCAGGGGCGGGTCGAGATCCTGGACCTCATCAAGGACATCTCCTCGAATAAAGACATCCAGGTCCTCATCTCCTCCCACATCCTGACCGACATCGAGCTGACCTGCACGGCCGTCGTCATCCTCAACAAGGGCCGGGTCGCCGCCCAAGGCGAGCTGGCCGCCCTCCGCCAGGTCGATTTCAGCCTCTACGAGCTCCGGGTCAAGGGGGAGAGCGGTCCGTATCTCCGGGCCCTGGGCGAGGCGAAGTGCCGGGTCGAGGAAACCGAGGACCAGCTCCTCAAGGTCTACCTCCCGGCCGGGTTCGACCGCCGCGAGTTGTTCCGGCTCGCCGACCGGCTCAACGTCCAGGTCCGGCATTTCGTCAAGAGCCAGTCCTCGCTCGAAGACCTCTTTGCCCGGACGGTGGGAGTCGATTGATGCCGATCGCCGAGCAGGGGTACGTCCACTGGGAAGGCCGGCTCGACGTCCGCCGCCGGCCGTGGCGGCCCATCGTCCGGCTGGGCATCCGCCTGGCCTTCCGCCGGAAAGCCTTCAAATTCGTCCTCGGGATGGCCTTCCTCCCGACCCTCGTCTTCGCCGCCGGCGTCTATATCTCCGAGCGCCTGGACGATTTCAAGGAGATGATCCGAGGGGCCGACCGGTTTCTGAAGGTCGACCCCGAATTCTTCAAGGCCTTCTATGCCTCGGATTATCTCCTCTTCTGGATGCTGATCATCATGGTCCTGGCCGGGGCGGGCCTGATCGCCGACGACCTCCGGCACAAGGCCCTCCAGCTTTACTTCGCCCGGCCGCTCCGCCGCCGGGACTATCTCCAGGGCAAAGCCCTGACCCTGTGCTTCTTCCTCCTCCTCCTGACCCTTCTTCCCGGATTCCTCTTCATAGTTCTCAAGGTCATCTTTTCCGGAAGCTTCAAGATCCTGGCCGAATATCCCTGGCTGCCCCTCTCGGTCGCCGCCTGGTCGCTCGTCGCCGCCGGGTTCTTCTCTTTCTACACCCTGGCCCTTTCGTCCTTGAGCCGCAACCGGCGCTACGCTTCGATCCTCCTCATCGCCGTGTACTTCCTGTCCGACATTTTCTTCGGCATTTTCTACGGGATCTTCCGCGACCCGGCCTTCACCCTCCTGTCGGTCAAGAGCAACCTCCAGCAGGTCGCGGCCGCTCTCCTGGGGGCCAAGCCGTTTTTTGAGGTGCCCTGGGAATACTCGGCCGCCGTCCTCGCCGTCCTGGCCGTCCTGGCCGGGGTCGTTTTGAGCCGGAAGGTCCGGGGAAGCGAGGTCATCAAGTGAGCCTCGTCTTCAAGGCGGAGAAGCTGGGCAAATGGTACGGGAACGTCCTCGGCCTGTCCGACGTGACGATCGAGATCGGGCCGGGCATCACCGGGCTTTTGGGCCCGAACGGAGCCGGCAAGTCGACATTCATGAAGCTTTTGACCGGCCAGCTCCGGCCGTCGATCGGCTCGATCACGGCCGACGGCCAGCCCGTCTGGAACAACACCTCCCTCTTCCGGCGGGTCGGGTTCTGCCCCGAGCAGGACGCGTTCTTCGAGGACACGACGGGCCGGGAATTCCTCGCCGGCCTGCTCGCCCTCTCGGGGATGGGGGAGAAGGAGGTCGAGGAGCGGGCCGGCCGGGCCCTGGCCTTCGTCGAGCTCCTCGACGCCCAGGACCGGCTCATCCGGGGCTACAGCCGGGGGATGCGCCAGCGCCTGAAGATCGCCCAGGCGATCGCCCACGAGCCCGAAGTCCTCATCCTCGACGAACCGCTCAACGGCCTCGACCCGCTGAGCAAGCGAAAGGTCATCCGCCTCATCAAGGACTACCGGACGGAAGGCCGGACGGTCGTCGTCTCGAGCCACGTCCTCCCCGAAATCGAGGCCTTGACCCGGACGATCGTCCTCATTCATCAGGGAAAGATCCTGGCCCAGGGCGACATCCCCTACATCCGGGACCTCATCGACGCCCATCCCCATGTCGTCGCCGTCCGCCTGGACGAGCCGCGGCGTCTGGGAGCTTTGCTCGTCCGCGACCCGTCCGTCCAGAGCGTAGCCTACGGGCCCGAGGAGGGCCTCGTGACCTTCGAGACGCGGCAGAGAGACCGGTTCTTCGGCCTTCTGCCGAAGGCCGTGGCCGAGAGCGGCCTCGACCTCCGGGAAATCACCTCTCCCGACGACAACCTCCAAGCCGTCTTCGATTATCTGGTGGGAAAATAGCATGGCCGGCGGCGTTTTCCGCGTCCTGTCCTTCACCGGCCGCCTCGTCCGGCGGGCTCGACGGACCAAGGTCTTCGCTTTTCTTTGCCTCCTGCCCGTCATCCTGGCTCTCATCGTCCGGGCGAAAGCCCTGGCCTCGCCCGGCCGGGGGCTCGACGGCCTGGCCATTTTCGGCAACATCATCGTCGCCTTCGGCCTTCAGTTCCTCATCCTCATCCTGGCCTTGTTCTTCGGCACCTCGGTCGTCTCCGAGGAGGTCGAGGGCAAAACCCTGACCTACTGGACGACCCGTCCCGTCCCCAAGCCGGCCGTCGTCCTGGGAAAGTACGCGGCTTTCGTGGCCGTCCTTCTCGTCCTCGTCCTGGCGAGCACGGCGGTCGCTTTTCTCATCCTCAACCTCGACCGCTTGGATTACGGGCCGGCCTGGTCATTCCTGGGAAAAAGCCTGGCCGCGCTCTCCCTGGGGGTCGTCTGTTATACGGCCTTCTTCACCCTGGTCGGGACGGTCCTCAAGAAATCCGTCCTCTTCGGGTTTTTCTTCAGCTTCGGCTGGGAGAACATCGTCCAGTACTTCCCCGGCTCGACCCAGAAGTTCACGGTCATGCACTACCTGAAATCGCTCCTCCCGGGCGTCGGGGAAACGAGTCCAAACGTCTTGCAGTTCCTGATGTTCCGGCTCGACCCCAGCCCGGCCTGGGCGGCCGTCCTGACGCTTCTCGTCCTGACGGCCGTTTTCCTCGCCCTGGCCTGCTGGCTCTTCGGCCGGAAGGAATATCTCTTCGACGAGGGCTGACCCTTCCCGCGGGGAGGCTTATTCGGCTTTCAAGGTCTCGACCGGATCGATCCGGGAGATCCTGAAGATCTGGGTTCCGGAGACAAGAAGGGCCAGGACCAGCATCCCGCCGGCGGCGCAGAGAAAACTCCCGGCCCGGACCGGGACATGGTAGGTCGAATTCGACAGCCAGCGGTTGGCGAAATACAAGGCCGCCGGCCAACCCTTCCACCCCCGAACGGGCAGCCTAGATCTTGATTTTTTCCTTCGGCTTGGGCTCTTCCTTCTTCTCTACCGGAGTCTCGCCGGCGAGCGTGGCCGCGGCCTGCTTCTGGGCCTCGGCCGAGAGCTTGGTGATGAGCTCTTCGGACATCGAGGCGGCGATCTTGACGTGGTCGGGCGCGGAGCTGACGGTGATGGCGTTCAGGATCTCGCCGATTTCGGGCTTCTCGCCGGCGGCCATGCTGCCCATGGCCTTGAGGCCGTTCAGGAAATCGGCGATGTCCTTGTTCTTGGCCGCATCCGTGGTCATGGCCTTGATTTCGAGGTCGAGCTTCTTATTCGCATAGTCGACGAACATCGACATGGCCTTGAGGGACTCGAGGCTGCCGAGCATCGGGTTGCCGCCCGTCATCTGCTTGACTTGGTCGGGGGAGAAGGCGAAGACGCTCCAGACCATGGCCGTCTTGTTGGCCGTCTTAACGAGGTCCATGATCCCGGCGTTCTTGACGACGCTTTCGGCCTTGCCCTTGAAAACATCGACGGCGGCCTTGACCGTAGCCTCCTGGCCGAGGGCGATGTTGGAGGCGTCGAGGAAGGCCCCGAACATCGGCGTTTCCCCTTCTTTCTCCGGGACGGTGAAGAGGGTCACGCCCTCATAGGCCGACTCCGTGTATTCGGGGGACTGCTCCTTGACCTTGGCGACGATCTTGGCCTGGTCGTATTTCAGGTTGATGACCCCGACGCCCGAGGTCGAGGTCTGGCCCGGCTTCTGCGAGATCCCGACCGCGGCGAAGAAGATGTCCTTCTGGGGGTCGAGGCCGATGGCGTCGATGGTCTCCTTGTATTTCTGGTATTCCTTATTGTCCTTGATGGCCTTGTCGACGACGTCGGCCGACATGATCCGGCCGGCGTTGATGACGAAGACGCCCTGGACGTCGGACGGGATGAGGGTCAGCATGTCCTCGGCCTTGGCCGAGCCGGCGACGGGGAACGACGGCCCCTTCTTGCAGGCGGCCAGGGCGGACAGGGCGAGGACGAGGGACAGTCCCAGAACGGCGCTTTTTTTCATCGAACACCTCCTCTGAATCAGACGAAAACGCGGTCTCAAAAGTTCACCGCCGAGACTATAGCACATTCCGGACTCGGGTGAGAAGCCCCGACGGGAATTCCGACCCGAGGATGGGGCGAGGCCCCTGGACGGTCCTGGCCTTTGGGATATAATGAACTCCGGCCGGCCGGCCGGCCGCCGGCCAGGAAGGAGGTCCCATGGCTTGTCGTTTTCCGAAAACCGTCGCCGCGTTCGCCGTCCTGCTCGGAGCCGCGTTCTCGGCCCGGCCGGCGGAGCGTCCCCTCGCTCCCGCCCGGCTCGTCCAGGCCGTGGCCGAAGAGGTCTCGGGAGAGGTCGCGTTCCGAAACACCGTTCGCATCTCCCAGTTCGACCGGATTCAGGCCAACGCGGGCTGGCATGAGGCCGCCGTCTGGATCAAGGGCGAGCTCGAAAAGATGGGGTACCAAGACGCGGCCATCGAGGGCTGGCCGTCCAACGGTTCGAGCCGTTATGACACTTACAAGACGCCCATCGGCTGGCGGGCCGAGAAAGCCGAGCTCTGGATGGTCGAGCCGCGGCGGGAGAGGCTGTGCGACTATGAGGAAATCCCGCTGACCCTGGTCAAACACTCGGGTCCGGCCAAGGTCGAGGCCGAGCTCGTCGACGTCGGAAGCGGAGTCGGAGAGGTCTCCTATCGGGGCAAAGACGTCCGGGGAAAGATCGTCCTGGCCACGGGCGGGAGCGCCGAAGTCGCCCGGGAGGCGGTCATGAACCGGGGAGCCCTGGGAGTCCTGACCTATTATCCGCCCGACGTCCGGCCCGGCTACCCGAACATGATCCGCTACACGGCCTTCTGGCCGACTTGGGAGGAGCGGGGAAAGCACGGCTTCGGGTTCAACGTCAGCAAGAACCAGGGGGCGGCCCTCAAGCGGACGCTCGAGGAGGGGAGGAAGGTCCTTCTTCGGGCCGAGGTCGAAGCCGAGTTTTTCGAGACGTCGGTCGAGGTCCTGACGGCCTCCTTTCCCGGGGCGGCCGAGCCGGAAAAGGAGGTTCTCGTCGTCGGCCACCTCTGCCATCCCGCCCCGAGCGCCAACGACAACGCCAGCGGAAGCGGGGGGATGCTCGAAATGGCCCGGGCCCTCCGGCGCCTCGCGGCGAGCGGGGCGATTCCCCCCCCGCGGCGGACGGTCCGGTTCCTCTGGGTGCCCGAGTTCAGTGGGCTCGTCCCGTACATCAAGGCTCATCTCGACCGGACCCGGAAGACCTTGGCCGCCTTCAATTGCGACATGATCGGCGAGGACCTCCACCTCACCGGCGGGACGTTCAACATCACCGTGACGCCCGACTCGAACCCGAGCTATCTCAATGACGTGGCGGCGAATTTCGCCCGGCTCATCGACGGCCTGGGATTGCAGAGCCCGAACGGCAGCGCCCACCCCTTCGCCTGGCGGGTCGTCCCCTTCGGCGGGGGGAGCGACCACTACGTCCTCAACGACGGCGCCCTCCGGGTCCCGGCCCTCATGTTCGGCCACGGCGACACCTTCCACCACACGAGCCTCGACACTCCCGACAAGGTCGACCCCTCCGAGCTCCGCCGTGTCTGCGCCCTGACCCTGGCCTCGGCCTGTTATCTGGCCGGGGCGGGGGAGGAGGAGGCGGCGGAGACCGCCCGACTCGTCGTCCGGAACGGACTCGGGCGTCTGGCGGCCGATTACTACAAAACCTTCGAAAGCCAAGCCTTGGCCGCCGACGCGGCCTCGCTCCATCAGGCCGTCCAGCAGACGCGGAACGTCCTCCTCCACTCCGCCCGGCGGGAGAGGGCGGCGGTCCTTTCGACGGCCGCCTTGGCCGGGGCGGGTTTCGTCGGCCCGGCCGAGCGCGTTGCGGCCCCGCTCGAATCCCTCCGCGCGTCCTTGGAGGCCGAGGCCGAACGAGCCTACCGGGAGAGGTGCCTCGCTCTCAAGACGAAGCCCGCCGCCCGGGAGCTCAGCCCCGAAGAGAAAGCCGCCTCGGCCCTCGTCCCGGTCCGGAAGCCCGATTTCG
>Ga0194125_10010564_pt1 | contig 12585 bp, 9 predicted proteins | sample TA2KigC250mmetaG_FD_148626 | JGI IMG/M metagenome (GOLD analysis project Ga0194125, IMG submission 148626) | Freshwater microbial communities from Lake Tanganyika, Tanzania - TA2015034 Kigoma Deep Cast 250m | ecosystem: Environmental > Aquatic > Freshwater > Lake | place: Tanzania: Lake... | reverse complement strand
TATCTTGGCCAGTGTGTTTTTACCTTCTTCGATGCTGAGACCATACCGCTCAAAATATCTGATCGCCATCATGGCAAAGAGCCCTGGGTTGGGATTAATCCAATTTGGGAAGATCACCCTTCCTCTTGTCCCGAGGACCCTTAGGTCTTCATTAGCCCTTGGAAGACCTCCAAAGCCAAGATCTTTCACCTTCTCTACTCCTATGGCCAAGGCGATGTCACAAGCACCTGATGCGACAGCATAACAAGCACCTCTAAAGGCTTCTGTGCCACTGGCACAGAGGTTTTCTACTCGGGTTACCGGGATGAATGGTAGCTTCAGGCTCGTCGATGTAGGGAGTGCGCTGTGGCCGACATTGACCTCTGTCAATTGATTCCCCTGCCAGGCAGCCTGGATATCTTTCTTCCCTATACCAGCATCTTTAAGGGCCTCCTCAAAGGCCTCAGCAATCAAATCCTCGGCGCTCTTATCCCAAAGCTCTCCAAATTGAGTACAACCCATCCCTATGATCGCTACCTTATCTTTTATACCCTCTGGCATTTTATCCTCCTATCTATGACCTTAATGGCATTGCCTTCCAGAAGTAACCATGGATGCCCCGCAGCTTATCGTAGTACTTCCTTCGAAAACTCATCTCCACTGGAATGCCTACCTTGATAGAATCAGGTTCACAATCTGTGAATTCAAATATGAACCTCCCTCCCCCTTCAAAGTCTATGATCCCATAGATGAGTGGGGGGTTGAAAGAGAAAGAGGCCTGATCAAGTGTATAGCTGAAAAGGGTCCCCTTTTTGTCGGAAAGACGGTAATCTTCCATTTCATTGACCGCACCACAATCAGGATTGACGCATATTTTCTGAGGAGGATAGAGAGGAGTGCCACAACGTCTGCATTTTGAACCATAAAGGGCCAAAATGGCCTTCCGTTCCCTCCATGTGAGCGGCAATTGTGTAGGTGCAATATCTTCCCCAAACCCTGTCTCGACTGGAAGGAGGTCGCGGAAGACAAGATATTTCTCGTAGCTGGTCAGCTCTTTCTTAGAATCAAGATAGTGCTTGATCCCTCTTTTATCCCTCATTTTTTTTATCTCTGGAGTCAATGTGAAACACAATGCCTCAGCTCCATTGCCGTAGCTCGCGAGAAGAATCTTATCACCTGGGTTTGCCCCTTCGAACATCGCTACGAGTAATATTAAAGGAGACGCAACACCCGATTCACCAATCATATTCAGCAAAGGTGGCTGAATTTGATTGGTCTGAAAACCGAGCTTTTTACCAATAGCTCCGTGGTCCCTGAGATTGAGACAAGGATAAGCGACTTTGGCAAAATCTTTGGCCTCAAGTTTATACTTTCTAAATAAACCTGAAATGGTTTCGAAGATAAATTTGGCGTATCCTTCTTCGCGAATGAACCGATCCTCCATCCCTCTAACAAATTTGTCGAAACCTCCCCTCCGGTAATCTGGAAAATCGTAGGAAATGGAATAAGAACCTTCTAAGATTGCAATCACTCCATCACAACCCAGAAGGAGAGCAGCTGCTCCATCTCCAAAGACCATCTCCAAAGAACTACCTGGTTTGCCAAGGCGACAATCAGAGGCACAGACCAAAATATTTTTTAAGCCTCCTGCTTTCACAGCGTCATATGCGGAAAGAAGAGCCCCCGTCCCTGCCTTGAGCGAATTGGCAAAGTCAGCCGTCCGTAAATTGGAAGGAAGATCGAGAGCTGTTGCAATGATGGATGCACTTTCTCCCTCTAAGTACGGGGAGGAGGTCGTGGCAAAGTAGAGCCCCTCTATCTTTTTGTGATCATTCCCTTTAAGGCAATCGAGACCCGAAGCGACAGCCATGGTAAGGCTATCCTCATCATGATTCGCAACCGCCTTCTCACCCGGTAAAGCACCTGGGGTTAACCAGCCCATTGCCCCGAAGATGGTCTTACGATTCATTCGATATCGTGGTAGATAAACTCCATAAGAAGTGATCCCTATCTCTGTCATCTGCTGTCCCCCTCTTTTCATTTTCTGTGGTCTCTATAAGTATATATTTTTAGACTCTTTTTTTTCATCTTCGATTTGCATAAAGATACTCTTGATTCCCAGGGGCTAACTTGCCTTAAAAAAATCCCATAAATACCCCTCCTTACCGTCATATTTTTTACCCTGTTGGTCAAGATATTCGGAATAGGATTCCTCCTTGACCTCCAGACCAACCTCCTTCAGGACAGCAACGAGATTTTCATACGTTGGAGGACATCCCTTGATCAGGATAGAACTCTTTATGTTTGAATTGTTTTCATTCGCTTTGATGATACAATCCCCAAGAAGGATGGTTTTGTCATATCCAGAACGGGCTTGCCTCCTCTTTCCATATAGAAGTTCAATATGGGGAAGCGGGGCTCCTTTAAAGGCAGATAATACTAAGATATTGATGGCATTTGCTAATGGGGAACATCCCGAACAAAGGCTATCATCGTATTTGGGTATAGCGATCCCCTTCAAGCCGAGTCTATCGAAGATGGCTGGTCCGGTATTCTCTTTGTTCCAGCTCCAATCCCATTTTAATGGACTGATGTTATTTTCTATTTTTTCTCCCTCGATGGCGTAATCATTCAAAGAGAGAGACTTATTGTGCCGTTTGGCATATTCAACAAAATGAAGGATATCCTGTGGATCGAAACCAATGGTCTTGGCAGCGACCATGTCGGCGGCAAGGATATCCCTTGATGCCACAATAATATCTTTTCTATAAGCGTTCCCGAATTGAAAAGCCCCTTTCTCAAGGGCATAGATCCCATCGATAATCGTTAAAGATGGTTTCACATAGTCTGCTATGAATTGGAAACAATATTCCAAACCCAATTGAGGATGGTGGCATAGCTTTTTTGAGGATGTTTTTAGACACCCCTTCAGATTTTTTAAACCCAGAGAAACTTTTGACTGAGGATGAGTTTTTAAAACAGGGAAGTCGATAAAGAATTCAGCTTCTATCGCTTCTTTTGCTATATGGAATACTAAATCATCCTTCACCTTGAGATGTGAAGATTTGCTCTTATTAAAATCGATTAATGAGACCCCGTACCTTTTTGAAATTTCATTATATCCAAGACCCGCAAAGGCTTCCGTTGTTCCACCCCCTTTTTCTATCTCAACAGAACCTTCGCCTATCGAGATATTCTTACATCCATAATCCTTTAATAAGATAATCAGGTCTTCGACGAGTCTTGTGGTCGTAAACACACCGAACGGAGCTATCTTAAACTGATCATCCCATTGAACAAGATTGGGTTTGATCAAAACCTTGTCATCTTTATTAAGTCCGTAAAAACCATTGCACCCCTCTACAGCATCCTTTAGGGATTCAGGGCTTTTTTTAAACGGAATAAGCGAAATTATGATTTTCATTGATAAACTCCACTTTCCAGAGTCAGAACTCTATTCAGATGATGTTCTTTTCCTTAAACTCCCTTAACTGGCTGGAGTTGTACCCTAAAAGACCGCCAAAGATTTCATCATTATGCTCCCCGAATCGAGGAGGGAAACTGAGTGTATGACTGGTTGACTTCATATAGGGTGTGTTATAGGGAGGGGGAGCGATGGTAATTTCTAATCCTGTTTTTGGGTCTTTACTTCGAATCAGATTTGGTTTAACCAATGGATCATCCACCACTTCTTTAATCGTGTTCACTTTGGAAATGGGAATCGTAGCCTTGTTAAATGTTTCAATCATTTCTTCTGTCGAAAATTTTTTAGTGATGGCATTGATCGCCCGATTCAAATTTTCCACATCCGCAATTCGGCCAGCGTTTCGCTCATACTCCTTTTTGTACAGAGATTCGAAACCAGGAATTTTTGTCATTGTCTCCCACTGCTTATCATTTCCAGTAGCAACATAGACATAGCCATTCTTTGTCTCATAAACAGAGACAGGAGCAAAGAACTCATGGGTGTTCCCTTTACGAGAAACTTTTTTCTTGAAAGAATCGGTGTGGGTGATGGCTTGGGTCAGCCATGAGACCGTGCTCTGGAACATTGAGAGATCAATCCGACTTCCCTTCCCGGTGAGGGCCCTTTTGTATAATGCCTTCATCAAAAGACCGTATCCATGTTCGCTGGCTCCCATGTCTGGCAAAGGAATTCCCATCACCTGAGGCATTCCTCCCTTTTCTCCAGTCAGTTCCATCATCCCTCCTCTCGCCTGAAGGATGGGATCGTAGGCCGCCTCATTGCTCTGTGGCCCAAACCCAGTAATTCCTAACCAGATGATATCTTCCTTGATCTGTTTAAGCATCTCATATTCGATCCCGAGTTTTGAATAGTTCCTCGGCAGTTGATTCGTAGCAAAGATGTCCACCTTCAATTTGAGGATGAGTTCTTTAAAAATTCTCTGTCCTTCTGGGGCGGCCAAGTCCAATGTCAGCGCCTTTTTCCCTGCATTAAAAGCGAAGTAATAGGAGAACATCCTGTCCTCTTTCAATACATCATCGCCAACCCTTCGGTTGGGGTCACCGTAGATAGGATGTTCAATCCGAATCACATTGGCACCGTCCTCAGCCAGGCGGAATGTCAAATAGGGAAGAACGGTGGCTTGTTCAAGACTTAAAATTGTAATATTTTTGAAAAGGTCCGTATCTTCCATCCGAACCACCTCCCGATCCAAATTTTGGACACCGAATAAAAATCTTATATACCCATGTTGTTATTCCTGTCAAGATTTTCTCTTGATTCTTGAGATGGTATCATTTCAAATTAAACCAACTCCATTGTTACAGACAGACGGAACTCGACTGCCGTTTCTTTTCCATTCGGGGAAAAAGATTTGAGGGAGACTAACGGTGAGGGAGAGAAGGCAGATGGGGACTTTAGTGAAGATGAGAGGAGATAGGTTTTTGGAAGAGGTGAAATCTATTTTCGGGCCAAACGTTTTAAGAGGATCTCTCCCAAATAGACATCCACCTTGGTCTGAATTTTGAAGGACTGAGGGATGTAGCCTGGATGCTCAATCTTTATGTTAAATTCCTCTGTCTCTCCCAGCCCCTCGAATTCAAAGTCTCCAAAGTTGTTTGTCCTAACGATTTTCTTTTTCCCTCGACTCGTTAATGTCACCTTTACATTCTCAGCGCATTCGTCCCGATCCTTGAAAAGGACCGTGCCTGCGATGAACCTTCTTGGAATACCAATGTATTTCGCTCGAGGCTTGAGCTCGAATTCGGGATGAAAGATTTCCACACTTTCTGAATTCCATACTTTAGAGATCTCACTTTTTAGATCGTTTAGATCACCAAAGAGGAGGGCACCGGTTGGACAGGCCTCGACGCACCTGGGCTCTTTCCATCCCTGATCGAGGAGGTGAGCGCAGAAAGTGCACTTTTGAGGAATATTTTTTTCTTCGTTCCAGAAGATGACACGATGCGGACAGGACGAAAGAATCTCTTTTTGTCCTACGGATTTTTGTGGATCGATAATGACAATGCCATCAGGCCTCTTGTAGACCGCCCTATTCACCGAAGCCTTAGCGCAAGGTGGGTCGTCGCAATGCATACATGGTTTTGGGATGAAGGAGACCTTGACCTTAGGATATTTCCCTCTCTCCCGTTCGATCATCTGCATCCAGAAATGTCCCTGAAAAGGTTGAGCCGATGCGATCGGTGGGAAATCGTTTCCATAGTGCTCATCCCGGCAGGCCAAAAAACAATTATAACATCCGGAGCACTTATCTAAATCGATGATCATCCCGTAGCTTTGCATCATTCTCCATCCCACTTCGCAATCTCAACCAGACAAGAGTTACAGGCCATGCCCGGTGCATTTTTTGACATCATCCGACCTGGTGTTAAGATGTTAATGCATCCTCCTCGGTCTGGACTATAAGCCTTGCCCGGCTCGAGAGGATCGTATTTACCTGAAGAAGTATAACAGTGGATGACCCCGGGTCTGACCCGCTCGGTCAGTTGAGCGATACCGAGGACCGTTCCCCGATCATTATAAACTTTGATGATATCTTCGTTCTTAATCCCCCTTTCCTCAGCCTGCTGGGGATGGATGCGCACCACGATCCAGTTATTTCCATTCTTTCGGATGCGGTGTCCAGGAATATCGGCAAGCCAATCACAATGGGCATCATAATGGGTGTGGTAGGAATAACGTGGATGCGGAGTGATCAATTGTAAAGGATATTTCTTGGCCAGAGGTGAATCATAGCCTTCCCAACTGGGGATGTACCTTGCCATGGGAGGTCTTTCCTTATCTTTTGGAAACTTTTTTTGAAGGCTCTGGGAGACAAACTCGATCTTTCCGGTGAAGCTACCTAACCCCTCTTTCTCCTCAGGATCAGGAGCAAGGGTATCCGGTGTATCACGTCTACGCCCCTCATAAAACCAACGAAGAGCAGGTGTGGGTTTATAGTCCTCTCGGAGGGGAACAACAAAGTATCCTTTTTTCTTGAAATCCTCATAGGAGATATATTTTGGAAGGTCGGACACTTCAAACTGCTTTCTGATCCAATCCTCCTCCGTTTTACCTCCATCCGTATAGTCGTCTTTGAAGTCAAGTTTTTCAGCCAAGAGGGTGAAGATATCGAGGTCGGATTTCGATTCGCCAACAGGCTCAATGCACTTCTTCTGGTAAACGATCACACGATAATTGCAACCGTTTGAGGCATGATTCGAATAACCTCCGGTGTTCGAAAATTCGGCAATATCGTTTCTCTCGAAATTGGTACAGGCAGGCAGAATGATGTCAGCCATCTTCGTCTCTGGATCCATCCAGATGGATTGATTGGCTACAAATTCGAGCTTGGGACTCTGATAGGCCAAGACCCACTTATTCGTCTCGGTCATCGTTCCCATGAAGGAGCCACCGTAGCGGTAAAACATCTTTATTTCTGGATGACCTTCCATGGGATAGGTATAAGGGATGAACTGCTGTTCAATCGATTTCGCGCAGAAACCTTCTCCCAGCCATTGAACAGGAGGATTTAAAATCGCATCGGGCAGAAGCAAACGGTAGAGCCTCTGCTTCACCGGGTTGACTGCTGTCAATGTGGCCACATGGTCTGGATCTCCGTCTCCAGTAATGCGGCCGATTGGATCGCCATAGCAGGGGAAAAAGAATTCACCATTGAATGGAGCTCCTAAGACCCCTGACCAGATATTTACACCAGGCTTTCCCATTCCCTGCATGGTCTGGAGATAGACCATCAATCGTGCCCACTCATGACCGTAGGCTTGTCTACAGGCACTCCCAAATCCTCCCCGTGCCCCACATCCAAGCATGGTTCGCTTGGAGGCCCACTCCTTAGCCAATGCCTGAATCACTGCTGCCCTCACCCCTGTAATCTTCTCAGCCCATCTTGGGGTCTTCTTGACGCCATCCTCTTTTCCAAGAATATATCTTTTGAACCGGTCGAATCCTAAAGTGCGTGCTTCAACGAATTTCCTATCATACGTTTCTTCTTCAAGCCAAACATATGCAATCGCCTCGGCCAGTGCGGCATCTGTTCCAGGCCTCGGTGCAATCCATTTGTCTGACATGCGAACCGCTGTATAATTGCAAAAGGGATCGATGAAGATCATCTTTTTACCAAGCTCTTTTAGCCAGACACGCCAGATGGCGGATTCCTGAGCAGAATAGCCGGCCCGTGTTGAGTCAGGATCGTGAGACCAGAGGATGAGGAGTTCACTGTTTTTCATGGCATCTTCAAGGAGATCATATTGTTCCGGACAGCCCAACCTCCAATAAAATCCAAAAGCATGGATAGACCCCCAGTGCCAGCCTTCCCAGCTATCCGGGTTGTCAAAGACATCTGTAAATCCTAATAGGTTAAAGAATCGGCCAAAGGCACTTCTCTTATAGCCGATATTTCCCCAGCAATGATGTGACGATGTCATCGCTGCAATCGCTGCTCGGCCATACTTTTCCTGAATCCTTTTTATCTCTGTAGAGACAATGTTCAAAGCCTCGTCCCAGCTGATCCGGACATAGGGAGACTTGCCTCGATTTTCTGGATGCCGATCCCCTTCAGGATCGAAATCGACTCTCTTCCTTGGGTACGAAACCCGATCCTCCGAGTGGATTCGATTCCTCTCGGTCAGTACATAAGGGCTTAATGTGGTCTTCCGTGGGGGTGAAAACTTTTTGCCTTGGACTTCGATGGTCCAGGGTTTAGGGTCACTCTCATCCAATCGAATCGGTCGGACGCGGATGATCCTGCCATCCTTTACATGAACGAAGACCGGACCTCCAATCGTACAGCTTGTAAAGATCTCCTCGGACATGATCGGTCCTTTCCCCTTAGGGACGATGAACTATGAACTATGGACAATGGACAAAAGAGAATCAGCAAAAGAAAATTAAATGTTCATCGTTTATAGTACTAACGTCATTTAGGTGCGAAAAGAACGGTCTTGGGTTTCTTCTCCATCACCTTGACCAACTCCTTTAGCGGCCCATACATCATACAGCCTGCCTGACAATGCTTCACGCAAGACGGAGGAATTCCTTCCTTTGTCCTCTGCACACAGAGATTGCAAAGGTCCGTGGGAAAAGGGATATAATCGATCGCTACTTTTTCAAAGGTCTCGAGAACGATCTCATTGACCTTGATCCCCCATTTCCCAACAGGATAGTTGTGTTCCTGTTTGCAGGCCACCTCGCAGGTATGGCATCCTGTACAATATTCATAATCGATAAGCAATCCATGTCTGGCCATCTTCTTTACCTCCCTTTCTCAATCTTACGCACTCTGCAGAGTGTGGTCTTGTAAGCGCCTCCTCCGAAACCGGATCTTCCCTGGGTTCCGGTGGGAATCAGCTGATTGCAGTTGAGATCCCAGATGCCATAAAGATTGGGTTCCTTCCCATCAGTCTCAGGTAACCACCATCCATGGGGAACCATGACGACCTTGGGATGGATTGTTGGTGTCACCTTCGCTTTTCTCCGAATCCTCCCCCTTCTGTTCTCCACATAGACCCACTCCCCATCTTCGACCCCGAGCTCTGAGGCAGTCCGATTGTTGATTTCGATGATCGGATCGGGATCGATCTCCCGCATCCAGGGGATCATCCGATGTTCTGAATGGAAGTAGACCGGAGATCTTCTACCGGTAGCCATGACCAAAGGATATTCCTTGAAGAGCTTCGGTGTCCTCACCTCACTCTCAGGAGGTTCTTCATAGTAGGGAAGTGGGTCGAGACCCCATTCCTCATATTTTTTTGAATAGAACTCTATTTTTCCTGTGGGTGTATTAAACCCAGGCTTTCCATCAGCACGGAGCAGTCCTTTCTCATGGCGTAGATAGGGTTTTGAGGGATGACCTTCCGGAGGCATCATCCAACTACCCTCGGCTGCCAATTCATCAAAGGTGACCCCGGCTGGTTTGAGCCTGTCGTTGATCAACTCTTTCACACTTTTGTACTTTATGGCCTGTGGGTTAAAGCGACGGGCCAGTTCGAGGTTGATTTCCCAGTCGGACTTACACTCTCCTACCTTGACGGCTGGGACAACGACGCTCAGAGGAGACCACCAGGATCGAAAACTCTCCTTCTCAGCGAAGGTTGCTGCGGGAAGCACGATATCTGCCACGGCCATGCTCGTTGGGTTGTGGAAGGTATCGACCACTACATTGAATTCGAGTTTCCTCAAAGCCTCATAATGTTTTCGAGTATCCGCAGCCTGTCCGCCAAGGATATTCGTGGTCTGGATCCATGCGGCCTTGATAGGATAAGGATCCTCTGTTAAGATTTGATCGACCGCCATATCCGGCTGTGCCCACCCTCTGAAATTAGCTACCATTGGGTAGACATTGGCTCCAATCCTCTTATTTCTCAGTTTCTTAACAAGTTCTTCACCATAAAGGCCCGTGAGTTCGTGGGTTGAGAAGGGGTAGGTGGTCACTCCGAAGGCAGGCTTTGCAATCACCTCTCCACCAGGGATATCCAGGTTTCCAGTCAGACACCAGAGGTGGGCAATGGCCTGAGCGACTGTCGATCCTTCAGGACACTGATCGACGGGGAGACCCCAGTGGATCGAAGATGGCTTGCTTCTGGCATAGAACCTTGCCGCTTTGATGATCGCCTCTTTTGGTGCCCAGGTGATGTTTGATACCCTCTCTGGTGTATACTCCTTAACCCTTTCCTTCAACTCCTCGAAGCCAAAAGTCCATTTATCTATAAACTCTTTATCATAAAGTTTTTCATTGATGATCACATTGGCCATGGCCAAGGCCAGGGCGCCATCGGTTCCAGGCCGGACCTGAAGATGAATTTCAGACCTCGATGCGATCCAGGTTGTGCGGGTATCGACTGTAATCACCTTGGCACCCCGTTTCATACACTCCACCACCCAGTGTCCATAAAAGGCATCAGGACAGGTTGGAACGGGATTATTCCCCCACACAATGATGCATTTGGGCGGTGTCCATTCTGGAGCGTCATAACGTTTCTCATAGAATTGTCCTGCGTCTAAGACGGCATAGTCGCCCATCGTGGCGAACATTGCAACCAACCGTGGCGTATAGCATGAATGACCGGCCAGTCCAAGCTGAACCCAGTTAGGGCTTCCATAGGCATAGGCCAGGAAGGAGATGGGGCCACCTACGTCTCTTCCAGTCCCCTGACAGAAGAGAACAGACTCTGCTCCATAATGGTCTCGAATCTCTTTAAACTTCCTTTCAATGGTGTCGAATGCTTCGTCCCAGGAAATCCGTGTCCACTTCCCTTCTCCTCTCTCTCCTGCACGTTTCATGGGGTAGAGGAGCCGATCAGGATGATAGACGTATTGTGTCAAGGCGAGGACCCTTGGGCAGAGCCTTCCCTGGTTCCAAGGATGATTCTCGTCTCCCTCCACTTTAACCAATCTTTCGTTTTTTACATGGAGTTTGACGCCACATCCGCCATGGCAGCCAGCTCCAGGAGACCAGACCGTGGTTCGAACAATCTTTTCCTGTTCTTGATCTTTATTCATTTGATTCCCCTCTCAAGAGATAAAATCTTCATTATATTAACCGATTCTAAAAATCGGTTCAATGGTCCCTTCACCCTCCCCTCTCCCCTTGGAGAGAGGGATGGGGTGAAGGGGACTCAATTAATTGTAATAATAATTAATGCGTTTGTATCAAAAATGATACTGCCCCGAATTTGTTGCTGGAAAGAGGGTTAAAGGGGGAGAATGGATAAGAACGGGGACGGGGTGATTAAGTTGAATTATTGGATATCTCCCGTTCATGCCAAATTATTTGAATTAGTCAACCCCGTCCCTTAATATGAATGATTCCCAACCATCTACGATAAAATGTATAATTTAGCTCTGATCCTCTCCCTTAACACCACCATTTTCTTTCCTCTAAACAGGTATCTCTAAAAGAATTCTATCGTAATTTACCTTCGGGGTTGATTTCTCCCTCCCTTCTTTTGTCTTCTTAAGTTCTATCAGCCCAATTTGTGCAAGAAATTGAACATCGTCAAAAGTATTTTTAATATCCCTACCAAGTAATTTTGCAAGTTCATAGATCGATTTTGGTTGCTCTTTTTTAATGGTCTTTAGTATCCTCAATCTCTCTTCTGAAAGAATCTTTCTCACGGCTTCAGTATTTTTAAAAGAAATCCCTTCGTGCCTCTTAATAGACCATCCCCTTTCAAGTTTTTTCCATACCCCTTTAACCTCGTTAAGGTGATCTTCCTTAGACTTGATTGATACCCTAATATCTCTAACCTTCATAGCTTGCCTCCCCTGAATTGTTCTATATCATTGTTAAAGTCTTGCCATAGCTTATCTAACCCTTGAAACTCGTATAAAGTTACTGTATTTCTATAATGCTTATGGTCTCCTTTATGCTCGTAGTTGTCATAACCTACCATCCTCTCATTATTACCGATGTAAGCAAATGAATATTTGACTCCATATGGCTTTTCTTTACTTTTTGGAACCTGCCATATCTTTATCTCTTGAAAAGAACCATCCTCAAAATACCTCTTTTCGTGGTAAACCAGATTAGCTTTCATATTGGTTTTATGATACCATATATAAACAAACAGATCAAGCAAGTATTTTAGAATCTACCTTGAGCTTATTTTTTAAACCTGCCTCTTGAACAAGGTGGCGGGGAGCATTACTTGAGGACGCAGAAGGTTTCACCGGGGAAATCTGGGCAATATGTTTCTTTAGGATCGAGAATATAGCCAAGCTTTCCGGGTAAGGCGATATCAATACCAAATTACCGATGCCTGACACCATGTACGCAGGTACATTTGAACCACGGCAAGGGCTTTGACTCTCTTTTCAGTCGTATCGTACTTACAAAGTGTTAACTCACGAAGACGCCCCTTTTCAAGTTCTTCCATCAACCGTGGTATTTGTATTGCGCTCTGCACCCCAATTTAAGCCACTACCAATTCCACTGGCAAAGGCTTGTCAATACCGACAGTTTTGCTGACATAGAGTTTTTCAATCCCGATCGTCTTCCCATTCTTATCTTTCTTAAGGATAATTCCTTCTCCCGCTTCTTCGCACATGAATTCATCTTCGGGATTGCCAAACCATATGTCAAGCGTATCCGATTCCTTATGATAGTAAACGACTACCTTGTCCAT
>Ga0194125_10010556_pt1 | contig 12591 bp, 12 predicted proteins | sample TA2KigC250mmetaG_FD_148626 | JGI IMG/M metagenome (GOLD analysis project Ga0194125, IMG submission 148626) | Freshwater microbial communities from Lake Tanganyika, Tanzania - TA2015034 Kigoma Deep Cast 250m | ecosystem: Environmental > Aquatic > Freshwater > Lake | place: Tanzania: Lake... | reverse complement strand
GACCAGAGTGGAATTGAAATAAAGGGAAAGGCTGAAACGAAAGGCGAACAGGCGGCGTTCGAATCGGACCAGAGTGGAATTGAAATGAAGTCTGTCACAAAGGGAACGTGGACAAAACTTGTGTTCGAATCGGACCAGAGTGGAATTGAAATGAAGGAAGCGTGATAACACCATTCACGATGCACCCCGTTCGAATCGGACCAGAGTGGAATTGAAATAGACCACTCAAGCGTGCCAATACGCTTGATCTGTTGGTTCGAATCGGACCAGAGTGGAATTGAAATCGCTTGCCGGCTCAAAGGCGATGTACCTGACCTTGGTTCGAATCGGACCAGAGTGGAATTGAAATGATTCAATGAGCGAGCCGCGAAGAAATAAGGCATTGGTTCGAATCGGACCAGAGTGGAATTGAAATTATGGCTGAAAGAAAAGCTGATCCTTTTGGCTCAGAGTTCGAATCGGACCAGAGTGGAATTGAAATGAAACCCGTCGAGACGCAGCTCGCGAAAGTCGCTCTGTTCGAATCGGACCAGAGTGGAATTGAAATTTGTTAATCTTGCTGCTTGATGTGGGATTACCGCTCGTTCGAATCGGACCAGAGTGGAATTGAAATGGATCACTAGCAAAAAGAGCTTCTCTAACGGACTGAGTTCGAATCGGACCAGAGTGGAATTGAAATACAGTAAAGGATATCGTCTCGCCGTAGTGCAAACAAGTTCGAATCGGACCAGAGTGGAATTGAAATACAGGAGATGAGATAATGACAGAGACGATTCGGGTCGTTCGAATCGGACCAGAGTGGAATTGAAATCCCGTTTGTGGTTGACGAAAATCTGGTTGTTGCTCAGTTCGAATCGGACCAGAGTGGAATTGAAATCAATATCTCGCAGGCAATCAAGCGGGCTAATCATCAAGTTCGAATCGGACCAGAGTGGAATTGAAATCAAGAACTCTACTGTACATAAGCCAATCAAGAAAAGTTCGAATCGGACCAGAGTGGAATTGAAATTTAGCTGTATGACCCTCGGTTATGACATTTCCAAAGGTTCGAATCGGACCAGAGTGGAATTGAAATACGATCAAGCGCAAGGACAACCGAGAGACCTACAAGTTCGAATCGGACCAGAGTGGAATTGAAATACTGAAGGCGAGATTGAATTTTGCAAGATGGCAACTGGTTCGAATCGGACCAGAGTGGAATTGAAATACTTTCGCAATATCTTTAACACTTGCTCCTGTTCCGGTTCGAATCGGACCAGAGTGGAATTGAAATACTTTCGCAATATCTTTAACACTTGCTCCTGTTCCGGTTCGAATCGGACCAGAGTGGAATTGAAATTCATTGTTGTTGCCGTTATCGCTCTTCTCGCTATGTGTTCGAATCGGACCAGAGTGGAATTGAAATGGCGAAAGGTGGGAGCTACCTCAAAATAGCCTCAAGGTTCGAATCGGACCAGAGTGGAATTGAAATTGATTCAGTCAGAACATGACCGGCAATGCGCTTGTAGTTCGAATCGGACCAGAGTGGAATTGAAATAAAGATGTATTGGCAATGTTAAACTCAACCTTCTTTGGTTCGAATCGGAGTTACATTCAAATGTTGTGGAAATTCTTGCCCAGTGAGTTAATGGGGTAGAAAACAAAGCGGCGCATCCGTACCTTGGGGTGCATTTTCAGACTAACCAAAACCCAAGGAGGATACGCCAATGGGAAAGTATCACAAAACTCGTTCACGTTCAAGAAGTAAAAGAAAGATATACAAGCACGTGTATTCGCTTGCGGAGAGCCTGGCACGCGAGGGAGTTCAGGAGAAGATTCAGGATGCCCTGAATGCGGAGCGGGATGAGATCGTCGGCCGGGGTCGTTACGAACGCCATCAGTCTTCGGTCTATCGGAATGGGTATCACAAACCGCGTTGCCTGGTCTGCGGCTGTGGGGGTGTTGAGGTCCGGGTTCCACGGCTGGAAGTTCCCTATGAGTCACAGATTGTTCCTCGCTACGAGCGATTGACCCCGGAGATAAAGACGCTCTTACCTGAGTTGTATTTGCATGGTCTGTCCACGGGCGATTTCGATCCTGCGCTCTCGTGGCTTTTCGGTGAGGGAGCCCCTCTGTCGGCAACGACAATTGTGCGTCTAAAACGCAAATGGGAGCAGGAATACCAAACCTGGAAGGAGCGTCCATTAGACAAAGAGTACCTCTACGTCTGGGCTGATGGGATCTATCCCAAAGGTGGCCCCATCGACGAGAGCCTGTGTTTGCTTGTTGTTGTCGGGGTAAATCACACGGGTGCGAAGGAGCTTCTGGCCTTGGCTGAAGGATACCGGGAAAGTGAGGAATCATGGAAGGAGGTCTTCCGCGATCTGAAGAAGCGTGGTGTGAACTGGATTGGTCTCGTCGTCGGTGACGGGATAAAAGGGCTTTGGAAAGCCGTGCGGGAGTACTTTCCCCATGCACACCGCCAGCGTTGCTGGCTGCATAAGATGAGAAATGTTCTGGATAAGGTCCCGGACAAAGCATACGATCAAGTCCTGGCTGCTCTTCGGGAGATCTACCACGCAAAGTCAGAGAAAGAGGCCAAGGAATTGACCCAAGTGTTTGTTGCTCGCTACCGCTCGGTCTATCCCAAGGCGGTGGATTGTCTCCAGGAGGCATACGATCAGTTGTTCGCCTATTTTCGGTTTCCCCGTATCCACTGGAAGAGTCTCAAGACGACGAATCCCATCGAGTCGCTCTTCTCAGCGGTCAAACTGAGAACCAAGGCAGCCCGCCGGCTTCGCACTCGCATGTCAGCACTCTGCCTGGTCTTTCAACTCCTGAAGCACAGTGAACGTCGAATCCGACGCATCAACGGTCACACCGTCGTCGCAAGAACGATAGACGCTATGAAATCACGAGCACCGAAGGTACGATTAGCCGCTTAAGAAATTTCCACAACTATTGACATTAACTCTTCGAATCGGACCAGAGTGGAATTGAAATGAAACAACCCGGCAATGATTAAAGCGATTGAAAGAGGTTCGAATCGGACCAGAGTGGAATTGAAATATGCTCATAGGATTCTCGCATGATAAAAATAAAAACGTTCGAATCGGACCAGAGTGAAATTGAAATATAGTTCGGCGATTAGCAATACAACATATAGTTACAGTTCGAATCGGACCAGAGTGGAATTGAAATAGAATCCTCTCCAGTAATCCCGCACCGAAGCGCTGCGTTCGAATCGGACCAGAGTGGAATTGAAATCTGATTTCCGTAGTGAGCTCCAGCCCTGCGATTTGCGTTCGAATCGGACCAGAGTGGAATTGAAATCACTTCCACGTCGTGAACGATGGTGATGTCAGTCGCGTTCGAATCGGACCAGAGTGGAATTGAAATTCTCGAGATCTCCACTCGTCGCCGAGCCGGTGATCTGTTCGAATCGGACCAGAGTGGAATTGAAATCGCCCAAGAGCGCGCAACCTGCGTGCGAGTGCTTCGCTACTCCACTAATCTCCACCTCCCGTTTCACATTCGCAGATGACCTTCCCGCAGCAGGGACAATGGTCGAGGTTGTCCTTCTCTCGAAGGCACATGCAGCAATATTCATCCTCCGGTTCAACCTCCACCCCGCATATTGCGCAGTGGTTGATGACAAGCGTATCCATGCAAAACATCCTCCCATGTGCTAAGGTAGCGGAGTGACGGAAAAGAAGCAAGAATAGCCGTGCGCTTGCAGCAGAATCCTTTCCAACGAGAGAACTGATTGCATCGCACGATTTCGCCCCAGTCGATGTTATCACATTCAGTAATCGTTGCTTGACATCGGTATCGGGCAATGGTACATTTTTGCTACAGGTGAACCAATGGCAGAAGTGACGACGCTGAAGGAGCTCCTCTCCCAAAACACGCGCGTCGGTGAGCTGTATGAAACGATGCCGGACAGTTGGGTAAGCTGCCACTCGTGCGGACATCAATGCAAGATTCCTCCCGGGAAGGATGGAATTTGCCGCGTGCGTTTCAACCGTGATGGCAAGCTGTATGTGCCGTGGGGCTACGCCGCCGGTATCGCGCTTGACCCTATCGAGAAAAAACCATTCTTCCACGCCTACCCCGGGGCAAAGGCGCTCAGCTTCGGCATGCTTGGCTGCGACTATCACTGCTCATACTGCCAGAACTGGATTACTTCGCAGGCGTTGCGCGATCCTTCTGCGATAGCCGGGATCGAGTACATGACAGCCGAGGAATTCATCGATGCTGCAGTACGATCCAAAGCGAAAATTGTCACCAGTACGTATAACGAACCGTTGATTACAAGTGAGTGGGCAGTTGAGCTTTTCAAGCTCGCGAAACGGGTGGGCTTGGTGACGTCGTATGTGTCAAATGGTAACGGTACGCCGGAAGTGCTGGACTATCTTCGCCCGTGGGTTGATCTTTTCAAGGTGGATCTGAAAAGCTTCAGTCAGAAAGCCTATGCGCAGCTTGGCGGAATACTGCAGCGTGTGCTTGATACCATCAAGATGCTCCATGAAAAGGGATTCTGGGTTGAGGTTGTAACACTCGTTGTACCAGGATTCAACGACACCGATGAGGAGCTCACCGAAATTGCCAAGTTTCTGGTCTCTGTCTCACCGGATATCCCATGGCATGTTACCGCGTTCCACAGGGATTACAGGATGACAGAGCCCGATAACACTCCACCAAGCACGCTGATCCGAGCACGTGAAATCGGGTTGCAGGCAGGGCTCCGGTACGTCTACGCCGGCAATCGCCCGGGCGAAGTCGGAGACACCGAGAACACATTTTGCCCGTTCTGCGGGACCACACTCGTCGAACGTTGGGGATTCAGTGTGCTCAGTAATAAGATCAAGCACGGGAGCTGCCACAAGTGCGGAACGAAGATCGCGGGCCGGTGGGAATGACTATGACACCTCCCTGGAATTTCCTGCAATTCACAACACGGTCCTGGCAATGGCCCGATTGACTCTTCGTCCGATACTCCGGCGGACAGCCACTCTACTATCTGCGGTCTCTCTGTTTATATCCGCGCTCGTATTGGTCTCCTGCACCAAATCGGGTCCGACGGAGAGCACTCCACCAGAACTCATCAAACCGTATCCGTGGGTCACCTCAAGTCCGCAGGTCGAGGGATTAGATACCGCGCTGATTGCCACAGCGGTGGATTCCATCAGGGCGAAGTCCTACGTGTACTCTTTGCTTGTCGTAAAGAACGGCCATCTCGTGGTCGAGCGCTACAACGGCTACTACACGCAGTACAACGACTTTGAAATCCGGTCGGTGTCTAAAGGCTTTACGTCGGCGCTGATCGGGATCGCGATACGAGAGGGGTTCATCCGCGGTGTTGATCAGAAGATGATGGAGTTTTTCCCTGAATATGATTCACCGAACCTTGATCCGCGGAAGCGCGAAATCACCATCGAGCATCTTCTCACCATGAAATCGGGACTCGACTATATAGAGTCGGATGATCATTCGGGTATTTTCAATGAGAAAACTAACTGGCTGCGGGAGGCGATCAACCTACCGCAGAAGCACAACCCGGGTGAGCGATTCAACTATGCGAGCGTGAATTCGAATATCCTTGCGGGCATCATCGCCAAGGCGGGCAAGATGAGTGCTCGGGAAGTAGCTAAGAAGCATCTGTTTGGGCCCTTGATGATTATAGACCGAGGGTGGGACCAGGATCCGCAAGGGTACTACCTGGGTGGGACGGGTATGTATTTTACCCCGCGCGATCTCGCGCGGTTCGGCTACCTCTACCTGCAAGGTGGCACGGACGGAGGCCGCTCCGTGGTTCCGGCCGATTGGGTACAGCGATCGCTTCAACCCCGGGCCGGGCGGAACTTCACGTGGGGTACACTTCAAGATGTCAACTATGGCTATCAATGGTGGACGGGAAGAAGCGGGCAGGATTCGCTCTTTTTCGCTGCCGGGTTCGGTGGGCAGTTCATCATCGTCGTACCTCAGAAAAATATGGTGATCGTCACAACGGCAAATCCGAATGTCGATATCCCGCGAGCCAGTGAGCAAGAGGATTTCATTCTGAGTGTGGTAACGCGATATATTCTGCCCGCTGTATTGCCCTGAGCAGTTCACAGCTTCATCAGAGGTGTTCGACAGAACCGTTCTTGTCAAATCCCATGAAAGCAATGATTCTCCAACGGATCAGTCCGGTTACCGAAGGAAGCAGCCCGCTTCAGGTTTCTGACCTACCCGATCTCACTCCACAGCCACATGAAATTCTCGTGAAGGTTCTGGCGTGCGGGGTCTGCCACACCGAACTGGACGAAATCGAAGGACGGACTCCCCCGCCGCGTCTTCCCGTTGTCCTTGGACACCAGGTCGTTGGAAGAGTTGAACACGCAGGCGCGAACGCGAAGAAATTTCAGCGCGGTGACCGTGTCGGTGTGGCATGGATATTCTCCGCTTGTGGATCATGCAAATTTTGTAGTGCCGGCAATGAAAACCTCTGTGAGGGTTTCCGGGCAACGGGCAGAGACGTAAATGGCGGATATGCAGAGCTGATGACCGTGCCAGAAGATTTTGCGTATCCGGTTCCCGATACGTTCTCCGATGCCGAGGCAGCTCCGCTCTTGTGTGCGGGGGCAATAGGGTACCGCTCGTTACGACTCACCGGTCTGAAGGATGGTCAAAATCTGGGCCTGACAGGATTTGGCGCGTCTGCGCACCTTGTGCTGAAGATGGTGCGCCACCTGTATCCGGCGACACCGGTTTTCGTGTTCGCCCGGAGCGAGCGAGAGCGGGCGTTTGCGAAGGAGCTCGGAGCAGTGTGGTCAGGAGAGGCGGCCGAATCATCGCCGGTCAAGCTCAAAGCAGTGATTGACACGACGCCTGTCTGGACACCGGTCGTTGAAGCGTTGAAGAACCTGGAGCCCGGGGGTCGGCTCGTCATCAACGCGATCCGCAAAGAGGAGATCGACAAGGAAAGCCTTCGGCGTCTCGACTATCCAACACATCTCTGGCTTGAGAAGGAGATCAAGAGCGTTGCCAATGTGACACGTGCAGATGTTTCGGAGTTTCTGCGCCTCGCGGCGGAGATGCGTCTGAAGCCCGAAGTGCAGGAGTACGACCTGGAAGAAGCAAATCGAGCGCTCATCGAGCTCAAGGCAGCCAAGATCCGTGGAGCAAAGGTTTTGAGGGTGGCAAGCTGACCGTCGAAAAATCCGTGCATCCACGGATCTCGGGTAAGGCAACACACATCAGATCTGTTTTTCCCCGTTAACAACATTCTAAAACCCATTCTCGAAAGGAGATTATGCTGAAGCATCTGCTGCGCGCTTGCGTCGTGCTCCTCTGTGTGTCTCCCCTGTCTGCTCAGACACTCACCCAGGACCGGACCTCTGCGTCTCAACCTGCAATGGCGGATACTTCGCTACTTGATCTGTATGAATTCGCCCTCTCAATCACACCGCACGCGGGCACCGATTACGAACGCGCAGAACACCTGCTGAACTGGCTGAGCCACAATTTCCGGTGGCTTTCGACTGACTACAAGAAGCGAACCGTGAAGGAGATAATTGCTCGACGGGGAGGGAATTGCTTTGAACTTGCTACGGTATACATGAGCCTCATCAAGACCCTGGGAATTCGCTACCGACAAGTGGCCGAGATCAACATTCACCCAAGGAGTGAGCGCCGGCAGAGGAACGCGGAGGCGTTGGTTGCCAAGAAAGGTCCGGCAGGTTCCGTCTTCGGGGAGGAGCACAATGATCACCGATGGGTTGAGATCTTCGATGGGTCGAGTAAGGACTGGATCCCGGCCGATCCTTCAGTTGGAGTCATCGGGCTTCAGCCCTGGCTCAAATCGCGAGTGTGGCTTGGTAAGCGCTGGGCAGTTGACACATCAATCACAAACGCGATGATCGTTCCGATTGCAATCTTTGCGACGGACAGTGCCGGCCGGGTAACCGAGAACCGGACTTCGCACTACGTTGTAGAGAGCTTCAATCGACTATATGGTGGCAAGCTTTCCGCGCTCCCTTCCTGGGAGTCCTGGAGGCAAGGTGTTGAGAGGATCGGGGAGCGATGTAGAGGTGCCTTCGAGGGGAGGGTCAACCTCCACGATTTCGGCCAGGAGCTCTCCGCACTTGCAGCGACGTATAAGCGCCTGAGGCTTGAGTTTTGCGGTCGCTGGAGATAACCGCTTAAACCGTGAGTCGAGAGAGCGGAGACCGTCCCGCGAGAGTGAAGCAGAAAACGTCCGGGTTACTCATCGTTGATTCCCTACGCCGACCCACTACCGCGTCGCACACGTTGCGAAACGCGAACACGCGCAGTTGCCGAACGTGACTTTCGAATCCGCATGAAAGCCGCCCGCGTTCTCGAATGGAGGGCGGCTTTGCCGCCTTGATGATGTGGCACCGCATCGGGAACGACTCCACGTTCGGGTAGCGTCCTAGTTTCTCAGACGCGTTGTGGTGTCGGGAGTTTCCTCGCGACACAATAACTCTTCCTGTCGGGACGTCCGCCAAAACCATGACGGACAGGCAAGTCCCGACAGCACATCGTAGGACGCCGCTCAAGTTCGTGCTTCTTTGCACAGAAAGGCGTATCTTTTCTCTCGACAAAAACGTCCAGGTTCATTCTCTCTCGAATCTTCTCCCTTAGGCGCATTCAGAAGAGCGATATTGAAGTCCTCGCTGTTCAGGGAATCACGCGATATCCCACAGTTAGATCCCGGATCGATTTCGTTGAAGAGCTCGCTCGCACCGGTGACATGCGAAAGGTTTTCGGCGAGACGATGAACACCTCGGGCCGTCAGGAAGGCAACGCGGTGTTCAGTACCTATCCCATCCGGTCCCATGACAACACGGAGTACAAGGTAAAGTCGGCGAGCTACGAGTCGGCGCTTCAGGTGGCGGTCGATGCGGGCTTGAGTGATGCTATGATTGTCTCCACACGACTCCCGGAAAAAGCCTTGAACCGTGATCTGACATCGTGTGTGCAGACGATTATCGGAATCCGCAGGTCGATAGGTGATGGACCGTTTATCGTGGCAGGCAATCTGCCACGGCCAACAGAGATTGAGAAGCTTGAGAAATTTGCTGAAGTACGCGGGACTCATGGGAAAGCCGAGGGCCGTTCACAGCCTTCGGTTCTGTGGTACGTCGATGGCGATGCAATCAACCTCATTGACGCTCGGTCAGTCGAGACGCCGTTCGGATCGCTGACCATCGCCCAGTTTGGGCTATTCAACAAAGCGTTGAGGTGAAGGATTGTCGTCACCGATCTTCCTAGGTAATTATGTCCAAATGCTCAAAAGGAATGATCATGCAAAGAATAGTCGCTCTCGTTCTATTCGCGGTTGGCTGTACGGCACTAGGTTCCTGCATCAACGAAGATGAAGACACTGTAAAGCTCACTGGGACTGTCATCTACGTTTCCCTCGAAGGCGGTTTTTACGGCATCAGGGGAGATGATGGAAAGAATTATGATCCCGTCAATCTGTCTGAAGAATTCCGAAAGGAGGGCCTGCGGATCCGATTTGAAGCGCGGGAACTCAAAGGCCAGGTGAGTGTTCACATGTGGGGAGTGTTGATTGAAATTGTCTCCATCCAGAAGTTGTAGCGGGGCATCCTTCCACGGATACCGGAACCAAAACACATTGATACGAGGAGAGAAGCCGAATGAAGAAACGTGTTGTCTTTTGGATCCTGTCGGTCCTCATCACCGCGCTTGTTCTCATCTATCAGCGTCTCACCGGCCCCACCTATGCAGTGTCAGGCAAGGTGACGCTCAACGAACGTGCAATCCCTTACACGCTCGATCGGAGTCATCCCGGGCCAGAGAACGCCCCCGTCAGGATCAAAACAGATGATCCGTCAATTCAAGGAGTGCTGTACTGGAAACGTTACAATACAGAGGACGAATGGACGCGTCTGCCCATGAGCTACTCGGAGGGATATCTCGAGGCAGAATTGCCCCATCAGCCGCCGGCGGGGAAGCTGACGTACCGGGTTGAGCTCCGGCAAGGGGACCAGCAGGCAGGTGTGCCCGGTGCAGAGCCCATCATCATTCGGTTTAAAGGTGACACGCCAATCGCTGTCGTGATTCCCCACGTCTTGGCGATGTTTCTTTCTATGCTCTTCGGAATGCGTGCGGGCTTCGAATTCTTCATGCCTGAGCCGAAATTCAAAGCGCTCGTGTTCTGGACCGTGGCGCTGCTGGTTCTGGGCGGATTCATTCTCGGTCCGTTGATGCAACACTACGCGTTCAACGCATGGTGGACAGGCTGGCCGGTCGGAACTGACCTCACTGATAATAAAACTGCAGTTGCGCTCATCGCGTGGATTCTAGCAGCGGTTGCGCTCTATAAGGCGAAGAATCCGAAGCGCTGGGTCCTTGGAGCGGCAATAGTCATGATCGCGGCCTACGTCATTCCCCACAGCATCCTGGGGTCAGAGCTCGACTACAAGGCGCTTGACAAGGAGCGTGCTAAAATTGAATCGACTCAATAGAAAGGATATAAGCATGACCCATCGGCTCTTCGCGCTCGGTGCCTGCGCGCTTGTTGCGATCCTGGTTTCTGTGGATTTCTCGTCTGCCCAGGAGAAGCGATCGAATCCGATCACGCTAGAACAGGTCGAAAATGTGGAAAAACTCATCGGTTTGGTATTCAACCAGGCTAAACGAGACTCCATGCGAGACGACCTCTTTGATCAGCTGAAAAACTATGAGAATATCAGAAAGCTCGTTCTCTCGAATGATGTGCCGCCGGCCATCCTCTTCAACCCGATCCCCGTCGGCATGCAATTCGAAAAGGGCAAGAAGCCGCTCAGAATGAGTCCACCGGGAAGAGTCACGGTGCCGAACAACCCTGAAGATCTTGCCTTCTACTCCGTCGGCCAGCTCGCGGAGCTGATTCGAACGCGGAAAGTGAGGTCCGAGCAGCTGACGAAAATGTATCTTGAACGCCTGAAGAAGTACGGGCCAAAGCTGGAGTGTGTCATCACGGTCACCGAAGACCTTGCTCTGAAACAGGCGAAGCGCGCGGATGCAGAGATTGCAAAAAACAAATACCGAGGTCCGTTGCACGGGATTCCCTACGGAGCGAAAGATCTCCTTGCGTTGAGGGGCTACAAGACGACCTGGGGATCGGTTCCATACAAGGATCAAATCATCGATGAAGATGCCACTGTCATCAGAAGGCTTGAGGAGGCCGGTGCCGTTCTGGTTGCGAAGCTCACGATGGGGGAGCTTGCGTGGGGTGATGTTTGGTACGGCGGCATGACGCGCAATCCGTGGAATTACAAACAGGGCTCCAGCGGATCATCGGCAGGCTCGGCCTCGGCGACGGCCGCAGGACTCGTGGCCTTCTCGATCGGAACCGAAACTTGGGGATCGATTGTCTCTCCATCCACGCGGTGTGGAACGACAGGACTGCGACCGACCTACGGCCGGGTCAGCCGGACGGGCGCGATGGCGCTGAGCTGGTCGATGGACAAGATTGGCCCGATCTGCCGAACGGTCGAAGACTGTGCGCTGGTCTTCAATGCCATCTATGGTCCCGATGGAAAAGATCAGACGTTGTATGATCTTCCCTTCAACTACGATCCAAAGATCAACCTCGGCGAGCTGCGAATCGGATATCTCAAGATGGAGTTTGACAGCGCGCGGGCCAACAAGGCAAACAATGATTCGGTGCTCGCCGTGCTGCGGCAGCTTGGGGCTAAGCTTGTGCCGATCGAGCTTCCCAAATATCCTGTCGGTGACCTTTCATTTATTCTGAGCGCGGAGGCTGCAGCGGCGTTTGATGAACTCACCCGCAGCGGCAAAGATGATCTGCTAGTCCGGCAGATCAAGAACGCGTGGCCGAACGCGTTCAGGAGCGCGCGCTTCATCCCAGCGGTTGAATACATCCAGGCCAACCGGGTCCGCTACCTGCTCATCCAGGAAATGCAGAAGCTCATGAATGATATCGATCTCTATGTTGCTCCGTCATTCGGCGGCGACAATCTCTTGTTGACAAACCTCACGGGGCATCCGTGCGTTGTGCTTCCGAACGGTTTCAACAATGAGGGATCGCCGACGAGCATCAGTTTTATCGGCCGGCTGTTCGGTGAGGCGAAGCTCCTGGCCCTGGCTAAAGCATTCCAGGATGCGACGGATGTCCATTTGAGACATCCAAACCTAGAGAAATGACCTATCAAGAAAGGCGGTCCATGGGTAGAGAGCGCACGAATTTCGCGAAGATCAGCAGTGACGTTGTCAAAGCAAAGACGGGGAAGACATGGAGCGACTGGTTCAAGATCCTCGATGGCTTCGATGTGAAGAAGAACGGCCACAAACTTGCCGCGAAACACCTCCTTGAGAGACACAAACTGGGACTGTGGTGGTCACAAGCTGTTACGATCCGCTACGAGTGGGAGCGCGGCCTCCGCACCATGAAGAATCAACGTCAGGTTCAACCAAAACATCCGTTGTTTGGGGAGCATAAAAAGCCTCCCTTGAAATAGTATCAGGTGATACCAGGTGTGGGCGGGATTGTGAAGATAGCCACTGGCCTCTCAGGAGTCAAGCGGTATCAGGTCAAGGTACTGCTTGACGACTGAGGGGGTGAGACGGATGATG
>Ga0194125_10010553_pt1 | contig 12592 bp, 9 predicted proteins | sample TA2KigC250mmetaG_FD_148626 | JGI IMG/M metagenome (GOLD analysis project Ga0194125, IMG submission 148626) | Freshwater microbial communities from Lake Tanganyika, Tanzania - TA2015034 Kigoma Deep Cast 250m | ecosystem: Environmental > Aquatic > Freshwater > Lake | place: Tanzania: Lake... | reverse complement strand
CGAGATTGATCTGGGCCACCGTCACGATCACCGCACCGATGAACACGATGATTAGCGATCCGGCGAGGAGTAGGCCGACCGCCAGCAGACTTCCCCGAATGAGCGCGCGATCCACAAGTTGATCGAAGCGTCGACGAATATGTCGGTAAAGGTTGCGATTGGCCACGATCCCCCCAGACCAAAGAACAAAGATAACCAGCATCATGAGCTGGCGATGCCGGACGTCCCCACCCTTCAGTGGTGGTAAACATAGGAGCTTAGTTTGACTGAGAGTTTGAGCTCAAAAGGAGAAGTACGTGAACGATCCCTTCGGCAATTTCGCTCCACCCCCGAACCCCAATTCCGGAGGTAAAGACGTCAGTGGAAACAAGATCGCCGCCGGAATCTGCGGCATCTTGCTGGGAGCTCTGGGTATCCACAAGTTCATCCTCGGATATACCAAGGAGGGCATCATCATGCTTCTCGTGTCGATAATCGGGGGTTTCTTCACCTGTTTCATCGCCACTGCGGTTATGGGAATCATCGGGTTGATCGAGGGAATCATTTACCTCACCAAGTCGGATGCAGAGTTCGCTCGGATTTACTCCAACGGCCAAAAGGGCTGGTTCTGAGCCCGACTTTTGGGTCTATCGGCTGGTAGATCGTCAAGAATCTCTCTTGCGTCGCCCCCACGGTGACACCTATGTTGGCGCAGGAATTGGGGGAATGATGACCGATTGGTCGGGCGATGATTTCGGAATAGCGCCTGCGTATGACGCTGTTTTGCGTCGTCCCCCGATTCTGTTGCTGGGGCTAATGGGGGCAATGTTCGCGGCGGCGATCGTGATGTTTGCGATCGACTCCAAGGTTGGATACGGACTGTGCGTGGCGTCCACCATCATGGGAGCCGTCGTCTCATTCAAGGACCAAAGTGCGAGGTCAGACCCTAATTACGTGACATTGGGGTGGTTTCGGCCGGTGAAAATGTTCTTTAGTTACGGGACGACCTTGGTTGCGTGCGCCCACATCGTGATTTTGGCGATTGAGAGCGCCCGATGAAATCGCCTTTGGCTCGCCTGCTGGTGGGACTCACCGTGGGCGCCTCGGTTGTGTTGCCCGCGGGCGGTGCGGCGTACGGAGCTCCAGAATCCGGCCCGGAAAGGGTCACCGAGGGTAACCTCGGGCAGGACCTCGCTGCGTGCATCGCCAAGAACCGCAAACTGTCGGTCCTCTTCTTGGTCGATGAGTCCAAGTCTCTAGCTCCGAATCCCAGTCGACGCGAAAACAAAGAGGGCAACGATCCTTTCGGCCTTCGCATATTTCCGATCAAGGCCGTTACCAGCGTTTTCGCATCGCTGGCCGATAACGAACTGACTCAAATCGAGGTCAACGCCTCGATGTACGGATTCGGCAGTGGCTTCGAGACACGCCAACCATGGATCAACCTGAACAAAGACAGCTTGGATCAGTTTTCACGGGTCATCGAGGAGCAAGGGAAGCTGAACGGAGACTTGTACACCCGTTACCACGTAGCGCTCAAGGGCGCCCTGGAAGCCTTCGACAGCGATCCAAACGGGATCGAATCGTGCCGGATGATCTACTGGTTCAGCGACGGAGAGCACGACAACGATAACGACACTGGCCTGTCGGACACCGAGATCGCTCAGATCACGAGTCAGGTGTGCAGCCCGGGAGGACTCGCCGACCAAATCAGGTCCAAGGGAATACAACTATGGGCTCAAGGTCTCAACAAAGACCAGAATCAAACGGAATTGATGCGCTTAATCGCCAAGAATGAGGGCGAGTTTCGAAGTGGGAAGTTCGTCGTGGGCACCGGCTCATGTGGTGTCGAACCTGCCCTGGGAACCTACAGTATTGCTCTCGATACGACGCAGATCGACGCCGTGATCGACACGATTCCTGGAATTCCCGACCAGGACGTGGAGTTGGACGTCTGCGGCTCGTCTACCGACGATTGCCGTGAAATCGCCTTCAGGGCCGACAAATCGCTCACAAGTTTCAAGGTCAGGGTTCGTCTACCGGCATCGGGGCCCCAGAACCAGACGTCGCGAGTCGAAGTCGTGCCTCCTTCTGGCACGCCCTTCGATGTATTCGCTGATGCGAACGATCTGCCCGATGGAATTCGTATCACGAAGACGTCCGAGATCGGTGCGATTCTGTGGGTCCAACGACCGATTGGGAAAACTCTTGAGGGTCCATGGTCGATTCGCTTTCTTGGTGAGGGTGTGAACGATGCACGTGGCCGCGTGACGTTCGAGGCACAAGCAACGGTTCAACTCACCGATGATGAAGGCAACAAAGTCGAGGAGATCGACCGTTTCAAGCCAAAGGCGCTGCGCATTTCGGTGGTCGACGGGAAAGAGTTCGTCGAGGACCTCAAGGTTCAACTCTCGGATGCGAGCGGTTCCAAGGATCTCCGACCTTCCACGAAGACTAAGAACGAATTTTTGATCAATCCCAAGGACCTTGAGGCTCTTCTCCAAAAGCCACCGCTGGCCGATGCGCTGGGCGCGAAGTTGTCGATTCAACCCTCGGGATTCATGCCAGGTCTCACCGGTTTGGATAACGAACCGATCCCCGTTACGTTCGCCAAGGTCACCATTGGCTTTGCAATTACGAATGGTGTCTTGTACCCTTCTTACATACCTGGGGACGAATTGTCGGAGCTGCAAATCAAGGACACCGAAGCAGCGACGATTCGTCTCAAGTTCCGGGGTCCGGATGCGACGGAAGGCATCGTGCGGGTGCTCGGCATCGACAATGGAAATGTCGGTAAAGACTTCGAACTGGGCGGGTCCACCGAGTGCAAGATTCCTGCCCAAACCGAGGTGGAGTGTGTCTTCACCATCGCGCCCTCGGAGAACGGCTACGGCGGATACTCGATCCCGGTTCGGCTGAGTATCGATTCGACAAAGGCAAATAGAGCCAAAGAAGTGGTCATCCCTGTCGACGTGTTCCTCACTCGTAGCCCCAACGTAGGCAAGGGTCTTACCCGTGCGATCCTGCTGATCCTTCTCTTTTTGATTGTGCAGACCGTCGTTCGGGTCATTAGTGCGGTTTCGCTCTCACGCTTCTCCGCGCTCGACAGCACGGCTCGTCGAGTGAAGTTGTCCATCAAGTTGAGTGCCGACGGATCGATCAGCGGACCGAGTGGGGGATCGCTCGTGGCACCCGAATCGGGCTCCATGGAGAACAACTTCGCGATCGAGGCCTTGGAGAAGCAGAACTCTTTCGACCTCTTCGGGTATTCGTTCCGTTCTTCGGCTCTGCGAACCTTCTTCCGCTCGACCGTCCGCGAATGCCTCGGCTACGTCTCGGGTGGAGGTCTCTACGTATTCGGTTCGGCGGGCACCCAAGTTGTCAAGGGCGGACTCACCGAAGGGCGCGTGGACCTCTCCTTGCGTCGTCAATGGGTGATTGGTGTCGCGCCTGATCAACTCTTCTCTTTGGCGAACGGCGACTTTTCGGCCGACGCCGATCTGATCGCGTTCTTCGACCCGTACGAGGTGGTGCCCCTCGAGCAGCAACTCGCCGATCTTCAGTTCGCCATCGGCGCCAGCCAATTCGGTGTAGATCTTGGTGGGGTTCTGGATCGCATCCGGCAGGAACAGGAAGCTGCGGAGGAGCCGCCGACTCCGGATGACGATCCCTTCGCATCTTCAGCGATCGGATCCGCGAGTCCGACAGCCTCGTTCGACCCCTTCGCTCTGTCCTCGGTCTCGGTGGCCGACACCGACGAGCCTTCATCCAAGCGTGGACGTCGGGGTCGCAAGGCACGTGGTGAGTCGACCAATGCGGGTGCTGATGGTGCAGCCGGTGACCCGTTCGGTGACCCGTTCGCCTAATAAGTTCTCGTGAAGAGTGAAAGGAAACAGCAATGTTGAGACCAGTGATCATGATCGGTTGCGGTGGTTCCGGCCAGAAGGCCGTTCGCTACGTGCGCGATGCCGTGCGGCGACGTCTTCAACACGCGGGCTGGGAGGGCGAGTTCCCCGAGTCGTGGCAGTTCATTGGTATCGACACCCTGACCATCCAGGAAGATCCGTCGATTCCCGCATTGCCGGCCAACGACTACATCAGTGTCTCGTTGAGTTACACCACGTACGCGAATCTCGCGAATGCTCTTGACGCTCGCTTCCCACCTGGGTCGGCCGGCTTCAAGGAGATGATGGGTTGGCGGCCCAATCCCACCCAGGTCTCGGTCCCGCTACAGGCGGGCGCTGGTCAGCTACGCGCGGTGGGACGCGCAGCTGGTGTCCTGGCACTTCAGCAGATCGTTCAGGCCCGACTCCTCGCAGCTTTCGGAGCCTGTGCGGCTGGTGGTCCGGTGTTGTCGGAGGTTTCTCAGCGGCTCGGTGTCACGGTGCCCCCGGGGACGACGGTGCCAGCTCCGTTGACATTGGTGGTGGGTTCGATGGCCGGTGGAACCGGTGCCGGCATCATGCTCGACGTGGTCGACCTCTTGCGACGTTCTCACGTCAATGGTGCTTTCCCGGTTTTGGTGGCCTTCACGCCCGACATCTTCGGGAACGTGGCCACCGATCAGATGACGGCGAACTCGGCGGCGTTCGTGTCGGAGTTCTTGTCGGCGTATTGGGATGACGAGGGCTCCGACTCGGCGTTGGTTCCGCCGACCGTGCAAGTGAACACGCGCGGTCCGCACTCGACGTTCATGATCGGTCGTAAGAATATGGACGGTCTGGATCTCGCGAACTCGAAGAATGTGTATCGGGCCGTTGGTGAGGCGTTGGCGGCGGTCACGACGTCGGCGAAGGTGCAGGATCAGTTCTACAACTTCATCACCGTCAACTGGGCTAGCTCGGCTCCCAACAACGGTGGTGGGTATGGGTGGCATGAGAACTTGACCAAGGGTGCGTTGTCGTCGTTTGGTAGCACAACGTTGTCGATCGGTCGTGACCGTTTCCGTGAGTATTTGTCCCGGCTGCTTCAGCGTTCAATCGTTGAGCATCTGGCCGAAGGGTTCAATCAGGCCGCGGTGTCGTATCTGGGTGAGGGCGCGGCCAAGGCCATGTCGGGTCAGAGCAAGATCACCGAATTGGCTCGGATGCATCGTGACGAGTTCATGTCGGCGTGCGAGCTGATGGAGAAAGGTAGTCAGCGCCAGGTTTCGAGCGATTTCGTGTCGAACAGCCATCTGAGCAAGGAATTTCAGACGGTGGCCAACGGCATCAAGCAGGCGTTCCCAGCCACTAGTCAGCAGACTGGGGCGGTCTGGTTGCAACAGATCAAGGCTCAGGCGCAGTCAGCCAAGGTCGCTTCACAGAACAGGGCCCAGGAAGAGACGTCGGTGGCGTTGAAGGAGTGGGGTTCGGAACTGTTCCTGACGGTTCTGAAGGCGTGCACCGAGTTCTCGGCGCGTTTGTCGTTGCCGGTGGTGATGAATCTGGTGGAGTTGGCCCGCGCCGACGTGCTGGAGTCGGCGGCTCTCATGAAGGAGTCGGCCAGCAACGATCGTAAGAACGCTGAGCAAACCTACGTCTCCGGACAATCACATCTGGGTACCAACGCCAGGGGTCAGTTGGGTGTCACGAGCGCTCCGGTGCAGAACACCATTCAGGACTATTCCAAGGCCATCAGCCTCGAATGGTCGGCCAAGGTGCGCGATCAGTTGGCGGTGACGTTGGAGGCCGTCGCCACCAGCATGTTGAACGCGGTGTACGCCGGCATGCAGCAGTCCCTGAATCGACTGACCGCGTTGGTGACTCCTCAGGATGGGAATCCGGCGGTGGTGTCGTTGTGGCCCAAGAACGACGGTGTGGTTCCGCCGAGTTTCGCGCCCAGCCCGGTGGAGTTCTATCTGGAGGATCACACCACGTGGCCCGAGCGAGCTCGAGAGTTGCTCGAGTTGTCGTTGGGTGAGGGACGTGAACATCTGCCGATCGACCCCATTCAGGCCGCGCGCACCTTGTTGATCCGTGGTGGTTTCAGCAAGGGTCGTGACAAGACCGCGACCCCGCTCATTTGGGCGGCCACGGTCGGTGATACGGCGCCGCGGTGGAGCGCCGGACAGGTGGCCTCGGTGAGGGTGGGCGACGACCACGGTGAACTCGAGGAGCGGGTTGATTCGTGGTTGTTGCGCCCGTCGACCGAGACCAACCGCTTCTTGTCCGAAGGCCTGTCCGACTACCTGTCTCAGGTCGACCCCAAGACCAACGTGCCGGTGCCTAACCACACGGCTCGTCTTTCGATGTACAAGACAAAGCTTCAAGAGGCACTCAATCAATCGAAGCCCTTGATGGAAATCGACCAGAATATGTACCCCACTGTGCACTCACAGAATCTGGTGACGACCCTCAATGTTCAGGGATTCCCGTTTGGTGAGGGTCACCCGGCCCGCGAAATCACGGCTGGAATCGTGCAGGGATTCCTGCACACACCGGGTGACGTCGACTGGATTTTCACCGGCGGTGAAGCGGAATCGGTGTTGATCTCGAGCTTCCTCGGTAATCCGGTGAACCCCAGTGTGGTGTCCTCGTTCACGCAGCCCTTGACCCAGAGCATGAGCAACATCGTCAATGAAAGTCTTCTTCGCTCGTCGTTCTGGTTGTGGCGTCGTGCTCGGGTACTGGAGAACTTCATCCCGCTGCCGGACTCACTTCGCCTGTCCGCCGTCCGAGGGTTCGCGATCGCTCGTTCGATGGGATATTGCTCGGCAAGCGTGGAAGAACCGAACCGAATTGTCGACAAGAACGGAGTCCACACTTTCCCGAAGTATCTCCTCACGAAGACGAACGGCGATAACGTACTGCCGGCTCTCCTGGAGTCGATGGTGCTGACTTTCGCGGACGCTCCAATCAAGGGCAAGCACGCATTCGACGCCTATGGAGCGCTGATTTCCTACGGAGTTGGGGGCGGGTTGTCTGATCGGTACACCCTGCCGAGCATTTTCGTCGACTTTCTGGTTACGGGCCAACACACTCTTGAGGTGGTTGATCCGAATCGAGCCGCGAAGGTATCCAGTACCGACTATTACGAGCGCAAAGCGGCAATCATCTCGTATCTCGACGGTTACATCGAGATGCTCCACGAAGTTTCCGCGAGGCCCCTGTCGCGTACTCACTGGAGGGAAAACATTGGTGCAGTCGACCCGACCGACACTCTCCTGCTCGAACTGATGGACGATCTCCTCAAGGGCTATGTGGAGGTGCGCACCGCGGTCAGCAACCACACTCTGGAAAGAACTGGTTCAAGGTCATGACATCGTCTTTGTCCATTCTCGTCGGCGACTTCAGCGGATCGGAACGAGCCGCCGATGAGCTGATTTCCGAATGGGCATCGGCGAACATTCTCCGATCGGTTGCTCGATTGGACGTGGGAGTCGAACCATGGGTCGATTTGCCTCGGGTTACCTACGTCGATGGAACCTTGGTGAGAGACGAGGGTCTCTTTGACCTACTCACATCGAAGCGTTGGCAACACGTCACGGTGGTCGCTCTACGAGAGGCCAATCTGGCCTCAATGTCGTCGCAGCGATTCCAACGTGAGTTGCAGATGCTGGACGCGATGAGGGCGGCGTTCGCTGACAGTGCCGACACGACGTTTCGATCGTGCACGTCATCGATCATCGAGACAACCGGGGTGGTTTCCGAAGCCTTCGATCCGATGTGGGGTGTCCATCTGGCGCAAGAGCCTGTCGTTCGAATCGATCCGTCGGTGGCTTCGCAACCGATGCGGGAAGGACATCGGGCTTCGCTGATCTCACTATTGGGCCTAATGGTGGGCGGCGGGTTCACATGGCAACGGGGTCCGTTGCTGGACAACTGCTTCGACGAGACCCGTGGCGACCATAAGCCGATCCGACTGGCTCGGGCGTTTCTACGAGTCGTCAATGCCGGTCGTCTCACGGACAACGTGCTGGGCGGGGCGTTCCCAGCGAGTGGTCCGTGGTCTGTTCCAGGTGACATGTTGAATGCTCGGGCGGTTCCGCCCAATACGTGGGTGCCGGACTTCTTGGTGACCGAGTTGGCCCAGCAGGGATCGTTCTCCATGCGGCCTTTGCAGTCCAAGCACAAGCCCAAGAGCACGAATATGGGAATGCGGGATGGCATCCGTCTCTTCTTCAAGGAGTTCGCGTCGGCGCTGAAGGGAATTCCTCGCGCAATGGTGGCAACTGTCCGAGGTGAAGTACAGAACTGGGCGCAACGAGTCACCTTTGGTGAGGATTCGACAATTTCACTCAAGTTTGATCCATTGGCCCCTGATGTATCGCAGGACGAGTACACCGACCTGATGCAATCACTCAACTCCGAGGAGGCCATGGATGCGATCGGGGAGTCGCTGCCCTGGGAATTGCTCCAGCGGGTGGCACTCGGGTTGGTAGATGGTGGAAAGTTACCCGACAATTTCAAGATTCCCACCAGTGGAGTTCATCGCCTCGTTTACACCGATCCGGCAGCAATCGGGCCATCTCCGACGTATGAGAACTTCACCTTGACGTCGTTTGAACGAGCATTGCTGTCCTTGGGCGGAGAAGAGATTTCGATCTCCCCCGTTGATGTGTTGGCGAGCGACAGTCTGCAGACTCGCTTGAAGGAGGCGAGGGAATCGGTGGTGTCCGGAGGTTTCGGATTCACCGAGCCCGTCGCTTCGTCGGAGGACACGCCCAATGGTGCAGATCAGACACCAGCACCGGTGATTCCCTCGACGAAGCAGAAGAGCGACAAAAGGCGGCTGCGTCGCAAATCGGCTGCGGTGGTCAGCCCAGTCACCCCCGCCTCTCCGATTCCCACGAAAGCCGAGGACATCGAATCCATCTCGGACGCCGCGGAAGAAGACCCGAATAAGCCACTGTCCGCCGCCCCTCTTGAGGAAGAGTCCGATGAACGGCACCGTCCCTCGCACCCGGATTTCAATCCAACCGAGTACGTGGTCGTCACGAGCTTTTATCAAGGCCAACGCGAGGACCTGAAGATCGAATTCGCCCGCGTCAACGACGCGTACGCCCAAGCCATGCAGCAGCACAAGCCGATCAATGGGTTCTGGTCGAAGAAGAGGGCCTGCGACCATTGCGGAACCAAATTCGACTATGGCGTTCTGTACCTACACCACCCCACCAGCCGCCTCGTTCATGTCGGCAATGTCTGTGCGCGAAAGGCGTATGGTCTTCTCGATTCAGCCGACTACTTTCAGACCCAGATCGACAACCTTGAAACTCGCTGGAAGGCTTGGCTGGCTCCTCAATCCAAGAGCCTTCTGTGGCGAGTCGGTGTTCAAATCCTCAATGGCTTGAACGTTGCTCAACGGGATCTACAGGCCGCCGTTGAGTTGTTGTCGAAGCGTCCGAAGGCGCAGGAGGCACACACCGAGGCGTCGCGGAAGTTCGGTCGGTGGACCCGTCGAGGTGGCCTGGTCTTTCTCCTCTTGATGGCGGCATCGATCGCCAGCATCTTCTTGACACCCCTTCCGTTGCTCCTCTTTGCTCTGCTCATGGCGGTCTATGCCACGGGATTCCTGACCCGACTGATCTTCTTGGCTCGTGATCTGGTCCGGATGCAGTACAAGTTGGCGAGAATCGAGGATGAGTACGAACGCGCCTACGAGCGCGGGCGTCACTCGGCCAAGGAGATCATCAGGTTGCTATCGGTCGCGGACCAGTTCGCCGACTGGCAGGCGATCATTCGTGAAGTCGTGCACGTACCGTTTGGTCGAAGTTTGAACTTCGATTCGGCGAAGCTTTCGGTGGGTGACATCACGCGTCCGCCTAGCTTCGTTCTGGCAACAGCCAAACCGGAAGATCTGCAGCAAATGCGACCTTTCCTCAACGCTCGCAGCCAAACGATTCATACCGGTTGGTTGACCGAGATCATGGATGTGTTGGGCGCGGAGTGGAAGGTGGGCTATCAAAACTCACGAATTCTCAGCCCGGGCGACAACATCTTTCCCGAATCCGACAACGCCTCGTCCGAGAGCGTTGTCGGTAGGCATCCGTTGACCAATGAGAACGTGTACTACCCACGGTCCGACTTCCGTCGTCGTCTGGTGGGTGGACGTCTGCAGGAGAAGTTGGTGGCCCAGAAGTCGGAGATGATCGCCGATGGGGAAAGGTTGAGATCAATGGCCCGGGCTCGGCACTGACAGGCATGGCCGTGAAGGAGTTTCTGTCGAGCTTGGCTACTCCTCCGGACGAGGCCGTGCCCTACATGGCGGATCTGATCAGCGATCTGGCCCCTCAGTTGCGGAATTCGGTGCCGGAAATGATCCTGCCGAAGCACGACGAACTCGTCGAACAGGTGGGACATGTGCAGGTGGAACCCGGAGTCGAGTTCACGGCCGCGACATGGATCGTGGAGTTGTCGGACCCGATCGGCCCGATGTCGAGTTTTCGAGGGTACTCACGGCCAGATTTCCCCGAGGGCCCAATCTCCTCCGGTGGTACGCGGAGCTGATCATGACCGGGGTGCTTTCGTACATCGCGTTCATGATGATTCTTTTCGTCTGGTGTCTTGGTTGGCTGGGCATCAGCGCCTTTGTCGGTTCGTTGCTTGATGTGCCAGCCCGTGTGTCCGTGGCCTCCGGAGTGATCCTTGGTCCACTCGGGGTCTTGTACGTACTGCTGTCGGGATTGATTCAAAAGCGCGGTATGCGTCGATTGGGCCGAACGAGTCCATTTACGGCTAGTCCCACTCCGTTTCCTGGGGATCCGTTCGCATGACTAACCCTTTTGCTGACCCCTTCGTCAACCCGACCGCACCAACGACGGTGTTGTCCTCGGACAGTTCTCCTGACGGTCGCGTGCGTCGATCGGTGCTTCCGATCTCGCTTTTGGTCCTCTGCTTCACGGGAGCGACTATGCCGTGGGTGCTTTTCCGTCCACTTGGCGATGAGCGTCGCGGCTTCAACGTCACCGATGTTCCTGGCGGTATGGGAATTGTTTGGACATTGGTGCTTTTGGCTGTGCCGGGTTTCGCTCTGTTTATGGCCGGCCGCCGATCCGGATTGATCCTCATGGCACTAGCGGGCGGAATGCTCGGATGGATGGCGACGATCTCGGGCCTGCTCCTCAGTGTCATCACTTCGATTCTCCCTTCGTTCAAATTGGCGGGTATCGACCTCACGAAGACACAGGTGGGCCAAGGTCAGGGGGTGCCGGTCACGATGTTGGCCAGTTTGATTCTTGGTTTCATCGCGATTCAGTCCTTGCAGCGGGGCGAGAGTAACGCGACGTCCTTTCGTGTGCCCGTGGCGCCGATCCTGGCTCTAACGCCACTGATTTTGCTGGCCGTGAACCATCACACCGAGTGGCTTGAGTTGGGAAGTGAGGACACCGCGGTGGCGGCAGCAGTCCCGGGTGACTCCCTCTACGGAAGTGGACTTCTCCTCGTGGGGCTGTGGATCGCCGTCGGGATTTGGATCATTGCGTTGGTGCTTCGGCAACGTCTCGTCTATGTGTTCGCAGCTGCGCTATCAGCGATCGTCGGTGGGGTGTCACTCGTCTATTCGGTCCTAGTGTGGTTGGGGGGCAAAGCTCTAGTGTGGCTGATGCCGCAATCGGTCGAGGGCTGGTCGTCGTTGAGAGTTGCGCCGGGCTTGTACGTCACCATGATCTCGGCCGTGCTGTTGTTAGGTGTTTCGGTTGCCACCTTCGCACCGTCGACGACTGAGAAATCGGTCCAGGTGAATACGGCGGCATCTTTGGGTGCCCGCACCGCGCGAACCTCGGACATTGTTGGAGCCGTGATTCTCTTCCTCATCATCGTCTACGCAGTCGTTCGTGTCGTGACCTGATGAAGGAGATCCTCCTCGGCTGGAGTTGGACCAATCAACTGTTTGCTTCCGGGGGAGTGGCAGTGGCGGGTGGAATTGGGATCGCGGCCGGAGGTCTGCTCGACTTTCGATGCCCCTTTGCCTCGGCGGGATTGGCTTGTGCTGGTTGTGGATGCTCAAGGGCAGTGACAATCGCAGTGCGGGAGGGACTTGGCCCCGCGCTATCTGCTCAACCCACGGCGCTTTTGTTCGTGCTCGTGCTGACGTTGTCCTTGCTGATATCTGCCATTCACGTGATTCGTAGCACGACCACTCGAATACTCGGGTTCATCACCCCACTCATGGTGGCGGTTCTTGTGTTCGTGGCCGCGATGCTCAACTTCGGGTACCAGCTCAGCGCCAATGGATAAAGGCGATATTCGTCACCAAGGCGCCGGTTTCCGGCATTTTCTCGACCGAGATCGCCGAGGGTTATTCGGTGTCGGAGTCGGGTGAAGTGTTGCCCTCGCCCACGCCCGCCAGTTCGACGGTGGAGGGGGGCTTGAAGCCCTCCACCGATCGGAAGCCCAAGCGCTCCTCGCCGGGACGATCAGGGTCGTCCTCGGTGTCGACCACGATGATCTCACCGGCGTGAAATTGCTTGTACAGGATCTTCTCGCTCAGGGCGTCCTCGATGAGGCGCTGAATCGCGCGGCGCAACGGGCGGGCACCCAACTGCGGGTCGTAGCCCCTCTCGGCCAGGTGTTCCTTGGCCGCCGGCGTCAACTCGAGACCAAGTCCCTGACCCTCCAGCTGCGTGCTGAGGCGCTTCAGCATGAGGTCGACCATCTGCACCACTTCGTTCTTCGACAACTCGTGGAACACGATG
>Ga0194125_10010550_pt1 | contig 12594 bp, 9 predicted proteins | sample TA2KigC250mmetaG_FD_148626 | JGI IMG/M metagenome (GOLD analysis project Ga0194125, IMG submission 148626) | Freshwater microbial communities from Lake Tanganyika, Tanzania - TA2015034 Kigoma Deep Cast 250m | ecosystem: Environmental > Aquatic > Freshwater > Lake | place: Tanzania: Lake... | reverse complement strand
TTGCGGAGAGATCAGCATGATCTCATCCTGCAGGTTCACGTTCAATTGAATAGCCAAACCCGCACCGAGGATGATACCCTCATTCTCAAAGTCGGTCGCTGTGGGATTTCCGCTGATAATACCCTGATGGAGTGCACTGGCACTGGGTTTGGTGTAATTGGGAATGCGGTCCAGGATCCGGCTGACGCGGCGGCTCTGCTCCAGATCAATACCGAAAGCGATGGTGGGAACGATCGTGTTGCCGCTTTTCAGGGTAAGTTCATTACGGATGACAGGAGCGGCGGAAAAGCCCAATTGCCTGATTTTACGGATCAGGGCAGGATGATCCGGGATGGGACGGTTGTCAAGGGCGGTGAGCATGATCTCGGAACGAGTGCCGATGATCCGTTTTTGCATGTCGTTGCGCAAGCCGTTCATCGCCGAACTGACGCAAAGCAAGGCAAATATGCCCAATGACAGACCCAGCACGGTCAGCAGATGAGCTGCGCTCAACAGCCGCCGGCGTCTGCCACGCAGGTATCGCCAAGCCAGAAACAAACAACTGCGGTTCTTCATAATCCAATCCGGTGGCATGATCTGCGATGGTGGCGGTTTCGTCAAGTCCGATATTTCTATTGACACTATACTTTGTTTCGGCAGAGTGGTCAACATGAGGATAATTATCTGCATCATGCTGCTTGTGCTGCTGGCGGGATGCGATCTCTTCAAGCTGAGAGACGCCGATCCGCCCGCCGATCCCGCGCCGTGGAGCTATGACTACACATTTGCCGGATCGGCCGTGTCCAATCTGCGCTTCTGCTATATCGATGCCCGTAATTATGTCAAATACGCCGGTCTGTTTACCTCTGACTACCGGTTTCACTTCGCAGTTCAGGATATCAACGACTATAACATCTCGCAGATCTGGGATCGTGGCAATGAACGGGATATGCTGAACAATCTGCATAACTGGATGGGAACCGGGACGATTGAACTGACCTTGCATTCAATCATTAATCAACCGGATGAGATCAATGCCACTGATGCCGTTTTTTACCGGACTTATGTCCTCAAGACCGAGCGCAGCACCGTGGAACAGGAATATCAGGGCAAGCTGGAATTGCACCTGCGGTTGCAGGACGGTGCTTGGAAGATCAAGCATTGGTATGATTTCCGTTCCGGTGTCTATCCAACCTGGGGAAAACTGAAGTATGACTTTGCCATCTAAGACCCGGTTCTGGATGACGCTTATTCTGTTGCTGGCGGGTTTGATCGGGTGCACCAATCCCTTCCATCCCAAGATTCGTGACGATATCAATTCCACGGTGGCAAACCGTACTCCCAAGGAAGTTCTTCAGAGCTTGGAATTGTCTTACAAACAAAGGAATATTGGGATTTTCGGGCAGTTGCTGAGCAGTGATTTCCGCTTTGAATTGATCTCATCCGAGGTCAGTGTCATCGGCATCGACGTCAATGGTGATGGGATCCGGGACTCCTGGTGGGGATATGAAGAAGAGCTGGAAATGACGGAAAATCTGTTTAGCCGGGGTTCCAGCGATGGCGTTTATCCCCCGCCGGATCAGATCAACCTGCGGCTCCAGATCCCGCCGGAGATCGCCTGGGAGAATGATCCGGAGGTCGGACATGAGGATTGGATCATCATCCCCTGCGTCTTTGATTTGCAATTGCTTTACTTTACCACCAATTCCTCAATCAGTTCCGGCGGGGTCGCCAGATTCTACCTGCGACCGGTCAACAACCGCTGGTATATTGCCGTATGGCGGGATGAATCAAATCTATGACACAGCGGATAGCAGCACTTGATTATGGCGAAAAACGGATCGGAGTAGCGCTGAGCGACCCGCTTCAGATCATCGCCAAGCCCTTTGCGGTCTGGGATAACACCGGCTTTGAAGACACGGTGGCAAAACTGCAGGAACTGATCCGTGATTATCAGCTCGGCGAAGTCATCGTCGGTATCCCGCTGTCCGTGGATGGTGAGATCACCGCCAAAACAGCGGAAACGATGCGCTTTCTGCATGCTCTCAAAAAAGCCGTGAGTATTCCGGTGACCGGATGGGACGAGCGTTATTCCACTGCGGAAGCCCACGAACTGCTCAAGGACATGGGCATGAGCTGGATGGAAGCCCGCCAAAAGGTGGATGCCATGGCTGCCAGCGTCATCCTCAAGAGCTATCTGGACCGACCATCGGAATGAGCAAAGGGACAGTCCGGCGAAACCGGTCTTCTGTGCTGCGTATCGGCTGCCTGGTGGTCTGTCTGATCATTGTGCTCTCCATTGCCTACTGCAGTTGGGCGCTTTATGTGCCGGTCACGGCTGATGAGATCATCATCCGGATCATGCCCGGGGATAATGCTGCGATCATTGCCGGCAAACTTCACGAACTGGGAATCATCCGCAATCAATTGCTGTTTCGGCTGATGGTCAAGCTCAGCCGCAGTGACCGCAATCTCAAGGCTGGCACCTATGTCTTCGGTGGCAGGATCAATCTGATCGGCGCTATCTATCGCTTACGCAGCGGGAAAAGTACCCGCGTACAGGTCACCTTACCGGAAGGGTTGTCACTGTACCGAACACTGCAACGGATCGAGAGGAGCAGGATCCATGAATATGATCCGCTCTACCTGGCGGCAACGGATACCGCACTGGTCAGACGGCTGACGGGGTTTGAGAAGTCTTCGCTGGAAGGTTTCCTCTACCCCGAGACCTACCACTTTGACATTTCCACCAGTCCCGATTCCACCTTGGCTCTGATGACCAACCTCTTCTTCCGCAAGCTCCGTGAAACCGGGATCGAGATCGGTGACCGGGATGAATTCTACCGCATCCTGATCCTCGCCTCAATCATCGAAAAGGAAGCCGTACAAGAAGATGAGATGCCCTTGATCGCCTCGGTCTATTGGAACCGCCTGCGTCGTGGGATGCGGCTGGAGTCATGCCCCACAGTGGATTACATCCTGGAACGAAGAGGGATCCGCAAGGCACGTCTCAGCCGGGAAGATACCAATATCTCATCCCCTTACAACACCTATATCAACGCCGGACTGCCTCCCACTCCGATCTGCAATCCCTCCATCAACGCCATCAAAGCCGCCCTGCATCCCCAAAAGAGCAGTTTCTACTTCTTCTTTGCCGATAACAAGGGCAGAAACGTCTTTTCCGCCTCCTATGAAGAACACGTCAGAAAACAACGGCAGTACCGCTGATTTTCGATTCTCATCGACCGATGAACACGAAAGGGATGACCAATTCCGTTTCAGCAGACGGATTGGTGGGATTATCCACTCCTGCAATTCACCTTTAATGAACTCCGAAACGCAAGAAACTCAGGCACCAAAAAGAAATGTGTTGACTTTGTCCGGCAGTTTATAAAATGGGATCCATGAAACACAAAGTAACACTACCTCTGCTTCTTCTCTGGCTGGCAGTTGCCTCTGCCGTTGCCGAATACTATGATAATGTGATCGATCTCACAGGTGAAGCTTTGCGCCTGGCGTTGACTAACCTGATCTCAACCAATACCAATACAGACTACAATGACGCAAAAGCCCAGATGTTCGGTTATTTTGACAATGTAAACGGCTATGTTCGGTGTGTTTACACCGGTCAGAATTATTCAGTCTCCCCAGGGGGGATGCCAGACCAAAATATCCTCAATACAGAACATACCTATGCCCAGAGTTGGTTTTCCACGACCAATACCAGCATCAAGAAAGCTGATTTGCATCACCTCTTTCCCACCAATGCCCAAGTCAATTCCAGCCGTGGTAATCTCCCCTTTGACTGGGTGGCAAATCATTCCACTGCTACTACCTACGCCTCATACAACGGCTATCACTCCTACAAAGGAATGAACGCCCAGAACCACCTCGTCTTTGAACCGGCAGATCAGCACAAGGGCAATCTGGCGCGCTCTTTGTTGTACTTCAATGTCCGCTACGGCGATCCGCTAACCCAACAGAACGTGGAGATGATTCCCACCCTCATTAACTGGCATGTCCTCGACCCGGTTGACAATGCCGAGCTGCAGCGCAATCTGAATATCTACGGCTATCAAAGCAACCGCAATCCCTTCGTTGACCATCCGGAGTTCGTCGCCCGCATCTGGGGCGAGGTCTCGATTGAGGATCTGTTCACCCCTCCACCGCCGGCGGTAATCACCACGGTCTATCCCAATCCATTCAAGGACACGACCCACATCCAGATCAGCATCCCCACCAGACAACCGGTGTCTCTCGCCATCTACAATGTCAAAGGGCAAAAAATGCGCACCCTGCTTGAGGATACCCTCGCAGCCGGGGATTATACCTATAATTTTGACGGACAAGACAGCAGTGGTACACCCTTACCCAGCGGAGTCTATTTCTGTCGTCTGTCTTCGGGCGATCAGGTGGTGACGCATCGAATCCTACTCCTCAGATAAGGTGGATCAGATACCCTAACTTGTTGCCGAATAGTTTCATCCCATAGTTGAAGTGGCTGGGCATAAAAAAACTCTTGACATGGAAATACCATGTGATTATCCTGCCATCAGAGTATCGAACTCTGGAGGTAAACGTGAAAACGACTATAGTGTTGATTTTTGTATTTGTGTTGATGGGGACATCGCTTTATGCGCTGACCTATTATTCCAAGGGCAGTTCACCTACCTATTATGTCAATCAATTGAACAGTTGGAGCAGTAACAGACAAGGAACGGGCTCATCGCCAGCGAACTTCACTCAAGCCAATTTGATCCTGATCGTCCAGAATGGTCATACTATGACCGCCACTGCCCAATGGGATGTCGAAGGCAGCGGTTCCCGTGTGGAGATTGAAAGTGGCGGTAAGATAACCACCGGCACCTACAATCATAAGATTACCGGCAAGGTTTACAATGGTGGCACCTATGAGGTCAATCACGATACATACAGCAACTTGGGTTGGGGTGGCGAGGGTGAGCTCGAAACCAACAGCACCTTTATCCTCAATCACGCCACTATCAATTTCAACGACAAAGTATCCTACGGCAACCTGACCGTGCAGGCTGGAATCGCTCAGTGTGATGGCTCCACCGAGGGATTGGCGATCAAGGGGCAACTGCTGATCAAAAACGGAACACAGTTTAAGTATGACGTTGCTGCCATCTACAATGATCCCATAACCATCGGCAGCATAGTGGTAGAGACCGGAGGTTGGTTTATTGGCGGAACCGGTTCGCCATCGATCACTTACAACGTAGGTGGCAGTATCACGGTAAACAGTGGAGCTTATTTCTATGGTTCTCAGGGCAGTGGCGGATCGACCTTCAATATCAGCGGTGATGTCACCAATAATAGCAATTTTTTCTATGTCGTGCATCGCAATAGTGGTGATTTGCCCAGTGGTAGTTGGAATGTTGCCGGCTCTTTCCTTAATTATGGTACTTACCATGCCGTCAATCGCAATCAAGTCGGCTATCCGACGATCACCTTGTCCGGAACAGGCAAATCTGTCCGGTTCGGCACTCTGACCGGGCTGCAAGCCCGTCATACCATCGAGTTTGCTACCGGATCCAGTTACACCCTGCTCTCCGATCTCATTTTCTACGACTGGATGCAATTTCGGGAGCGGGGGACTCTGGATGCCGGTACCTATCAGGTCAAGGCATTGGGTGCAAGCGTATCGATGGGGATCTGGGGCAATTTCCGCACAGCGCGTACCCAGGGCTTTTCCGGAGCATCCAACACCGCGATTTCCACTGATAACTCTCCATCGCTTACCCTGTATGCCGGATGTACGATCGAATATACCTCAGGTTCCTCGCAAACGGTCACGCCCAGAACGGATTACAAGCACCTCACGCTCAGCGGGGCGGGGACGAAAAGCATCGGCGGTAACACAACCATCGCCAATACTTTCACCATCGGCGCGCCATTATCCGTCAGCGGCAATATTACTGCCAACGGCAACGTGGCGGTAAACCAACCGGTAACCATAACCTCAGGAAACAACCTGTATTTATACAGCACGATGAGCGGTTCCTCGCAGATAACCGGCGGAACCATCCAGATCCTTGGCTCTGCTACGCAATTGAATCTGGTGACCACTGACGTGAGCAACATCATCCTGAATCGCCTCAATGGCTGTGCCATCTCTGGAACCAGCGTCAAGACGGGGCTTTTGAACATTGTGAATGGCCCGTTCAGCATTGGATCCAAATCATTGGAGATTACCAACGAACTCGCAGGCGGGGCAAATCTATCGGCAACTTCCGCCTCGACCCTGATTGTATCCGGCTCCGCCCTGAGCTTTAACATGCCCGGACAAATCACGGAACTGCATACATTTCAACTAAGCAGCAGCAACGGCGCCACTCTCCATGATAATCTGGCTTTGACCAATCTGAACCTGCAGAATGGCACGTTTAACGTCGGAATCTATACTCTTACCCTGTATGGACAGATAAGCAGGGTTTCCGGTACGCTCGGGACAACAAGCAGCTCCACCCTCTCGATCCAGGCAGGTCACGTCAACACTGATCTGCCTCCCATGACGGTAGGTACGCTGACCATGAACCGCTCCGGCAGAACAGCTTATCAAACAGGGTATCTCGAGGTCGGTACGCTCAATCTCAACGGTGGCAATCTTGCCATTGGGAGCAACTCGCTGACGATAACTACACAGATCTCGACCAGCGGGGGCGGATTTTACAGCGGCGACAGCTCTGAGCTTGTTTTGTACCCAACCGTTACTTCTGCCACCATACCGGCAGTCACTTTGTCCTACTACGGTCAACACTGCCCGATTACCGTCAATCTCAGTGGCTCGATGAATGTCAGTGTGATCGGTCTGGAACATGGTACTCTTAATCTGGGCAACCATTCATTAACCGTAACAGGTGATTTTCTCTACGAAGGCGGCTCCATTACCGGTAGCGTTTTTTCCGGGCTGTATTTGAATTCTGATAACGCTCAGGTATGGGATATCCCCGCGAGCAATATTGGATTCCTGAACGTATCTTTAACCGGTGGTTGCCGGATGATCGGCAATTTCAATGTTCAGGCAACTATCAATCTACAAGTAGGAGCGGTTGATCCCAACGGTAACCTGACCATCGCCAACGGAGCCACGATCAATCGGTTTGCCGGTGCTTTCAGCAGCAGTCCCTCCTTGGGAGACGGTCTGCAGATCAATTACTGGCAGACGGCACAGACCGGGTACGAACTACCCGCCCAAGCGGGTAAGATCCAATCTATCAATGTCGGCGATTTTTCCACAGTCACCGCCTCCAATGACGTTTATGTATCCCAGGAGTTGATCGTCAACCACGGTGGTGTGTTTGACCTAAGCACCTACCACCTGTATCTTGGCGAGGGAGCCATTATATCAGGCAATGGGGACCTGTTCGGTGCTGGCTCCAGAGAGATTGGTTCGGAGGGAATGGATGGAACACCCGCCGGATTTGTGATCATCGGAGGAACGCAGATCGACAACTTTGCCTTCGGGCAACAGCCACAGAGCCAGCAGCATCAGGGCGCAAGCGGTATATTACGCACTTGGTCGTTCAGCGGCAATCCCCATGACCAGTTTCGATTGGTTTTAATGTGGGACGAGGTCGCCGACAATGGTATCATTTGGAGTCCGGAGAACCGGGCGGTCGTTTTCCGGAAGACCGGGGGTCACTGGTATCAGGTGGGTGATCCGCAAGACGTGTCCCTGCTTTTCCCCAGGAGGGTGACTGTTGTTACGGATGGTTTTTCCGATTGGACGGTTTTTCCTGAGGACAGACCACTGCCGGTGGTTCTGTCTTCTTTCACCGTTGCTGTCTCCTCAGGTATTTTTGTCCGGATTGACTGGACGACCCAGTCCGAATCCGAACTCAGCGGTTTCCATATCCTGCGAGCCCTTTCGTCCAATCTTGCCGAGGCGGTTCAGATCTCCCCATTGATTGCAGCATGCAACACCACTATCGAGCATAGCTATGCTTATTCCGATCCCGATCTGGAAAACCACCAGACCTATTACTACTGGCTGGAGTGTGTGGAGATGGGTGGCATTATCAACCATTTCGGACCTGTCTCCGTGTATGTCGATTTTAACGATGGCGACCCCGGTACGCCGGACCTGCCGCTGACCACCCAATTGCTCTCCTCTTATCCCAATCCCTTCAATCCTAATACGACGATCAGTTATTGTATCAGCGAACCGGCTTCGGTTGATCTGGATATATTCAACGTCCGTGGTCAATTGATCCGCCATTTTACCCGTCAACATGAACAGACCGGAATGTTTCGTCTCGTCTGGGATGGTAGGGATGAACAAGGAACGGCACTGGGCAGCGGGATCTATTATTGCCGGATGACCGCAGGTAAATATTGCTCCACCCGAAAGATGATCCTGATGAAATAGCTCTTGCGCTACAATTGTCTCGGGCAGCATGGCCGATCTGGTCATGCTGCCCTTTGTTTAACGCTGAGATCAGTGAATAATTGAGTTTTGGGAATCACGGTTCTGATCTGGTATCATAACATCTTCCATCTTAATAGCTTAACAACATAACTAAGATAACATCCCTTGCCTGCCCCCCTTAATCAAGCCATTATCCCCTCTTAATCAAGCGTTAATTATTAACGCTTGATTAAGAGGGGATAATGGCTTGATTAAGGGGGGCAGGCAGGATCTGACCTGTGTCAGATATGAGATCTGCATGCCGGGCATGTGGCTCGGGACAATTTCTCTTGACTCCATCCCTGTCGCTTAAATGATCGTGCCAATAATAGGAGAGTTACCGATGTCAAAAACTATCTTAAACGCGGTCAATCTCAAGAAGTATTACGGAAGCACCAAAGCGGTGGATGATGTTAGCCTTGAAGTGCGGGAAGGGGAGGTGTTGTCGATCCTGGGTCCCAACGGAGCCGGAAAAACCACCACTTTGGAGATGCTGGAGGGATTGCGTAAACCGGATTCCGGCACCGTGGGATTATTTGAAGAAAATTGGGAGCCAACCCGGGTTCAGGTTAAGGAGCGCATCGGGGTCCAACTCCAGAATTCGAGTTTTTTTCGTTATTTAAGTGTACGTGAAACGCTTGAGCTGTTTCGTGGCCTCTATTCCCATCGGTTGCCAGTGAGGGATCTTATCATAATGATGAATCTGGAAGAAAAGGAAAAGACACTGGTGAAGCATCTTTCCGGAGGGCAGCTTCAACGCCTGTCCTTGGCGGTAGCCATGGTAAACGATCCCCGGTTGATCTTTCTGGACGAACCGACCGCCGGTCTGGATCCTCAAGCCCGCCGATCTCACTGGGCGACAGTGCTAAATTTGAAAAAACAAGGCAAGACAATCATTCTTACCACTCACTATATGGAAGAAGCAGAGTATCTGGCAGACCGGATCATAATCATGGATCACGGCAAGGTCGTGGCTTCCGGAAGTTTGGATGATCTGGTGTCTTCCATCGGGGCAGAAAACTACATCAGTTTCCGGGCTTCGGGAAGGCAGATGCAACCTGAGCAACTGCCAGGACTGAATGGGATTGAGTATAAGGAAGGGGATGGATTCAGTTTCAGCTCCGATGATGTCACCCGTGATCTGGGCGCATTGTTTGAGCTGTCCCGTGAGCAGCATTTCCAGATTGATGACATCAGGATACGCCGCCCTGATCTGGATGACGTGTTTCTACACATCACCGGTCGAAAGTTGAGGGACTGAGATGCGGTTTTGGCGGTTCACCCGGGGCTTCTTTCTGGCTGAGATCAGAGAGTTTGAGGTCTTGTTCTGGAGCATTGTATTTCCCTTGCTTTTATATGTCTTTCTTTCCGCAGTTTTGGGCAATGATGGCAAACCCAGAAGTATGTCATTTAATCTGGCGGTAGTGAATACCAACCCAGCCTCGGATGAAACGGCAATTTTCAACCAGACCCTGGATGCCGTGAGTGGAGCAGAAGGCCCGTTTAAAGTCACTTTTCTGGGCAGTTCGGAAGAAGCGCTGGAGGCATTGAAAACAGGTAAACAGGACGTGGTGGCTGTGCTGGCAGTGGGAAAAATCACGCGCAGCCGGGGTATTCCCATCAGCTTACACTCAATCAGTGGCAAGGAATCCTCACAAGTGGCGGCAAACATCCTGGAACTGGTACTGGAAAAAACCAATTTGGAGATAGAACGTCATCGTAACCCCGCCTTTCAGCACATTGGAATGGCGGAGGAAGCAGTGACGGTCTCCGCTTCCAGCCCGAAAGTGGCTTACAAGGACTATCTCTTTCCAGCCGTGGCATTGATGATGATGCTGTCGGTAGCATTGCTCAACAGCCCCTTGAGCCTGGGCTTTTACCGAAGCGTGGGGATCAGCCGTAAGATCTTTACCACTCCCCTGCGTCCGCTTGAATACTTCGGTGCACATCTGACCAAGCTGTTGATCACGATGCTGATTCCACTGGTGCTGCTCTATGCCATGGCATGGTTTATCTATGGCGTGCGGGGAGGCATCTTTTCTCCGGGTTTTTTCCTGAGTCTGATCCTGGGCATGGTCACACTGATATCCATCGGTTTGGTGATTGCGTCTGTGGCTGGCAAGGAATCCTCCGTGATGGTTATAGGGCAGACATTGTATCAGGTCCTGATGTTCATGGGAGGTTTTTTCTTTCCGGTGATGGGTTTGCCATGGAGCTTGCGCTGGTTGGTGTATGTGGTACCGACCACCTATCTGGTGGAGCTTTTACGCCGGGGAATGGGAATCCAGACCATGGATATGGCAACAATCTGGTTGATACTGGTGCCTCTGGCTTGGGTCATCATCTCCATGAGCGTTTTCTCGCGCAATTTTAGTAAGGTGATGGGTAATGAATAAATCACCCTTTGTCTCTTTGGTTCAGGCATGCTTCCGAGAATCCCTGCGTAACAAGGCAGAGATCTTCTTCAACCTCTTTTTCCCGCTGCTATTTGTGTTTATCTTTGGCAGCCTGCACCCGGAGTCAGAAAACTATCACAAGACCTGGCTTGGTTTTTATCAGAGCAGAGGTCCGGATATCGAAACCGTGATCAGCCAAAGCGGAGCCTGGGAACCCAGGCGCTATGACGATCCCGAAGCCCTCAAAGATGCCATCCGGAGAGGAGAGCTAAATTTGGGAGTGAGCTTTGATGGGCAAATTGCCCGGTTTTTTTTCAAAGAAGGTGATCTGATCACCCTGAGCAAGCTGAAACTGGTCCAGCTCTCGCTTACTGCGAGCCTGGAAAAACACGCCAGCCGGTTGCAACCCATGTTTACCATTTCCCGGCAGGAGGAAAGTGCCGGGAAAGTGATGGCTTCAGGCAGGGATTATATTCTTGCTGGAATCATCGCTATTGGCATCCTTTCGGTGGGATTGATGTCTGTGGTCACCATGTTTGGACGCTATAGCAAGAGTGGCGCGCTGAATCAACTCAAGATCGCTCCCTTGAGGCCGATGTCATTTGTAATGGGATTCACTTTTTCCAGGATGATCCTCAGCTTCATATCGCTGCTGTTGATCCTGGGAGTAAGCGTACTGGGTCTTGCCGCCTCATTCGATATCAACTGGCCACTCTTGTTTATCACCATGGTCTCTTCCACTCTGGGAATGATGGCACTGGGGTTGCTGCTGCTACTGGTCTTCAGAAATCCAGAGACCGCCAACACCACTGCCGGGATACTGATGTTTATAATGCACTTTCTGGCAGGAATCTTTTTTCCTATTGCTATGTTGCCGGGCTATATGAAAGCGTTCTCAGCGTTGTTGCCGCTCAAGTACGTGTCCATCTTGGTTAGACACAGCCTGGGTATAGAACTGATCCCCATTTCTCAGTTTCTCCTTTTAAGTAGCTGTCTGGCTTTGGGAGGAGTGTCAATGCTTTGGCTGGCTGGCCGGAAGTTCTTGGTGAGTGAGTCCCGACACTGATCAGAATGGAGACACGGAACGCTTATCAGCACTTGTAAGATTGCCCGGTAAACATCCTGAACCCAAGAACAAACCAACTGAGCAGGGGCAGTAATAATCGCAGAATTCAGTCGGTAACGCCTGGCTCCGCTTCCCATCTGGCTCAAAACTTCTTTGGTTTTCGCCCATCCTGATCACGGGTACATTCCGAGCGATCGCCCGGTGAAAGTGCCCCATAAAGGTAGAAGTATACGGGAATTGAGAGTTTGTCGTGACAAAGGGAAAGATTTCCCTTGACGATATTGCTCGGATGTTAAAGAAAGATATAAATGATTAAGTGATTGACCTGCAAGTCAATGAACCAAGATGGGAGTGAACATGATCGGAACGAAGGAATCTATCCGTAAATGGCAGGAAAAAGAGGCACAAACCCTCAAAATGGGCGGGGAAAAGGCGATCGAGAAACAGCATGCCAGCGGCAAGTTGACGGCGCGTGAGCGTCTGGATCTGCTCTTTGATCCCGGCACATTCCGGGAGATCGATATGTTTGTGCATCACCGCTGTGACAATTTTGGCATGGAAAAGCTGGATATCCCCTCGGATGGTGTGGTCACCGGACATGGCATGGTCGATGGCAGGCCGGTTTTTGCCTTTTCGCAGGATTTTACTTCACGGGGTGGCAGCTTGGGCGAAATGCACGCTGCCAAGATCAGCAAGGTGATGGACATGGCGCTCAAATCCGG
>Ga0194125_10010547_pt1 | contig 12596 bp, 8 predicted proteins | sample TA2KigC250mmetaG_FD_148626 | JGI IMG/M metagenome (GOLD analysis project Ga0194125, IMG submission 148626) | Freshwater microbial communities from Lake Tanganyika, Tanzania - TA2015034 Kigoma Deep Cast 250m | ecosystem: Environmental > Aquatic > Freshwater > Lake | place: Tanzania: Lake... | reverse complement strand
TTTAATTGCGCTGGGTTTATAAGAATCTATAACAAATTCCATATTTTCCGGATTTTTGTCTGATGGATCTGCTTTTTTAATTTGAATGGGAGCTAATTTTTGAAAGGATTTACCATCAGCGGATACTTCAATATCGATCTGACTTGGAAAGAAAATCCACGATTTTTGATCTCGTATCGCTGAAACACCAAACTGACTTAAATTTCGTGGTGAATCAAATGTTACTTCTGCCTTTACATCTGTTCCATAAAATCCTTGCCAATCGCCTGTTCTGAATTCGTTTCCTCCTTTAATTCCATCAATCAACGAGTTTGGTCCTGAAGCGGCATATTGATTGGCATATTGCGTTTGTAGGTTCAATTGAACAGTCGGATCTTTTTTGATTAAGGTACTTGAAACAACCGCGCTGTGATAGATTTTTCTCCGATTGATTCTTCGCTGTAACTTGATATCAATTTTTGACGTTTTGTCAATAATAAAAGGCTTTTCATAGACCATCCATTCGCTTTCATTCAGACGATAAAACGGAATAAATTCATCTGTTTCATTTAATTTTAAATAATCAATTCCCACTTTGATGCGATCTTCAAAAATGCGTTCAGATACACCTATATAAGGAACTGGAACAAAGGTTTCAGGTAGTTCATCCTCAGGAGAACCAGCAATCCATTTATCAAAATCTTTTCTTGGTTGATTTCCCATTTCAAATTCTAGCAATCCGCCATAAGTCAATTCTTCGTGTGAAATATAACTGCGATGGAGAGGTTTTCCGTCTAATTTAACAGATTGTACATAAATGTTTTCCTGACTTAAATTGGGTGCAGAAATAATCAAGGTTGCTCCATTTTCAAATTTTAGTTCTTGTTGCTTGAAATTCGGTTTCCCTAATTCGTAATACGGTTTTCCAGGAGCAACCGGGTAAAATCCGAGACTTGATAAAACATACCAGGCAGACATTTGACCACAATCCTCGTTTCCTGAGAGTCCATCCGGTTTGTTGGAATACAATTCATTCAATATTCGATCAACATAAAGTTGTGTTTTGTAAGGCGAACTCGTGTAATTGTATAAATATGCCATGTGGTGGGAAGGCTCATTCCCATGAGCATATTGTCCAATCAACCCTGTGATATCGGCTTGTTCTCTTCCTGAAAGCGAACTTGATGTTGAGAAAAGTCGATCTAACCAAGCCTCCAATGAATCTTTCCCACCTAAGTGTTTAGTGAGTTCGTGAATTGCATGGGGTGCTGCCATTGAATATTGCCAACTATTCGCCTCTGTATAATTGAAATTTACTTCACTTGGGTCAAAAGGTCCGTACCATTGCGCACCTCGTTTGGCTCGCATAAATTTAGTGGTCGCATCAAACACATTTAGGAAATTATACGAGCGCTTTCTGAATTCACTTTCAAGCACACTGTTTCCCATTTTCTTCGCCATTTCAGCAATGCAATAATCATCGTAGGCATATTCTAAGGTTCGCGAAACAGATTCAGGTTCTTGGTCTGCAGCAATAAAGCCTTGTTCACCAAAATACTTTTTACCAAATTCATCCATTTTTGCTGTAGCTACCATTGCCTCAAGCGCCAAAGTGGTATCGAAATCTCGTATCCCTTTCAAATAAGCATCAGCAATAACAGAGACGCTGTGGTAGCCAATCATACACTCCGTTTCATTCGCGGCCAATTCCCATACAGGTAAATCTTTTCCTTCCTTGTATTGGCGCAAAAATGTCTGAATAAAATCAACCGTTCTTTTTTGTTGCGTCAGCGTAAATAGGGGATGGTTAGCGCGATAGGTATCCCACAATGAAAAAACGGTGTATTGCTGTTGGCCTTTCGAAAGATCATGCAAATAATTATCTCTCCCTCGGTATTTGTTTCCGGAGATATCCGTGAATTGATTTGGCGCTAGATAGCTGTGATAAAGTGCTGTGTAAAATATGGATGCTTTTTCTTTGTCTTCTAAGGAAATTTTAATTTTCCCTAATTCAGTATTCCACTTTTTAGTTGTGATCGCTCTTATTTCATCTACATTCCAAGTAGTAATTTCTGAACTTAAATTCGTTTTAGCACCTTCACAGCTTGTTGCAGAAATCCCCACTCTTAAAACGATTATGTCTTGATCTTGAGGAAATTCTAACACTAATTTATGTTGTCCATTCTTCGTGATGAATTTCGATTTTTTAAAAGGTATTGATGTTTCTAAATAAAAATAGAAATGTTGTCTTGTTGCCCATCCTTCGGAGATTCGATATCCTTGAATTGTTTTTTTATCAACGATTTCAAGTTTTGAATCGAGCAATTTATCACGATGATCTAAATCGATGAGAATGAAACGTTTTTCATTTTTGTTTTCGAAGGTGTACGTATGAATTCCTGCTCTGTCTGTAGCTGCAATCCGTGCTTTGATTTTTGGATCCGCCAAATACACTTCGTAATAGCCAGGACTCGCTTTTTCGTTTGAGTGACTGAATTTCGATCCGTAGCCTTTTGGAGATAAATAGCCTGGAGTGGTGTTTGCTTTTTTAGACTGAGGTACAATAAGTAAATCGCAGTAATCAGGAACGCCAGTACCACTCAAATGCGTATGTGAAAAACCGTAAATAACAGAATCATCGTAGTGATAACCAGAACAGCCATCCCATCCTTCGTAGCGCGTATCCGGACTAATTTGAATCATGCCAAATGGGGCAGAGGCACCGGGATACGTATGTCCGTGACCACCCGTTCCAATAAAAGGATTTACGAAAATGGAGGGTGAATAATTGGATAATGCGCTCCAAAAAAAGATGGCCTGTGCTGAATCAGAATTTGATTTTAGTTTATCAAGCGTTGGATTTTGCGCAAGAAATGTTTTGCTAATTCCAATTGTAAAAAGTAGGAGCAAGGAGAGGAATTTCATTACGAATAAATTGAATTCCAAAAATACAATAAAATGGGTTTTAATGGAAAATGGTTGGAACCATTTAATAATGTATTTTAACTCATTAGCGTCGTGGTTAATAACTACACTATTTGTAAATTTTTCTATTTGTTTATCTGCCCAACGGGGAAAATTTATTGTAAAAAGTACTACTTCTTAATCGATTTTAGAACCTCTTTTACGTTCTGCCTCGCGTAGTAATATTTTGCGCAATCGAATGTTTTTTGGTGTCACCTCTACATATTCATCGTCTTGGATAAACTCTAACGCTTCTTCCAAGGTAAATACTTTTGGTGGAGCGATACGCACTTTATCATCCGAACCTGAAGCACGCATGTTTGTTAGCTTTTTCGTTTTTGTAACGTTCACACACAAATCTCCTGCTCGTGAGTTTTCACCGATTACTTGTCCTTCGAAGATGTTCTCATTCGGGTGAATGAAGAAGGTTCCGCGATCTTGTAAATTATTAATCGAGTAGGGGATAGCAGTTCCTTGCTCTAATGAAATCAGCGAACCGTTTTGTCTTCCAGGTATTTCTCCTTTCATTGGTTGGTATTCTAAAAAGCGGTGTGTCATAATCGCTTCACCCGCTGTCTGCGTCAATAAATAACTTCTTAAACCGATGATACCGCGTGATGGAATATTAAAACGAACAATTACTCTTTCTCCCTTGGTTTCCATCTGCAATAAATCTCCTTTTCTTCGTGTCACTGCTTCAACAGCAATTCCACTCATATTTTCTGGTAAATCTATTGTCAATTCTTCTATTGGCTCCGATTTTACTCCATCTATCTCTTTGATAATTACTTGTGGTTGACCAACTTGCAACTCATATCCTTCACGACGCATGGTTTCAATCAATACAGATAAATGTAGAACTCCACGACCGAAAACCATCCATTTGTCCGCTTTATCAGTTGGCTCAACACGCATTGCCAAGTTCTTTTCCAACTCTTTTTCCAAACGTTCTTGAATATGACGAGAAGTGATGAATTTCCCTTCTTTTCCAAAGAATGGCGAATCATTGATAGAGAAGAGCATGGACATCGTTGGTTCATCCAAACTGATGGTTGGCAATGGCTCCGGATTTTCAGCATCACAGATCGAATCGCCAATATCAAACCCTTCAATTCCTGTAATCGCACAAATATCACCCGGTTGAACAGATTCTACTTTTTTGCGTTCCAATCCTTCAAACACATACACCTCTTTAATTCTGTGTTTTTCCAACGTTCCGTCACGTTTTGCCAATTGAATCGGCATATTTTCCTTGATTACTCCACGAGTCAAACGCCCAATCGCAATTCGACCAACGAAAGATGAATAATCCAAAGATGTAATCAACATTTGTGTATTTCCTTCTTCAATTTGTTTCGGTTTGAAATACTCAATAATTTTATCCAGTAATGGTGTTATCGTATTTGTCGGTGATTTCCAATCTTCTGACATCCAACCATTTTTTGCTGAACCATAAATTACAGGAAAATCTAATTGTTCTTCGGTAGCATCTAATTCAAACATCAAATCAAATACTTTCTCGTGAACTTCTTCAGGAGTACAATTTTCTTTATCTACTTTATTGATTACGACTAATGGATGTAAGCCCAAAGACAATGCTTTACCGAGTACAAAACGAGTTTGGGGCATTGGACCTTCAAAGGCGTCCACCAACAAACAAACGCCATCAGCCATATTTAATACACGCTCCACTTCGCCACCAAAATCAGCGTGGCCTGGTGTGTCAATGATATTGATTTTTGTTCCATTGTAAGCAACAGAAACATTTTTTGAAACGATGGTAATTCCTCGCTCTCGTTCCAAATCATTGTTATCTAAAATCAATTCACCCGTTGGGCGATTTCTCTCATTGATGAAGCTCCCTGCCTCGATCATTCTATCTACCAATGTTGTTTTACCGTGGTCAACGTGGGCAATAATCGCAATGTTTCTAATTTCCATGATGGATTTTACAGATTCTCTAGTACACTAATTTATTTGGATTTAATATCTCGGTTTTCTTCCAAAACCAGATTTTTTGTCTTTTGAACCAGAGGAGCTGCGTTTAGAACCAAATCCTCTTTTCACTCCAAAGGGCTTTCTATCGCTAGATGATTTTCGTTCTCTTTCTGGTCGATCTCCAAAATTTCTTCCTCCAAATGATCTACCACTAGAGAATCCTCCTGATGAACGTCCGCCGCCTAAGCGTGATCCACCACCTCCGCCATCGCGGTCTTTGGTTATTTCCACTCGAAGCGTATTTCCTTCATAGTTCTGTCCATTCACATTTTTCAAAATTGTATTTGTATGTTCAGAATCAGCTTCAAAGAAAGAAAATCCACTCATGATTTGAATACGACCAATTAAATTGGAACGAAGACCTGTGGCATCACAAATAACACGAACCATTGCACCTGGGTTGAAATTTTGTTCTCTACCGATATTTACAAAAAAGCGTGTTTTTCCTGCCTCTGTTTCATTACTAGAACGGCCGCCTCGATCTCTTCTGTCTTTTCCGCTACGTTCAAATCCACCTCCATCAAAATCTCTCTCTCTTCCTCCTTTTCCTTTAACTCGATCGTCAATATTTAAATCTCCTGCACGTTGATAGTACTCAATGAAGCGATTGAATTCCATTGAGATAAATTTTTTAATTACATCTTCTTTCGAAGTATCTTCAAATTTTTCTATCAACATCGGAATAAAACGAGAAATCTCTTTTTCTTTGACCTCCGTTTTTTCAACACGAGCGACCAATTCCATCAATTGCACTTCACAAATTTCTGCAGGAGAAGGAATCAATCCTTTAGAGACAGATATACGTAACTGTTTTTCCAATTGTCGAATTTTTCCTGATTCACGTGCGTTTATAAAAATCAATGATTTTCCTGTTTTTCCGGCTCGAGCTGTACGTCCACTGCGATGTGTGTAATTTTCTATATCATCTGGTAAGTTGTAATTGATTACGTGTGTGATATTATCTATATCCAATCCACGAGCCGCAACATCCGTAGCGACTAAAAGTTGAATTTCTCTTCTTCTAAAGCGATCCATTACACGATCGCGCATCGCTTGCGTCAAATCACCATGCAAAGGTTCTGCATTGTATCCATCTTTCGCTAATTTTTCTGCAACACTTGCTGTTTCCATTCGCGTACGACAAAACACCAATCCAAATATCGTAGGATTAAAATCAATTAAGCGCTTAACCGCTTCAAAACGATCTTTCTCTTTAACTTGATAAAAGATGTGTTCAATATTTTCATTACTTTGATTTTTTCGACCAACAGAAACTTCTATGGGGTCTGTCATATAGTTGGAAGCGATTCGAGAAACTTCAGTTGGCATAGTTGCCGAAAATAGCCATACATTTTTTTTATGTGGAGTTTGGCTTAGAATTGAATCTAAATCCTCTTTGAATCCCATGTTTAGCATTTCATCCGCCTCGTCAAGGATAACAATTTTAACATCATCTAAAGCAATAGCTCTTCGGTTGATCAAATCCATTAAGCGACCCGGGGTTGCTACAATTATTGCCACGCCTCTCTTAATTTCTGATATTTGTCTACGTATATCTGTTCCACCGTAAACCGAAACAATATTCAAATCTAAGTATTTCGAAAAAGTCTCTAAATCTTTCGTGATTTGAAGGCATAATTCTCTCGTTGGGCAGAGAACTAGGCCTTGCGGAATACTCTTTTTCTTATTTATATTATTGATGAGTGGAAGTCCAAAAGCTGCAGTTTTCCCCGTTCCTGTTTGTGCCAATCCAACTAAATCTCTTTGTTGATTCAAAAGTGCGGGAATTGCTTGTTCTTGAATTGGAGTTGGTGTTTCGAAGCCTAATTCAACCAATACCTTAAGGACTGCACCATCCAATCCCAGCTCTTCAAATGTCATACACTACTTATAAATATTCGCCGCAAAGGTAGACTAAAAAAAAGATAAACCATTGAAAAATTGACCTATTCAGAAATGTTTATACTTTGTTAACGATTTTTAATAAATAATTTCTGAATTGACAACTTTATTCTTAAATTTAGAAGAATTATTTACAATTGAATTTATGGAAAATTTTTGGGTTCCACTAGTATTAGCTCTACTCGTTATATTGAGCGGTTTACTGACTGTTTCGCAAGGAACAGTTGCGGTCATTACAATGTTTGGGAAGTATAGAAGAGTACTGCATCCTGGTTTGAGGATTAAAATTCCTTTTATTGAAAAAGTTTATAAGCGAGTTTCCATTCAAAATCAAAGTATTGAAATGGAATTTCAGGCTGTTACAGTTGACCAGGCAAATGTTTATTTTAAAAGTATGTTGCTCTTTAGCGTAATGGATGAGCAGGATGAAACAATTAAAAAAGTAGCATTTAAATTCATTAGTAACAAGGACTTTATGCAAGCATTAGTTCGCACAATTGAAGGTTCAATTAGGGCTTATGTAGCAAGTCAAAAACAGTCTGAAATTTTAGGATTGCGACATGAACTGGTACATAGCGTTAAAGAACAAATTGATCATACATTGGAATCTTGGGGCTATCACTTATTGGATCTCCAAATAAATGATATTACATTCGATGCCGCCATTATCGAAAGTATGAGTAAGGTTGTTGCATCCAATAATTTGAAAGCAGCTGCAGAAAACGAAGGTCAAGCCCTGTTAATAACCAAGACGAAAGCTGCTGAGGCTGAGGGAAATGCAATTAAAATCGCTGCATTAGCCGAAAAAGAAGCAGCTATGTTACGCGGACAAGGTGTTGCATTGTTCCGTCAAGAAGTTGCAAAGGGTATGAGTGAAGCAGCCGAAGAAATGAAACAAGCAAATTTGGATACCAACGTAATTTTATTCTCTATGTGGACAGAGGCAATAAAAAACTTTGCAGAATATGGGAAAGGAAATACAATTTTCTTAGATGGAAGTGCTGAAGGAATGCAAAAAACAATGAAGCAAATTCAGGCGATGTTAAGCAGCGATATTGAGAATAAAAAGAAATAGAATATTATCTCTTTTTAAGTGCTTTCACAAGTAAGACTGTAAAGGCAGGAACCCATATTAAATCATTAGCGCAGCAAGTTAATCCAAATTTCATTGGGACTGCATCAACGGAAATGTAGTAAAACATGCCTGCGATTCCTAAAATCTTACCTAACAAACCAACAAGCACTATAGGCCAGTGTTGTTTTGGGTTAAATGCGGCGATAAAATAACCAATTCCATATACCCCTACAATCATTCCAATACATTGCCATAATAGAACTACAATTAGATCTTGTTTAATTCCTAAAAGCTCTAGTTGCCAATGCGGTAAAAAAAAGGACAATAATCCCCAAAGAATATTATATATCCCAGCTGCAAATAACCATTTTGATTGTATTTTTTTCATGATTTTGGAATTATGTTAATACTAAAATTAACGAAATAATTTCGTCGATTCTTATTATCTTATAATTCTTGTTTCCGAAACATGCTTTTCCAATACTTTTTTTCCGTTTATTTTTGATTCGAGTGATTTTTTAATTCGGTGCATGGTATCTGAGGCAAATTTTCTTGAATCTTCAATATCCACAATCGGAAAAGGATAATCAACCCCGATTTTACAATTGTAAAATACTTGGTCCAATTCACTCATTTTCCAAGGTTCGTGAATTAAACTTGATGGAACTTCTGCTAGCTCATTCACCCATTCTCGAATAAAAAGACCATCGGGGTCATGATCTTGCGAATTTTTTATTGGATTGTATATTCTTAGTGTATTGACTCCAGTTAACCCTGCTTGCATTTGAATTTGAGGGTAATGAATCCCTGGTTCATAATCCAAAAATTGTCGTGCTAAAAAATGCAATTCCCGCCAATCTTGCCAAAGATTATGAACAAAAAAAGAAACCACCATAGCACGCATTCTAAAATTTAAATAACCAGTTTCAACAAGACATCTCATGCAAGCATCAATTAGTGGAATTCCAGTTTTACCTCGTTGCCATGCCTGGATATACAACTCATTTTTTAACTTTCCTAAATTTTCAAACGACGGATTGACTGCTACAAACTCCATTTCACATTCTGTTTCAAATTTTTGAATGAAGTGACAATGCCAATGCAACCTGGAAATAAAATTTGATAATGAACGCTTACATCCTCCATTTTCTTTTGTTGAAAGAGCCATTTGGTAAACTTGACGCATTGACAAATTACCATATGCCAAATAGGGGGAGAGCCGACTACATGACTTTCGGGATAGTAGAGGTTTAGAAATTGTTTTACTATAATTTTTATGTCTTTCTTGAAAAAAACTTCCTGCATATTTTAAAGCACTTATTTCTCCACCGGGTTGAAAGGATTTATGTAGTTCTCGTAGTTCATTTGGTAAATTATGCTCGGAATATTTATTAAATAAAGAATTATCAAGCGCAAAAAGAAGCAATTTACTTGTATTTACCTCACAAATTGGTAAATGCATAAATTCAATCCATTTTTTGTTCCAATGCCTTCGATTTTTAATTCCTCGAATAATTCCATTTGTTTGAAATTCAGTCCAAGTGATTCCTTTCTGCTCGAAAGTTTTTTTTAAAGCCAAATCTCTTTTGAATGAACAATGATTTCCCGTCTCTCGGTGAGAAAAAATTGTTTGAATTGAATGATGTTCGATTAAGGAATTGAAGATTTCAAGAGCATTGCCATATAAAATATGTAAACATCTATCCGAATTTAATTTTTTTCGGATGTCCATAAGTGATTGGTAGACAAATCTCCAATGTCTTACATCTGAATCATAATAGGAAATTAATTCTGGTTCAAAAATGTAAATTAGAAGAGTTGGCAGTTTTGATTTAATTGCTTGGCGCAGAGGATCGTGATCAGTTACTCTTAAGTCTCTTTTAAACCAAACTATATTTATTTTTTGTTTCACCTTATTAATACAAATGAGAATTTATGCAGTTCGTTTTTCAGGTACTTTATTCTATTTCGTCTTTAAATTTCAAGGAAACAAAAGTAACTTATAAATGATATTACTAATTGTTATTCAAATCCTTATAAATAGAAGGCTCTCTAACTTTATTTTAGATAATTTTGATGTGCGCAAAACATTTACGAAATTATTTTGTTTAACCTTATATTACTAACTTTAAACAAAATTTAAATTATGAAAAAATTAAAAGTTTACTCAATCGTTGTAGTCAGTTTTTTTTCACTAACTACACAAACCTTTAGTCAAACCAATGTTTTTGACGACATTATTGCAGCAAGCCCAGATCACAATTATTTGGAGGCTGCCCTTCTACAACAAAATTTAGCCGGCGCACTTCAAGATCCCGCAGCACAATTAACCGTATTTGCACCAGATGACGCTGCAATGACAGCAATAGCTGCAGCATTAAATACAGATATAACCGGCCTTTTGGCATTACCAAATTTGACAGATATTTTATTATATCACGTTTTAGGAACATCTGTACCCTCATCAGGTGTTACGAACGGCGCTATTGTTCAACCGTTGAGCCAGACAAATACACTAAAGTTAACTGTTACATCCGCAGGAAATGTCTTTGTGAATCATGCGCAAGTAACAGCTGTGGACATCACTGCTGACAATGGAGTCGTACATGTTTTGAATGCGGTAGTATTACCGGTAGAAACAGTTGCTGACATCGCGATTGACAATGGTTTTAGTACGTTAGTAACAGCGGTGGTAACCGCAGAATTGTTGCCTGCATTAACAAACCCGTTAGCTAGTTACACTGTATTTGCACCCACAAATGATGCTTTCGATGATTTGGCCACTGCATTAAATACAGATGTGAATGGTCTGTTAGCTTTGCCTTACTTGGCAGATGTACTTACCTATCATGTTCTTGGAACAGAAGTTCCTTCCTCAGCAGTGACAAACGGAGCGATTGTACAACCGTTGAGTACAATTAATACTTTAAAGCTAACAGCCACTGCTGCCGGCGATGTCTTTGTTAACCAAGCAGAAGTTGTTGCCGTGGATATTATGGCTTTCAACGGTGTTGTTCACGTATTAGACGCTGTAGTTTTACCTATCGAAACAGTAGTCGATGTCGCTATTGATAATGGATTTTCTACTTTAGCAACTGCTGTTGTAACGGCTGAACTTTTGCCTGTTCTAACTGATCCTTTAGCGCAATATACAGTTTTTGCCCCAACTAACGCTGCATTTGATAATCTCGCATCGGCATTAAATACTGATCTTGCCGGTATATTGGCGCTACCTAATTTAGCGGATGTATTAACGTACCACGTTGTTGCAGGATCTGTTCTTTCAACTCAATTAACAGCTGGTCCTGTTGAAACAGTGAATGGAGAGGATATTATTGTATCTTTAACAAACGGAGTTCAAATTAATGAGGCAACTGTTACATTGGCAGATGTCGCTACAGGCAATGGTGTTGTGCATGTGATTGATCGTGTATTATTACCACCTACTGCAGGGATTTCAGAAAGTACAAAAGAAACAATTAGAGTTTATCCAAATCCTTTTGAAAATCAAATTTCAGTCACGGTAGATGAAGCTACTTCATATTCTGTATTAGACTTAAATGGAAAAGTGTTGAAATCCGGGAACCTCGTTTCAAACGGCGCTATTGACTTATCAGATTTAAGTTCTGGTTCGTATTTGTTCAGCACTGTTAACAGCTTAGGGAGTTCAGTAATCCCAGTGATTAAAAGATAATAGTTTTTTTAACTCACAATAAGGAAAGCCACTATTTACAAAGTGGCTTTTTTATTTGATAAAGATTACATCTTCATTGGGAACTCTGAATCTTGGCCCCCAAATTCCTTCCTTAGTTCCTTTTCCAACAGAGACAATCATATTTATTTCAGCTCTCCGAGGTAAGTTTAGAGCTCGCTTAACTCTTTTTGAGTCGAATCCTTCCATAGGACACGAATGAAAGCCTTCTGCAGCAATTGACAACATAAATGTTTGGGCGGCTAAGGCACAAGATTTATGAACCATTATTCGCTGGTTGGCAATTCCACCCGTTCTAAAAAATGGTTTTCGTAAACCTACAAAAAAACTTATTAACCTCCTTATTGTTGACATAATCCCGAATGCATCATTCATGTACAAAAGAGGCATTACCTTTCTGTAATAATCCATTCCACCCTTTTGTAATTTATTTGGTTCGCCTTTTATTGTCTCTTTAATTTTCTCTAAATTCCATTTCGCGCGATCACGCCATTTGTCCTTGCGTGTTACAAAAACAACCATTTGTTTTGCCGTTCTGGCTGCCTGTTGATTTAAGCAAAGAGGAATAAATCTTTTAATTTCATCCTCCGATTTGATCCAATAAAATTCCCAAAGTTGCATGTTACTACTATTTGGGGATAAAATCGCTCGTTCAATACTTTTTTGAACCACTTCATCTGGAATCGGAATGGCTGGATCAAAAGCTCTATTGGATCTTCGGTAGTTTATAATTTCTTGAAATTCTTTTGAGTACATTAAAAATTTATTTGTTGTTTTTGAAGATCAAAACTACTAGTTTTTGAATTAAAATCAATTATTCTTAACTTTACACAATAAATAAAATGAAATTTTGTTTTTTGCTTTTTTTCTCTGTTCTAACCTTTTGCGCAAAGGGTCAACTTGATACAACCTTTTGGTTTGTTGCGCCAGAGGCAGCTCAAAATCACGGAGATAGACCTATTGTAT
>Ga0194125_10010545_pt1 | contig 12598 bp, 15 predicted proteins | sample TA2KigC250mmetaG_FD_148626 | JGI IMG/M metagenome (GOLD analysis project Ga0194125, IMG submission 148626) | Freshwater microbial communities from Lake Tanganyika, Tanzania - TA2015034 Kigoma Deep Cast 250m | ecosystem: Environmental > Aquatic > Freshwater > Lake | place: Tanzania: Lake... | reverse complement strand
AATTATAGCTCTGGATTTGCATTAAGATTTCCTAGATTTCTTAGAATTAGGCCAGAAAAAGGAATAGAAGAAGTTGATACAATAGAAAGAGTTGGGGAATTATACAAATCACAAGGTAAATCAGGATAACGGCATAAGTTCTTAAACCAGAAAAATCATAGCCAATTGGCGTAGGTGGGGAACTTAAAAATTTAAATATAGATTCACTATTAAGTGATAGAATGCTAGCTTCACAAAAGGTTCTAGATTCATTAAAAGGTATAGGTTTGAACCTATATGAAAGAAAATTGTGGGTTGCGTTATTGGCAAGAGGAACTTCTACTGCTGGAGAGCTGTCTGCAATGGCCACTGTTCCTAGATCAAGAAGTTATGACATCTTACAATCATTGGCAGAAAAGGGGTTTGTTGTTGTTCAGACTGCTAAACCGTTAAAATATGTGGCAATAGCTCCTGAAGAGGCATTAGAAAGAGCAAAAAAAAAGATACAGGAGAATACACAGACAACTTTAACAAGAATTGATGAATTAAAGGAATCAGCTGTTTTGCGTGAATTGAATGACATTTTTACACAAGGTCTGAAACTTGTGAGTCCTGAAGACATGACAGGTGCATTAAAAGGAAAGTATTCTGTCACACAACAATTATCAACTATGTTTAAGGATGCTAGCAAAAAAATCAATATTGTTACCACACCAGAAGGTCTGAATGAATTATTTACCAACCACTATGATATTTTAAAGAGTGCGAATGAGAAGGGAGTTCAGATAAAAATAGCAACTAGTGGAACTGAGAAGTGTGCTGATGCCATAAAAGCATTTAGTAGTATAGCTGAAGTTAAAAATTTGGAACAGAAAGATTCTCCAATATCAGGAAGATTTGCAATTGTTGATGGTAAAGAACTTGTTTTTTCATTAACAGATTCTAAAGTTCATTCTACTCAAGATATAGCATTATGGAGCAAAAGTGAACATGCTGCTGGTAGCCTTCTAGAACCTTTGTTTAAATTAGCTTGGACAAATTCTAAAGACGTTAAGTGTTGATCATGGGAACTTCAGTTTCAGGATTCATTTCAAATCTTTCTCTTGTCGATAATACTTTTCATTCTGAGTTTGATAAGTTTTTACCTACTTCCTATGGTTTTGCTGATGGTTATGCAAATTATAGATTTGTTGTTCCATATTCTAAAAATAATATTCTTCGTCACCGTGTTGAAATAGGGATTGAAAAGGACTATAGAACAAGTCTTGGTTATCTTGCATTTGGTGTGATAAGAGTGGAAGGTGTATTTAGTGAAGAAGTTTTGAAAAATGTTCTTAATACTCTTGATTTTGTTTCTGAAGCAGAACCACAAAGTCCTTTTATAAGAGTAGGGTTAAATGGTTTCAAAATTCCAAAATCTTTACAATATATTATTAACCAACAAAAATAGGTCTTTTTGATAATAACTTTTGTAATGGCAACGATTTAAACAACTTATCTTTTGTTTCGTTTTTAATATCTTCGATTAATTTATCTAATTTCATTTGTTCTATTTTTCCAGTTTTTCTAAATCTTACCGAAACTTTTTTTGATTCAATTTCTTTAGGTCCTATAACAAGTACGTATGGCACCCATTCTAATTCAGAATCCCTAATTTTCTTTTGAACAGTATCATTTCTATCATCTATATCAACTCTGATTTGATTTTTTTCTATATCCTTTGCAAATTTTTCAGTTTCTCCTAAAAACTTTTCTGATAAAGGGATCAATCTAACTTGAGTTGGAGATAACCACAATGGTAATTCTGGAACATATTTTTTCATCTGGTCTAAATAAGCTTTTTCCAATAATGCGTAAATCACTCTTTCTATTGCGCCACTTGGTGAACAGTGTAAAATCAAAGGGTATTTTTTCTTCCCATCTTCATCTGTGTATACAATACCATATCTTTCTGCATTTTCATGGTCTATTTGTACAGTAGACAATGCAGAAGCTTTATCCAATGCGTCAACAAAATTAAATTCAAATTTAGGGTCAAAATATGCATATCTGAAATTCCACATTTCTATTAACACAGGTTTTTTTATTACTTTTACTAGAGAAATTATAAAATTTTTATTCTGTTTCCAGAATTCTTCTGTAAATCTGATTGCAGTTTCAAAATTATCCACAGAAAATCCAATTTTTTCTAAACATGATAAAGAAAATTTAAACTGTTTACCAAATTCTTCTCTAGCTTCCTCAAGATTTTTACATACAGTATGCATATCGGGCATTGTGAATGATCTCAATCTTTTCAAACCAACCAATTCGCCTGATTTTTCCCTTCTAAAACTATATCTTGTCAGCTCATACATTTTTAATGGTAATTGTTTGTATGAAATCTGTGCATCTTTTTTTATTAGGAACTGGCCAAAGCATGCAGAAAATCTTAGGAAGAAGTCTTTATCGTCAGATTTAATCACATAATGCCTTGCTGGGAATCTATTAAGATAACTGGCAAAAGCTGGATGATTAAAGTCATACATAAGCGGAGTTTCAACTTCTAGTGCTCCATTTTCTATAACCAATTCTGTAACAAATTGCTCGAGTAGAGATTTAATTAACCTACCTTTTGGATAAAACCTAATATTCCCAGAATCTGATCCTGGTTCATAATCTGCTATCTCCAATTTTTTCATAAATGTAACATGAGGAGGTATCTGTTGAACTGTTCTTGATTTAGAGATTTCATAATTCTTAAATTTCTCCAGATTTTTATATTTTGAGAAATTGAATTTTTCAACAGAAGTCAATTCACCTTTAGGATCTAAAATAAACCAAGTGCTTTTTACGGTTTCTTCTGCTTTGATTGCCTGTGATTCTTTAGATTCTTCCTTCTTTTTTGCTTCTGGTCCAAAAGTTTTTGATTGCTCTGCTAATGGATGTCCTTTCACATCTATAGAGAATTGTTTTGTCCATCCAAAAGGAGCTCGATGAACATCTATTTTTAATTTTTTACTCTGCTCTTCCATTGCTTTTATCACATTCAATGCATTTTGAGGTCTTGCTAAATTGCTGCTTAGATGCGCAAAAGGATAAATTAAAATTCTATTTACTTTTAGTTTCTCCAAGAATTCTTTTACTTCATTTATAGCTCTTCTCCCTACATCTTCATTATCACTTTCTTCTACAGCAGTGAACAGAACTATTATATTTTCTAATTTATGTTTTTTCTTTTCAGCTGGTTCTGCTAGTGATATTTCCTTTTTTACAGGTTCATATTCTATCCAGTCTGAATGTAGTTGGAGTATTCTCATATCAATAATTTATATATCTTCTAATTATTTGTATTATAGCCCCGTCGTCTAGATGTTGAAAAACACAGGAAAACGGTCAAGAATTCCGTAAAAGGATACGAGCCTCTGGAGCTTGTGACACCAGTTCGAATCTGGTCGGGGCTATTTAACTTCTCTTATATGTGAAAAAACTAGCATTTTTTGTTACGTCTGTTTTATCTATTATTCTATCTATAAGAGGATGTTGTTGTCTATCAAATACAAGTCTTTTCTCAGAAGGAAAATATTGAGAAACTGTAGGATCAATATAACAATTACCAGCGGAAACGACTATATGTGTGCCATTTGGACCTCTTGGTTCTTGAATACTTAATGCATGAATTTGAGATATACTCTTAATACCTTCATACTTTCTAAGTTCCTGTAAGACAAGTGCAGTTCCATCTTGACAATGGTTTTTAAGGGGAGTATGTTCTCTTACTAGTGTGTTTCTAGCATTTTCTGCTGCTGAATTAAAAATCTCATATAAAAATACCATATTTATACACCCCTTCCGTTTTCTCTTAGTTGCTGTTTTAGGAAGTTGATCCTATTTGTAAGGAATCTGGCCTCCTTAACACTTCTGGCAAAAAATAGGCTACGTTGAGCGTCGAATAATTGCTCTTCAAAGAACTGTGTTTCTTGGTTGGCAATCCGTTTTCTTCTAGGCATATGTCACTATATGGTAGTACCTTATATATAAGCATTACTATTCTCTAGTAGCGAAATCTTTATAAAGTAGTATTATAGGAGAACATCCATCCTGGTTCAAATACGTTGAAACTTTTCACCCTCATCTTCATCCTTTTTCTCTTTATCATAACCTTTTAACGTCTCTTCCCACAGAGATTTGCTCCAAATTTCAATATAATCTCTACAACCCATTATACTAACTTCAGAATTCTTCCTAATTCCAACCGACAAAGCTTCAGGTTTAGGCAGAACAACTCTATAATACTTGTCTATACTACACTCTCTAGCATGTAAAATTGCTCCTACATCATCATATGTTATTAAGACTTTCCATGGAGCAAGCAATAAATATCTCTCCTTTTCATCAAAAATCTTGTAGTTTGGTATCAAAAATGGAAATAAACTAGAAACATGTCTCATTTCATGAGGAAGCACCGATTTCATTCCATCAAGTTTATAATCATATGTTCCTAGAAACATGGGACTGTGTGGAGTTTCTGATATCGTCATGAATAATCATATTATGTTAATCTTCAAATACTTTTCATACGTCTTGTAATTATGATATGGAGAATGTATTTTGATCCAAGCTATCCTCCAGTAGCTCAGATAAAGAATAGATTTGGGGATAGATTTGTTGATTTAAACAAGTTTAATGGTCTGACTACTAGGGATCTGGTAGACGCCTTTCTAAACAGAAAACATGGGTATGGTCTGATTATACCAAGAAATTATCAATTCTGGGACAAGAATGAAACTTGGAAGAATTTTAAAAACGATGAAATAAAATTGAGTTCTGCTTCAAAGTTCAATAAATTCGGACCAGAAGCAAATTTGAATAGAAGCAGTATGACAATAAGGGAAGCAAATGAGAAAAATTTCCTACCTATACCTGCAATTCTAGAAACAGCAAAAGGAATGGACATTGATATTTCTTATAGAGGAATTGGATATTGGGGTATTAGAGAAAAAAAACACAGACTCATACCTTTTGATGTCTTAACAAAAGGACATGCTTTTTATAGAACCTATGGAGAATGTATAAAAATCGATTATCAGCATGGTGACCCACATTGTTCTGCTCCATCCGCGAGTAGAAAAGATAAGCGCTATCATATATTGCTAAGACCAACACCGACAGTGAATGAACATAATGTTCTATGGACAGATATGCATGGTGATTGTGGTTGTGAGGACAGCATGTTTAGAGAAGACAGAAGTAAATACAAAACTTTGGAATCTGATATTTTTCATGATACTTTTAAATATAGTAAAGATGAGTTTGTCTGGTGTAAGCACACATATGCTTGTTACAAGAAAGCTGTTGAAGAATCCAAAAAACCCGAAAAGAGCTTGATATCTGTTGATATGTTTCCATTCAGTAATGTTCTGATGAATGTTTGGTTGACTCTTGAAAACTATACTATAATTGCTGATGAAAATGGTAGAACTGCTGTAAGGCCATCAGAAACCAAAATAAGAATTGCTCTGGGAAAAACAATCTCATATGATCCAGAAAGGGTTCTTTCTTTCAGTGCTTATTAAAAATCTTTTCTATTAAAAAGACTACAACTAATTATGCAGAAATATGAGAAAATTTTCAAATCTGTTCTAAAAAAGATAAAACCGAGTCCAGAACAGAAAAAACAATTAGACAATCTTTCTAAGAAGGCTATGGGACTTGTGAGTGAAAAAGCTAAAAAATACAAGGCGAAAGCAATGCTTGTCGGAAGCATTACTAGAGATACCTGGCTACCAGATAAAAAAGAATTTGACATTTTCATTCTCTTCCCACCGAATTTAAAGGATGAAAAAATGGAAGAGCTTGGTTTGGAAATTGGAAAGTCAGTTATATCAGATTTGAAAGGCAAACATACAATAGAATATGCCGAGCATCCTTATGTTTCTGGTCTTGTTGATTCTATAGATATAGACATAGTTCCTTGTTTTGAGGTTGAATGCACAGAAAAAATGAAATCAGCTGTGGATAGGACACCATTCCATGTTAGATATATAGAGAAAAATTTGTCGCTTAAATTGTCGGATGAAGTCAGATTGTTGAAACAGTTTCTAAAAGTGAATGAACTATATGGTGCAGATGCTAAGACACTTGGATTTTCTGGATACGTGAATGAATTGCTAATAATTAAATATAAAAGTTTTGTTAATGTTTTGAAAGCTATTTCTGAATGGAATCCAGGAGAAATAATTGATATAGAAAAATTTTATAAAAAGGATGATTATTTAAAATTGAAGAAAGATTATAAAAATTCTGTTTTAATTCTAATTGATCCTACTGACAAAAGGAGAAATGCAGCAGCAGCATTATCGCCAGAGAATTTCTTCAAGTTCAAGAAAGCTGCTAAATTATTTTTAGAAAAACCAAGAGAAGAATTATTTTTCCATAAGAAAATAGAACCGATAAGTGAGAGAGAACTAATAGAACTACAGGCAAAGAGGAGAACAGAACTGATATTTGTTAAATTCACTCCACCAAATGTTGTTCCAGACATTTTATACCCACAGATAAGAAGATTTGGTGAAAGGTTAGAAAACATATTAGAGGAAACTGATTATGAGTTTAAAGTTTTAAGAAGGGATGTTTATACTAATGAGAAGGATTTGGCTTCGGTTTTACTTGAGATGGAAATTTCAAAATTGCCTATAATACAGAAAAGGATTGGACCGAAGGTTTTTGATTCTGATGACTCGAAAAGATTTCTAGAAAAGTATAAAGAGTTTAAGCCATTTGTCGAAGGAGATAATTGGGCTGTTGAAACAAGGAGAAAATTTTTAACTGCACGAGAAAAGTTACACGATAGTCTTAGGGAATCTGTTGATATTTTAAAGGCAAAAGGTATACCAAACTATATTGCTGCCCAGATAGTTAAAGGATTTGAGATTTTCTCCGAGAATGATAGAATAATGGAACTAGTAAATAGAGATAATAATTTTGGTGTATTTCTGAGAAGATATTTTGAGAAAGAGGGTTTGGTATGAATTCAAAGAAATTCTTAAAGCCGTCTTTGAAAAGGGGTTTTGTTTTATGTCTTTTATCCTTTCTACTTATAATACCAATTTCTTTATCCACACCACCAAAAAAAACAGAATTTTATAAAGGAGAATTTTTTATTTCTGATGAACCTGCTTTGAATAGAACAGTTGAACTTATTTTTTCCATCGAGACTATATATGATGCTCCGAATACAACTATAAAATTAATCTTGCCCCAAGAAATCGAATTGATAAATGCAACTGCCATCTGGAATGGAGACCTTAAAAAGAATGAAAAAACTGAATTAAAGTTTTTTTTAAAGGCTGTTGAAGAAGGGGAATGGAGGATAACTACATATGTTGAGAATGAAGAATTTAGAGGATTCAATAGAGTATTCTTCTTTAATTTTAAAACTTCACAAAAAATTAATCAAATATATTACCTCATTTTTTTAATTAGTATAATTTTAATTACCATAATTATATTTCTAAAAAGAAATAGGACGAAGAGAAAATGATAGAAGTAACATTTCTTGGAACAGTATCAGGAATTCCGAGCAAGGATAGAAATCATCAAGCAATTGCTTTAGAATATTATAGTGAAAATAAAGCTACTCTACTTTTTGATTGTGGTGAAGGTACACAGAAACAACTAATGAAATCTGGTATAAGCTTCATGGATATAGATAGAATTTTTATTTCACATTGGCATGCAGATCATTTTGCAGGTTTAATTCCATTAATCCAGACAATGAACCTAGAGAAAAGAAAGAAAGAATTGAAAATATTTGGTCCTGAGGCAGAACGATTTGTTTCGGATATAGTAGATTTAGGCTATTTTGGTCTGAGATTTCCTGTCACAGCAATAAACGTTCCATTTGAGGGAAGTGAAATTGTTAAGGTAGATGAAGATGATGATTGGGAAGTTCTATCCATTCCTGTTTTTCATACTGTTCCTACTGTTGCTTACTGTTTGAAAGAAAAGAATAGAATGAACATAGATCTAAATAAATTGAAAAAGCTTGGGTTGCAGAGAGGAGCCTGGCTGAAGAAATTGAAGAAATTTGGTAAAGCAGAATATAAGGGGAAGGAAATAAAGATAGAAACCGTGGCTAATATTAAACCTGGGTTGAAAGTTGTAATTTCCGGTGATACAAAGCCATGTGAAAATATGGTTAAAATTTCCAAGGGTAGTGACTTGCTAATACATGATAGTACTTTTCTTGAAGAGGATGAAGGAAAGGCTCATACAGATGTAAAACAGGCAGCTAAAACTGCAAAAAAAGCCAAGGTTAAACAATTGATTCTTACTCATATTAGTAGGAGATATACTGACACAGTAGAAATGGAGAAGGAAGCTAAAAACATATTCCCTAATACAAAAGTTGCACATGACTTTATGAAAATTAATCTAAAAGTATAGTTTGGATGGGCCTACTGGGAATTGAACCCAGACCAAAAGCTCCGCAAGCTTCCATCCTATCCATTAGACTATAGGCCCAATAATAACTTATAAAAACATTATTGGTTAAATAAAGTAGAAGTGAATAAATGCTTAAATGTACTAGCTGCAATGCAAACGTATCTGCTAAGAAGAACTTTACTCAGTTTTATTGCCCTTCATGTGGAAAAGAGCTTATAGTAAGATGTTATACCTGTAAGAATCTTAGTGTAAAGTATACATGCAAATGTGGCTTTCAAGGACCATGATTTTATGGCTGAAGTTATTCTAGGCTTGAAGGTTATGCCTAAAGATTTGGATGTAGATTTAGATCAATTAGAAAAATCAATAATATCTGAGATCAATCCTGAAAGAATTCAAAGACAACCTATAGCATTTGGTTTAGTTGCACTCTTAATAACAGTTATTGTTCAAGATGCAGAAGGAGAGGTAGATAGAGTGGAAAATAACATTAAATCTATCGGAGGTGTGGGCGAAGTAGAAGTTACAGGACTTACCAGAAGCCTTTAACAAGGTTTCATTTTTGCTACTTTCTTCTTTTTCTTTGCCATAATTTAATTAATTAAATTCCTTATATTTAAGTTTCAACTTCTCTTCCAGTCTTTCAACAAGATTAATTTTTTCCTTCAATTCTTTCTTTAGTCTATCCACAAATTCAATTTTTTCCGCATCTATTCCATTTAACTCTGCTAACTTGCAACTAACATAAGTACCAATAAAAATTAACGAGACAATCTTAGCTAGTTTTGACTCACCGGGGGTCCATATATCATGTATAGATTTCACATTTTTTCTTATAATATCCTTTGTAATTTCAATCCTGTTTTCCATTTCAAAACTCTCATCTTTGTCTCTTATGAGTAGAACAGCTCTATTTTTATTCAATTCAGGATTTTCAAAACCATCTATATCATTATGATCTATTTCTGGGAATGTGTCAAATGTTACTAGAAGTTTTGAATTCTCGTTAAAATCATTTTTGAACCTTCTAGCAATACTTTCAAAATCATTTGGAGCATAAATAGCTAAGTCACAATTGTTAATCTTGTCAGCTATTTTATCCAACTCATTTAGATTTATTTTTTTAAGAACCTCATTACATTCTTCAATATCTTTTTTGAAATTTCTTAAACCAATTTTATCAAAATAAATAACTATAGAAATAAGCATCGAGAGAGCGGCATAGCGTGGTGAATATCCTTTAGGCACCTTAATAAGTGGTAGATTAAATTTGATAAACCACTCTTCTAATTTTCCTCCAGAAGTCACACCAATTATCTTACATTTTCTATCCAAAGCTTGAACAAATTGATTTAATGGTTCTTCTGTATTTCCAGAATAACTAATAAAAATAACAAGTGTATTCTCATCAACAGTTCCAGGTAATCTATAATCACCAAAAACTTCAATTGGTTTTTTACAATCATATTTCAATAAATCTTTTATAAAGTTACCGACAATCAAAGATCCACCAATACCACAAAAAACTATTTTATCAAATTCAAATTTTGGCAAATCAAGGTTTTTAGAAGCCTCTATAGCTTCTCTAATCATTTCAGGATATTTTTCAACTATCATTAAATCATACTACTAGAAACAAACAATCTATGCCTATCTGTTCCTTCTAGTTCTGTTATGATTCTCTTAATTACCATTTTCTTAGGATCTGACAACATTTCTACTCTTTTATGTAAATCTTCAAAACTTTCAAATGGCTTATCTTTTCTCTGTTCAATTATTCTCCACAAATGTTTTTTTCCAACACCCTGAAGCAATTCTAAGCTATGCATACGTGTTGTTAATGCACTGGCCTTATTGAAAAAGTCTACAAACCTCTTTTCATCTTTGGACACAAGTTCTGTGATAGTTTCTTCAAGTATGTCCTTAGCATAAACTGTTAATTCTTCGTATTTTATTCTACCTCTAATATATTTAACCTGTTCTCTTTTATCATCACCAATATACAATCTATCTTTTGTCTTGACTGTAACACCGTCTTTTACTACAATCTCTAACAAATTGAAAAATTTCTCTCCTAAACCCTGTACTAAAGGTTCAGCTCTTCTCTCTGATGGTTTGCCATGAGGAAGAAAATCCAATACTATAATATAATCGTCTTTTGCTGGCATAGAATCACCTAACTATATTTTTTCACAGTCTCTAGGACTAGATTTATTTCTTCATCTGTTAGTATAGAATATTCCTTCTGTAGCACTGCTCGTAGATCATCTCTATCTTCTGGTAGGAAATTTACTATAGACACTATTTGTCTATCTCTCAATTTTTCGATTTTTGCTAGTTCTTCTGTTAAGGAATTGGTCTTTTCTTTATTGAGCTTAACAAATTTCTTTAAAAGTTCTAGTGCGTTCTTCTGCTCGTATTTCAATTCTCCTTCTTTTTCCCTTTTTTCTAGTATTTCCTTTGCCTCGATGTCTGGTACAGTTTTTTCCGAAAGTATATTCATACAATCACTAAGATATAGTTGTTGTCAATTATATTTAAAAGGTTTGTCTTATTGGGTTTAAGGATAAATAGATTCTTTACAAATTTCATGAAAATGTCAGGATTGGAAGTGCTAGAATTAGAATTGGGATTCAGAGGGCACAGACATCTTCTGTATATGGATCAATTTTCAAGGGACGATATAGATACACTTAATTTAATCTCAAAAATGATGAGAGAATTCTGCAAAGAAGGTGGAAAACTTAGATTCCTTCTGGGTCGGGTAGTGCAACCAGTGTTTTTTGAACCAAGTAGCAGAACGTTGAAAAGACATGAAAGTGCTTCAAGTGTATTAAGTGCTGATATACTTTCTCCTCATGATAATGAAAAATCTTCAATGTCAAAAGGAGAGCCTGATCGGGAAACAATAATCACGTATGCACAGAGCTCAGACATATTGGTAATTAGACACCCCGAACCTTATTCTGTGCAGAAATTTGCAAAAGAAATCGATAAATTAAAAAACAACACTGCTCGTGTATTTAATGCTGGGGATGGTTCTAATCAACATCCAACACAGGCTTTGGTTGACTATCATACTGTTTACGAGGAATTGGGTACACTCGATGATATAACTTGGATCCTGGTAGGTGATCTTGAAAATGGTCGGCCGGTTCATTCTCATATGAAGGGAATTCCAAAATTTTCTAATACTAAAATTGTAGGCTTTCCTGTAGGAAATAATGAATCCAACGAACGTTTGGATCTGACGGATGAATATAAAATAAGTTCCTATGAAGAATATGATTACTGCCATTTGAAAGAATACGTATCTTCATTGGATTCTAGATCTAAAGTCGTTCTTTACTTAACTAGAGTTCAATTTGAAAGGATAGCTAGAAAAAGATATAGTGATTATGACACATTTGATAAATCAAAACAAGATCAGATAAGAGATGAAATCTACAATGAAATAAATTATCAGATAGGTTTTGATATTATAAATTTATTACCAGAACAGTCAAGAGTTTTACATCCTTTGCCAGCAGGAAGTGAATTAACTTATGATGTCCTAATTTCAGGAAATCCTAAAGTTGTACCAATAGAACAGATGAGATATGGTATTAGCGCTACAGCAGGGTACATGACAGCATTCTCTGGTCTGGAAAATGAAGCTAAAAATAATTTTGAAAAATATATTGTAAGCAGACCAGTTAAATTCAGATAGCTTTCAAATGTTCAGGTCTAGAAACAATCTTTTTTAACTTATTTCCATCTAAAATCTCAACTACGTAGCTCTTACCCCTCTTTTCTATTATCTTACCCATCCTACCTTTGAATCTAGGAAATGGCATGCCTTTTTGGCTAGATGGTTCTAAAGCAATTACTACTCTTTGGCCGATTTTAAACTCTTGTAAAAACTTTGTTATAGTAGGTCTGGTTAATTTCTGCCTTAATTTCTTCCTTGTGCCTGATCTAAATCCACTTGACTCTCTTACCATACCAATTTATTTATTATTGAAACTTTAAAAGAATTAGTATGTGCGCAAGATGTGGCTGTTCAAAGCCAAAAAAGAAGAAATAGCTAGACCATTAGGTTCTTAGCATGAATTTTAATAACATCTAGACTTATTTTTTTCACTTTATTTTCTATCATATCTGATATGTTTGGTTTTGTTCTTCCATTATCTCCGCTTATAAGTTCTTTTAT
>Ga0194125_10010539_pt1 | contig 12603 bp, 12 predicted proteins | sample TA2KigC250mmetaG_FD_148626 | JGI IMG/M metagenome (GOLD analysis project Ga0194125, IMG submission 148626) | Freshwater microbial communities from Lake Tanganyika, Tanzania - TA2015034 Kigoma Deep Cast 250m | ecosystem: Environmental > Aquatic > Freshwater > Lake | place: Tanzania: Lake... | reverse complement strand
CATTCCAGCCTGATTCCTGAAACACCTGAAGGTAATCTGCCAGTTTGGGTCGTCCCATCTCGGGGTGATCGGATACCTGTTCAATGAAATAACCTTTCCCATCTTTTTTCAAATAATTCGCCAGATGGGATACCGCATTTTTTAATACTTCTCCTTTCATGACCTGAAGAACACCTATGGATAAGATGAGATCAAACATAAAAGGAAACTCAGGGAAATTGACCCCATCATAAAGAAAAAACTCCACATTTTCCGCAGTCCTGCTTTTCTCTGCGAGATCAATCATCTCTGGAGTGATCTCCAACCCAACAACCTTCTTCACTCTTGGTGCGATCCAGTACGAAATCCTTCCGCTTCCACATCCGAAGTCAAATGCGATCTCATCGCTCTTGAGTTTCAGGACCTCATCCAGGGCCATCTTCTGAAGAAGATCGATATAATAATTCTTATGGCCTTTTCGATCGGCTGGATCGATGCCGGAAGCCAGAAATCCTTTTCGAGCTCTTTGACTCCAATCAAACTTCCCAATCATATTTTCCCTTCTCAATGTTTTATCCGATGATAAGGAGATGGGGTGATAGGGAGAATTTAAAATCTCTCCCCATCTCCCTATATTCCGATCTCCCCATGATTGCTTCCTATCTTTGGAATATTCTCACCAGCCTGCTTCCTACTCCCGAATTTGCCAATCTCTTTCCTGCTTCCCAAACCTTACACCGAAGGGGATGATAATCTTTTACATAGGTATGAATATCTTTTGACTGACTTCCCCATTTCTCCTTGAAATGGATGAGGGGTAAATCTATTGGATCGGAACCCATGAAATCGAAGTATGAATGCTTCTTCTCGATAGCTGTCTCTAATGCACCGTGAATTAATAATTCATTCGGGCAAAATCTTAAAAATTCATATTGAGACCCATTATGGAAATAATGTGTCGACGTATTCGAGTGAATGAGAACTACCCCCGCAATTGCTTCGTTGTTTAATTCTGCCAGTGTGATAGCCCCTAACCCTCTCTTAATGATCGTTTGATAAAGGATTTCAAACCACTGAAGGGGATATTTGGCCATTGCTCGATTCCGGCCCATTGAAACGAGATACAGTCTGTAAAATATACGGACATCCGCTGTTGACGTCCCTTGACGGATGACCACTCCACTTTTTTGGGCTTTTCTCACATCCCTGCGGATATTCTTTTTATAACCTTCCCAAATCTTTTCCTCATCATAACCCCTCAAATCCAATAGCGTACATTTTGAAGAAATGGTGTTAAAAGATGCAAGGCGATAAGATTCAGCAAAGGGTGATTCTGTGATCCTGACCTGATTGATCCCCTTTTTTTTAAACTCTTTCTCCAGTACTTCTAAAAATGGCTGGTAGTAAATCTTTTCCCCGATGAGGTGACCGTAGGGAAGGGAGGCATAGAGAATTTTAATTATTTTAAAATTGAGCAGGATGCCCGGAAGTCCTGCAACAATATTTTCTCCCTCTTTCAGATAAAAATAAAGGGGTTGTCCTCCCAACCCCTTCTTCAAAACCTCGCTCCAGAGGGACTGGTAAAAGATCAGGTCCGTATATCGGGAGGCAAATTCATCCCATTCCTGACCTGGAGATTCAAAAACTTTAAGTTCCATCATCAATAACGTGTCCGTGATCGTGTTACGTGTCCGTTGATTTCAAAATTTTCTTTATCTGGTTTGCAATCCACTTCACATCTTCCGCCCTCATCAGTGGATGAAGCGGTAGGGTGAGTTCTCTTCTGCTCACCTCTTCGGTTTTGGGGAGCATTCCAACTTTAAACCCGAATCTGTTGCGATAAAGAGAAAAAAGGTGAACGGGTGGGTAATGGACGCTCGTCTGAATCCCGGAATCCTTTAGCTTCTCCATCACCCTGTCCCTGTCGATCTCCGGAGCAAGCAAAATCGGAAAGAGATGATAAGAAGGATGACCTTTTGACCGAGAAAAAGAAAGAGAGAGGCCTTTGACCCTCTGAAATTCTTTTCGATACGACTCCACCAGTTTTTTTCTCTTGTTATTATTCCGATCCAATTTTTTTAACTGAACCAATCCAAGAGCAGATTGAATCTCTGTTGTCCGATAATTATAACCCAACGGTTCGATGTCATAAGCGGAAAGGCGACCACGATACTTATCCCATGAAAGGGCCTTCATTCCGTGGGATCTCATGGCCCTAACCTTTTCTGCCAAATGCTTATTGCGGGTGAAAACAAGTCCTCCTTCTCCAGTGACCATATTTTTATTTGAAAAGAAACTGAAACAGCCAAGATCGCCTATGGTCCCGCATTTCTTGCCTTGATATTTTGCGCCCGGAGCATGGGCTGCGTCTTCGACCACATAAAGACAATGTTTCCTGGCTATACTCACGATTGACCTCATATCACAGGGATAACCGCCATAATGCATAACGATGATCGCCTTTGTTCTTCTGGTTACCTTCTTTTCGATTTCATCAGCAGAATTATTCAGATCGTCCATACTTTTAATGTCAGCAAAGACTGGGATGGCCCCTGCATAAAGGACTGCATTGGCTGTCGCAACAAAGGTGAGAGAAGGAAGGATCACTTCGTCTCCTTCTTTTAAACCGAGGCAGGCGAGAGCAAGATGAAGGGCTGCTGTTCCGTTCGAAACGGCAATCGCATCCCCTCCGCCCATATATCTCGAAAATGCCTGTTCGAATCTCTTCGTGACCGGCCCCGAGGAAAGCCAACCTGAACGAAGCACCCTCGTTACTGCTTGCTCCTCCTCTTTGCCCAGATCGATGTCAGATAATGGGTAACGCCATTTTTTCATCGTGTCCGTGTCCGTTTTAATTTTATTCTAATGATTTTGCTAACCGGGTCAACATCTGGCTGACTCTCTCATATTTTGGATTTAGATTTAAATATCGCCCTTCTGATATGTATTTCAAATCTCTGGCTAATAACAGTTGATATTTTATTTCACCTGTAGAACCTTTTGCGATTCCAACAAATTGTCGATATTCCTTCGAACCTAACCGGTGAGCCCCTTCCATTAAATTCATGGGCACAGAATAGGCCGCCCTTCTCATTTGTGAAATAAGTCCAAATTTTTCTTCTTTCGGAAAAGTTTTTGTGAGTTCAAATATTTCTAACGCCAGGGCGTGAGATAGCTGGAATACATCTAAATCTTCTACTTTTCTCATAGGGATCTCCTTTCATGGGAAAAAATACGGTTTTTCCAGGCACAGTCATGGTCTTTCGGTTTTGAACCTACGGACACGCGACACGGCCACCGTTTTATGTTTTGAACCTACGGACACGCGACACGGCCACGGACACGATCTTTATAGCGGATAACTCCCTACCTTAAATCGCGATAAATTCTCACGATACCATTCGATGGTTTCCTTCAATCCTGCTTCAAGGGAATACCGGGGGGACCAGTTGAAAAGTTTTAGGGCAAGACTCGTGTCGGAAAGAAGTTGCATGACTTCGCTCTTGTCAGGCCTGATCCTTCGCTCCTCGGTCTCGACCTCTGTCTTCTTTCCCATTAAATTCAAAACGATCTTCACCAGTTCCTCAATGGAGATGTCCTGACCCGTTCCGAGGTTGACCACCCTTCCAACCGCCTCATCACACTTGCCCGCTTGAATGAAACCCCGGACGGTATCCTTGACATAAAGGAAATCTCTTCTGGGCTTCATATTCCCTATTCTTATCTTTTGACCCTCAAGGGCCTGAGAGATAATGGTGGGGATGATGGCTCGAAGAGACTGACGAGGCCCAAAGGTATTGAACGGCCGGATTGTGGCGACCGGAAGGCCGAACGAGAGATGGTAGCTCTCTGCCAACTTATCGGCAGAAATTTTGCTGGCTGCGTAGGGAGATTGTGCCTGAAGGGGATGTTTCTCATCGATGGGGACATATTGTGCGGTTCCATAGACCTCGCTGGTGGAAGTATGAATGATGCCTTCCACGGAATCCTCCTCCAGGCAGGCATTGAGGAGGTGGGCCGTGCCGATGACATTCGTCTGAATAAAATTGAACGGATGAACATAGGAGTAAGGGATTGCAATGAGTGCACCCAGATGAAAAATCTTTTTGCATCCCCGTACTGATTTCTTCACACCATCTGGATCCTTCAGGTCACCAGGAATGACCTCGATCTGATTATTAATCTCTGAGGGAAGATCTTCCAACAGTCCTTTCTCATTTCTCGAATTGTATCGGACAAAGGCTCTGACTTCCTCTCCCTGCCTGACTAGTTCTTCACACAGATGACTCCCAATAAATCCCCCTGCACCCGTCACTAATATTTTTGCCATAATGTCCCCATGATTTTTGGAAATGTGAGTAATTATATCTTCTCTTTAAGCACCAAGTTCCAAATTACAAATTACAAATAAATCCCAATAGCCCAATGACCTAAACTTATTCAGATTTAACCAGAATTGATGAAAATATCTTTTTCAACTCTAAAGCCTCTTCAAAAAGCCTTCCCCCTTCCTTCTTATGTATTTCTTCATTTGTTTCAGTGATTAATCTTAACCAATATGCTGACTCTTTTGCTTCCTTTCGGCATATTTTTATCCTCAATCTAAAGTCTTTTTTACTTAAAGATTCATTTGCTTCGATGTAATTTGCCCCAACAGACCCCGAAGCTTTAACTCCTTGTTTTCCATATTCGAGGTTTGAAATATTTTTCGGTAATTGGCTAACAAAAATGGCTACGCTCTTGGCAAACTTAAATGTCCTCTCCTCTAAATCATATTGTTTTGAATTTTGAATTTGGGTCATTGGAATTTATTTGTTATTTGGTATTTGTCATTTGGTGCTTACTCTATTTTTCATATAATAACTTTTTTCTCATTTCCTGAAATTTCTTCTGTGCCTCTTCATAATCTTCATGCCTTCCGATGTCAAGCCAGAAATCCTTTGACGGGTAACAGATTACTTTCTCTTTTTCTTTAAGGAGTCTCTGAATCAGGTCGGGAAAGTCAAGACGTCTCCGGACAGGAATATAGTTTAGCGTCTTTTTCTCAAACGCATAAATCCCCATGCTCACCGAGTAAGAAAGTGCTGGTTTTTCTACATATCGGGTTAACCGGCATCTTTGATCAAATTCCATAACACCCAATTCCACTTGCATTTTTTTCTGACTCATTGCAATGGTGACCAACCCTCTCTCTTTACGGTGATAGGAGAGTAATTTTTGATAATCGAGTGTGGTGAGAATATCCCCATTCAAAACAAGAAAGGTCTCTGGAAGATCCTGGAGAAGAGAAAGCGGGCCTGCTGTCCCGAGGGGCTTATCCTCTCTTGAATAGGAAATATTCACTCCATATTTTTCACCATTGCCAAAATAGGCTGAAATCAGGGGCTCTGAATGACGACTCACAGTGAAAACTAAGTCCTTGATTTTAAAAAAGGCCAACTGCCTTACAATGACCTCAAGGATGGGCATCCCATCAATGGGCATAAGCGGCTTTGGAAAAACAGTGGTATAAGGAGCAAGCCTTGTCCCTTTGCCACCTGCCAGGATGATTGCTTTCATTGATTCCTCCATAATACCGTGACCGTGTCCGTGCCCCGTGTCCGTAAGAATTACCGATAATTCTAACAGACTACATGGTTACGTTTCTTATTTTATAAATCCCGGACACGCGCCACGGTCACGGACACGATCCTTATACATAGTCTTTCAAAAATCTGTCCACACTGGTCCCAATATCAAAGAGCTTTAACAATTCTCCCCTCTTCTCTTCTTTCATCGAACTTTTTTGCGATTTAAGTCTCTTCTTGAGCGCTTCTTTAAGGGCAACGGGGTGCTCCGGAGGCACCACATCAGCCACTCCATAGTGACGTCCCAACTCGCCCATATCACCCACATCTGTGACGATTAATTCTTTCCTGAAATTTAATGCCTCAGAAAATACCAGAGGGATTGATTCGGAACGGGAAGGAATCACCACACAATCTGAGGACTGGTATAAAGAGACTAAAGAAGGATCCGATAGAGCACCGGTCAAGGTGACTTTATCCTCTATCCCTTCCTGTTTCGAGAAGCTTCCTGCCCACTCCTCCATGGCTCCTTTTCCCACCACAGTAAGATGAAAATTTAAATCCTCCTTCTTTAATAAGGCTATAGCCCGAAGGAGGAGATCGATTCCCTTCACCTTTTCAAGCCTTCCCACAAAAAGGAAATGGTATGGTTTGTCGGGTTTGTTGGGTTCATTGGGTGGCGGGTTAAATTTTCGGGTGGTCGCTAAAAATGCACATCTTTTCCCAAACCGCTCCTCCACCTGACGGGAAAGATCAAACCCATCCGCAAAAACACCCCTTGCCTCCTGAACAATCCTTTTCATGAAAGGATAAAGAAAAGGATGTTTGCCATAGCGGTAGATGTCCGAACCCAGCGCCCAGACAGAATATGGGATTCCTGTTTTTCGATAAACATAATTTGCAAAATAGCCGGCAGGTAAAACCCATAGGGCAAGACATGCAGCGATCTTATTCTCTTTTACAAAAGGGATGACGGCCCTTTGACCCATCCAAAAGAGATGGATGATTCGAACCAAATCCACGGGATTGAATGGATTAAGATTAATAAGTGGTTTTTCATATCCCATCCAGTAAAACCACTCTACCTTGACCTCCTCCAAAAATTCTATCTTTTCTCCAACTCGTTCCTGGGTAAAAACGAAGATCCGATGCCCTCTTCTTGTCAACTCATTAATAAAATCAATCAGGAAAGGAGCCTGGAGATGATCATCGGGACGAGATGGAAAAGAAGAGGTGAGGATGCAGATGTTCAATTTGAATCTCCAATAACCAAGCACCAATAACCAAATCCCATGCAATAACTCCCCCTCTCCCCCTCTTAATTAAGAGGGGGTTGGGGGGCGTTATGTTATTGGTGCTTGGTTATTGGTTATGATCATTTCAGCTCTTTATTATACTCCATGTCAAACCACATGGCGAAGAAGAGAGATTGAAAGCCTGAGATTGCAAAGAAGGCGGCAAAAAGGGCGCTCGTGGCCGCAACGGGTCCGACAAAAATTCGATACACCAGAAGGTAAAAACCAAAACCAATCCCGATGGGTGTCAGGACAAAGCCCATCAGGTAAAAAAGGACCAGGGGATGAAAGTCGCGAATCACATATTTTTCCTTCAGTCTCCACAGGAAGAGCTTCATCAGTAACAAAGACAGGGTGAAAACCACCCTGTAAATTTTAATGCCGGACCGTTCTCCGATTCCGTAAACAGGGGCAACAGGGACATCCTGAACCCTGAAATTATAAAGATTCAATTTCACCAGAAGGTCATTGGGCATCCCGTAGCGCTTATAAATCGAATCGAGGTCAATCGTCTTGATCGCCTCAAGGGTGATAGCGGCATAGCCCGACTGTGAATCAGCCACATGCCAGTACCCGGAGGCAATTTTGGTCAAAAAGGAGAGAACGCCGTTGCCCAAATATCTGGTTTTTGGAATGATCTCCCAGGCTTTTCCTGTAAAGAGGCGATTCCCCTTCGTATAGTCTGCCTTTCCATCCACTACAGGATCCAATAAACCGGGGAGGTCTTTTGGATCCATCTGGGCATCGCCAGCCATGACCACACTGATATCAATGTCATGCTCCCTCGCCCACTTATATCCGGTGACGATGGCTCCCCCCACCCCTTCATTGGCCGGATGTCGGATAGAGAGGATGCGTGAATCTTGCTTTTGGTGGGTTTCAACAACCTCTCCTGTCCGGTCAGTGCTGGCATCATCAATGACGACAATGTGGTCAACAAAGGCCGGGGTCGTTTTTAAGACCTTGGCGATCAATTTTTCTTCATTATGGGCAGGAACAATGACTGCAATCTTTTTGTCTCGATACATAAAACCTCGTGTCCATAAATCACGTGTCCGATTACCGTGTCCGTGTCTGTTGATTTAAAATTTACTAATTTTTTTTCAAACCAGACACATATCACGGACATGATATTTTCATCATTGTCTACCACAAGGATTGAGAAGTGTCAATCTAAATCCTTGTTTGTTTTGAAATATTCTTATTTGACAAACCCTATAAATTCACTTAAAATTTTGAGGGTTAAAAACCCTGATAATAGGGAATTTTCAAGAAGTGACTATCGAGTTAATTTTCTATCTATCTATATGTTTATGTTCTCGGACTTAAAAAGGAGATAGAAAGGAAGGGTTACTCTCTCTCGGCTCCCTGATAAACTCCCTATATATTTTATGCTGATTTATGGGTAAATTTTGGATAAGAAGACCTTAACCAAAGTTCTTGGCGGATTGGCTGATAAGAATATCCGGTTTCAGGATTTAAAAAGGCTTTTAAGCGATCTTGATTTTTCCTCAAGAATAAAAGGTGATCACCACATTTTTTACAGAGAAGGAATTGCAGAGATTATAAATTTACAGCCGCTTAGAGATGGGAAGGCGAAAGCCTATCAAGTCAAGCAGGTTAGAATTATTATTTTAAAATACAAACTTCATCAAGGGGTCTATGATGCGAAAATATAGATATGAACTTATAATTTTTTGGAGTGAGGAGGACAGACGGTATGTCATCGAAGTTCCAGAACTTCCCGGATGCATGGCCGATGGATTAACCTATGAGGAAGCAATCGACAACGCACAGGTGGTTATTTCTGAATGGATAGAGACTGCACGGGGATTGGGAAGGGAAATACCTAAACCGAAAGGAAGGCTTGCCTATGCTTGATTTCAATTAACACAATGTTAAGCGAAACAGGCATCCTAACCCTGATTGAATAACAATCAAAAAGAAAGGAACTTTCATGAAATTTAAATCGACCCTAACTATTTTCTGTCTATTTTCTCTCCTCACATTTCCCCTTCACTCTTTTGCTCAGTCCAAAGACCCCGGCAAGGTTTATAAGATTGCCATTCTCCCTTTTCTCATCCACAGCCAGGAGAACCTCGATTATCTGAGGGAAGGGATCAATGACATTCTGACTTCACGAATCACCGTTGAAGGAAGAATTATCGTCATCGAACGCACGGTCGTGGAGAGAGCCCTCTGGGAGATGAGACCCATACGCCTGGATGAAACCGTGGCAAAAGAGACTGGCAGGAGGGTCGGAGCAGATTATGTCGTCCTTGGAAGCATCACTAAGATCGGCAACTACATCAGCCTCGACGCCCGGCTCATTTCCATCACCGAGGAGAAACCCCCGCTTGGCGCCTATACCCAGCACAAGGGCATTGATGATGTGATGATAAAAATCGGAGATTTTGCCCAGGATATCGGGTTCAGAATCCTGGGACGTAGGGTTACGACAGCCCGTCCGTCCGATCCTAAATCTGCACACCTCATCCGACCGGGCAGGGAAATTGGAAGAATCGGACCGGAAGGATTGGGGTTCAAAAAGAGCCAGACCTTTGAGTTTGAGATCAAGGGCCTCGATATTGGCGATGTGGATGGAGACAAGAAGAATGAAGTGGTCGTGATGGATCACCACAACATCTATGTCTTTAAGTATGATGGAGATAGATTGAGTCTCTTTCGAAAAATTGAAGCAGGATACCAGCATAATTTTCTGGCTCTTGATGTTGCGGATGTAAACCGGAATGGGATTGCTGAAATGATTGTATCCTCTGTCATTGATGACAACCTCCAGTCCATGATCATCGAATTTGAAGGGGGAGAGTTCAGAACCATCACCCGTAAAGCGGGATGGTTCTTCAGGGTGCTCGAACACCCAAAAGAGGGACCTGTGTTGATGGGACAACAGATGGGCGCCGATGGTTTAATCAGCGGATCTATCTATAAATTTATCTGGAAAAAGAAATCTTTTGAAAGAGGTCCCAAGATGCCCTTTCCAAAAGATGCAAAAATCTTTGGCCTTGCATTAGGAGAGGTCAGGGAGCATGGTAAAATAGATATTTTTCAGGTTGACGAGAGTGGTCAATTCAGGATGTTTTCATCGGATGGGAAGTTTATCTGGAAGGGGAAGGGTGATTGGGGTGGAACAAACAATTTTTACGAAACCCTTAAGAAACGGGACGACGTTTACAGGGGAGGATTAGCCCCTGCCTGGCGTGTTTATATCCCGGGAAGAATCGTTGTAAAAGATCTTGACGGAGATGGTCTCAGTGAAATCATTATCAATAAAAACCAATTATCAGGCCTTGGCCTTTTGGAAAAGACAAAAAGTTTTTCGAGCGGTGAGGTTCACAATCTGGTATGGGAGCAAGACATGTTACTGTCAACATGGAAAACAAGAGAAGTAGATGGATATATTGCCGATTATCAGGTAAAGGATGCCGACAATGACGGAAATGATGATCTTGTTGCAGCCATTGCAGAATCCCATACCTCAGGCGCTGTAGGCGGAAAAGGCACCAGCTATATTATGTTCTTTAAGCTGTTTTAAAAAAATTGATTACAGAGATTTCAAAAAAAGATTACATTGATTTTCCCTTTGTTTTCAACCAATTTTTAATCGTAGTAATCGGTCTCTAATCCCTGCCTGCCGGCAGGCAGGGGTGTAATCAGAGATTTTTGGAATTTCTCAGAAATCTCAAAAAAACTCTTGACATCTCTTTTTGGGGGTGCTATAGAATTAAAAAAATTTAATCTGCTTGTAATTTCAATTCACAAAATCCCAAAGAAAGGAGGTGACTTGGAGGTTATTTAAGTGAGGAGTGAATGGAATTGGTCATAACAATTCACCAATCACGATTCACGAATCACGAATTAAGGAGGTTGGCTAAAGTTAGTGGTAGTGAGTTTAGTTTCTCTGATTTTTCGAATCACCAATCACTATTCACGAATCACAAAATCAATGGAGGAGGAAAAGAGATGAAAAAATTTGTTGTTCTAAGTTTGATTGCATTACTGGTTCTTGCTTTTGGAAGCATGGCATTTGCCCAGGCCAAAAAAGAAGAGCTAAAACTGGAGTTCAGGGCATCAGGCTTTATCGATGCTCAGACCCTTTATTGGCGAAATGTGTCCCCGGCAGCCGGACCGATTTTTGGAGGCGTACCGACTGCTTTCCTGCCTAACGGAACTTCATATGGCCATGAAAATTCTGCCATTATGACACGTGGCCATCTCAAATTCGACGCAGTTTATGGCAAAGCCATGTCCGGAACCATCTACTTTGAAATGGATTCAACAAGATGGGGCGATGGGGGACGTCCGGCGGCAGCGGGTAGAGGAGAAACTGCTGGCAGGTGGGGCGGTGATGAAGCTGCAGTAGAGATCAAAAATCTCTTCTTTACTTTTGCGCTTCCCGCTGAATGGGGCCTTCCAATACCCATGAACTTTACCGCAGGTCTTCAGCCCCTCGTTGTCCGTCCTAAAGTCTTTGTGGCTACGGATGGAACCGGATTCAAATTCGATGCAAGGATAGACCCCGCAACCGTCTCTCTCTACTATTTCAAAGCGCTTGAAGGGAGAGATGTGTCCGCTGATGATGTGGATGCTTATGGCCTCCAGGCATCTGCCAAAATTGGTAAGATTACTGCAGGGGGTTATGGTTTCTACTATAATTTGAATACTTATCCAGTTGATTCATCAACCATATTAGGTGCAGGTGTTTCTCCATCTTATAAGGCAGATATGTACTGGTTAGGTGTCTATGCTGATGGAAAGATGGGGCCTGTTGATGTCAATTTTGACTTCGTTTACAATCGTGGCGAAGTTGAGAAAAGAAAAGCCTACGCTGTTGCTAAGGATGTAAAATACCGCGGCTGGATGACCCGCGCAAAAGTTGACTTTCCTTGGGAAAAGTTTAACTTTGGCGGAGTGGGTGTCTATGCTTCGGGCGCTGACATGAAGAAGACAAGCGCATCTGGTTTACCAGGGACTACTGTAGCAAATGGTGCTGTTTCTTCTAGCAAAGTGGGAGCCTATCTGGTTCCGCCCTTCTCAGAAAACTTCGCCTTTGGCGATGCGATCGTGATTCAGACCGAATGGAACAGGGCAATGTCCGGCTTCAGGACAGCCAGTGGGTCCAGCTTTAACAGGGGTGCATTTGGCGGAACCTGGATGGCACAGCTTTATGGAAGTTTCAAAGCCACGCCCTGGTATAAAATCACCTTCAAAGGCATGTACCTTGGTGACACCACAAAGAACGGCAACACCCTGGGTACTGCCCGGAAAACAGGAGGAACCCTTCTACGGGATGACAAGACCATCGGCTGGGAATTTGACCTGATCAACGAGATCAACATCTACAGAAACCTCAAATTGGATATCGCTCTCGGTTACCTTGTCCCGGGTGATGGGCTCGAATATTGGGATAGCGTAAGGTCGAAAAACGTTGACCCAAAAGACCCTTACATCTTCTTAACCAAACTGACCTACAGCTTCTAACCCAAGCTCGTAGCAAAAAGGGCGGTCCTTCGGACCGCCCTTTTTTTATCCTTAGAATTGGTAGAATTGGGGTCAGCCCTTGACACGGGACAAAAGGATGAGTCGCTATTAACTCAATTTTATGGATATCTTGGAAAGAGCCTATATTTATGATATGATGGTTACATGAATAAGATGGAATATCGCAGTGTATGGGATGAAAGAAAAGAAGAGGAAAGGCAGAGGAGGAAGTCTGCCATCGAGAAGGCAGAGTTGGTCGC
>Ga0194125_10010538_pt1 | contig 12603 bp, 6 predicted proteins | sample TA2KigC250mmetaG_FD_148626 | JGI IMG/M metagenome (GOLD analysis project Ga0194125, IMG submission 148626) | Freshwater microbial communities from Lake Tanganyika, Tanzania - TA2015034 Kigoma Deep Cast 250m | ecosystem: Environmental > Aquatic > Freshwater > Lake | place: Tanzania: Lake... | reverse complement strand
CAACGACAAGACGCTTCGGATGATTGAGTATTACATGGCGCACGCGGAGCATCAAATCGACCAGATATGGCGTCGCGCGATCCGGGGTGAAACGATCCCTGTCCCTCGTCAAAATTACATCCGTGCTTAAAATGGCTTGACGACTCGAAGATTTGAGACTATCTTGAGGAATGTATCAAACAATCCTCAACCTTCTAAGAATCTCTCCCGAACCTCGCCCGATCGAGCGTCCTGCCAAGGGCAGAGTCGCTGAGATGCTTCTCCTGAACGGTCTGCATCACCTCTACTATCGCCGCGCTGCTTAAATCCGAATACCAAAACGTCCGCTTGTTTATTGGGATAACTCTGCTTTATCCGGTCGAGTGGCATTCTTGAATGGTCAGTTTTGCCCGAGATACCGCTCCGCACCCTTCAATTTACAAACTCAAACCTGTCGATTCAAACTCTAATAAGACAAAATACCATCACTATATAGGGACTCGCAAAGGCTTTTCAAGTCGGATGGACTTTTAACGAGAGACAGGGTTTCGACCCGGTCTGATCAATCGCCGCGATCAGCCCGCCCGCCAGGAAGATCGAACGCTCATTTCAGAAAAGTGACCTTCGCCCCCGCCGATCCCGACACCCCCGTCGCCCGGATCAGATAGACTCCGGCCGGCGTCTCGTCCGGCCGCCAGGTCAGCCGCGTCACTCCCGGCCGCAGACGCCCGTCGAACAGCATCGCGACCCTGCGCCCCTGAACGTCGAACGCCGCGACCGTCGCGTTTTGACCGAACGGCGCGGTCAGCGCGAAGCCGACCGTCCCGTTGAACGGATTGGGATACGCTGGGCTGAGAAGCCATGCTTGCGGAGTCGGTTCAATCGGCGACCCATCGACGCCGTCGCCGGGATCATCGTACAGTAGCCGGTCGATGACCATCAGGATCAGCTCCGGCTCGTACTCGTGGTTGGCATACCGCACGATCCCATCGCCGTCAATGATGTAATCGACCGGGAAGGGGCTAATCCCGCCGCGCACGCGGTATTGGTTCAGCAAGCCATTGGCGCCCAGAATGATCGGCATCTCTAACCCGAGTTGCGCCGCGTACTCCCGCACCAGATTGACGTTCTCCGCGATGTTCACGCCGTAGAAATCGAAGGGCAGGTCTTCCTCGCCGTAATGCGCTTCCACCCAGTTCCACATGTCCGCCAACTGCGGACCGCAGGTGGGTCACCACGACGTCCAGAAGATCAGCAGTTGAACCCGCCCCGCCATATCCGCCAGATGATATTGCCCGCCGTCGAGCAGAGGTGCGGTGAAGTCCGGAGCCTCGGACCCGACACCGAGCCCGCCATTGCCGTCAAGCGTTATCGCCAGTGTGGACTCATCGCGGTCGTTGGAGCGGATGTTGATCGTCGCGTCGTCGGCGCTGACGTCATACGCGATCGCGACGGCGACAGTTTCGTCAGGCGCGACCGTAAAGACGACGGGATCGGCCGAAAAATTCGCCGCATTGCCGTTGACGACGCGGACGTTCAGGTTCGAACCGCCAGTGTTGAACACGGCCAGCGTCGTGTCGATCCGCTCCGCCGCGCCGGGGCTGATCCGCCGCGTCGAGACGTCGATATCCGCGCCCGCGACGGGACCGTAGCGCAAGCCCAAGAAGTCACGCCAGTCCGCGACGAAAACCTGGTCGCCGCGCAGATCGACGCCCATCGCGCGAGTCTCGGTCGGACGACGGCCGTCGAGGAACGGATGTTCCGGATCGCTGGCGTCATAGACCAGAACTTCGTTCCAGTCCGCGACCGCTATCAGGGAGCCGTCGAAGCCGATGTGCCCGGCGTAGGTCGGCGTGTTGATGTTGGACAGCCGACGCGGGTTTCCCGGTTCGGAAACGTCAAACAGATCCACTCCCATCGCGCCGCAGGCTACCGCACAACGGTCTCCGTTCAACCGAATGTCGATCGCGGCGCCGCTGGTTTCGACCCGCGCCAGGACGTTCGCGTTTTCGCCGTCGAACGTTGCGACGACCAGGCCGCCTTCGTCGTCGGCGATGAACATCACGCCGTCATCGTTGAACCGGACGCACCACGTATTGTTCAGATCGGCCAGCTCGCCCAGTGGCTCTAGACGTGCGGGATCGGCGGCGTCGAAGAACCAGACGCCGTCGCGGTGCATGGAAACCGCGAGCAGGTCGTCCCGTATCGCGAAGTTCTCGACCGACTTGCCAGCTTCGTCCCAGCGGGCGATCTCGCTCGGCGCGGCGGGATTTGAGATGTCCACAACATACCAGCCGTATTCGCGCGCCGCGGCGAAGGCGACCGTTCCCCGCGCGGTCGCGTTGTAGGGGACGCCGCTGCCGCGCCCGCCGCCGCCCGGCGCGAACCGCCCCAGGAAGGTTATGGCGTCGCCCGCGACGTCATACAGCATCAGCCCACCGTAGCCGCTGACCAGCGCCAGGTCGCCATGCAGCTCGACGTCCAGCGAGTGGACAAAGAAATTCGGGCGATGGAAAGCGTATTTTTCAAGATTCAGCGCTGACGCCGACGCCGCGAGCGTAAGCGACGCCGCCAGAAGGAGCCGGACCCTTGGAGTCCGGACATTCCTGTCCGCCCAGACCTTACGGATTCGCCCGCGTTGGGGCGGACAAGAATTTCTCCCCGCCAGGAAGAAGCAGCCTATTCCCATTCCGACCTCTTGAACTTTTGAACTTTCGAACATTCGAATTCATCTCACCAGAACCGCCTTGATCGTCCGCGCTTCCAGCTCTGTTTCCACCCGGATCAGATACACGTGTCCCTCGTCAAAATTCCATCCGTGCTTGAAATGGCTTGACGACTCGACGATTTGAGACTATCTTGAGGAATGATTCAAACCATCCTCAACCTTCTGAAAACCTTCGCCGGCAACCTTAAGTGTCGATGCCAACTCGCGTTTAAAAACTGCAAAAAGCATTTGTAGTCGCATCTTCACGATGGCATTTTCAAACTGGATGTAGTTTTGACGAGGGACAGCGGTTTGCACCGCCCCACATTGCTACTTATTTCGTATTGCGCCAATCTGTTACCTTGCAAGTATGAGTTTGATTGTTCGACTCGAGCCAGCGCCTTCCAGTCGGCAGAAATAGACGCCTGATGGTGAACTATCCGCTTTCCAGACGACCTTGTGATAGCCAGCGTGGTATTCAATCTGCTTTTAGAATTGCCATAAAGGCTTCTTGCGGCAGTTCGACGCGGCCGATAACGCGCATCCGTTTTTTGCCTTCGCGCTGTTTTTCCAGCAACTTGCGCTTTCGGGTGATATCGCCGCCATAGCATTTCGCAAGCACATTCTTGCGCATTGCCCGCACTGTTGAGCGGGCAATGACCTTCCCGCCGATAGCGGCTTGGATGGCGACCTCGAACATCTGCCGTGGAATGACCTCGGCTAATTTGTCCACCACCCGCCGTCCCCAAGCATAGGCTTTATCTTCGAACACAATCACCGACAGCGCATCGACCAACTCGCCGTTTAGCAGAATATCCAGCCGCACCAGGCGCGTCGGCTCCCAACCTGTAAGCACGTAATCCAAAGAAGCATAACCCCGGCTCACCGATTTTAACTTGTCGTAGAAATCATATATGATTTCCGCCAGCGGCAGTTTGTAATGCAGCAATACCCGTTTGGCATCGAGATATTCGGTATTGATATAAACACCGCGCCGTTCGGTTGCCAGCGACATTATCGCGCCTATGGCATCCGGCGGCGTTACAATCTCCGCGCTGACAATCGGCTCCTCGACATTTGCAATGTTCGTCGGCGGCGGAAGATGCACCGGATTATCTATCATCAAAATCCGACCGTCGGTCGTCGCCACGCGGTATTCGACATTTGGGACGGTCGTTACAAGATTCAAGTTATACTCCCGCTCTAACCGCTCCTGCACAATCTCTAAATGCAGCAAACCCAAAAATCCACAGCGAAAGCCAAAACCCAATGCTGCCGAGGTCTCAGGTTCATACCATAACGAAGCATCGTTCAGTTTCAAGCGCGCCAGCCCATCTTTCAGTTCTTCATAGTCTTCCGCTATCGCAGGAAATAGTCCAGCGAAGACCATCGGTTTCGGCTCACGGTAGCCGGCTAGCGGATGTTCCAGCGGGCGGCTCGCATCGCCGATGGTATCGCCTACGCGCGTTTCGGACACTTCCTTACAACCGGGAATACAATAGCCTACCTCGCCGGCAGCGAGTTCATCGGTCGGATACTTCTTTAATCGTAAAATCCCGACTTCATCGACATCATAACATTTGCCGGTCGAATGAAAGAACACCGTCATCTTGGGCTTAATTATACCGCTGACGACGCGAATAAACGGAATTGCGCCGCGATAGTTGTCGAATTGCGAGTCGAAAATCAAGGCTTGCAGCGGCGCGCCGCGGTCGGCTTTGGGCGGCGGAATGCGTTCTACTAAAACATCCAACAACTCCCGCACGCCGAGACCTTCCTTGGCGCTGACGGCAAAAACATCCTCCGGCGCGCAGCCTATCAATTCGACAATCTGCTGGCGGGAGCCTTCGATGTCGGCTGAAATCAGGTCGATTTTATTCAGCGCCGGCACGATGGTCAGATCGGCTTCGATGGCTGAATAGAGGTTGGCAATCGTCTGCGCTTCGACGCCCTGCGCTGCATCGACGAGTAAAATCGCGCCTTCGCAGGCTGCCAGCGCCCGCGAGACTTCGTAGCCAAAGTCCACATGCCCGGGTGTGTCGATGAGGTTGAGCAAGAATTCCTCGCCACCGGCACGGCGATAGACCATCGAAACCGCATGCGCTTTGATGGTGATGCCGCGCTCGCGTTCGAGGTCCATATCGTCGAGAATTTGCGGCACTCCAGAACCGCTGCTGACTACGCCGGTCAATTCCAGCAGCCTATCGGCGAGCGTTGACTTCCCGTGGTCGATATGAGCGATAATGCAGAAATTGCGAATATGTTGAGGGTCAAAAGCCAAGAAAATTGAAAATGAAAGTTGAAACTTGAAAGAAGGAGCGAGGCGCGAATCAGCAAGTCAGCAAAATACTTGCTTTTTGAATATATTGCGTTGGAGAACTCCAAACATAGTAAAAAGTCTCATCGTTGCTGCTATACATAGCGACATTATTCTTTGCGTTTCTTATATTTTAATCCTGAACGAAGTGAAGGATCTCGTCCCCGTTTATCCAGACGAGATACTTCACTGCGTTCAGCATGACACCCGCGAAATATGTGAATTGAATTATGATGTTGTGTATAAGACGAGATGTTTCACGACATTCTCGTAATGCAATGTATCAATCAGGACGAATAATTTTACCTTTATTGTTGGATTAGGACAAATTAGTCTGATTTGCTAACCGCCCTTTAAAAACTCAACAATTATCGCACAAAGGTTCTCCGCAATTTTCTGCCGGTAGGCTTTGTTTTTCAATTTTTTCTCTTCGGTTTTATTAGATATAAATCCCATTTCGACGAGAATCGCCGGCATCGACGCGCCGACTAAGACATAAAATCCAGCCTGGTCAACTCCCAAATCTCTAAGTCCGATTTTGACGGGGACTTTCCGTTGAATGGAAGCCGCCAGGTCTTGCGATTCGCGCGTGAAATTGGCTTGCGCCATTGTCAGTAATATGAAATTTTCTTCAGTGATGTCCTGATATTTATCTCTGGACTCTTCAAAGCGTATGACTTCGTTTTCCAGCAAGGCGACTTCCATCGCCCGCTCGGTTTTAGCCGGTGATAAAAAGAATGTTTCCATACCCGCTAGTTTGCGGTTTTTCGAAGCGTTGCAGTGCAGGCTGACGAACAATTTGCCGTTGGAGTGATTGGCGATGCGCGTCCGTTCGGCAAGCGGGATAAAAGTATCGTCATCGCGGGTCATAATAACTTTGACGCCCTTCTCTCGCAAGGCTTTGACCAGCCTCAGCCCGATGTCCAGCACGACATCCTTCTCTTTCAATTTCGTCGGACCGACCGCGCCGGGGTCCTTGCCGCCGTGTCCGGGGTCGATGACCACAACATCCAACGCCCAACGTTCTTTGTCGGCGGCTAATTTGGAACTGGCGGCCGAATCAATTTTAGCGGACAATTGCAGTCGGGAAGAACTACTAAAATTCGCTGGATGCTCTTTAGTGAAAGACGCTATGTAACGCGGCGGATTAGACAGAATATCTACCCGGTCGAATGCAACACCGCTGTCGGGTTGAATAACAACCACCGCTCTGGCTTTATCACATTGAGTTTGAATCCATTTTACGCCAGCCTTTCCGGGGCCGGGACGCCAGCGCGTTGTATCGAGCGAGGCGCCGGGAAAGCGCATTATCACGCCACCGTCGATAGTTTTCTCCCATTGGCATTGCACAAGGCGCGCCGCCGGTATAACTACTTGCGTCCGCCGGCTGTCTGCCGACCAACGCAGCCCGAACAAGTCGAACTTCGGTTCAGTCACTACAATGCACCGCGGTTGCGGCTGGCAGACCATCGAACCGCCAATGTATGAGTTTAGAAGCGAGGCAATCGCTGTCTCTTCAGCGAACCAATCGCCTTCTCTTTTAACTACAGGCAGCGTCAATTGACGAATACCATCCGGCGTCTGGGCAAACGGTGAACCGTCGATAAATGTCAATTCGCCTAAAGGCAGTTCAACGCGCAGACAATTATTATCCTCAGTTTTGATAAAACCATCCAAAACGCCAACGATCTTCCGGAGATCTATGAAACGGGAGTATTCGGTTTGAGTACATTTAACTGAATCCAGCGCCCTTCCGGTTTCCGCATCTATAATCTGAACATATCCCGCTGTGGCCAGCGCGGTGTCAAAGGCTAATATCCCAAAAAATAACGCTCTATACATAATGTATAAATAGTTGCGATATATTAGATTGAGTCACTCTGAACAAAGTGAAGAGTCCGTCCTGGCTTAGCCAGACAAGATGCTTCGCTGCGTTTAGCATACGCTTGTGAAAATGCGAAGTTACTCTGACGCAATGTATAAAATATCTAAATTTACAATCCACAAGTTCAAAATATTTAAGGAATTATCATAGTCTGGTTGTTCCACCGTCTGGTGAGCGAGTCGGCTAGCGCCATAACGCAATCGGCATAATGTTGTGAGCGATTGTAGGTTAAAATAGCTTTGCGGCGGCGGGCGCGGTCGGCTGTTTTTGGCCAGCCGTTCTCGTTCAGATAATAGGCGATCGAAGCCGCGGCGTCAGCTGCGTTGTCGAGGTCTATTACATTGTCGCTGTCGCCGTCGCGCCCGAAGGCGCGATAACTGGATGGTATAAACTGCGCCAAGCCAAATGCTCCAGCAAATGAGCCTATAATTTCGATTGGATCCTTGCCGCCATAGCGCGCCATATACAATAAATCACGTAACTGCCCGCGCGCCCATAAAGCGCGCTTGGTCATCCGCTTCACCATTTCTGAACGGGGATAATTCAACGGTGTAATCATTGCTTTTTGAACATCCAAAACATCTCCTAATGAAAGCGTCCAAAACACATTAAAAACCGACTCTTTGCCCAAATACCCACCGAAGTTAGTTTCTACCTTTAAAATGGCAACTATATATTCAGATTGGACGCGCTCCTTTGCAGCGGCGTTAGTTATTAGTTCCCGGTTAGCGTTCCAAAATGCTGCACACTGGTCAATGGCCAGTGGCGTCAAATTGTGCGTATATTGCTCCGATGTTTCTGTGAAGGTCGAATTGCGCACCAAAAGGTCTTTGCGAAATTTCGCGCGCGAGTCAGCAAAAAGTATCCGTAATTGCGCGAGTTCCTCCTTCGTCCATCCTTGCCGCTCCAATATATCAAACATTAAATCTTTCAGCGATTCCTCGTCATCGACCGAAATAGCGCGTTCTTTGGCCATAGGTTTAGCCGTAATATCTTGTGAAACAGATTTCGTTTTAGATTGCAATTCGGTTTGACTTTCGAATGTTGTGTCGGAGGGATTAATTAAGGTCTTATGAATATGCGTCGCGGTCGAAGAATCTCCTGTTGGATGGATAGTATCTATATTGACTTTAATTACTTCCTGGCGCACAGTATTTGTATCCGGCATTGCTGATCTGAATGCCGCGCGGCTTGCAGTGACTTGCGCTCGCCGCGACGGACTAAAGCGCTGGTTGACGCCGTTCCAGAACAAAAACGAGCCGGCTACCGCTAGCGCCACACCTAAAATTGTCCAGAGGCGGATCATAGCCAGCGCCTTTTTAGAAGATGGTTTTGAACGATTTCTGACACTATGGCTGGTGTAGAAAGTTATATGAAACAGTAATATACGCCTCAATATCGCCTTTATCAATAGTTTCCAAACCTTCGGCGTTAGTTTTTTTACGCAGATTACGTGCTAAATGAAATCCGAACCATCCACCGGCGCTTTTCCATAGAGCGGCCATCGTCCAGCGCCAGCCTTCACCGGATAATCTCACGGTTGCGAGGCGGTCGGGCAAGTCGCTCTCGGTGATGTAAAAAGGCAGCGCCATCGGGGTAACGAAGACAGCGCCGCCTAAATTTAGCGAAATATTTTCTAATGAGGTAAAAGGACAGAACTTCATTCGTCCGAAAGCCAGCCAGCCTTTGGAAAATCCTTTGATTGTAGAGTTTTGAAAACCGGTTTCCATTCCGGTTTGTAACAGAAGCGGCAATGTGTTGTATTTAGGCCAGTTATGCACATATCTGAGGCGGCTGGTTTGCGCGGTTTCGACCGGCTGTGCTTCGCCGTGTCCAATGGCATCCGACTGTTGCCGCAGTCTCATACTCCCGCTGCCCCAGCGCATTGCGGTTAATTCGCCGTTGAGAGACAATTTCCATTCTCTGAACGGCTGCGGCACTGTCCAGGTTCTAGTATGCGTCTGTGTATATTCACCCAAAAGGTCGATTTTTCGCAGCCATTGGTTTTGAGGTTCATATTGAACCTGCAGCCCAGCGCCGGATAGATTCCTACTTCCAGAGCCGAACGGCAGCGCTGCGTGAGGATTTTGATAATCTGCGGCGAAGTCAAAGGCTAACAATCGACTGCTGAAGTGCGAAAGCCCGCATTGCCAACGCCATACCGCACACCAGGCTGGAGTCCCATCAGCATCGATTCCATATTCGGCAAGCAGTTTATGTGAGAGGCATTCACTTGCGACAGAAAATCCTCGTCCGCTGATATAGGCGCCGGTAAGCGGAAAGGGGTCCTTTATCGACGGCGTAGGCGAAAAGGCAGGCCGATATTGAGTAAATATACCGGAGACACATAATTCTATTTTAACCCATCTCCGAACTAATGCATTATAACTGACTGCGCCGCCTAAACTTCGCTCACATAAACTGTTAAACTTACGCGCTTCACCAGACGAACGATGCAGACCGCCGTCCGACAACCGTTCGATGCAGCCGCTGTCGGACACAATCGCATCGTTCTGTGTCATCCCTGCCAGCAGCAACATTGTAAAGTTATCCCGCTCTTCCCGCCAGGCTGCTCCCCGCTGGAATCGGTTGACCTGGGTATCTGTCGCTGGCGTCAAAGTTGGCGAAATATCGCGATACAAGGCTGAAGCCGGAAAGTGGTCGAAATATCGCGCCGACTTGCCGATGGTTATACCAAGCCCTGCGCTTGAGTGAAAATCACCGGCTAATACCTGCCGCGGTGGCGAACGAAAGGCGATATAATAGTGCTCCAGGTCGTCCAGACGCGGTTCATATTTATCCTTGTCTAATATCGCTCCTAGCGACCACTGATGGCGTTTTACAATATACTTTTGGGTAATTCCGTAAGGGGAGCCGAGATAGCGTCGCGCATCATCGGCAGCGGCAGCCCCGAACCGTCGGTCGATTCGGAGACGCAGATTAGCCTCTACCGGGAATGTTGATGATGGTGATGAAGCCGGGAATAAAAGATATTTACGGATAGTAGAGGCGAATGAACTCGATAGTTTGGCTCGGTCTTGAAAATCGCTTGGATTACGATAGCCGGGGGTTCGGTTGGCGACAATTCTATCGGCGAGAACAAGGTTCATACCTGGCAAGGCGCTGATGAGGTCGAAACCGGCGCGGTTGATATCCAGCGGCCAGATCTGCAGCGCCCACAACCATTCATCCAAATCCTCGGATTCATCCCAATCGCTTGAGATTGGCACGAATGTATTAGAATCATCGGGAAATTGACTTTGTGGGAAGCCGTATTGGATAACGAAAATAAGGGCGACGGAGACGAGAATAAATATGTGAGGATTTGGTTTTATCTTCTTTTTGTTCTTCAAAATATCGGCTGGGAAGTTGGGATAAATCCCACCTTCCCGGTCGATTACGTTTATTTACTTTAATAGAAGCATTTTTCTATTCGACGCACCGACTTCGGTTCGCAAATGCAACAGATAAATCCCTGCCGGTAAATCTCCAGACTCAATGCTAATTGTGTGCCGCTCCGCCGTCATATCCCCATCGATTACCCGTCTTACTAACCTACCGCAAAGGTCACGTATCTCCAACCGCACTTTTCCAGCCGAAACCGTCTCAAACCTGACCTCTGTCAGCGAGTTGAATGGATTTGGAATAACATCGATTTTGAATTTTGGGTTTTGGAGTTTAGATGTGCCTACAAAATCGGGGACTACTACATTAACAGCCCAAAATTGGCTATCCCTCTCAGCGCCTTCGAAGCCGTGAACTCTAACCGTATAATTCCCCGCATAGGGAAAGGCAAGTATTACTGTCGTATCCTGACCAACTTCGTCTCCATCCAATGTCCATGACCAGATCAGACTATCGGATTCTGGATTAAACGGAATAATCCCAAATTCTATACTTTCACCCGCTATGATAGAAATTTGGCTGTTTTCAGGCCAAAAGGTGTTGATTATTCCCCGCACTTCCACCGACCAATCCACCCTGTCCGAGTCTTCACCACGCCTCGCAATCACCGACACCCGGTGCGGTCTTGAGCGCTCGAAAAGAATCGACGTACGGTTCGTATCAGTAGCGATAATGCTTGTCCGGTTATCGGTAAGGTCGGTCAGTTGCCACTCGATAGACGGCTCGCCGAGGCTGTCATCTTGAGTTGCAGATACTACAATTCCAAAATCCTGGCTGGTCCCGCGGCGGACTAACAAATGCAATGTATCCGGTTGATAGTCAGAGATAAATAGTTTGGTGACCCAAATTTGCCAGTGAATTTCCCTGCCCCGTTCGCCTTCACTGATACGGCCGGCGACTTCGAACCTGCCAAGGTCGCGGAATCGTGGATTATAATCGAAAGTTGTTGCCCGAATAGTATCCCGATAAATCCATCGGTAGTCGAAATCACCTGCTGGTCGCGCAATTGCCCGTATGTAAAACCGTTGGCGGGTATCAGGCAGAAAAACCAATGTCGTGTCGAGCGGGAAATATTCTATACCTGGCGGCGGAGGAACATCCGATTCGAATTGGATTAACAGGGCGTCGTTATTGTATGCACCGCCGTGCGAATTATCCGTGACTGTTCCACAGGCTATCAATTCGTCGGCTGGATTGCGAATGATAGAAAAGAATCCTGCAATACTGTTTCGTCCACCGAAATTCTGTCTCCATTCGGTGGTTTCGTAGAATGTTTGGGACAACTCATCGCCGAACCGGTTGATTCTTAAAATGAATGGCATATATTGAACGCCAATGGGAAGCGCAATTGCTACTAATCCGCAAACGGCAAATCCGCCGTTGCTGAGTCGAGCCACACCCATTGTCTGATCAGACCTATGCCTTTCGACATCTAATTGGTAGGTTCGATAAAACACCTGCTGTCCGTGAGAGTCATACTTACCAACAGCAACTCCGCTTACAGGGCGGCCAGCCAATAAAAAACCGCCATCGCCGGTGCTTATCATCGCTTCAGTAGTTATCAAGTCATCATATGCGGCAGCCCAAATCTGTGCGCCGTCGTCTTGGGTGGCTTTGACCAGCCAAGATCTAGGGGTTCCGATTGGACCCCACCTTCGTCCACCGGCGACGACTGTTTCATCCGGAGTTTCACGCACTCCGACGAAAGTAGTCGAACTTCCTGGTGAATAGTTGCGAGACCAGATAATATCGCCATTATTATTTATCCGCATCAAACGACTGATGCGGACATTATTCTCAACTTGAAAGCCAGCAAGTATAAATTCACCGCCTTTTAATTCGATGGCTGCATAACAAGCGCCGGGACCATAATTTCGCCACCAAATTAAATTGCCCTCAGCCGTCAACTTTAAGGCTGAGAATTCCCCATGGCCGGGTGATTCAGCATTACTTTCACCCGCGATAAGCAGTTCCCCGGCGTCGGTCTCGATAATGGAACGAAGGATAGATAGGTAATCATTACCGTAAGAACGCTGCCAGACGACTTCGTATTCGGCATTCAGCCGTATGACTAACGCCCGCCCCGGACGGGGTATGGTGTTCATAAAGTCCTTGCTTATACCGCACGCAACAAGTCCCCCATCATCAGTTCGGAATAGGTCATAGAAGAAATCGTTGTTCTCACTGTTATAACTCTGAAACCAGGTCAACCGTTGGCCAAACACAACCGTCGATATGCAGGTAATTCCTGCAACAAATAGTAAGGCTATAACAAATTTCGAGATTAATTTTAGTAGGTTCGGCATATTG
>Ga0194125_10010537_pt1 | contig 12604 bp, 10 predicted proteins | sample TA2KigC250mmetaG_FD_148626 | JGI IMG/M metagenome (GOLD analysis project Ga0194125, IMG submission 148626) | Freshwater microbial communities from Lake Tanganyika, Tanzania - TA2015034 Kigoma Deep Cast 250m | ecosystem: Environmental > Aquatic > Freshwater > Lake | place: Tanzania: Lake... | reverse complement strand
GGTCTAGTCAATAGCCTGCTGCATGCCTGGCTTCGAGGCGAGAACATCGACTGGATCGGAAGATCCGAAACGCTTGGGCCCGTGGTGTCCTTCATCGTCTTTTGGCGCTATCTTGGCTTCAATCTGGTGCTCTACCTAGCTGCCCTTCAGTCCATCCCGCGTGATCTCTACGAAGCGGCTGAATTGGACGGGGCCAGCGCATGGCGACAGTTTTTTCACATTACCCTTCCTGGGCTGCGACCGATGATCCTCTTCGGCGTGACGCTCAGCGTAATCGGCGGCTTGCAGATATTCGAAGAGCCTTTCATCCTGACGGGTGGTAAGGGTGGGCCCGATCAAGTGGTGATGACCGTGGGCATGTATGTGTACCGAACGGCATTTGAGTTCAACGACTTTGGCGCCGCCAGCGCAATGTCTTGGATTCTGTGTGCGATCGTGGCTGTAATGACCTGGGTAACGCACCGAGCGTTCAAGACCGATGGGAGTCCACGGTGAAACCTCGCAACGGGATGGAGGTTTGGATTGCACGCGGCGTGGTGCTGGCAGGGCTGGCGCTGACCTTGGCGCCTTTTTACTTCATGTTTGTCTTCGCAAGCCACTCGCGTGCAGAAATCTTTGACCTGCCGCCACCTTTGTTTTTTGGTTCGGCTCTTGGCGAGAATTTGGCGATCCTGACCAGCAGGATTCCCTTTTGGCGAAACCTAGCGTGGAGTCTCTACGTGGCGCTGGCCTCCACTGCGCTGACTCTCTTGTTCTGCTCCATGGCTGGTTTTGCCTTCGCTGCCTACCGGTTTCGGTTCAAAGGCGCGTTATTTGCGTTGGTGATGGGTACCATGCTCATTCCCTCTTTCATGAACATGATTCCATCGTTCATGATCATGGACGCTTTGGGCTGGATTGACCAGCACCGTGCGCTCATCATTCCCGGTGCCGCCAATGCCTTTGGCATTTTTCTGATGCGTCAGTTCATCGAAGCATCGGTGCCCGTGGAGTTGGTTGAAGCGGCACGACTAGACGGTTGCGGTGAGTGGACGATCTACCGCCGCGTGGTGTTGCCTCTGATTCAACCAGCCCTTGGCACGCTGGGGCTGGTGACGTTCATCGCCTCTTGGAATAACTTCATGGGCCCCCTGGTCGTGCTTCGCAGTGCTGAGCAATACACCCTGCCGCTTGCGCTCAGAAGCCTGCAGTCGCCGGTCAATACAGAGTGGGGTGCATTGATGGCAGGCTCCGCCATTGCGACCTTGCCCCTGCTAATCCTGTACTTCATTTTTTCCCGTCAGCTCATTGCCGGATTGACGACCGGCGCGGTTAAGTAGTTTGGAAACGACTTCAATGACGAACGCTCAAGACTTTTCTCCCTCAGTACTGGCAACCCGCTTCCCATCGGGATTCCAATGGGGAGTGGCCACCAGTTCATTCCAGATTGAGGGCGCTGCCAATGAGGATGGCAAGGGCGAGTCCATTTGGGACCGATTCTGCGCACGGCCTGGGGCCATCGCCGATAGCGGCAATGGCGATATCGCCTGCGACCATTACCACCGCCTGGACAGTGACCTGGATCTCATCGCCTCTTTGGGCCTGGATATCTACCGGTTCTCGATCTCATGGCCCCGCGTGCAACCGCAGGGCCATGGCGCATGGAACGAAAGAGGCCTGGACTTTTATGAGCGCTTGGTCGACGGTCTGCTCAAGCGCGATGTGCAGGCGTGCCTGACACTCAACCATTGGGACCTGCCACAAGCGCTGCAGGAAAAGGGTGGCTGGAACAAGCGGGACACCGTGCACCACTTCGTCGAGTACGCCCAAACGATCAACCGCCGATTTGGCAGCCGGTTGAAAATGTTGACGACCCACAACGAACCTTGGGTGATAGCGCACCTCGGACATGAATGGGGGACCTTTGCGCCAGGCATCCGCTCACGACAGATTTGTATGCAGGTGACGCATCACTTGCTTCTTAGCCATGGCCTGGCGGTTCAGGCCATGCGTGCAGACGGCGGCTGCAAGAATTTGGGCATTGTGCTAAATCTTGGTCATGTGGAGCCTGCCAGCGACTCGCCTGAGGACATCAAGGCCGCCGACCACGGTTGCGCATGGGGGCGGCGCTGGTACCTTGACTCACTGTTCAAGGGGCAGTACCCCAAAGAGGTCATCGAGGAGTTGGGGGCCGAAGCGCCGACTATCTTGGATGGCGACCTGAAAGCCATCTCCTCTCCAATCGACCACTTAGGTGTTAACTACTACACCCGCAGCGTGTTCCGCGCATCGAGTCCTTTTGATGTGAAGACATCAGGTCTGCCGCTCACCGACATGGGTTGGGAAATCTACCCGCGCGGCTTGACCGAGTTGCTGTGCTGGCTGGACCGAGAGTACAAAGCGCCGGCACTCTGGATCACCGAAAACGGAGTCGCATTTGATGACCCCGTGCAGGATGAGCGTGTGCATGACAGTCGTCGAGTGGCCTACCTGAAGGACCATGTCGCCGCTGTGGCTGCAGCGCTGGAACGCAATGTACCTGTAGCAGGCTACATGGTCTGGAGCCTCATGGACAACTTCGAGTGGGCCAGCGGCTATTCCAAACGCTTTGGAATCGTGCATGTCGACTACACAACACTGAAGCGCACGCTTAAAGACAGCGCGCTGTGGGTTCGCGATCTCATGCAGGCGGTGACCAGCATGAGACAAAAACCGATGCTGGTACGTTCTGCAGGACAGGGAGACTGATCTTGGCAGCCCTGGATATCGTCGGGGTGCGCAAGCACTTTGACAAACTCGAGGTAATCCGTGGTGTAGACCTCGCCGTTCGTGACGGCGAATTCATGGTCTTCGTGGGGCCTTCGGGCTGTGGAAAGTCAACGATGCTGCGCTTGATCGCAGGATTGGAAGAGCCGACAGCGGGTGATATCCAACTGGCAGGATCGTCGATCATTGACCAGCATCCAGCGGATCGAGGCGTAGCGATGGTGTTCCAGAGCTACGCGCTTTATCCGAGCATGACGGTCGAGCAGAACATCGGATTCGCCCTGAAAGTAGCGGGCGTAGCGCCATCCGAATGCCGACAGCGCGTCCTCGAAGTAGCGCAGACCTTGCGGCTGGAGCCGCTACTCGACCGGCTGCCTAGCCAACTCTCAGGGGGACAGCGACAACGGGTGGCCATTGGCCGAGCAATCGTGCGCCAACCGAAGCTTTTCCTGTTCGACGAACCATTGTCCAACTTGGACGCTGAACTGCGTACCAGTACGCGCGTCGAACTGGCCGCCCTGCATCGGCGCTTGGGAACCACCATGGTGTACGTCACCCACGACCAAGTCGAGGCGATGACTTTGGGCGACCGCATCGCCGTCTTTAATCAGGGCTACATCGAGCAAGTGGCCTCACCGATGGAACTCTATGAGAACCCCAAAACGGAGTTCGTTGCTGGCTTCATCGGCTCGCCGCGCATGAATCTGCTGGATGTGGAGCCTTTTCGTCGCTTCGCCGATCAACACAACTCACCTCCCGCTTGGGATTGGCTTGGCCAGTGCCCTCCAATGGCCCACCGGCTGGGCGTACGCCCAGATCGCTTTGAGCTGGTAAGCGAAGGCAACGGTGTGGCCGCTCAATTGGTTCATGCAGAACACTTGGGCGATTACTCGATCTTGCACGTGCAGTTGGAGATACCGGGGTTGCGGCTTCAGGTCAAGACGGCGCAAGTGCGCAAGGAAGTACGCGTAGGTGACACCCTACATATAAGGGCTGATCCTCACTCTGTCCTGGCTTTCGATGCATCCGGAGCACGAATCCATGCCGCATAAGACATCAGGCGACGTGCCACTCGACTTGCTGGCTGACATTGGCGGAACCAACGCCCGTCTTGCTTTGTGCGCTGAAAAAAATAGCTTACTCATAGACACCACAGTTGTGGAGTGCAAGCGCTACCCAACCTTGCAAGACATGCTTCGAGAGTACCTGCAAACGCGCGGACAACGGCAGGTTAATCGAGCAGCGCTAGCTGTGGCTACACCAGTTACCGGCGACCAGGTCGCACTGACCAACAACGTATGGTCCTTTTCCCAGCGGGCCGTGCAGGCTGAGTTCCACCTCGACACCCTGCTGGTACTGAACGACTTCACTGCGCTAGCCCAGTCACTGCCCACCATTGAGCCTGCAGATCGAGTCGCCATTGGTGTTGGAGAAGCCCAGGCCGACGGTCCTATCGCGCTGCTCGGTGCTGGCACCGGGCTGGGTATGTCTGGTCTGTTACCCGATGGTCGCGGTGACTGGGTTGCCATCGCCGGCGAGGGCGGTCACAGCACCATCGCACCCAACGGTTCATTGGAGGTAGCGATTGTGAGCTACCTGCAGCGAGTTTTCGGACATGTCTCGACCGAGCGGGTGCTCTCGGGCCAGGGCCTGGTCAACATTTACGAAGCAGTGTGTAGCGTGAACGGCCTGCGTTCGAAAGCACTTCAGCCTGATACTGTGGTCCAGCTAGGGTTGAGCCACGACGATACCGCTTGCAGCCAGGCGCTCGATTGCTTTTGCTCGTTCCTGGGAAGCGCGGCCGGAAACTGGGCCCTGACACTGGGGGCAAGAGGGGGCGTCTACATTGGCGGTGGAATTGCACCTCGGCTTACGGATCGGCTGCAAACCAGTTCCTTTCGCGCGGCCTTTGAGTCGAAGGGGAGGCTTAGCGGCTACCTACGAGACATACCGACCTGGGTCCTCAGGGACCGACCAGAGTACGCGCTACGAGGCGCAGCCCGGGCGTTGAGCCAGCACGTCAACCCGGCCGCTCCTGCAAAGGGCCATGTAGCAGGCCCCTTACCGGCTCTGGGCTGAAAAGGGGCTAGACTTTGACTGCCGGTCAATATCGACGATGGTTACGCGCACTAGATCGACTCAACTCACAGCCGGGCGCGCCAAGCTGCAGGTGCCTGGCCCTCAGAGCCGTTCAACCTTGGCCATGGTGGCCGAGGTGGCTGGCGTGTCTCCAAGTACTGTCTCGCGGATCCTAAACGGTACGGCACGGGTCAGCCCGGACAAAACGGCTGCTGTTCTCAGTGCCATCGATTCCCTGGAATTCAGCCCAAACCCAGTGGCCAGGGGGCTAGCCGGAGGTCGAACAGCCAGCATCGGTGTATTGACCCAGACCGTCAGCAGTCCCTTTTACGGCGAAGCTCTTCTTGGCATTGAAGCAGCCCTGCGAGAAGAAAGCTACATCCCGCTGTTTGTCAGCGGCCACTGGATGGAGTCCACCGAGCGCATGGCCATGGACGAATTGATGCTGCGCCGGGTAGACGGTGTCATCGTTCTGGCTGGGCGGCTGTCAGACCGGATGCTGCAGGGGTACGCCAAGCAAGTGCCGATGGTGGTGTTAGGCCGATCAATCAACAGCTCTCGAGTGCGCAGCTTGTCGTTCGATAACCGTAACGGAGCGCTGCTTGCCACGCGTCACTTGACCGAGATGGGTCACCAGCGGATCGCCTATATCGTTGGCGATACCGACCATGATGACGCCGTTGAGCGGCTTGAGGGATACCGCGAGGGAATCCGAGAAGCTGGACTCCAGATTGATCCCGAACTGATTACCAATGGTGACTTCACAGAGCAAGGCGGCATGCTAGCGGTCAACCGCCTGCTTGACAGCGGCGTTCGCTTCACCGCCATTGCCTGTTCCAACGACCAAGCGGCGATCGGTGCACTGTTAGCGCTCAGTCGTCGCAATATTCGAGTACCAGATGACGTCTCGGTTGTGGGCTTTGATGATGTGATGCCCGCGCGCTACTCAACTCCCCCATTGAGTAGCGTACAACTGTCCATCTACGAGGCAGGAAAAGCGGCTGCTCGGGTAATGCTCGGTCTACTGCGGGGAGAGAACCGGTCAGAGGTACTGCCAGAGCCTCGCTTGGCAATACGCGAATCAACGCAGCGACTCCACCGCTGACCTAGATCAGTCAGCGTAGAGGTTTCTCAGTCCAGGGTGACGCCGGTTTGACCGCTGCGGGCCAATTGACCGGGCCTAACCTCCAGGACGACCCCATCGCTGAATCGAACTGTCACAGCTTTTAAACCGGCGTTGTAGGCCAAATGCGTGCGGCGTCCGTCAGTATGCTTGAGCACGGTGTGCAGCGGATGGTCAGCCGTTACAGAGAAGTCGGGGGTGCCAAGTTCGCGCAGGCTGAGCAACCAGTGCAGCGTGGCACTGCGAGTCTCGCCCTGCTCCACAGCACCTTTTCGGTTCCACGATGACAGTGCTTGCTCAGGGTCTACCAGAGCCAGGTACTTAGCGAAGATGTCTTGCCAAATGTCGGCCGGCTTACCCTGGACGCCGCGCGCGGCTGCTTGTTTCTCCTCGCTCGGAAGAGCGCCCAGGTTACGGCGCACGAAGTCAGGGTGTTTGCCCAGAGGCATGGAAGTTGTTGTGATCGGCAAAAGGTTGATCCCTGTCACCTGACGCGGCTCATCGGTCCACCATGTGTTGTGCGCATACCCCGCACCAAAGAGGATCGCCACGTCAACATTGCGGTACTCAGGCGCAAGGACGATGCGATGCACGTCAAACCAATAGTGCTCTACAGCCTGCCACTCGGTGGCATAGAGATAGGCTGCGAGATCTCGGAGCTGTCGATCTTCGCGTACCTCGGCCCAAAGCAATAGCCCTGCCCAGGCGCTCAGCGCTTCGGAAGAGGATTCCTGGTTGTTGCCTAGAAAGCCAGCATCACCAACTCCGCCCAGGCCATTGGCCCAGGAGTGGCCCTCATACGGATCGAAGTTACGTAGAAACGGCAGATAGCGGAGCTCGCGGTCGGGGTTAGCGATATTGGCCACCATCAGATCAATGATGGAACCCCAACGCTGCGGATCTGCCCAGCTGCGCTCACGCAAGGCGAGCTCCGCAGCACTTCGGATCCAATAGCCAAACCAGAAGTGCTGGTCGTTGATTTCTTCAATGGCGTGGAATTCATTGGGGTGACTGGCGATGACCCCCAAGCGCCGGTCGAGGAAAAAGTAACGCTTGCGATCATCACCGCCTAACCACTCCTGCATTCGCTCGCGAACCTCCTTCGTCACCCGCTGGGCCGCCTTCAACTGGCCTTCCTGTTCAAGCACATCAACCAGCTTGAGCACGCGAAGCAACCCTTTGCCCTGCCAATAAGCGCTCTTGCCCTCTGGAAGCATGAGGTCCGGCGCATTGCGTACGTCTGCTGCCGTCAGCTCTGCAACTTGCTGGCGATGCGCTGGATCGCTGAGCCCGGGTAAAAAAGGTACGAATCCGAAAAACGGGTGTTCGGTCTTGAATTCACGCGCTGCCAAGAGGCGAATTGGCCCGCGGGCGGTGTCGAACGCGGGTCCAAGACGATCGGCCACCGATGGGTTCTGATGCCAGTGATGCGGATAGAGGCCGTACAGGGGGCCCACATCCTCTCCCTCCTTGGCGTCGGTTAGGGCCGTGAAAGTGGTGGTGACGCGGCTTCGCGCGGTGTCGAAAGCCCACGCTACACGGGTGCTTCGGGTATGCACATATGCATGGCGGCTGATTGTCTCAAGTGTTACAGCGGAGGCATCGGGCAGCACGGCTGCGCTGACGTATCGCCGGTCGCTCGGTAATTTCCCGATCCACTCATGTACCGAATTCGTTGCCCACTGACCTCCAGTGGGCAGGAAGAATGCGTAGCGGCGTGTACCCACACTCAACACCAAACGACGGGGATCCTCGCCGCGGTCAAGCTGACGGGCACCAGTAGGCAGGCGCAAACGCAAGTCCCCACTGCCCAGCTCAAGGTGCGCATAGGGGCTGCCATGGGCTACCGTAGCCATGAGGTGTACGCCTTCCTGCGGCTGCCCGACGCGCAGACGAATCGACCAGTCATCGGCCGCTTCAAGGCGCGACCTAACCGGTCCCAGGCCCGCGGCGAACGCAGTGGAGCTCATGATGACGGGCTCGCTGTGAGGATAGGCAATCTCGGTGTCACCACGCGCCGTCGCGCGGACTTCTCGCTGCGGCAGACTAAGCTCCAATCCCTCGGCCGTGGGGCGAATGCTCAGAGGTTGTGCATAGATCGGGTTAGGCTGGGCACTAAAAATCAGCGTTGAGTACCACTGGCTGGTGGGCGCGGCACGCGACATCAAGGCGGGGCTGCGAAAAGGCGCAGCAGGCGGCGAGGCATCCCAACCCTTGGGCTGCAAGTGCAGCTTTGCAGCGCCCAGTTCGAGGGGCTTGGGTGCACCAGTGCCCTGGCAAGCTGCACCGACAACCGTGAATGCAAGACTCAGGAGGACAAATCCGCGCAATGCAATGGATATTCTGTGCTGTTTTGAAATCGCTTTCATAGCGTTGTAGTTTACTGGCTGCTGGGCACGAACGCTTGCCCGGCGTAAGCTTTTCAGCGCTGCTACAGGGTGGCGCCCTCCGCCGGCCGTATCCACCGGACGCCGCCGAGGGTGAGGCAGCCGTTCATCAAGCCGGTACAGTGCGTGCCTGGCCCAATCTGTCGGCCGACGTGTCAGCACATCGCGGATAAACAGAGGAGAGGTTGACCCGTTTTGTCGATGTGTGGACACCGGGTTACGCAAGGCTTGCTCAGCCCACCCCTCAGCTTCTTCAACCAGCGCATACGCGGTGACGCAGGATCAACACGACCCCGTTTCCTGCTGCTTGACAACGCAAAACAGATGACATCAAGGAGCCATCATGGACAGGTATCAGCGCATCGCACTAACTCTGGGCGTTTGCGTCACAGTAGCCAGCGTCGCTGCTGCGTACTGGGCCCGCTACGCACTGGTCGAAGTTGACGGCCTAGAAGCCTACTGCGCGCAAGCGGCGCGGGAATTTCGCTGCACCTTGCGCATGGCGGTCATTGCCGCGTTTCAGCAGCACCGGTTGGGGGGTGCAGCGATTCTTCTTACAGCACTCGCTTTCTGGACCAGGCGCGGCTCTTTGGCACTGTTGGCCCTCGCGGTTGCGGGCACTGGCCTGGTGTTGTACGACGCCGACGTATCCGCTGTTGCTTGGATCGCGGCGGCCTTGACGCTGCAACGCGCAGCGACTGGGCAACAGACGCCAGCCCCGGTCTAGCGGATCTCAGCGTGCTGAGGCTGCTGGTGGGCAGCGTGCTGCGCCTCGTCAATCGCCCAGAGCGCTGAAAGCGACAGGGCTGCCCAGCCTGCTGCGACACCCCAGGCCTGGATATTTTCTGGCCCTTCAAGCAGGGGAAGGGCGATGGCCGCGACACCCAGGCCCACTCCCATCATGCGGGTTGCAGGGCTACTGCCCACACTCAGTGGAGACACCACGCGGCGGCTCGAATGATGGAACAACCGCCACCAAGCGAGTACCGCAGCAGCAGCCACGAGCGACCAGGGAAGCATGCGGTAGCGTGCGTCGAAGCACAGCGTCAATGCTCCTACGCTCAGCGCGAACAGCAGCATGGCGTCAAGGGTTCTGTTAGGTAGCTGCTTTCTGTATGGCCGCGCGGATACGAGCACCAGCAGCAGCGGCGCCACACCCCCTGTGACCCACTCCGAGATGCTGCGAGGCCAGTCCAGCCAAGCCGTGAAGTGGTGAGCGGTGAGGCCTACAACCAGGCTCATGCCCATGACGGTTGGATTCAGCAGGTGAAGGCCTTTACGCCGCGACCAGATCATCGCTATGCACGCGCCAAGCGTCAGGCCCAAAAGACCCGCCAGCGCTTCGGGATCGCCTAAGGCAGGCCTTAAGAAGTTACCCGCACGAAGCTCGCCCTGCGCATCTAGCAGTCCCCACGCACCGCCCATTACTCCCTCGAGTTGGCGCTTCCAGGGCTGATCAAATCCCTCAATGAAATTGAAATCAATCCCTTGATCACGGTGCAAGGCTTGCAGATCAGCTACCCATCGAGCCTGCTCCATCAAGCCAGGCAAGGCCGGCCCACGCTGCCGACCGCGCACCGGCCAGCCAGTTTCAGCCACCCAAACGGGCAGGGGGGCGAATGCCTGCTCAACGTGTTTGACGACATCCACCATGTGCGCAGCGGCTGCGTCCACCCCCGTCGGGTTGTCCTCCCAATACGGCAGCACGTGGATACCGATCAAGTCCACATGGGGTTTAAGAGCCTCGATATCCCGAAGCCAAAACTCCCAAACATCGGCGTAGGTAACGGGCACACCACCCGATCCCGTGCGGGCCCGCTGCAAAAGACTGGCCAGCTGCTGCGCCGTCAGCTCCCGGCGCAGCAAGACCTCGTTACCGACGATCACGGTACGCACCACTTCGGGATGGCGACGTGCCAGCTCCAACACCCGTTCAAGCTCAACTTCGTTGGCCGCAGCATCGCGTGAAATCCAGGCGCCCAGTGCCACTTTCAGGCCGAGTTCCCCAGCGATCTCGGGGACCTGATCAAGGCCATGTGATACGCCATACAGACGAACACATGAACTGATCCGCGCCAGACGGCTCAGGTCGTCGAGCAGAGCTTCTCGTGTGAGCCGCAGGTGCGGGTCGAACGGCGTGTGCCCTGGGCGCCGAAAGGGTGCGTACGAAACGCAAGGCAGTAGGGGTGAGCCCTCTGCTGGGCTCAGATTGGGCTGGTCTGCAGGCCCGCCGCTGAGCCTGACCGACCAAATCACTGCCAAGATCAACCAGAGGCCCAGCCCCACTAGGAGCGTCACTCGGCTGGAGCGGCTAGAACTCGATGCAAAGTTGTCATTCATGAGAAGGCAAGTTGGGCATTGCAGTCGCGTCGTCGATTGGGGGTTCGGGTGCAACCAATGAGTCCCATCGTCCGGGCTGATGTATGACCCCGTGACAGCGCTGCTCAATGGGTTGGGCCGTGTAAGACCCATACACGGTAGCAAGCAGGGCACCCCCCATATCCTCGAGCCGATTTGCCACAGAGCAAATGGCAGCATCATCCACGATAGCCCGGTAAATCCTACCCTCCCCGATGTGCATCAGGCTGATCGGCACCATCGCTTGGCCCTTACAACTCCCGCACGGCATCTTGGCGCGGACCTCAAAAATCCATATGTCCATTGAGCTTTTCCCGCGGTGATGAGGCGGGCCGAGGTGTAGGCTTGCTCGCCAGCACATGAGGCGCGGTGGTTGCGCCAGGCGAAGAAAGCCCAGACTCTGGGCTGGCAACAGGACCACCCCCGTCACAAGCAACAATTGCAAGGACACTCACACATGCGTCGGCGGTGGCTTGAGTGCGCATGCGGAGTCTCCGATGAATTCTTGGCCTGATGAGCGCAAGCACTCTCTGTTGAAGTCAGACAAACACCAAGCTGGCTCAGGAGCAGCGTTCAAGCGCCTTGAAGTGCAGCCGTGCAACGGCATCCTGTCATGAAAGCGCTTTCATTCTGAACGATGTCTCGGCTCTTTGGTGCGGTTGAGCAAGCAGGTAATCGATTCCAAACGCAAACTATGCGTGGCTGCGGCGTTGAAGGACCTTTAGAGTTGGCGCGTCGGCATACACAGCACAACACATGCCCCACGAAGGCTAGATCAACATGCTCGCATCGCACATCTCCGCGTTAGCGCTGCATCAATCCGCTCAACCCATGCGTCGGTGGATCGCCCACCTGGACATGGACGCGTTCTACGCGTCGGTTGAACTGCTGCGCTACCCTGAACTGCGTGGCCTGCCAGTGGTGATTGGTGGCAGCAGGCGGCATGCGCCGCAGCGCAACAGCCAAGGCCATTGGCAATTCGCCACCCTCAAGGGCTACCAAGGCCGCGGCGTGGCCACCACCGCCACCTATGAAGCCCGGGCCCTGGGCCTGCACTCGGGCATGGCACTGGCCCGCGCGGCCGAGCGTGCACCCCACACCGTGCTGCTGCCGGTGGACTTTGAGGAATACCGCCGCTGCTCGCGCCTGTTCAAGGCCGCCGTGGCCGAAGTGGCCCCGGTAATCGAGGACCGCGGCATTGATGAGATTTACATCGACCTCACCGAGGTACCGGGCGCGCAAGATGTGGTGGGCCACGATCCCTTCGGCGGCGTGCGGGCCGTGGGCCAGGCCATACGCAACTCGGTGCGCCAAGCCACCGGCCTGAGTTGTTCCATGGGCATCACCCCCAACAAGCTCTTGAGCAAGATCGCGTCTGAACTCGACAAGCCCAACGGGCTGACCATCTTGACCCTGGAAGACCTGCCCCAGCGCATCTGGCCCTTGCCCGTGGGCCGCGTCAACGGCATTGGCCCCAAAGCCCAAAAGGCCTTAGCCGCTTTGGGGCTGCACACCATTGGCGACCTGGCCGCTACTGACCGCAGCATGCTGATTGAACACTTTGGCAAAAGCCAGGGACAGTGGCTCTGCGAAGCGGCCCAGGGCCACGACGACCGCGCGGTGGTCACCCACAGCGAACCGGTTTGCATGAGCCGCGAAACCACCTTCGAGCGTGATCTGCACGTCAAGCAAGACCGCCAAGCACTGGCTGCCGCGCTCGACCTACTGGCCCAGCGCCTGGCCTTCGACCTGCAGCGCAAGGGCTATGTGGCGCGCACGGTGGGCATCAAGCTCAAGTTCGAAGACTTCCGCAGCCTCACCCGCGAGTTCACCCTGCCCCATCCGGTGCAGGAAGCCTCGGCGATTCGGGACGCCTGTGGCCACTGCCTCAAGCGGGTAACCTTTGATCGCC
>Ga0194125_10010533_pt1 | contig 12609 bp, 10 predicted proteins | sample TA2KigC250mmetaG_FD_148626 | JGI IMG/M metagenome (GOLD analysis project Ga0194125, IMG submission 148626) | Freshwater microbial communities from Lake Tanganyika, Tanzania - TA2015034 Kigoma Deep Cast 250m | ecosystem: Environmental > Aquatic > Freshwater > Lake | place: Tanzania: Lake... | reverse complement strand
TTATTAGTTCTCCTTGACTCTAAACCGAATGTTCCCGAAACGTCCATGACCTAGGGAGCCACCCCCGATGATTAAAATCCCCCCTGACCCCCCTTTAGAAAAGGGGGGGAATTGAGGTAGACTTTAAAAGTCCCCCTTTTGTAAAGGGGGATTTAGGGGGATTTTCAGGGTAAAAATTGCTGATTCTATGAAACTAAAAGTTGTCGCCTTCGACTGCGACGGGGTCCTGTTTGACTCCCGAGCCTCCAATATCTCCTTTTATAACCATGTGCTGGAACATTTTCAGCGTCCGCCCATGGACGAGGCGGCGGTGGATTATATCCATGCCCATACCGTGTATGAGTCCCTGGCCCATATCTTCCCGGATCATCCCAATCTCGAGGAGGTCATCAGCTATTGCCGCGGCATGGATTACATGGAGTTCATTCCCCTGATGCTGCGGGAGGCTTATCTGATTGAATTTTTACAATTTCTGCGGCCCCGCTTCGGCACCGCGGTGGCCACCAACCGGACCACCACCACGCAAGCCGTCTTCGAGCACCATAATATAAAGGAATTTTTTGACATCATCATTTCGGCCCAGGACGTGGCCCGTCCCAAGCCCCACCCCGAAGCGTTCCTGAAAATCTTCCAACACTTCGGTATCGGACCGGAGGAAGCCCTGTATTTCGGCGACTCCCGCGTGGACCAGGAATTCGCCCAGAACTGCGGGGTAAAGTTGGTGGCCTTCCGCAATCCTCGCCTTGACGCCGACTTTTACCTGGATTCCTTTGCCCAGGGGCCGGATTTGATCCGCCGTCTCACCGAATAATCTCCAGGGGCGGTTCGTGAACCTTCCCTACTGACATTTATCTATGGATCCGAATTACATCCGCAACTTTTCCATAATCGCCCATATCGACCATGGCAAGTCCACCCTGGCGGACAGGTTGCTGGAGCACACCGGCACCATCACCCACCGGGAAAAGCGGGATCAATTCCTGGACAGCATGGAATTGGAACGGGAGCGGGGTATCACCATCAAGGCCGCGGCGGTGCGGCTGTGGTACCGGGCCCGGGACGGCCAGGAGTATCTCCTGAACCTCATCGACACCCCGGGGCACGTGGATTTCAGCTACGAGGTCTCCCGCAGCCTGGCGGCCAGCGAGGGCGTCCTGCTGCTGGTGGACGCCTCCCAGGGGGTGGAGGCCCAGACCCTGGCCAATGCCTACCTGGCCCTGGAAAACAATCTGGAAATCATCCCGGTGCTCAACAAGTGCGATCTGGCCAACGCCGACCCGGACAGGGTAGCCGGAGAGATCAGGGACATCATCGGTTTGGACCCGGCCGCGGCCATCCGGGCCAGCGCCAAGACGGGCCAGGGCATAGAGGACATCCTGGAGGCCGTGGTCGCCCGGGTGCCGCCCCCCCAGGGCCGGGCTGAAGATCCCTTAAAAATGCTGATCTTCGACTCCTGGTTCGACCCCTACGTGGGGACGGTGGTCATGGTCCGGGTCCTGGCCGGCCGGGTGCACCGGGGCCAGAAGATTCTCCTCATGGCCACGGGGAAGACCTTTGAAGTCTATCAGTTGGGCGTCTTCAGCCCCCACGCCACCCCGGTGGAAACCCTGAGCGTGGGCGAGGTGGGCTTTTTGACCGCCACCATTAAAAATTTGGCCGACGCCATGATCGGAGACACCATCACCGATGCAGCCGACCCCACCCTGGAGCCCTTCCCTGGCTTTAAGAAGATCAAGCCCATGGTCTTCAGCGGCTTCTACCCCGTGGACCCGGGGGAATACACCCGGCTGAAGGAAGCCCTGGAGAAACTGCGCCTCAACGATTCCTCCTTCACCTATGAGCCCGAGACCTCCGCGGCCCTGGGGTTCGGCTTCCGCCTGGGTTTCCTGGGCCTGCTGCACCTGGAGATCATCAAGGAGCGGCTGGAGCGGGAGTACGAGCTTTCCCTGCTGGCCACCGCGCCCACGGTGGTGTACAAGGTGGTGACCACCAAGGGCGAGGAAATCTGGGTGGACAACCCCTTGAAACTCCCGCCCTGGGGCAAGATTGAGCACCTGGAGGAGCCCATTGTCCGGGTGGAGATTCACACCCCCGCCGAATACCTGGGAAACCTCCTGAACCTGTGCGAGGAGAAGCGGGGTCGGCAGGTGGAAATCCGGTTTTTTACGAGCCAGAAGGCCTTGATCATTTACGAGCTGCCCTTAAATGAAATTCTCATGGACTTTTATGACCAGTTGAAATCCCTGAGCCGGGGGTACGCCTCCATGGATTACGAAATGGTGGGGTACCGGCCCTCCGCCCTGATCCAGATGGATCTTTTGGTGAACGGCGAACCCATCGACGCCCTGTCCATCATCGTGCACAAGGATAAGGCCTACCGTTGGGGCCGGGAACTCACCGAACGGCTGAAAAAGATCATTCCCCGGCAGATGTTCCAGGTGGTAATCCAGGCGGCCATCGGTTCCCGGGTCATCGCCCGGGAGCAGATACCCCCTTTGCGGAAAAACGTCACGGCCAAGTGTTACGGGGGCGATATCACCCGGAAACGCAAGCTGTTGGAAAGACAGAAAGAAGGCAAGAAGCGCATGAAGCAGATCGGCAGAATTCACATACCCCAGGAAGCCTTCCTGGCGGTGTTCGGGATGCGGGAGTAGCCATGGCCACTGCCACCGAGACCTCCCAGGAGAGGGCTTCGGCCAAGAAAAAACCCTTATGGCGGGAATACCTGGAAGCCATCGTCATCGCCCTGTTCCTGGCCCTGTTCATCCGGGCCTTTGTAGTGCAGGCCTTTTCCATCCCCTCGGGCTCCATGCTGGAAACCCTGCAGATCGGAGACTACCTCCTGGTGAACAAGTTCACTTACGGCGTCCGCAACCCCTTCACCAACCAGGTTTTGATCTCCCGGGGAGAGCCGCAAGCCGGCGATATCGTGGTGTTTATCTTCCCCAAGGACCCCTCCAAGGATTTTATCAAGCGGGTCATCGGCGTGGCCGGGGACACAATCCGGATAATTGATAAAAAACTGTATATCAACGATCAGTTGGTGGAGACGCCCCAGGCCGTTTTTAAGGATTCTCACATTATTGACTTCAACGACCTCTGGATTTCAGCCAACGGCGAACTGGGCGCCAAACGGGATAATTTCGGGCCTTATACTGTGCCGCCGGGACATGTTTTTGTCCTGGGCGATAACCGGGACCACAGTTTCGACAGCCGCTTCTGGGGCTCGGTGCCCTTGGACAACGTCCGGGGCAAGGCCTGGATCATCTATTTCTCCCTGGATAAAAACAACTTCTGGCCCCGTTGGGAGCGGATCGGCAAACTCATTCATTAGGGTGAGAAAAAATCTTGGTGGCGATAGGTAAAAGAACTGTCCTCTTTTACCGCAGAGGCCGCAGAGAAAGTCCTCGGCGTTCTCTGCGGCTCTGCGGTGCATAATCATGGTTTTAACTCGTTCCCAAGCTGTACTTCGGGAACGCCTTAGTGCCCCAAGTTATGCTTTGGTACCCCTATTAGTGTGAAAAAATTACCCTATCTAATCATGCTGCTCCTGGCGGTGTGCCCGGCGGCGGGCTGCCAGGCCCGGCCCCAGGAAACGGTTAAAGTCTTCTGCTGGTCTCTGACCCCCCAGGCCAAGGCCGTGATCAGCGGCCTGGAAAGGGGTCTGGGCAGGTCTCTGCCGGTGGTGGAAGCCGGCGGCGATTATGACCGGGGAGAGCTGCTGGTCCGGGAGTTGGCCCATGAGAAGCTGCAGCTGCTGGTGGTCCTGGGGACCCAGGCCCTGATGCTGACGGCCCCCCGCATCAAAAAAACCCCGGTGGTCTTCGCCCTGGTGGCCGATCCCTACCATACCGGGGCCGCCTACAACAAGGCCCATCCGGAAGACCACCAGGCCAATATCACCGGTGTCGCCAGCCCGCCGCCCCTGGAGGAGGCCCTGCGGCAGGGGCGGAAACTCTTCCCGGCCAAACGGCGTTGGGGGCTGTTATATAATCCCGGTGAGGGCAGTTCCCTGGAGCTGCAACAACACATGGCGGCGCTGGCCCAACAATCCGGCCTGGAACTGACCGCCCGGCCGGCTGCCACGGAGTCGGAGGCTATGGCGCAATTAACCGCCCTGCCCAGCCAGGGCGTGGAAGTGGTCTATATTCCGCCGGAGCAATTTTCCCGCCAGTATGCCGCCTCCCTCCTGCAACTGGGTAAAGAGCGGCGCCTGGTGGTGATCAACGGCAACCCCCGGATTGACGGCAAAGGGGCGGTGCTCACTGTCACCCTGGACTACGACGCCGTGGGGGAGGAGGCGGCCCGCCTGGCCCAACGCCTCCTGGCCGGGGAAAAACCGGCTAAAATACCCATTGTCACGGCATCCCCGGCCCAGGTGCAGGTGGACGAGGCCCTGCTCAGCCAGTGGGCCGGGTACCCGCCGGGGAGGTAGTGGTCAGGGATCAGTGGTCAGTGATCAGTGATCAGTGGTCAGTGAAAACTTATTTTCCCCTGCTCGGGTTCCCACGTTTTACTTGGGAACCCGAAATCCCGCCAAGCTGGGCTTGGCTACCTTCAAAAAATGGAAATTCAATATGGAAAAAAATCTCGACCCGAAAACCTGGAATCCGGCCATCGAAGTGAAGGAATACCGCTTTGACAATGGTCTGCGGCTCCTGGTGCTGCCGGACGCCAGTCTGCCCATACTGTCCTTTCAGGTGCATTACGGCGTGGGCTCCCGCCATGAGCGGCAGGGCATCACCGGCATCAGCCATCTCTTTGAACACATGATGTTCCGGGGCTCCAAGGAATTGGGGCCGGAGGAATTCGCCCGCATCATCCAGGCCAAGGGCGGAGAGGTCAACGCCTTCACCACCCAGGACAACACTTCTTATTTCGAGAACATCCCGGCGGAACACCTGGAGTTAGTGGCCCGGCTGGAGGCGGACCGCCTCCTCAACCTGGACCTGACCCAGGAAAGTTTCGCCTCCGAACGGGAAGTGGTGCGCAGCGAACGCAAACTGCGGTCCGTGGACAGCCCCTTCGGCCTGCCCCTGGAACTGCTGTTTGCCACGGCCTACACCCAACACTCCTATAAATGGCCGGTGATCGGCTGGGACAGCGACCTGGTGGCCATGACCCTGGAGGAATGTCTTAACTTCTTTCGGACTTACTATAACCCGGTGAACATGGTGATTACGGTGGCCGGTGACGTGGAACCGGACTATGCCCGCGGCGTGGTGGAAAAATATTTCGGCACCATCCCCAGCGCCGGGCCGGTGCCGCCGGTTTATACCACCGAACCCCCCCAGCGGGGCGAACGCCGGGCTATTTTCAAAAAAATCTCCCAGGTGGAGTCCTTCCTGGCCGGTTTTCATGCCCCCTCCCTGCGGGAGTCGGATATTTATCCCGTCCTGCTCCTGGCTGCGGCCCTGGGTTTGGGCAAGGCCTCCCGGTATTATCAAAAGCTTGTCAGAACCGGCCGGGCCATCGAAGTGGACGTGGACCTGTCGCCGCCGCCCTTCACTCCCCAGGACCCGGGGCTCCTGATCATCACCGGCATCGCCCCCCCCGGACGCCCCCTGGCTGACCTGGAAACCGCGGTCTGGGAGGAAATCGACCAGATAAAAACCCAGGGGCTGGCCGAGGCGGAACTGGCCCGGGTCAAGAAACTCATGCGCTCCCAGACCGTCCGGGTTATGGCCAATAATTTTTACCGGGGCCTCCTGGCAGCCCTGCTCTACCTGAAAACCGGCCACGCCGAGGGCATCAACGACCTTTTGACCTGCTATGAACAGGTGACCCTAAAGCAGGTGCAGGAGGCGGCCAGAAAATATCTCCGGGAGGACAACCGCACCGTGGTGGTGGTAAAACCGGTGTCGTCTGAGGAAAATGCGGCGCTGGGGACGGTGTGTTAAAGTGGTCAGTGGTCAGTGGTCAGTGGTCAGTGGTCAGTGGCCAGTGGCCAGTGGTCAGTGGTCAGTGGCCAGTGGTCAGTGATAAGGTTTGTTGCGGTTGACTTATTACCAGGAACATTTAGTTGATTCATTCTTCCCCTCTCTCCCATTGGGGCTGAGCATTACCCACAAGTAGGGAAATTTAGTAGCGCCGACCTCCAGGTCGGCGCCTCACCAGCATAGACCTGGAGGTCTGTGCCTACTGTCGAGATGAAGCAGATTTCAATGAATATCAAGTTGTTCTCCTAATTCCCAAGTTGGACGGAAGAACCCCATATCCCGCCAGGCTGTGCTTATCTTCCTTGCTTTAAGGTTTTGGGTAATGGTAAGCATCGGGGGAGAGGGCCAGGGTGAGGGGGAAAAGTTAACCTATTTCACGCCCTCAGTAATATTTTTCTGACAGCATAAGGATAACTCATGCCAGCTAAAGATGATTTTCTGACGGAAATATATAGTCATGGTCTCGCCAACCAGATGCGGGTGGTGGGGATGGAATATAGCCGCGTCCCCTGGGTGAGTCTGACCTTCATGGCCAAGCGCGGTTCCGAGGCGGATCCCGCGGGCAAAGGCGGGGCCGCCGATTGCCTGGCCGAATGCCTGACCCTGGGGACCCAGAAGCGGGACCAACTGGAACTGGCCCTGGCCACGGAAGGACGGGGGGCCATGCTCCGGGCGCACGGGACGTGGGATCACACCCTCATCAGCCTGGAGGGACTGGCCGAGGATTTCCCGGACCTGTTGGCCCTGTTGGCGGAAATCGTCCAGGATCCCGGCTTTCCCCAGGAGGAATTCGCCTTTTTGCAGGAGCGCCGCCAGGCGGAGTTAATTCACCTCCTGGATGATCCCCGGGAGGTGGCCAACCGCACTTTTTTGCCCCTGTTATTCGGAGACGCACCCTACGGTCATCCCCCGGACGGCAGCCCCGCTTCCCTGGCGGCTTTAAGCCTAGAAGATCTGCAGGTTTTTTATCAACAGCAGTTCTCCCCCCCGACAAGCAGCCTGGTGGTGGTGGGCATGGTGCCGGAAGCCCAGGTCGTGGCCGCGGCCGAGCAGCTCTGGGGTGCCTGGCCCGGGTCCGCCCAGCCGACGCCGTCTTTGCAGCAGACCGCGGAGGTTGCCGCGCGCCCTGGCATTTATCTCCTGGACCGCCCGAATCTGACCCAGAGTGAGATCCGCTGCGGCCATCTGGGGGTGCCCCGAAACAATCCGGATTATTTTCCGCTCCGTCTGGTGAATTATATTCTGGGCGGCGGCGGTTTTTCCTCCCGGCTGATGATGCGCATCCGGGCCGAAAAGGGTTTAACTTATGGCATTCGCAGCCAGTTTCATTTCCGCCGGGCCCCGGGGCCGTTTATCATTTCCACCTTCACCCCGGCGGAGCACACGGCCACGGTGCTCCAGGAAATAAAGGCTGTCATGGCGGCCGTGAAAGGGGAGGGCGTGGCCCCGGCAGAGCTGGCCGACGCCCAGAGCTATTATGTGGGCAGTTTTCCCCTGAGCCTGGAGACCCCCGGCGGCCTGGCCCGGCAATTAACCAGCATCGAATTGCACGATTTAGGGAACGATTACCTCAAACTCTATCGCCCGCGGGTTCTGGCCGTGGACCAGGAGGTCGCCCAGGACGCAGCGCAGCGGCATCTGCACCCGGAGGACCTGGTGATGCTGGTGGTGGGACCGGCTGCCAAGTGTGCCGATGAATTAGAAAAAATCGGTCCGGTGCAGGTGCTCCAGGATATCTAATGAACTTATGTTCTTTGAGGCTTTCCTTCAGAACATGCGGCGCTTCCGGCCAATACCTGGGCGCCAGGTGGCCACATTTTTTTTATTGACAAAATTACTGGTGAGAATGTTATAATTGCGGTGTTTGTGAAAAAAAGGATAAATCTCACATTGCTTATCTAATACAAAGGGAGGAAGTATTCATGCACAAAACCCCGTTACTGGATCAACTTGAATCCGGTCCTTTCCCGAGCTTCGTCACGGATCTAAAACGCCTGGCCGCCACGAAGCCTCAGGTAAACGACCTGCTGGGGCAGTTGGAAAGATCTTATGTGGAAAAAATCACCCACTGGAAACACGGCGGCATCGTGGGTGTGCTGGGTTATGGTTCCGGCATCATCGGCCGTTACTCCGACCTGCCCGATGAATTCCCCGGTCTGGAACATTTTCACACCATGCGGATCAACCAGCCCTCCGGGTGGTTCTACACCTCCACCGCTTTGCGGGAACTGTTTGATATCTGGGATGAGCATGGCAGCGGCGTTCTCAACCTGCACGGCGCCACTGGCGACGTTATTTTCCTGGGCACCCGCACCGAAGAGTTGGAACCGGCTTTCCAGAAATTGACCGCCAAAGGCTGGGATATCGGCGGCTCCGGGTCCGCCTTTAGGAGCCCTTCTTGCTGCTGTGGTCCGGCCCGCTGCGAATGGTCCTGCTATGACACCATGGAAGCCTGTTATCAGTTGACCCAGGAGTTCCAGTTCGACCTGCACCGCCCCTCCTATCCTTATAAATACAAACTCAAATTCTCCGGCTGCCCCAACGACTGCGTCGCTTCGGTGGCCCGTTCCGACATGTCCATGATCGGCGTCTGGAAAGATGATATCCGCATCGACCAGGCGGCCGTGGCGGCCTACATCGGCGGCGAATTGAAACCCAAGGGCGGCGGCGCCAATCTGGACAAACTGGATGTCCAGGCTGATGTCGTGGACCTGTGCCCCACCCAGTGCATGCTGCTGGACGGCAAGACCCTGAAGATCAACAACAAAGAGTGCAATCACTGCATGCATTGCATCAACCTGATGCCCCAGGCCCTGCGCCCCGGCACCGATGCGGGCTGCACCGTGCTGCTGGGCTCCCATGCCCCCATCCTGGAAGGCGCCCAGATGAGCTGGGTCATCGTGCCCTTCATGCGTATGGAGGAGCCTTATGACGAACTTAAGGAACTCACTGCCAACATCACCGAGTGGTGGTCCGAGCACGGCAAAAACCGGGAGCGCGTCGGCGAACTCATCATGCGGTTAGGCATGCGGGCCTTCCTGGAAGCCGTGGGCCTGCCGCCGGTGCCCCAGACCGTCAGGGTTCCCCGGGCCAACCCCTTCTTCTTCTGGCATCAGGCCGACTTCGATGCCGAGGACGCAGGCCGCAAATACCACACCACCAAGTAATCAGAAGTAGTATGAGAGATTGCCCCAATCGAACCGTAAAGGTAAGGAGGAATTAATAACATGTCCGAACGGCTTACAGATATCGGCCCCCCGCATTATAGCAAATTCTTGCCGCAGGTTATCAAAGATAACTACGGCAAGTGGAAATATCATTTGATTCCGGAACCCGGTGTGCTGGTACATGTTTCCGAAACCGGTGCGGAACTTTACTCAGTGCGCGTCGCCTCCCCCCGGATTATCTCCACTATTTTTGCTCGGGACCTGTGCGACATCGCCGATCAATATTGTGGCGGTTATTTGCGTTTCACCAGCCGCAACAATGTGGAATTCCTGGTGTCCGACAAAGCTCAGCTGGAACCCTTGAAGGCCGAATTAGTGAAACGGGGCCTGCCCAAAGGCGGCACCGGCCATTCCGTCACCAACATCGTTCATACCCAGGGTTGGATTCACTGCCATACCCCGGCCATCGATGCCTCGGGTGTCGTTAAGGCCGTCATGGACGACCTGTTCGAATATTTCGGTTCCCATGAACTTCCGGCCCAGGTCCGCATCTCCCTGGCCTGCTGCCTGAACATGTGCGGCGCGGTGCACTGCTCCGACATCGCCATCTGCGGCGTGCACCGGACGGCTCCGAAAATCCTGCATGACAAGTTGCGGCACTTGTGCGAAATCCCCACGACCATCGCTTCTTGTCCCACCGGCGCCATCCGGCCGCATCCCGACAAGAGCCTGAAGTCCGTGGAAGTTAAAGAAGAACGGTGCATGTATTGCGGCAACTGCTACACCATGTGCCCGGCTCTGCCCTGCTTCGACTCTGAAAAGGGTGGCGTGGCCCTGCTGGTGGGCGGCAAAGTCTCCAACGCCAAGAGCGCCCCGATGTTCTCCCGCCTGGCGGTGCCTTATATTCCCAATGACCCGCCGCGTTGGCCGGACACCGTGGCCACCATCCGCAAGATCCTCGTTACGTATGCTGAAAGCGCCCTGAAATATGAGCGCGTCGGCGAGTGGGTGGAGCGCATCGGTTGGGAAAAATTCTTTGAAGTCTGTGATATTCCTTTTACCTTCCAGCATATTGACGACTATAAATTCCAGGCGTATGATACTTATAGAACGTCTATGCATTTCAAATTCTAAGCAGGTGGTTTCAATGGCACTCCCCAAAGAAGAACTTGTAGAATTTATCTACAAGATGGTCGAAAAGGCCCAGGGCAAAAAACAGCTTAAAGCCAAAGACATCGAAAAGTTGGTTCTTAAGGAACACCCTGATCAACCCAAGAATGACGTCAAGTACGCCATCAAGGATCTTATTGACGGCGGCCGGTGCGTTTACACGTATTTCGGCGGCAGTTTCGTCGAAATTCCCCACGTGGAAGGCGCTGCCAAACACTAATGGCCCGCTCCTGTCCCCGTCTGGTGCTCACCGCCCTGCGCGGCGGCTCCGGCAAGACCACCATAACCCTGGGATTGCTGGCAGCCTGGCGGCAACGGGGACGGGATGTCGTACCCTTTAAAAAAGGGCCCGACTACATCGACCCGGCGTGGCATGCCTTGGCATCCGGGAGGCCCTGTTACAATCTGGACCCGTTCTTCATGGGACGGGACCAGATGCTCTATTCCCTGGCGCATCATACCGCCGACGCGGCAGGGGCGCTCATCGAAGGCAACCGAGGCCTGTACGACGGTCTGGACGCAGCCGGCGCTTTTAGTACGGCAGAACTGGCCAAATTAATACAAGCTCCAGTGGTGCTGGTAGTCGATTGCACCATGACTACCCGCACCGCTGCAGCTATCGTCCTGGGCTGCCAGAAATTCGACCCCGAGGTGGATATCCGGGGGGTTATCCTCAACCAGATTGCCCGCCCGCGCCACGAAGGGGTTTTGCGTGCCTCCATCGAGCAGTACTGCGGTATCCCGGTCCTGGGGGCCCTGCCCCGTTTAAAATGTGCGGTTTTTCCCGAACGGCATATGGGACTGGTGCCGCCTCAGGAGCACGTCGCGGCCTGCCAGGCCGTGACCACCGCCCAGAATCTGGCGGAAAAATACCTGGATCACGAACGCCTCTGGGAAATCGCCCGAAGCGCCCCGAGCTTACCCACCACCACCTATCGTCCTCCCTACGAACTGACCTCACAGCCCGACCCGGTGGCCATCGGCATTATCCGGGACGCGGCCTTCCAGTTTTATTATCCCGAAAATCTGGAAGCCCTGGCCGGATTAGGGGCCCGCGTGGTGGAGATCAACGCCCTCCAGGACGATGTCCTGCCCCCCCTGGACGGGCTCTACATCGGCGGCGGTTTTCCCGAGACCAACGCCGCGGCCCTGGCCGCTAATCAAAAGTTCCGGCAGTCCCTCAAGGACGCCATTGAAGGCGGGTTGCCCGTGTATGCCGAATGCGGGGGGTTAATGTATCTGGGCGAACATATCATTGTCCGGGAGCAGAGCCACCCCATGGTGGGGGCCTTGCCCTTCACCGTGCTCCTGGAAAAGAGGCCCCAGGGGCATGGCTATACGGTCATCGCAGTGGACCGCCCCAATCCCTTTTTCCCCCCCGGAACCAGACTGCTGGGGCATGAATTCCACTATTCCCGGATAATCGACAGCGACCTGGAGAGATTAAACCTGGTATTCCGGTTGGAGCGGGGTCATGGCATCACCGGCCAGTGGGACGGCATCAGCTACAAAAACGTCCTGGCCACCTACAGCCACGTGCACGCCTTGGCCACCCCCGCCTGGGCCCCGGCCCTCGTTGACCTGGCCCGAAAATACCGGGGCGAGGGCAAAAACGCAGAGGTGCCGGAATCCCGAGAGGAACATCTTTCTCTGCCCTCGTCCGCCCGCAGCCAAAGCCTCCTTTAATGGACCTTCACCACGTCCGGCTTATCCTGGAACCATTACTCACCGATTCCCTCACTAACACGCTGAGATTATAAACAATCCCCTGGAACCGGGTTCAGGCGCTTCGCCGGTCGATGACCAGCGGTGAGGGCCCGCCCCCGGGTCTGATGGTGTTGGGTTCCACCAGTTTTATCCGGGGGGTGACCCCGATTCCCTGGGACAGCTTATGACTCAGGTGGTTCACCAGGAGGCGTTGCTCCATCATGCGGTCGAAGAAGATGCTTTCCCGGACTTCCACCCGGATTTCCAGGTAATCCTGGTTCCCCTCCCGGCCCACCACCAACTGGTAGACGGGCTCCTCTCCCTGGAGGGAGGCCAAGATCTGCCCCACCCGCTGAGGGAAAATATTGACCCCCTTGACGATGACCACTTCATCGGTGCGGCCGAAAATCCGGCTGAGGCGCGCAAAGGTGCGGCCGCATGAACAGGGGTCGAGGTTCAGGGTGCACCTGTCCCCGGTGCGGAAGCGGACCAGGGGCACGGCTTCTTTGGCCAGAGTGGTGATGACCAGTTCCCCGCTTTCCCCCGGGGGCAGGGGCTGAGTGGTGACGGGGTCGATGATTTCGGGATAAAAATAATCCTCATTGAGGTGCATTCCCTGCCGATAT
>Ga0194125_10010529_pt1 | contig 12611 bp, 10 predicted proteins | sample TA2KigC250mmetaG_FD_148626 | JGI IMG/M metagenome (GOLD analysis project Ga0194125, IMG submission 148626) | Freshwater microbial communities from Lake Tanganyika, Tanzania - TA2015034 Kigoma Deep Cast 250m | ecosystem: Environmental > Aquatic > Freshwater > Lake | place: Tanzania: Lake... | reverse complement strand
GGGCTTGAGGACGACGGCCCCGTTCACGGCCGGCCCCCGCGGACGATTTCTACGATGGGGATATCGGCCGGGGCGAACTGGGAGGCGTCCAGGTCTCGGGGCTTCGCCCAGAGGCAGAGGTCGTGGTCCGCGAGGGCGATCTCACCGCCGCTGACCGAGGCCCGGAAAGCCAGAATCTCCAAATTCCCCTCGGCGGCCAGATAGCGGAAAACCCCCAGGGACTCCCCCACTTCGACCGTCAAGCCGAGCTCCTCCCGGATTTCCCGGACGAGGGCGTCCGGGGCGGTCTCTCCGGCCTCGACCTTCCCCCCGGGGAACTCCCACAGCCCGCCGAACCGGCCGCCCGCCTTGCGGCGGGTGATCAGGACGCCGGCCTCGTTCTCTATGACCGCCGCCGCGACCTTTATCATTCGGCCGACATCCCGGGGCGATTCTATCAGCAACCCCCCGGCTCGCGCAACGCGTTGTTGGCGGCTGGTGCTTTTGCTAAAATAGCGGCCATCATGAAGGTCGCTTTTATCGCCTCCGAAGTCACGCCGTACGCGAAGACGGGCGGTTTGGCCGACGTCGTCGGGGCCCTGCCAAAACACCTGGCCAAAGCCGGCCCTGAGGTTAAAGTCTTCATGCCCCTCTACCGGGAGGTCCGGTCCAAGGGGCTTCCCCTATTGAGGGCGGCGGCGGACCTGACGTTCGACTGGCACGGAGGCCCGGCCGTCTTCTCGGTCTGGGAAGAGCCGACCGCCCGGGCGACGGTGTATTTCATCGAGAAGAACGATTACTTCGAGCGGGACGGCCTGTACGGCACGCCGGCCGGGGATTTCGCCGACAACGGAGAGCGGTTCGCTTTCTTCTCCCGGGCGGCCTTGGAGGCCCTCCGGGCCCTCGATTTCTCCCCGGACGTCATCCATCTCCACGACTGGCAGGCGGCCATGGCCCCCGCCTTTCTCAAGTTCGTCTACGGCGACGACCCGTTTTTCCGGAAGGCGAAGACGCTGTTCACGGTCCATAACCTCGCCTACCAGGGACTCGCCGGCCGGGACATTCTCGCCCGGGTGGGCCTTCCTCCCCTCCTCTTCCACCCCGAGGCCCTCGAGTTCTTCGGCCAGGTCAATTTCCTGAAGGCCGGGCTCCTCTACTCCTCGGCCATCAGCACCGTCAGCCCCCGCTATAGCTGCGAAATCCAGACGCCCGAATTCGGCTGCGGCCTGGACGGGCTCGTCCGGATGAGGAACGACGTCCTGTTCGGAATCCTCAACGGGGCCGATTACGCGGCCTGGAATCCAGCCAACGACCCGGCCATCGCCCGGCCGTACACGGCCGAGGACCTCTCCGGCAAAGCGGCCTGCAAAACCGCCCTCCTGGCCCGTTTCGGCCTGCCCCCCTTTCCCAACGACCTCCCCGTCGTCGGCCTCGTCTCCCGGCTGGCCGGCCAAAAAGGGATCGACCTCCTGGTCGACGCCCTGGCCGGTTTGTTCGGCCTCGGACTCCGGGTCGTCCTCCTCGGCCAGGGCGAGGCGAACATCCAGGATTCTCTCCGGGCCGCCGCTTCGCGTTATCCTTCCTTCTTCGGCCTGCGGATAGCCTACGACGACGACCTGGCCCACGCCATTTTCGCCGGGAGCGACATCTTCCTCGTCCCGTCGCGATATGAGCCCTGCGGCTTGACTCAGATGTACAGCCTGAAATACGGGGCCGTTCCCGTCGTCCGGGCGACGGGAGGCCTGGACGACACCGTCCTGGACTACGACCCGGTATCGGAAACGGGCAACGGTTTCAAATTCGAGGCCGCGGACCCCGCGTCCCTGATCAAGGCCGTCCGGAGGGCGGTCGGCCTCTTCGGCCGGAAATCCTCCTGGACGAGGCTTGTCCGGGCGGGGATGGCCTGCGATTTTTCTTGGGACCGGGCGGCCGGCGAATACCTGGCCCTCTATCGGAAGCTCGTTCTGGACTAGAAGAGCCGGATTTTCAAGCTGAGGGTCAGGAAGAATCCCGTAAGGTCGACCCGGGCGGCCCGGACATCCGAGACGAGGCTGCCGGCCGGTTTTTCGGCCTGGAAGGCGATCTGGTCGTACCGCTTGGTGTTATAGGTCCAGGAGTAATACCACATCCCGTCGCCCGTCCCGCTGTCGATGTAATCCCAAAAATCCCCTCCCCCCTCCTCCGTCCAGTCGCCCTTGAAATCGGTCAAGCGGGCGTATCGGCCGCCGGCGTCGAGGACAAGCGCCAGCCTCGAGCCCAGGGCGAGCTCGAACCCCAGCCCGGCCTGGAATCCCACCGTTCCCCGGCGGCTGGAGAACGTGTAAACGTCGTAGCCGTCGAGGCCGAGCAGGCTGAGGTCCATCCGGTATTCGTAGTCCAGCGTTCCGAGATAATAGCCCGGCCCGGCGTGCAGGTCCAGGCTGAAAACGCGTCCCAGGGGGAGTTGGAGGTGGAAGTTGAGCTCGATGGGGACGACCGATAGGCGGGGGTTGATCCGCTCCTTGACGTCGATGAATCCCAGGACATAGGTCACCTGGCTGGCTTTCGCGTGGCGGATGTATCCCGAGCCGAGTCCGACCGAAAAACGGCCGCCCAACCGGTAGATGATTTCTCCACCGGCCGCCGCTCCCCAGGCGGGGGCGTCGTACGTTCCCTTGATATCGCCGTATTCGTCCTTGAGATAATCGAACTGGCCCTTGACTCCCGAGCCGAAATCGCCCAGGGTCGCATAAGCTCCGCCTCCGCCGATTCTGAGAGAAAAACGGGGCGGGCGGGCGGAGGGGTCTGGCATCGTCTGTCCGAACCCGAGAGAGGCGAGCCCGATGAGGATGAGGGCGAATCCGGCCGCACGTTTCATGTCGAGCTCCTTTCCAGAGCCAGGATGATAATCTTTTGGCCGGATAAAATCAATCGCCGAAGAAAACCTTGAGGCCGACGAGGAGCTGGAAAAAGGAGGCGCTGACCCGGGGGCCTTTGAGCTTGGCCCCTTCGTTGACGAACGTCACGTCCGACTCATCGAACGGGACGTTCCTCATGAGGGGGTTGGTCGAGCTGAAAAAGAGGCCGTTATAGCTCCCCAGGACGAAATCCCAGGCCAGGGTTTGGGCCGGGCAAGCGAAGTACCGGCCTTCGAGGCTGAACCCGAGCGTCTCGTGGAGCTTGAAGGCGATTCCCGCCCCCAGGCTGGCCCCGGCTTTCGTCCAGGCCTTGTCGCGCCATTCGAGACCGACGCCGAGGGCGTCGATATGCTGGACGAGCGCGGGGTCGATTTTCGTGACCCCGTAGCCGAACCCCGTTTCGGCCGAGATCGTGCTGAAAAAGACCGCGGGTCCGGCCGAAACGAAGCCTTCGAATTTCTCCCCGCTGAACCGGCGGACAAGGCTCAGGCAGACCGCGGTCGTCCGGACGCGGCCGTCGCCGTCCCAGCCGGCCGACCTCCCGAAGTCCCCGTTGCCGGCGGCAGGCGACCACGACCACTCGAAGTCGAATTCCGAAGCGGTTTCGAGGTCGCTCCCGGCCCGGAAGACCCCCGCCTGGAGGCCGAATTTCGGGCCGAAATAGAAGCCGACGTAGGCGCCGAGCGAGAGGCCGGCCTTGGACGACCGCAGGTCGATCGACGTCCTTTCGGCCACCCGGGTCAGCCATTGGTAGTTCCATGAATCGGAATAGGAGGAGGCCGCCCTGACCCGCGGCGAGCCCGTTCCGGCGAAAAGGCCGATTTCGTACTTTTTGTAGACGTCGGGAAACGGATATTCGCCCCAGGCCGCGGCCGAAATGAGGACGAGGAGGAAACCAGCGGCCACCGTTTTCTTCATGAGCTTATGATAGGCCGTCCAGCCGATTTGTCAAATCCTGAGCCTCGAAGCGGCGGCTTCGGGGAGGACGGGATTGATATGGAAACCCGTCCCCCATTCGAACCCGGCGACCCGGGTCGTGATGGGGATGACTTCGAGATACCAGTGGAGAAACTCCGTCTGTCCGGCCCCGGTCGCCGGACCCTGGTGCAGGACGAGGTCGAAGGCGGGGTCATGGAGGGACGCTTTTATCCGGCCGAGGACGTGCCCGAGCCCCTCGGCCAGGGAGGCGATGTCCGAGTCATCGGCCAGAGAGAAGCGGGCGGCGTGGGCACGGGGAAGGACCCGGACCTCGTAGGGAAACCGGGCGGCGAAGGGGACGAAGGCCGAGAAACGGGAGTTTTCGAAGACGAGCCGCTCCCCCGCCCTCCGCTCTTCCTCGCCCAGGCGGCAGAGGAGGCATTCGCCCGTCTCCCGTCCATGCCTCGCCGAGCTATCGATTTCCTCCCGGACGGCCTTGGGCAGGATGGGCAGAGAAACGATTTGGGTGTGCGGATGACGAAGGGTCGCGCCCGCCTCGCGGCCCTTGTTCTTGAAGAGTTGGACATAGACCGTATCGGGCTCGGACTCGAGACGCCGGACGCGCTCCCGGTAGGTCTCCAGGACGGCCCGCCTCCGGGCCAAGGGCAGGTCGGAGAACTCGAGGCCGTGCTCGGGCCCGTCGATGACGACCTCGTGGTCGCCGACCCCGGCCCGGGTTTCGAAGAGAGGCCCGGGCCGGCCCTCCGCCTCTCCGGCTCGGCCGACCGCGGGGTACTTGTTCGGCACGACCCGAACCGTCCAGCCCGGGCCGTCGCGGACCGTACCGGGGGCGCGGAGGGCGAAGATTTCGGGCGGCGTGTCCGCTTCGTTCCCCGGACAGAACGGGCAACGGACGGCTTCGCCCCGTCTCTCTTCGGCTGCGGGGGGGGTGAATTCATTGGGCCTCCGGCTTCGGCCGGGGGCCACGACGACCCATCGTCCGCTGAGGGGATCTTTCCGGAGGGCGGGACATTCAGACGACATGGCCTTCGCCAAGGGCCGTGACGGCCTCGAAATTTGACCCGGGCTCGAGGTTGAAGCGCCACACGGCCGTCAGACAATAACCCTGGTGGATGACCTCGAAACCCTCTTCGGATTGGGAAAGCGTTTCCAAGGGATACGCCCATATCTCGGGCGAGGGAGCGAAGGACAGGACGAGCCTTTCTCCGCAGAGCCAGACCTTGTCCCCGTCGGCCCTCCATTCTCCGGGAATTTGATAGACGTTCCACTCTTCCGCGAAGACGAGAGAGACGGCGGCCGGGCCGGCGTTGCGGACCGAGGTTCTGAAAACGACTCGACGCTCCTCGGGAGAGACCATCTTTTCGACGCCGACCGGGGCGGCCGACTCCCCCCGGCCGACGAGGCCTTGAAGCCAGAGATGGACGTCTCTCCCCCGAACCGCAGGCCGGTAGGCCGCGTCCGGAAAATCGCCGAGTTCGTCATAGGACAGGCTGGCGAAATCGTCGGCCGTGACCTCGGGGCCCAGAAAATGGCCGACCCAGGACCGCCGGCTCCGGCGGTCGTACCGGAGAAGCCGTTCGGACCCCTCGGGCAGTTTCTTCGACAGTTCGTGGATGCTCAATCCCTCTCCGCTCGGCCCGGCTTTGGCCGCATGATAGGTTTCTCGGCGGCGGGCCAAGACGTCGGTCAGGTTTCGGGCCAGGATGATGTCATCGACCTCGACCAGGCTCCCCCCGGCCGAGGGTTTGAGGAAGAGGCCGAAGCGTCCGGCTTGCCAAGCGAGCTCGGCCGAACCGTCGAAGTCGAAGTCCTCTTCCCTCCAGGCGTCCGCTGCGACGAGCGTCCGCTCGGCGTTCAGGAGATGCTCATAGGCCGCTTCGCGGAGATGGGGAAGATAGAGGCCCCCGAAGACCCCGTGCCAGTAGGGGTCGTTGCCCTGAGCCTTGTAGAGCTCGGGAAGGCCTTCGGTCCGGCCGGCGTCCGCGATTCGCCTCGAGACCGAGAGCATTCTCGCCCTGAGATGGTGGCTTTCCGGATATTTCAGGAAGAACTCGCGGAAAAACCCTCCCCTCAGAAACCGGCGGTCCTCGGGAGAAGCGTTTTTTTTCAGGGCTTCGTACCGCTCGGCCGCCTCGGGCTCAAGGACCCAGCCCATCATTTCTTCGTAGGAGGCCGGCGGGAGATAGACCCGCCCGGCCGCCGGCCGGGAGTCGAGGGCCTCGGCGTAGGTCATCGTCGGCAGGGCGTTATCCTCCAGGCGGCCGAGGAATCGCTCGAGCCAGCCCTCCTCGTACACCCGACGCTTCGTCCCCGGCCAGAGTCCGAACTTTTCGCCGTCGTCGCCCAGGATGGCCAGTCCTCCCCGAGCCTGGAGGCCGGCCAGATAGCGCTCGACATCCTCCTGACCGCGAAACGGGATCAAATAGCGAAGGGCCTTGTCGATCGGAAACACGGCCAGGGGGAGGCCTTCGTCTTCCGTGAGGTAATAGGCGTGAAGGTCCGAGACGCCCGCCTGGTGAAAATGCTCCTCGTCGACCAGGGTGTATTCGACCCCCGCTCGGGCCAGCGTTCTCGGAAGCGACGGCTCCCACACCCGTTCGGTCAGCCAGACGCCCCGCGGCCTCCGGCCGAAATGCTCTTCCAGGAAATCTCCCATCATCCGGAGCTGCCCTTGCCGGTCCTCCTCGGGGATGACGGCCAGGACGGGCTCGAAAAAGCCCCCGCCCAGGAGCTCGGCCTGGCCCCGGGCGACAAGCTCCCGAAGGACGTCCCAACATCCCCTTTCGCGGTTTCGCATGTACTCCAGAAGGGGGCCGGAATAATGGGCCGTGAACCTGACTCCGGGATGGCGGCGCATGGCCTCCAGGAAAGGCCGGTAGGAATCGGCGAAGGCCCGCTCGAACACGCTCCCGAAGTTTCCGACGGGCTGATGGCAGTGGACCCCGAAGAGAAAGGCAAAGCCCCGGCTCATACGGTTTCACCCCTCCCCCGGGCTCGGGCGGCCGCAAGATAGGCCCGGAACAGCTCGTCGAAGACGGGCTGGCCCTCCCCAAACCACCAAAACCAGTCCGACCCTTCGGCGATGAGGATGTCTTCGACCGGCCCGCAGGCCTGCCGGGCTTCGGCCAGGGCCGTCCAGCCTTCGTTCTTGGCCGGCGAGCCGACCCATTTCGAGAAGCTGCCCAACCACGTCCCGGGGACGAGGTCGAGGTCCTCCCCCCGGCCGCGGGCGTCGAGGAGGTCGGCAAAAAAGACGGGGCGGAACGCCGGAGAGGCGAGAATCCGGCCGAAGAGCTCCCGGAGGAACGGCACGCCGTTATCCCGGTAGCTCCCCCAGGCGTTCTCTCCGTCGAGGGCGACGACGACGAAGGCCTCGTCCCCGCCCTCCCGCCGCCGGGCTTCGAGTCGGGAGAGGAAATCGGCCACGGCGTCCCGTGCGTTCCAGCGGTGGTACTCGAAGCCGATGACGTCGGAAAGCTCCCGGTCGCGGAAGAACAAGGTCAGGTTTTCGGAACGTGAGGGGGCGTAGAGGCGCTTCCGGTCGGCCGCCCGGCCCAGGCTCCGCCAGAGGACGTTTTCGTCGGTCACGGCGAACTCGAATCCCGAGCGGGCGGCCGCGGCCGCGACCTCCCGGCTCACCCCGCCCTCGGAGGGCCAGAGGCCCCGAGGCGGGCGGCCGAAGAGGCCGTCCATGAAAACCCGGGCCCGGTCGATGTGAAGCCTGCCGTCTTCGGGATAGGCGAACCGGACGGAGGGCAGCTCGTGTCCCTCCGCGGCCCGAAGGTCGAACAGGAGCGGAGTCAGGGGATGGTAGTAGGGAGTGGTCATGATTTCGACCCTCCCCTCTTCTGAGAGCTTGCGGAAACGGTCCAAGAGCCCGGACAGGAGGGCCCGTTGGCCATGAAGAAGGGCGTCCAGGTCCTCCGGGATGGGGTCGATGGGCGAAAGGAAAGACTGGAGCGCCCGGACCTGAAGTCGGGCGGGGTCGGCTTCGCCGGGGGCGAACGCTCGAAGCCGCTCGAGGTCGGCCGGAGCGAGGCTCTCCGGACGCCTCTCGAAGCACCTCTGGACCGGGTCCTCGGCCCGGCCGTCCGCGTAGTCCCGAATTTGCTCGGCCAGACAGGGGACGATGTTGAACGTGCAGGGATATCCGGTCTCCTCGGCCAGACGGGCCATCTGATGGTAATTCTTGGTCGAGTGAAAATTGACCCAGGGCAGGACGTATTCCCGGGTCCCCGGTTTCCGGTAGACCGGCTGGTGAAAATGCCAGAGGATCGCCACGTCCATGTCAAATCCCTTCTTCGGCCACGACCGCGGCCATGACAGCCAACAGGACCGCCCCGAGTTCGAGTTCCCGGGGATGGACGGAAGAGAGGATGTCGAGGGCGGAATGATGAACGTCGAAGTACCGTTGGGCGTCGGGGATGAAGCCCATCGGGACGGCGCCCCGCTCGACGATAGGTCCGATGTCCGCCCCTCCCCCTCCCGGACCGACCCAGCGAACGCCGGCCAGGGCGAGAAGGTAGTCCCAGCGCCGGATTCGGGCCAGGGCTCGTCGCTTGCCGCCCACGCCGAAGCCGACGGGGAGGAAGCCGCCGCGGTCGGACTCCATGGCCGCGATGTGACGCTCGGACGACCGCCGTTCGGCCCGAGCGTAATCCCGGCCGCCCGAGGCCCCGAACTCCTCGTTCATGAACAGAACGCCCCGGACCGTCCGCTTGGGCCTGAGTCCGGACTCGAGGAGAAGCTTGAGGGCTTCGACGACTTGGGCGCAGCCGGCCCCGTCGTCATGAGCTCCGGTCCCCAGGTCCCAGCTGTCGAGATGGGCCCCCAGGAGGACGATTTCGTCCGGCCGTTCCGTTCCCCGAATCTGGCCGATGACGTTTGAGGAAAGGACGTCGGGCAGGGTCTGGGGGTTGAAAGACAGGCGGATTTCGAGCTCCGGGTCGGCTTTCAAGGCCGCCGCCAGCCTTTCGGCCCCTTGGGTCGATAGGGCCGCGGCCGGAATGCGGAGCGCGTCGGGACCATAGGAGACCATCCCCGTGTGGGGAAAATCGTCGACCCGTTGGGTGGCCGACCGGACGAGGACGGCCACCGCCCCGGCCCGGGCCGCTTCCGTGGCCCCTCGCGCCCGGAACTGGGCCGCTTCGCCGTACGACCGGAAGGTGTCGAGCGAGGTCCGGTCCATCGGCCGGTTGAAAAAGACGGTCTTCCCCGGGACTTCGGCCCTCCTCTCCGCGAGCTCCTCGAAGGACTTGAGTTCGACGACCCCGGACCTGAGGCCATCGGACGGCGTCGGGACGCTCCAACCCAGGGAAACGATCGATAATCTCGTCTCCGGCCTCCCCTTTCCGGGCAGGATGACCGCCGCGGCCTCGTCTTCCCGAATCCAATGCTGGACGGTGACGGGCTCGAGCCAGGTCTCGAGCCCGAGCTCCTCCATTTCGGCCCGCATGAGACGGACGGCGGTTTCGGCCGCCGGCGACCCGGTCAGCCGGGGCCCGGCTTGCGAGGTCAGACGTTCAAGGACGGCGTAAGCCCCTTCGCTCCGAAGCCCCCGAGCGAGGAGATCCCGGGCGAACGCTTCATACGGTCTCGTCCCCTCCCCGGGGCCTTGGCCCCGGCAGGAGGCCATCCAGAGGAGGGCGAACGCGGCCCAAGCGAACTCGGCCCGCCGCCCTCGCCAGCCTTCAGGCGCCATCGCTCCCAGCCGGCTTCTTGGGTTTCATCTTAAAGAAAAGCCAGTCCCGCCCTCGCTCCTCGGGCTTCAACTGGACAAGGGCATAGGTTCCGGAGAGCTTTCTCCCGAAGAAATCGAGGACCTTCTTGGCCGGGGATGATTCGAGAGGGGCGTATGTTCCGCGGTCCCAGATTTCGACCGTCCCGGCGCCGTACTCGCCCTCCGGGATTGTCCCTTCAAAGTCGGCGTAGGCCAGGGGGTGGTCCTCGACCCGGACGGCGAGCCGCCGGATGCCTTCGGCGACCGGAGGCTCCTTGGGAATCGCCCAGCTCGCCAGGACGTCTCCCTCTTGGAGACGGAGGTCCCAATGGAGGTGAGACGCTTGGTGCCTGTGGACGACGAAGACCGGACTTTCCCCCGGCGTTCGGGGAGGGGCTTCCCGTCCGGAAGGTTCGGGCGTCTTCCGGAAATCGCGCTTGGCGGCGTATTTTTTGAGGCCCATGTCACCGATGGAGAAAACACCGCTCGCAGTCGATTTCGCCGGGCTTCCGGGTGACGATCATCGCCAGGCCGAGGGCGTTCGCCCGGTCGATGACCTCCTGGTCCTTGACCGACCCCAAGGGATAGATGAGCCCCGTGAGGCCGTGGCGGGCGGCCAGCTCGACCACGTCGGGGAAGGGCATGAAGGCGTCCGAAGCCAGGACGCATCCCTCGGGCCCGTACCCGCGTCCCGAGAGGCGGATCGCGTCCTCGGCGGCGTCGATCCGGCTCCGCTGCCCGGACCCGAGCCCGTGGATTTTGTCCTCCCGGCCGATGACCACGGCGTTCGACCGGGTGAACGCGGCCACATTCCAGGCGAGAAGCGCGGCCTGGACGTCCTCGGCCGAGGGCTTCCGGACCGAGACGACCTCGATCGAGTCGGCCGAGACGATTCGCGAATCGAACCTCTTCTGGACGAGAAGCCCCCCGGCGACCCGTTTGAATTCCAGGCCGTTGTCCGCCGCCGGTTCGGTCAGGGCGGCGCCCATCTTCACCACCCGGAGAGGTTTCCGCGAGGCCAACACGTCGAGCGCTTCGGGGTCATAGTCGGGGGCATAGACGACCTCGATGTTCCGCGGGCTTTCGACGAGCTTCCGGGCCAGCTCCGCCGGGACGGTGGAGTTGAAGACGTCGACCGAGCCGAAGTTCGAGAGCGGGTCCGCCCCCCAGGCTTTGTCGAACGCGGCGACCGGGTCATCGGCCAGGGCCACTCCGCTGGGCATCTCATGCTTGACGAGGACGGCCGCGGCCCGTCCGGGGAAGACCTCGGTGAGCTTTTTGGCCAGGCGTTGGCCGAGGTCCATGTCGCCGACGTTGATATAGCCCAGGCCTTTCGAGCCTTCCTGGAGGACGTGCATCGTGGCCATGTTCGGCCCGGCGGCCCGCTCTTCGATGTAAAACGCGGCCGGATAGCCGGGATTCTCGCCGTAGCGCATGGACAAGCGCTTGAGGAATTTTTGGCCGCCGAAGTTCAAGAGCTCGGGAAAATCCTCTTTGACCTTGGCGAAGTATTGGCGGCGGGCGGATTTTTCGGGGCTGTCCTTGTCTTGGGTCATGAGGGAGTCCTTTGGCCGCGGTTCAGGACCGCGACCCGCGGCTCGCGTCCCGGCCGCCTCGGGAAGAACACGCAGGCGACGGCGACCCGGTAGTCCGGAGCTCGTCCTTCGGGCCCGAGGGCCTCATAGACGGCCGAGGCCGTTTCCTCGGGCGTCCGGCCGTCGAGCCCGACTTCGACCGGGTCCCCTCGGAACGCGGGCAGGGGGTCGACGTTCGGGCCGGCGTAGGTCGATACGAGTTTCCCCCATCCCGGCCGGGCCGACCCTTCATGGAACGACCGTTCGGCCTCGCCGGCCGGCCCGCGCCGGATGAGGCTCAAGGCCGTCCGTCCGTTCGGCAGAACGCAGCCCGAGACCCGAGGCGTGTAGATCGGCGCGTCGGGCTCGTACGTCCAGCGGTCGAGCCCCCTGGCCAGAACGGAGACGGGATTCTCGTCGGCCGCAAGGTCGATGTCCGCGGTCTGTTTTCCGTTGCTCACCGCGACCCCGGACCCGATGATGACGGCCGGATAGACGAGAAGGTCGATGTGACCCGCCTTGAGGACTTCGAGGTCGGTCGGCCGGGTCCATATCGCTCCCTCCGACTCTTCGAGGCGGCGGGCCTGGCTCGAAGGAGAGCGGCCGGTGACGGCGTAGACGACGACCGCCTCCTCTCCCGAAGGGTCGGCTCCGATGATGATCAGCCGGCCCGGATAGGTCATCTGGGTCAGGGAACGCATGACCGAGTTAGATACCACAGGCCCGGGTTGAAGTCAAAGTGGCCTTGCGCTAGAATCCGGCCGAGAGAGGTGGCCATGAAAAAGCCCCATTCCCCCCTGAAGGCGTACCAGAACCCCGTCTTTCTCGGGTCGCCGGAAGGGCGGATCGTCCGAATTCTGAGCGAATATCTCGAGCCCCTGGCCCGGTTCGAGAAGAACAGAATCAACTCGACAGTCCTCTTTCTCGGCTCCTCCCGGGCCGACCCGTCGGCCAAGGCCTCCCCGCTTCACGGCTATTATTGGGATGCCGAGGAACTCGCCTACTTGATCGCCCGTTGGGCCATCCGCCTCAGGCCGAAGGGCAAGAACTTCGTCGTCTGCACCGGAGCCGGGCCGGGGATCATGGAGGCGGCCAACCGGGGGGCCTCCCGGGCGGGCGGAAAGTCCATCGGGATGAACATCTCCCTTCCTCTCGAGCAACCGTCCAATCCCTTCATCCCCGAAGACCTGGCCTTCGTCTTCCACTATTTTTTCATGAGGAAATTCTGGCTCGTCTCTCGGGCCCGGGCGGTCATCGCCTTCCCGGGCGGCTACGGGACGCTCGATGAGTTCTTCGAGACGATCACCCTCATCCAGACGGGCAAGATCTCCCGGGACGAGGTCGTTTTAATTCTCTATGGGGAGGAGTATTGGCGGGAGGTCATCGACTTCGACGCCCTCGTCCGCCGGGGAGCGATCTCGGCCGAAGACGTCAAGCTCTTCGCTTTCTTCTCCGACCCGGGGAAAGCGTTCGCTTTCCTCAAGAAAAAGCTCTGCCGGACCT
>Ga0194125_10010524_pt1 | contig 12614 bp, 9 predicted proteins | sample TA2KigC250mmetaG_FD_148626 | JGI IMG/M metagenome (GOLD analysis project Ga0194125, IMG submission 148626) | Freshwater microbial communities from Lake Tanganyika, Tanzania - TA2015034 Kigoma Deep Cast 250m | ecosystem: Environmental > Aquatic > Freshwater > Lake | place: Tanzania: Lake... | reverse complement strand
TCCATAAAGGCCCAGGAACTCCATCCTGATCCTCCGTAACAATTATACTTGGTTCAAAAGTTGGCTCAATTGGTGAATTGGTTTTATCCCAGACTACGAGTCTACCTGAAGGACAATTTGATGCTTGCTCAATAGCAATTTGACGATACTCTGGATTATCACTATTTGTAGTAAGATTCCAGATATTACCATCAGGAACACAAAAACCAGCACCTGAACATAAATTACGTTTATCAGTTAATTTTAATTCAGGACCATCATAATTTCGAATATCATCAAGGTATGGTTTCCGATCAGCAGTCAACTTTCCATCAAAATTGGTTAATACGTGCTTTCCATCACAATATGGTTTCTTACTAGAATTGCCACATCGACATAATGCGTATGATTCTCGAAAAGGATAACACTCGACCTCCTTCCAGTTTAAAGAATAACCATCTTCATCAGGTTCAATAATCATTTTAATTAAAGGAACTCCACCAGTCACGATATAAGGTCCATTTTTAATAATTTTTATTTTTGGTAGACGAGCCATAAATAAAAAGCTATGTTGCTTAAAGATGAATCTAATTATTTAATCGAATATCAGTCAATTTTTATTATTAAGTTTCTTAACAAAATTAATTTTTTAATAATTTTTTACTAATCAAAAAAATTAAGTAAATTACTGAATTTTATTAAGAAAATCATGAATTAATAAATGATTTTTTAAGCATTAAAAACAACATTCGTTTGTCATGAGGTGTTGATATGTCTCAGACCACAAGAATTGTTGCATTTGTTTTAATAGGTCTCATTGTAGGCGCTGCAATTGGATGGGTAGTCTATCCAATGATGAATCCGATTGGACCCGATTATGTTAAAAAATCGGTATATGATACTTTAAAAACAGAAAGCGATAAAACAAAAGCAGATTTAGCCAAAGTTCAAGCAAATCTTACTGCCGCAAATGCTCAAATACAAAAATTACTCGCTCCTAAAAAAATTGGTTTAATTTTAGCGACTGGAGGATTAGGTGACAAATCCTTTAACGATATTGCTTATGCAGGTTGTGTAAAAGCTAAAAATGAATTAGGAATAACTTTTGATCATGTTCAGCCAAAAGCAATCGCTGAATATGCGGGTTATCAGACTGATTTCGCAAAAACTGGTCAATATGCATTAATTATCTGTGTGGGATTTGACCAAGCCGATGCGCTGAATGTCACAGCTGCGGCTTATCCTAATCAAAAATTTGCTATTATTGATATGCCTGTATTCCAGCCCAATGTTGCTTCACTTCTATTTAAAGCGAATGAAGGATCATTCTTAGTAGGAGTAGTTGCAGCTATGAAGTCCAAAACCAATAAAGTAGGTTTTGTTGGTGGCATGGATATTCCATTAATTAGGGACTTTTATGTTGGTTATGAAGCTGGTGCAAAATGGGCAAAACCAGGAATTACAGTGTACCCACCATCATTTGTTAACAACTGGGCGGACCCTACTAAAGCAAAAGAATTAACTATAAGTCTCTCAGAACTAGGAGTCGATGCAGTATTTGCTGCTGCTGGTAAAAGCGGATTAGGGGCTCTTGAAGCAGCACACCAAAAAGGCATTACTGGGCTAGGTGTCGATGCATGCCAGTGTTATCTGTATCCTGAAGTTGTTGCTAGTGCAACTAAGAGAGTTGACATAGCGGTATATGACGTAATATTACAGACAATATTAGGAAAGTTCCAAAGCGGATTGTATAGTAAAGGTGTCGCTGAAGGCTACACAGGATGTTGCAGATTACCTGAAGAAGAAAAGTTCTGGGAACAGACCTTTAGCTTCAAGCATAGTGCTCTATCTTCAGAAATTAATGATAAGTTAAGGCAAGCAAGAGACAAAATCAGTGCTGGCGAAGTAACCGTACCTAGTGGCTTTACATAAAAAGTGTTAAATCCTTTCTCCTTTTTTCAATCTTTTGTTATGCAATGAACCCCGCTGTACAAATGCTAGGAATATCAAAAAAATTTCCAGGAGTCTTAGCCAATAATAATATTGATTTCATTGTTGAAAAAGGAGAAATCCATGGACTACTAGGAGAGAATGGTGCAGGAAAAACAGTTTTAATGAGTATTCTTTATGGATTGTATAAACCGGATTCTGGGAAGATTATAATTAATGGAAAAGAAGTGGTGATGGATAGCCCTGCAACTGCAATAAAGCAGGGTATTGGTATGGTTCATCAGCACTTCATGCTTGTACCCAGTTTAACAGTTACAGAAAATGTAATCCTAGGTAAAGAAAACGTTAAAAATGGATTTCTCTTAGATATTAAAAACTCAACCGAGCACGTAAAAAAATTTAGTGAACAGTTTGGTCTCGAAATAGACCCCGACGTAACTATTGAATCATTATCAGTAGGTGCTCAGCAAAGAGTAGAGATTCTTAAAGCATTATACAGAGGAGCAGACATTCTAATCTTAGACGAACCAACAGCAATTTTAATACCACAAGAAGTTGATAATCTTTTAGAAGCTATCAAATCTTTGAAGAAGCAAGGAAAATCAATAATTTTTATCACACACAAACTAAAGGAAGTCTTTACCATTTGTGATAGAATTACAGTTCTTAAAAAAGGAAATTTAATTGGCACTGTTAAAAAAGATGAAACCAATTCTTCGCAACTTGCTAAAATGATGGTTGATAAACAAATTCTTGAAACTTATGAGAAAAAAAAGATTGAACAAAAAGATATAATATTCAAAATTGAGGAATTAAACGTAAAAGATAATCGAGGTATTAAAGTTTTAAAAAGTCTAAACTTGGAAATCAAATCTTACGAGATTCTTGGCTTAGCTGGAGTTGAAGGCAATGGCCAAAGTGAGCTAGTTGAAGCAATGATGGGTTTGAGACAAAAAGACTCAGGAAAAATACTTTTAAATGAGGTTGATATTAGTAATTTTTCACCAAAAGATAGAATCAAGTCAGGGTTATCTCATATCCCTGAAGATAGACAGAAATGTGGGCTTATACTCGATTTTTCGGTTATGGAAAACCTGATCTTGGGAAGTCATAATGAAGAACCTATCGTAAATAGGAATTTAGTAATTAATTTAGAAGAAACATGCAAATTATCTGAAAACCTTGTTAAAGATTATTCGATTAGTACACCAAATATTCAAACATATGTTAAAAACCTTTCAGGAGGAACACAACAAAGAGTAGTTCTTGCTCGAGAGTTCAGTAGAAAGCCAAAGATCGTAATTGCTTATCAACCAACCCGAGGATTAGACATTGGAGCAACAGAGTATGTTAGAACTAAATTAATTGAAATGAGAGAACAAGGCAGCGGAGTCTTATTAATATCAGCAGATTTAGACGAAATACGAGCACTTAGTGATAAAATTGCTGTAATATTTGATGGAAAAATTGTCGCAATTAAAGATCCAAGCATAACAAATGAAGAGGATCTTGGCTTGTTAATGGCAGGTGGTAAAAGTGGTTAAAATTGAAAACTCAATGAAAATTCTTATAGTTAAATCAATAAAATTTGTTCAATTAATAAAAGAAAGTATTCAAAGAATTTTTCCACAATTAATTGCCATTCTTGTAGCTTTTCTTCTTGGAGCCATCGTGTTAATATTTACGGGGTATAATCCAGTTGATGCTTATTATTCGATGATTATTGGAGCTTTTGGTGATATTTATGGTATTGGTCAGACTTTGACTCAAGCTACACCAATCATTTTTACAGCTCTTGCTTTCCTTTTCTCTTTTAAAAGTGGCCTCTTCAACATTGGAGCTGAAGGACAATTCATTGTTGGAGCTTTTGCTGCAGCAATTACTGGTATATATATAAAAAATATCCCTTCACCAATTCACATAATTTTATCTATTTTAATCGGAGCATTTGCTGGCGGTGTCTGGGGGTTAATTCCAGGGATTTTAAAGAACAAATTTGGAGCACATGAAGTAATCACAACAATGATGTTAACATATGTAGCGATAAACTTTACAGGTTATTTAGTAAATTACCCCTTCAAAGCTCCTGGATGGGTTTCTCAGACATTACAGATAGAGAAAACTGCTCAGCTTCCAAGAATATTACCTCCTACTCAACTCTCTGCATCACTTATTATAGCTGTCCTTCTCGCAATAATCATAAATTACATTCTGCAAAGAACTTCATTTGGCTACGAACTCAGAGCTTCAGGGCTTAATCCTTTAGCAGCAGAAAATGGGGGAATCAACGTAAAGAGAACCATGCTTTATGCTTTTATCATAAGTGGTGCTTTTGCTGGAATAGGTGGAGCAGGAGAAATAATGGGGGTCCATTATAGGTTTATTGAAGGATTCTCCCCCGGGTATGGTTTCGATGGGTTAGCTGTTGCTCTTGTTGGGGGACTTAACCCAATAGGAATAATTTTTGCTGGTTTATTGTTTGGAGCTTTAAGAAGTGGAGGTATGTTAATGTCTAGAGCGACGCATGTTCCGTTGGACATTGTCACAATTATTCAAGCTTTGGTGATAATTTTTGTTGCTGCTCCAACTTTATTACAATATATTTTGAATTGGAGGAGAAATAAATCATGAATATCACAGATATTATTAACATTGGCTTATTTACTGCTACAATAAGGATGGCTACACCAATCGCTCTAGCTGCTGTTGGTGGAATGTTTTCAGAAAGGGTTGGAGTCATAAATATTGGATTAGAGGGCATTATGTTAACAGGTGCCTTTACTGGAGTAGCTACAAGCTATTATACAAGAAATCCTTGGTTAGGGGTATTAGCTTCAGTTTTTTCAGGGGCATTAATTGGATTATTACACGGATTTTTAACAGTCACATTAAAGGGAAACCAGATCGTTAGCGGCACAGGAATTAACATTCTAGCAGTAGGAGTTACAGCTTTTATGTGTGAAGTCATTTGGGGATCAAGAGGCGCCTCTGAAAGTGTTCCAGCATTAAACCCAATTAGCATACCAATTTTAAAAGAGATACCAATTCTTGGAGATATTTTAGGAACACATACACCAATAGTTTACCTAATGTTTTTGATCATATTTTTATCACAAATCTTGCTTTTTAGAACTCCATTTGGATTACGCTTAAGAGCAGTCGGTGAAAATCCTGCTGCAGCTGATACTGCGGGAGTGGATGTTACTAGAATAAAATATATAGGAATAATTCTCAGCTGCATGTTAGCTGGATTAAGTGGAGCATTTCTATCATTAGGTAATCTCAACTTGTTCGCTTCAGGAATGAGTGGTGGACGAGGATTCATAGCACTTGCAGCAATGATTTTTGGGAGATGGATGCCCTATGGAACATTCGGTGCAAGTATACTATTTGGATTTACAGATGCGCTCCAGATCAGGTTACAATCAATAGGTTTACTGCCACCACAAATAATCCTGAGCATACCCTACATAATCACAATCATCGTTCTAGCAGGAGTAGTGAGAAAATCAACTCCACCAAGTGATTACAAACCTTATGAGAAAAGATAATTTTTTTCTAGTATTTTTATCGCATTTATTGCGATTTTTATCTCTTCATCTATTGCTTTTTGCACTCTTGTATCTAGTTCACCACTTTCTTTTCCAGGAGTGATTTCTCCTTTTTTTATTCCTTTGACTAAATTTCCATCAACTGCTAGTATTGTGCCTGCTCTTATTTTTTTGATGCTTGCAATTGTAAAAAGGGTTGAACTCTCCATTTCGATGGATAATACGTTGCCCTGCCTTAATTTTGTTAATTCTTGCTCGTTATCTGCATAAAATGCATCTGAGCTTAGGATTATTCCATTATGAGTTTTTATTTTTGAATTCTTTGAGGCTTTAATTAAAGAGGTTAGTACATCCACATTTGCTACTGCCGGGTATTCGATCGGCATATAGGATCTTGAAGTCCCATCGCCTCTCACTGCAGCAGTAGCGATTATAACATCACCGACATCAATATCTGGTTGAATTGCTCCAGTTGTTCCTACCCTAATCAATGTATCAGCACCAATACGTGATAATTCTTCAACAACAATAGCTGTTGATGGACAACCAATACCTGTTGAACAAGCTGAGATCTCAATACCATCAACTTTTCCAGTATATGTTATGAAACCACGGTAATCAGCAACTTTACGAGCCTCATCAAAGTGAGAGGCAATCCGCTCGACCCGTTTAGGATCCCCAGGAAGCAGAACATACCTAGCTACATCTCCTTTACAACACATTATATGTGGCTGAATTTTTTTACTCATCATTGAACCTTCTTATTTAATTAGAAATATTTGATATAAAATAAAAGGATTATAAGATAATAAAAATTTGTTTTAATCAAACTAATTCATTCAGAATAATTGATGAATTAATTGCGTCTTACTAATAATCCACGCATTGATGGATAATGCTGATAAAGAGTATCAATTTCATTGATCTCAAATTCAGTACAGCTATATAGAATTTTGATTTCAGAATCCTTTTTTAACAAATCAACTGTGCAAATAATGCCATTAATTGTTTTATCTAAAGAAGACCCAAGAAAAATATCGATGCCCTCGTTGTCCATAGATGAAGTGTTTTCAAGATGCCCATAATCAAAAGTGTATGGCCCAAAGGGGTAAAAATCGTTTACTGAACCTCTTTGTACATCAATTACTAGCTTACTTGTATTCATTAATGCTTCAAGGTGATCCCAAAAATTTGGATGAGTCATTCTGACTCAATTTTATTGATATCAAGGTATAAACTTTTAACAAAATAATTCTTATTAAAATTCAAGTTTTTTGACTTATTCTACGTCTTTTATGCTTATTCTTTTAAGTAAGAAATAATATGGAATCTTTAGCCCATGGATTATCTTATTCACACTGAGAATTTGAGCAAATTCTATGATGTTGGGAGTGTTAAATATAATGCTCTCCAAGGTGTGGATATTTCGGTCGGTTACAATGAATTAGCTGCTATCGTTGGTCCATCAGGTTCCGGTAAATCAACTTTACTTCACCTAATAGGAGGACTTGATAGGCCATCAAGTGGCATTGTAAGAGTTGAAGGAAACAACTTATCAGAATTATCTGAACAAGACCTTGCGGATTATAGAAGCAAGAAAGTTGGATTCGTCTTCCAATTCTTTAATTTGATACCCTACCTTTCAGCTCAAGAAAATCTTGAACTCTCTATGTCTATTGCCCGAATTAATAAAAAAGAAAGGAAGACTAGGGCACTGGAGTTGTTGAAAGTATTTGGATTAGAGTCACTTGCGAAGAAAAAACCAACTGAATTAAGCGGAGGAGAACAACAGAGAACAGCAATAGCCCGGGCATTAGTTAATAGCCCAAGCCTAATACTTGCAGATGAACCAACTGGAAACCTCGACACAGCATCTTCAATCGTAGTAATGGATGCTTTTAGAGAATTGATTGAAAAAAGAAAAGTATCGGTTATCATGGTTACTCATAACCATGAATTAATGAAGTATTGTGATAGAATAATCAAATTGAGAGATGGTAAGTTAGAGAGTATGGAGATTAAAAAATGAGAAAAACAACAAACCTACTATTTGTTACATTAGTAATTACTGGAATTTTATTATTTCCTGTAAAAGCGGAATCGGGTCACTTTACTGTACTTGACTCGTATTGGGGAACTGATCAAAGAGTTGAAGTTTCTCCAGGAGAGACTGCAATTTTTACTATCGTTTTAAGAACTGAATTACTTGGAACGGTTAAAAATATTGAAGCAAACCTTACTCTCCCCGAGAAATTTCAAAGCCAAAGTGGCACTAACATAGCATCAACATATTCCTCAAGCAGCGTAACACAAGGCATGCAACTAAAACTTCAGTTCTCCATATTCATTGAACCTGATGCAAGCCTTGGAAATCATTCAGCACAATTAGAAATGAGGTACTACCAGAACGGAGTTACTTGGCAAGATCCAGTTGAAATTAATCTAAAGGTCACAGGCAGGCCAGAAATTAAAGTAAAAACTATTAACAATGAGCTTGTAGAAGGAAAACAAAGCACTAACCTTGAAGTAACTAATGTTGGTAAAGCAGACGCAACTAATTTTAAAATAAGTGAAATTTCATCCTCGAGTGTGATCGTTGAAGATTATCTTTTTGATGAATTAATAGAATCAAGTGGAAAACAGTTAATTAATTTACATTTAATGTTACCATCAGGAACCAAAGGTAAAGTATTCACAATTTTGGTTAAAGGAAGTTATTATGGACCATTAAATATTGCTTACCAATTTTCACAATCAATTCAATTTATTGTCAAATCAGCTGAGTCTAAACCAATACTATCTGTAAACCTCTCTAAATCAGAGTTAAGCATAGGAAAAAGTGATAATATCTCAATTATTCTTAAAAATAATGGTTTAGAGAATGTTAGTGGAGTAAGTGTCTCATTAACAGTTGACAGCATATTAAAATTATTTACACCATCTGAATTGTATATCGAACAAATTTCGTCTTCAAAAGAATCATCATTACTGACACAAATTTATGTTCCACCAACAACCCAAGCTGCAACATCAACTCTGGGAATTATTATTAATTATTTCAATGAAGGAATCAGATTAACTGATTCTTATGAACAAAAATTTAATCTCTTACTCAGAGGTAATATCGAAATTTCTCTCACAGATGTTACAGTCATTCCCTCGTCACCTAGGATGGGAAGCCCATTTTCTATTACTATGACAGTTACTAATATTGGCACATCAGCAGCCTCTGCTGCCTATGCTATCCCAGATCTTACAAATTTGCCATTAAGCAGTTTTGGCTCTAAATCAAGCTACATTGGCAATATTGAGATAAATTCGCCAATAACTTTCACACTCAATTTACAGGCAAGTAACTCAACAACCACTAACATCATCCTTCCCGTGACGTTAAAATACATGGATAACTTGAGAACAATACACGAAGAAAATTTCACTGTTTCTTTCCAGCTTTCGCCTCCAGTAAAAACTGATACAACAAACAATACAAATTCTGGAAATAACATTAATTTCTATTATTATATTGCTGCAGGCATTATCGGACTAATTTTTGTTGGCCTAATTCTTTGGAGGCGGCGATAGACAGCAGTTGGATCTAATTGACCTACTATCTCTTTCATTGAGGCAACTTAAAGAAAGACGATTAAGAACAGCGTTAACTGTTTTAGCTGTTGCAGTAGGCGTAGCTACAATAATTGCATTATCAGCTCAAGCTGAAGGTGTAAGTTCTAGTATCATCAGAGATTTGTCCAAACTTGGTCCAGATGTTGTTATATTAGTTGGTAGAAGTGGGTATCTATTCACTGATGTTGATGTTACTCGTTTAAAAGAGTTTGAAGGAGTGGCATCAGTAAACCAGTTAATTATCCAGAGTGTCAGGGTATCAGGTGTTGAGGATGCAATAACTCTGATTGGTGCATACTCCTCAAGTCTGACAAATTTAGTGGGAGAGTTGAACCTAGTTGAAGGAACCACTTATTTAGATGTCCCAGCGCCACAGGTTATGATTGGAAACACTTTAGCCTTTGATGCTAATGGTGATCCACGATATCGCTCTGGTCAACCATTACTTGTAACAATTGGGCCAAGATCAATTGTCTTAGCTATTGTTGGTGTTCTAGAGAGTTATGGTTCATCCCCAATTATTCAACCAGACAGATCAATCTTCCTACCACTGGATTATGTTAAACTCTATTACAGGATGACGGGATACAACTATTTGTTATTAAAAACTAAAAGCATTGAACAGGTTGACTCAGTTTACCAACTTGTAACCAATGCTTATGGTTCTAAAGTAGGGATAACGAGTGTTAAACAATTAAGTAATACAGTATCAAGCATTGCGTCACAAATTAGTCTACTCTTAATTGGTGTAGCAGGAACTAGTTTCATTGCAGCTGGTTTAGGCACATTCAACATCATGATGATTTCAGTACTTGAACGAGTAAGAGAGATAGGTGTCTTAAAATCTCTTGGAATGAGAGACAAAGGAGTTCTCACCCTCTACATCACTCAAGGCCTACTAATTGGGATCCTAGGCTGCTTCACTGGATTAATTATGGGAGTTGGTTTATCATATCTATTACCAGAGATACTCAGTAGTGTAACCTGGACAAACAATTAACATTATGTCATCTTATTCGCCTATGATTACGATGCAAAACATTGTACTAGCAACGGTAACTTCAATAATTGTTACTTTAGTATCTAGTGCATACCCTGCATGGAGAGCATCACATCTAAAACCAGTTGAAGCATTAAGATATGAATAGGATTATGAACTTATTTTGAATAATATTTCATAGCTTATAGAAAAATTTTAATTATAATAAGAAAAGTATCCATTTTCATGGAAACTAAAATTCTCTCACCAGAAGAATTTTATGGCTTTAAAATGGGAACTGAGAAAAAACTTGTACGCTGGGATAAAATTGTAAAATATTTTTGGCATCTCAATAATTCACCTTGTGTACAAGTCAGCGAAATAGGCAAAACAACTATGGGTAATCCATTCTTATTAGCGTGTATTTCATCACCTGAAAACATAAAAAATTTAGAGAAAATTCGTGAAACAAGTCTAAAACTATCACATCCAGAAGGACTTGGTAAAGAACAAATTGAGAAACTAGTGACTGAAGGAAAATCAGTTATTTCAATGACTATGAGTGTTCATGCATCTGAGATTGGGGGAACACAAATGTGTTCAGAGTTAGCTTATGAACTAGCTATCAGTAACGAACCACGAATCCAGAAAATTCGAGATAATACGGTATTGGTTTTAGTACCAAGTTCAAATCCTGATGGAAATATAATTGTTGTTGACTGGTACAACAAATGGTTAGGAACAGAATATGAAGGAGGACCTCTACCATTTTTATATCATAAGTATGTTGGCCATGATAACAATCGGGACGCTTTCCATATAACTCAAGTTGAGTCAAAACATCTCTCTCAGATTCTTTTCAGAGATTGGTATCCTCAAGCGCAAGTTGATTTCCATCATATGAGTAGCTACTCTGCACGTTTCTATATTCCCCCGCATATGGATCCCTTGTATGAGCACATTGATCCATTAGTTTGGACTGAGCAGCAGCTTTATGGTGCTTCAATGATTTTAGAACTTGAAGCAGCAGGTAAAACAGGTATTGAAACACAAGCAAGCTATCCAGGTGATGGAGGACCCTACTGGGATGAATCCCCCTCAATGCATGGAATATGTGGAATGCTCACAGAGTCTGCAAGCGCAAACTTTGCAACACCAATTTACATACATAAGCAACAGATCGAACCTTCTCGAAGAGGAAGACCAGAGAACAGGGTGCAGATGAACTTCCCCCATCCATGGCAAGGCGGGTGGTGGTGTCTTCGAGACATTGTTGAGCAACAAAAAATTGCTGCTTTTGCTACATTGAATGCAGCAGCAAATTATCGTGAAAGAATTCTACAAAATATGGTATTAAAGGCTCAAAGACAAATTAATGTAGGAAAAACGAAAGCACCATATGCCTTTATAATATCACCAGATCAACACGATCATCTAGTTGCTTTAAAATTACTTAATAAACTTCAAGCTGCAGGAGTGACTATTCATCAATCTAAAAACACTTTCGAATATGAAGGAATAACATACCCTAAAGACACCTACGTAATTTTCACTTCTCAAATCACTAGACCATACATTATGAGATTATTAAAACCAGCTTTTTACCATGACGGCCCACATTCAAGAAGAAATGACGGCACACCTTTACCACCATACGATCTTGCGTCAAATTATTTTGTAGATTTTTGGGGAGTTAAAGTAATTGAAGCTATTAAGCCAATTAAGGGAGAGTTCACTGAAAACTTTGGAATTCATTATCCTGTTTCGCCAATAAATTCGTCTGAGAATGGGTATATAATTAACATTAATAATAATGAAAGTTTTGCAGTAGCAAATAAATTACTGAAAAAAGAAAAACAAATTTACCGAATCCTCGAAGAAGTTGATGACCTGCCTATAGGTTCATTCTACCTCCCATACCAAGAAGGAATTAAAGAAGAGATCACTAGCCTTAACCAACATACACCAATATACTCTCCAAGTCATACTAATTTTAACAAACAGGAAATAAAATCACAAAAAATCGGAGTCTACCAAAGATTATGGGGAGGAAATATGGAGGAAGGATGGATTCGCTGGCTTTTCGATAATGAGTATTATTTCAATTATAAGACGCTGCTTGATGAAGAAATTAAAAAAGATAAACTGATCGACAGGTACGACATAATAATTATCCCTGGCGACGCAAAATGCATGATAACTGGAGAAGGAATAGAAGAGCATAACAAAAAAACTAATCCAAAATATGTTTTACCGAAATATCCACCAGAATTTAGAAGTGGATTAGGTAAAGAAGGAGTAGAAAAACTCAAAGAATTTGTTGAAGCAGGAGGCACACTGATTACATTTGCAGAATCATCGGAATTCGCTATAGAAGAATTAAAATTGCCACTAAAAAATGCGATAAAAGACATTAATCCTAAAGATTTCTTCTGCCCTGGATCAACATTAAAAACAGAAATAAACACTAAACATCCTTTAGCTTATGGAATTCCTGAAAACACAAACATCCTCTTTAAAAGAACTGATAT
>Ga0194125_10010517_pt1 | contig 12616 bp, 10 predicted proteins | sample TA2KigC250mmetaG_FD_148626 | JGI IMG/M metagenome (GOLD analysis project Ga0194125, IMG submission 148626) | Freshwater microbial communities from Lake Tanganyika, Tanzania - TA2015034 Kigoma Deep Cast 250m | ecosystem: Environmental > Aquatic > Freshwater > Lake | place: Tanzania: Lake... | reverse complement strand
CTTCCCCACGCCTCGGTCGAGGTCGATATCCGGCCCGCCCAACCTCCCGTCGAACTGCCCAGCGACTGGGACGGCGCCCTCGGCCTGGCGTGGCTCCTCGCTTTGGTGGCTCTGGCCTATTACGCCTGGCGACGCTGGCTACGCCCGCGACCAACCCCCGCGCCCGCCGACTCCGAACCGCCCCACACGCGCGCCCGGGAGCAACTCCGCGCCGCCCTTGCCCTGCTCGGCCGACCCGAGCCGTTCTGTGTCCGTATCAGCCAAGTCCTCCGCGTCTACCTCGAGGAGCGGCTCGATCTCCGCGCCCCCGAGCGCGCCACGGAGGAATTCATCGAGGAACTCCGCGCCAGCGCCCTGCTCGATCTTCCCCACAAGCAACGCCTCGCCGAGTTCCTCGAACGCTGCGACCTGGTCAAGTTCGCCCGGTACGAACCGGGCGAACCGGAATTGCGCGATCTCTACGATGCCGCCGTCCAACTGGTCGATGCCACCACCCCGCAGTTCCCCACCGCGGCCGCGGCGCCCCGGAGCCCCACCGCCGCCGCCGCGCCTGCTTCCTCATGAGATTCGCCCATCCCTGGTTCTTGTTGCTCTTGGCGCTGCTCCCACTGGCGGCGTGGCTCCGGAGCCGGGCGGGGGGACAACCGGCGTTCCTGTACTCGGCGGTCAGCCTCGTCAAGGGCATCTCGGCGATCACCCGCTCGCATGCCGGCGCGATGCTGCTGCGGCTGCGCTGGCTGGCCCTGGGATTGCTGATCGTGGGCTTGGCGCGTCCCCAGTTGGGCGAAGGCACCCAACCCGCCCGGGCCAGCGGCGTCGACATTGTGGTGGCGCTCGACCTCTCGACGAGCATGGTGTCGGAGGACTTCGAGTTGCGCGGCCAACGCGTCAACCGTCTCGCCATTGCCAAAGACGTCCTCACCGAGTTCATCCGCAAGCGGCCCCATGACCGGATCGGGCTAGTGGCCTTCGCCGGCCGCCCTTACATCGCCGCCCCGCCCACCGTGGACCATGACTTCCTCTTGACCAACGTCGACCGGCTCTACGTGGGCGCGATCGAGGATGGCACGGCCCTGGGTTCGGCCCTGACGGCCGCGCTGAACCGGTTGCGCGACCTCCCCGCCAAGAGCAAGCTGGTCATCCTGATGACCGACGGCCAAAACAACGCCGGCAAAGTGCCCCCGCTCACCGCCGCCGAGGCCGCCCAAGCCCTCGGCGTCAAAGTCTATACCATCGGCGTCGGCACCCGCGGTCAGGCCCCCGTGCCCGTCCGCGATGCCTCCGGAACGCTGCGGTACCAGCGGGTGGACGTGGACATTGACGAAGACACCCTCCAACAAATCGCCCAACGAACCGGCGGCCTGTATTTCCGCGCCGAGAGCGCCGACACGTTGCGAGCGATCTACGAGCAGATCGATCGCCTCGAGAAGACCGAGGTTCGACTCGAGCGGTACTCACGGTATCAGGAGCTCTTCCCCTATGCGGTGCTGCCTGGCCTAGCGCTGCTCCTGCTCGAGATCATCCTTGCCCACACCGCCTGGCGCCGCCTCCCTTGACCGCCCCGTGCCCCACCCATGCGCTTCGCTAACCCCCATCTGCTCTGGCTCCTGGCCATCGCCCTGCCCCTGTTGCTCGGGTTCCTCCGCTGGGCCTGGCGCCAGCGCCAGGCCGCGATTGCCCAATTCGTGCAATCCCGGCTGTTGGCCCAGTTGACCGTTGGGGTCTCGACACGCCGTCAACGCCTGCGTCTGGCCCTGCTCGCCTGCAGTGTCGGCCTCCTGATCCTGGCCTTGGCCCGACCCCAATATGGCTTGGTCTGGGAAGAGGTGCGGCAGCGCGGCCTCGACATCGTTGTGGCTCTCGACACCTCCCGCAGCATGCTCGCCACCGACGTCGCCCCGAACCGGCTTGCCCGCGCTAAACTCGCCGCCCAAGACCTGCTCGCCGTCGCCCGCCACGATCGCCTCGGGTTGGTCGCGTTCGCCGGCACCGCCTTCCTCCAATGCCCGCTCACGCTGGACGACCGGGCCTTCCGCCAAAGCCTCGACCACGTCCAGGCCGGCGTGATCCCCCAAGGCGGCACCGCCTTGGCCAGCGCCATCGAAGCTGCCCTCGCCGCCTTCGATCAACCCGCCGAAAACGACCGCATCCTCATCCTCATCACCGACGGCGAAGACCACGAAGCCGGCGCGCTCGAGGCCGCGGCGAAAGCGGCGCGGGCCGGCCTGCGCATCTTCACCGTCGGCGTCGGCACACCTCAAGGCGACCGGATCCGAATCGTCGACGACCAAGGCCGAACCACGTATGTCACCGACGAGATCGGACAACCCGTGGTCTCGAAACTCGACGCGCCCCTGTTGACGGAACTCGCTGCCCTGACCGGCGGCGATTACCTCCCCCTCCGCGGCCCGCGCCCGATCGAACTCCTATACGAAGCGCGCCTGGCACCCTTGCCCAAGCGCGACCTCGCCTCGCGACTGGTGCAGCAGTTCCAAGAGCGATTCCAGTGGCCCCTGGGTTTGGCCTTCGTGCTCTTGCTGCTCGAGGGCTTCATTCCCGACCGGCTCCGACCAACCCGCCCACCCCGGCCCGCTGCCTCGAGGCCCCACCCACGCCCGCGCCCGCTGGCCGTTGCCCAAAGCGCGCTCCTCGTCGCATCGCTCGCCCTGCTGCTCCCGGCCCGAGCCTCGAGCGGGCGAGCCTGGAAGGACTACCAGGCCGGCCGTTACCGCGAGGCGCAACAGCACTACCTTCAACTGCTCGAACAAACACCCGACGACCCCCGCCTCCACTACAACGCCGGCACCGCGGCCTACGACGCCGGCGACTTCACCCAAGCCACCAACTCGCTCCAGGCCGCTCTCCGCTCGCCCGATCCCGCGCTGCTGCGCAAGGCCTACTATAACCTCGGCAACGCCCGCTACCGCCTCGGCGAACGCGCGGCCTCGCCCCTCGAGAAGCTCGCCCACTGGCTTCCAGCCCTGCACCATTACGACAGCGCCCTCAAGCTCGAGCCCAAAGACCAGGACGCCCAATTCAACCGCCAGTGGGTTGCCCGCCGGATCGAGGAACTCAAGCAGCAGCTCTCCCCCGACCCCGAGGGGAAGCTGCACTTGCCTCCCACCAACTCCACCGCTTCCAACTCGACTCCCATCACCCAGCAACCGCCCCCCGCTTCGCCTCGAGACCACGCTCCGCCGCTCCCGACACCCGGGCCCGAACTCGAGCCGAAGCAGCCCGACCCACCTGCCTCGACGCCGGGCGCCGAAAGCCCAATGCCCGTCGGCCAGATGACCCCCGAGCAAGCCCGGCGCCTGCTCGATGCGGCTCGCGCCGAGGAGCGGACCCTCGTCTTTGTTCCGCCCGAAGACCCACAGCGCCGACTACGCCGCAGCCGCCGCGACTGGTAAGGACTCGGGACGCAGCGAAAAGGTTGAAATCCGCCTCCCTCTTTACGCAAGATCCTCGCTGGCCAGGCTATGGCGCTGCTGAACCCCAATCGCCCGCACGACCGGCCGCATCCCCGCGCCCAACCGGCACGACTCGCGGCCATTGCCGCACTCGCCTTGGCCGGCCGCCTGACTGGCCCCGCCGCCGAACCGGATCCCCCAGCCCGCCACGCCTATCTCGAGTTGGTCGTCCCGAAAACCGTGGTCTACCTGGGCGAGGCTGTCGCGATCGAGACGCGCTTCTACACCTTGGTCACAGCCACAGAGATTCAACCCCAACCCCTGGCCGGAAACGGATTCACCTTCGGCAAATCCGCCGAGTTACCGGCCGCTCAGGCGCAAGTGGGCGACCTGACCTACCAAGTCCGCCGCCTGCGCACGTTCGTCCTGGCTAACAAGACCGGCACACTCACCCTCGGCCCGGCCGCCTGGCACGCCGTCTTGGCGGTCCCGGTTGCTCGCCGTCAACCCTCGCGCGACCCGTTCGAGGCTTTTATCGACGAAGGCCTCAAGGGCCATCGCACGCTGCCACGGCCGGTCGACCTGACGAGCGATACCGTGCCGTTCACCGTCCGGCCACTGCCCACCCACGCCGTCCCCGGCCACTTCACGGGCGCCGTGGGCCTCTTCGCCCTGAACTGGACCGTCACCCCCACCAACGTCGCCATCGGCGAGCCCATCACCCTCAAGATCGCCGTCAGCGGCCGCGGGGCGCTCGATAACCTCGCCTTGCCCAACGTCGACCACTGGACCGGCTTCAAAGTCTATCCTCCCACCAGCGCCATCGAACTCACCGATGACATCGGCCTCGAGGGCGCCAAGAACTTCGAGCAAGTCATCGTCCCCCAGAACCTGGAAGTCAACGAGGTGCCCAAACTCGAGTTCTCTTTCTTCGACCCGGCGGCCCATACCTACCGCACCCTGGCCACCAGCCCCATCCCGCTTGTCGTTCGACCGGCCGGAGTCGCGCCCCCCCTGGGCACAACCGACCCTGCCCCCTCCGGCGCCACCGGGTCCGCCCAAGGCATTGTCCACCTCAAGCCGCGTCTCGGCTCCCTCGCCCACGCGGTGCCCCCGCTGATTCACCGGCCCTGGTTCGCTTGGCTACAGGCGGTGCCGGTGCTCGGCCTGTTCGCCGCCTGGGCTTGGCGCCGGCGCCGCGATTACCTCGAGCGCCATCCGCACCTGGTCCGGCGTCAGGCCGTCGCCCGACATGTAGCCGCCGGTCTGGCCGAACTGGAGCGCCTCGCCGCCGCCGGCCAGGCCGAGGAGTTCTTCGCGACCGCTGGTCGTCTCCTGCAGGAGCAACTCGGCGAACGCTTGGCGCTCCCGGCCAACGCCATCACCGGAGCGGTGATCGAGGAACACCTCGAACCGCGCCAGGTCGAAGCCCCCCTGCTCGCGACCTTGCGTGAGCTGTTCCAACTCTGTGACCAGGCGCGTTACGCCCCCACTCCGGCAAGCGGCGCACTCCAAACCCTGATCCCCAAATTCGCGGCCGCCCTCGAGGCGACCCGGCGACTCGAACTCTAGCACCCGCGCCCACCCGCTTTGTGCCACCCCCCTTCCCGCTAATCCACCGCCTGCTGTGTCTGCTCTGGCTCGGCCTGTGCGTTCACGGCCACGACCTCAGCGCGCAGTTCGAAGCTGCCAATCGGCTGTACGAGCAGGGCCGATTCGGCGAAGCCGTTACCGCCTACCAAGCCCTCCTCGACCAGGGCCACGTCTCGCCCGCCATCGAGTTCAATCTCGGCAACGCCGCCTTCAAAGCCGGCCAGCTCGGTCAGGCCATCTTCCACTACCGCCAGGCCGAACGCCTCGCCCCGCGTGACCCAGACATCCGCGCAAACCTCGGCCTCGCCCGAGACGCCGTGCCGGGCACCGCCACCTTGACTCCGCCGGCGTACCGCCGTTGGCTCGCACGCCTCTCCCTCGACGAATGGACTCTGCTAGCCGCCGCCGCCACTTGGCTCTGGCTGAGCCTGCTGGCTCTGGGCCAACTCCGCCCGCAGTCGCGACCTGCTTTACGCGGTTGCACCGGGGCCGCCGGCATCTTGGCGGGTCTGGTGGGATTGGGCCTGGGGTTGACCTGGCGCGACGTCGCCCAAACCACCTGGGCCATTGTGACCCAACCCGACGCCACCCTCCGTCACGGCCCCCTCGACGAATCGCCCAGCCTCCAATCCCTCCACGACGGCCAAGAACTTCTCGTGGTCGATCGCAAAGAACCTTGGCTGCAAGTCACCGGCGCCGCCCGCGGCTCGGGTTGGATACGCCAAGACCACGTCCACCTCCTCGGTCCCTAACCCGCGTGCAGCCCATCCTCCTGTTTGGCCTCGAGACCGAGTTGGGCATCGCGCGCGACGGCGCTCCGAACCTCGATACCGTCGCTGAGTCGATCGCCCTGGTCCGCAGCGCCACCGAACCGGGCGTCCTCATGAAGTGGGACTACGGCTGCGAAGACCCACACCTGGACGCGCGCGGCTTCCGCGTCGCCGCCCTGCGCCAGGATGCCGACGAAGCCCATTACTTCGCCCGCGACGCCCAACGCCGGTTGACCCACGCCGAAATCAAGAGCGACCTGGTCCTGCGCAACGGCGCCCGCTTCTACAATGACCACGCCCACCCCGAATACTGCACCCCCGAGTGCAGTACCCTCGACGAACTGGCCGCCCACGACCGCGCCGGCGAACGCATCGCCACCGCCTGCGCCCGCGCCCTCAGCGAAGCCCGCGGCGCCACCGTGCGACTGTACAAGAACAACACCGACTTCCGCGGCCATAGCTACGGTTGTCACGAGAACTATCTCCTGCCCCGATCCTTGCCCTGGGAGGACCTCGTCCGCGGGATCCAGGCGTTCCTGGTGACCCGCCAAATCTATGCCGGTGCTGGCAAGTTCGCGCTCGAGACGGAGGACCGCTTCCTGGCCAGCGGCTTCCAGATCTCCCAGCGGGCCGACTTCTTCTCCGAACTCCAGAGCGTCGATACCATGCAGCGCCGGCCCATCGTCAATACCCGCGACGAACCCCATGCCAACCCCGCCCGCTGGCGCCGCTTCCACGTCATCCTCGGCGACGCGAACATGTCCCCCTTCGCCACCCGGCTCAAAGTCGGCGCCACCGCCCTGGTCCTCGAAGCCCTGCTGCGCGAACCACGCCAACCCTGGCCCGAGTTGGCTGACCCGCTCGACGCCCTCCGCACCATCTCCCGCGATCCCCGCTTCCGTTGGGAAATCAAGCTCCACGGCCGCCGCCCAGCCACCGCCCTCGACGTCCAACGCCACTACCTCGCCGCCGTCCAAGCCCGCTGCGACCTCACCGCCCCCGACCGCGCAAGGGTCGTCGCCGATTGGGAGGCGGTCCTGGCAGACTTGGCAACCGACCCGCACCGGTGCTGCGACCGGCTCGACTGGGTGGCCAAACATGCGCTCCTGCGCGAATTCCAGGCCGCGGAAAAACTCCCCGACGACCATCCCTGGCTGACCAGCCTGGATCTCGAGTACCACCGGCTCGATGCTGCCGCGGGCCTCTACTTCGACCTCGAACGCGGCGGGGCCATGCGTCCCGGTCCCCCGGAAACCGAGGTGCAGCGCGCGCTGGCAGAACCGCCCCGCTCGACCCGCGCCTGGGTCCGCGGCCGCTGCATCCAGAAATTCGGCCCCGAAGTCCTCCTCGCCCAATGGGACCACGTCACCCTCCGCGGCCGCCGGGGGCCTGTCCCCGTCTCGCTGCTGGACGTGTTCGGCCCGGCAGAGATCCAGCAGCTCTCCCAGCGCCTCGCCGACGCGCAGACTCCCGAGGATTTGCGCACCCGGAAGTGACGTGCGATCATTGGCCCTGTGGTCTATGCCTGATCAAGCTCGCAAATCTAAGCCAGCTAGCCCCGGGCCTGGCGGCGGGGGCGGTGACGGTCCCTCCGCGCCCAAAGTCGATAAACCCAACGTCGAGGAGCTGCTCAAGCGCATGAAAAAGGTCGACCCAGACCAGGCCCGACGCTACCGCCAGCGGACGGGGGAGTGACGCCCAGGTGATCGCCGGCGATTTCCTCTCCCTCCTCGCCCAGGCGCACGGCGCCATCCTCCCGCCGACCGTGCCCACGGGCGCACCGGTCCAGACGCAAGCCACCACCGTCTTCGCCTTCCATTGCGCGGCGGGCGTTCTGGTGGCCGGTGACCGCCGAGCCACCGCCGGCAACCAGATCGTCACCGACCGCGTCGAGAAGGTCCTCGAGCTGGACCCCACCTCGCTCCTGGCCATCGCCGGCGTCCCGGCCATGGCCTTCGAGATGGCCCGCGTCCTGCAGACCTCCTTCGAGTACTACCGCCGCAGCCAACTCCAAACCCTCAGCCTGGCCGCCAAAGTCCGCGCCCTCGCCCGGCTCCTGCGCGAGAACCTGCCCATGACCCTCCAAGGCGTCGGGGTCGTCGTGCCCCTGTTCGCCGGCGTGGACACCGCCGCGGCGCCTCCAGCGCCGCATATCTACTTCTACGACCCCCTGGGCGCGCAGTTCCATGCGGTGAACTTCGCCGCCTCCGGCTCCGGCGCTACCACCATCCGCAGCATCCTCAGCTTCCAAGATCGATACGGCCAGCCTCGGCCCCCACAAATGACCCGTCCCCAAGCCGTCCAGTTCGCCCTGCAACTCTTAAGCGTCGCCGCCGAATTCGACTCCGCCACCGGTGGCGTGGATCCCCAAACCCAGAGTTACGCCACGCTGAAACTTCTTACCCCGGCCGGGATCCAAACCGTGGCCGACTCCGAGCAGGCGCAAGCCTTGTCGGCCCCTTGAAGCACACCCACCCACCCCGCCACGGCGATGACTGAAGAACCCTATCGCTGGCTCGAGGCCATCGCCAACCGGCGCGAGTATGTCCGGGAACAACTCAAGGCCGGCACCCCCGTCTTCGCCGCGAGCTTGACCGACGGGATCCTCCTGCTCGGCGTCGGCAGCGGCCAATCGAAGGTCTTCGAACTCTTCGACCGCCACGCCCTCGCCGGCCTGGGCCACCCCGCTGACATCGAGCGGATCCGCCAAGCCGCCATCGACCTGGCTCACCTCGAGAGCTTCACCCGCGCCGCCGAAGACGTCACCCTGCGCCGCTTGGTCGGGTTCGGCTTGAGCGCGCAGTTGAAGAGCGCCTTCGAGCAAATCTACAGCGCTCCGTTCCTCGTCGAGCTCCTCTTCGCCGAGTTAGGCTCCGACCCAGCCCGAGACTGCCTGGCGCGGCTCCACGCCGACGGCACTTTCCAGGTTCATCAGGGCGGCGTCCTGGTCTGCACCGGCGACCCCGAAGCGGAGCGGGCAGCCCAACAGTGGTTGCGCGACCAACTACCTCCCTCCCGACCCCGGTCGGAGGCGACGGAACTGCTCCTCGAGGCTTGGTGGTGCCTGGTGCACCACCGGACGTTCGCGGAACAGTTGCCCCAGGAACCCGAACGGCGCGCAGGCTGGCGCAGCGCCACCCAAGGCCGCACCGTCGAACTCGCCTGGCTGAACCGCACCGCAGCCAAACCCGCCCGTTTCGAGCCGCTGCGCCTCGAACAGGTGGGTCTGGCCACCGCCGCGTCCCCACCGCCTGGATGAACCGCGTCGTCGGCCTCGAGACCGAGTACGGCTGCCTGTGCGCCGAACCGCTCCCCCCGAGCGCCGTCGTCAGCCGCGTCCGCCGATGGGCCTTCACCGAGCGTCGCCTCGGCTTAGCCGACACCCAACAGCGCGACTGGGATGAACCGGCCGGCAACGGCGGCTTTCTCTTCAATGGCGGCCGGCTCTACGTGGACATGGGCCATTTGGAGTACTGCACCCCCGAATGCCGGTCGCTGCGCGACCTGCTCCTGTACGACCAGGCCGGCGACGCGCTTCTCCGTCAAGCCCTCAGCCAACTCGGCCTAGCCAGCCAGGCCGGCTTCGTCCGCAACAACATCGACCACTGCACCGGCGCCACCTTCGGCTGCCACGAGAACTTCCTCGTCCGTCGCTCCGCCCCGCTCACCGAAGCGAATGTCCTCTCCCTGCTCGCCTTCCTCACCCTCCGCGTCCTCTATACCGGCGCCGGCCGCGTCGGCGCCACCGCCGGCGCCCAATTCCGCGGTGACCTCGAACGCGCCGGGGCCGACCCCGGCTTCCAAATCAGCCAGCGCGCCGACTACATCAACAACGAGCTCTTTGAGTGGGTCCAGTTCAACCGCGCCCTCATCAACACCCGCGACGAACCGTTGGCCGATCCGCGCCATTACCGCCGACTCCACCTCCTGCTGGGCGACACCAATGTCCTGCCCGAAAGCCTCGCCCTCAAAATCGGCACCACCGCTTTGGTCCTCGACTTGCTCGAGGCCGGGCAACTGCCCCGCATCGCGCTCGCCGACGCCGTCCTCACCTTCCGCCTCCTCTCCCACCAAACCGACGGGCCGTGGCGCGTCTTCCTCGCCGACGGCAGCAGGGCCGATGCCCTCGAGTTGCTGCAGGCCTATTGCACGGCTGCCTGGCGCGAACTCCACGGGCGCGACCCGGAAACCGACCTGACCCTCCGCCTCTGGAAACGAACCTTGCGCGCCCTCGACCAGGACCCCGAGAGCTTGGTGGGCCGGGTGGACTGGATCACCAAGCGCTGGTTACTGTGCCAGTTCGTTCAGGCCGAGCACATCGCCTGGAACCACCCCTGGCTGGCCGCCCAAGACCTCGAATACCATCACCTCGACCCCCAGCGCAACCTCGGTTGGCCCCTCGCCCACCCTAACAACCCCTGGACCTTCACCCCAGCCGATACCGCCCACGCCACCGAACAGCCGCCGCCCGACACGCGCGCCCATGCCCGCGCCGCCGCCATGCGCGCGCTCGCGCCCAGCGGACTGCGCTACTACGTGGACTGGGAAGTGATCGACGCCGAGGGCCTACCGGCCCTCACCTTGGGCGATCCCCTCGAGCCCCGCCCACCCGAACTCCGCGCCTGGCAAGTGTTGCTCGCCCGAGAACTCCCCGCGCTCACGCGAGCCCCGGCCACGCCGCCGCCCAACGGCTAGCGGACGCAGGGACACAAGGACGCAGGGCCCGAATCCTTAGCCTGCCGCACAGAAGCGCAAAGACACACGACCCAGGCTGCGGTCGGAGGCGGAGCTTTGGGCGCTGGCCGGCTTTGGCCCCCAGGCAACGCCAAGCGCTACCTTCCCAGTCGACTTTTTCGTTGGGTGAGCTCCCAAAACACCCTCGGATGGGTCTCCCGGAGCGTTTTCGCCCACCCAGAGAAGAGTCCACAGCCTTCCCATGCGGATGCACCGGCGACCTCGATCCACTCGCCAAGGATTCGGGGCACAGCAGGGCCAATGCAATGTCTGAGGCAAGCTGCTGAGGATTAGGCGGTCAGCACTTTTTGCAGGACAACCGCCCTTAAACTTTTTAGGGTCCGGCGCATGAGCAAGTATCGATTGCCCGCGCCCGACGAACAGACTTTGCTGGAGGGGCTTCAGGCCAGGCTGGTGGAGCCCGTCGAGCTGCCTCGCTTTCACAGTCTGCTCCGCCGCCACCATTATCTCGGAAGTCTCAAAGCAGTGGGTGAACGGCTCTACTATGTGGTCAGCGACCGTGGAGGTGACTGGGTTGGGTTACTAGTTTTCAACGGTGCAGCCAAGCACTTGAAGCTCCGTGAAAAGTGGATCGGCTGGAGCGGCGCCCAAGCGCGGCGACGGCTGAAGCTGGTGGTGAACAACAGTCGCTTTTTGCTCTTGCCGCATCAGAAGGTGCCCAATCTGGGCTCCAAGGCGTTGCGGTTGGTTCTAGAGCGGCTGAGCGATGACTGGCAGGCCCGCTACGGCCATCCGGTGTTGGTGGTGGAAAGCTTTGTCGATCCGGATCAGTTTTGCGGTACGGTCTACACGGCCAACGGTTGGGAAGAACTCGGTCAGACCGATGGGTGGGGGCGCCGACGCCGCGACTACTACGTCAAACATGATAAGCCCAAGCGACTGTTCGTGCGGGAACTCTGCCCTAAGGCCCGCCGCAGTCTGCAAGCCGAGCATCTCAAAGCCGCTCTGGCCATCGTCGAAGCCCAAGTGCCGGTGCGCTGCCCCATGCGGTTTAAACAGATCGAGTTGATCGCTCAACAGTTCAAGCAGGTGCCCGAATATCGTGCTCGCTATGGGTCCTACCCTCTGTGGTCACTGTTGACCATCGTCCTGTTGGCGGTGTTGTGCGAGGCGCCCAGAGGTCAGAAGGACCTGGAGAAATTTGCGCGAGGTTTCAGCCGGGGGCAACGCCGCGCTCTGGGAATTCGCTGCAACCGGAAGGGCAAATACCCGGTGCCCCACCAGTCGACTTTTTGCCGATTCTTTCAACACGTCGATGGCCGCAAGGTCCAGGAAGCCATCCTGGCCATCCAGGAACAAGTGCGAGGCAAGCCGCCAAAGGAAGATCTGATCGTCTTGGATGGCAAAGAACCCAAACATGGTGGCGGTCAAGCCGTCCTCAGTGCGGTCACGGTCCCCAGCCAGTTTTACCTTGGCAGTGCGATCGTCGAAAAAGACAAGACCAACGAGATCCCGGTGGCCCGCCAGCTCTTTGAGCATTTGGATTTGGAAGGGCGCTTGGTTTCACTGGATGCGCTGCACACGCAGGATGAGACCGCGCGCGAGCTGGCGATCGAACACGGAGCCGATTACCTGCTCACGGTGAAGGATAATCAGGCCACCGTTGACCGAAACATCGAGCAACTGATCACGGCCCCCGAGGCCGATTTTCCCCCCTCTGGAGCCCACGCCGACCCAAGCTCGAACCCAAGAGATCAACAAAGGCCGTCCTGAGAGCCGGTCCATTCGCACGGCCGTGCTGACGGCCGAGCAAATCGGCTTTCCCCTGGCTGAACAAGGCGCCCTGCTCTTACGCCAAGTTCAAGGGCGCAAAGACGAACTGGCTTCCTTGGTGAGCAGTGCGGAGCCTGAGAAACTGCCCGCTCAGAAATGGCTTCAGTGCAACCGATTTGCCTGGGGAATCGAAAACGGCAGCCATCAACGGTTGGATGTCTCTCATAACGATGATCGCTGCCGGATCCGCAACTCCAACGGGATCTGGGTCATGGGGATGTTCCGGCGCCTGGGCAACAGCCTCTTCATGGAATGGCGATCCCGTCAGCGTAAACCCCAACACGAAACCACCACCGATTTCCAGATGGTGATGGC
>Ga0194125_10010514_pt1 | contig 12618 bp, 12 predicted proteins | sample TA2KigC250mmetaG_FD_148626 | JGI IMG/M metagenome (GOLD analysis project Ga0194125, IMG submission 148626) | Freshwater microbial communities from Lake Tanganyika, Tanzania - TA2015034 Kigoma Deep Cast 250m | ecosystem: Environmental > Aquatic > Freshwater > Lake | place: Tanzania: Lake... | reverse complement strand
GGCAACCTGTCCTACGCGCTGCGGTTGACAACTGGTGGACAGGCGGACAGGTTGGCAACCTGTCCTACTCTGCCCACTCCGTATGGAACACGCCTTCTTTGTCTATGCGCCGATAGGTGTGCGCCCCGAAGTAGTCTCGCTGGGCCTGGGTGAGGTTGGCGGGCAGGCGGGCGCTGCGATAGGCGTCGTAGTAGGCCAGCGAGGCGCTCATGGCCAGGCAGGGGATGCCCAGCCCCACGGCCGTTTGCACCACGCGGCGCCAGGCCTCCTGGCGGCTCTGCACGGCCTCCTTGAACTCCGGATCGAGCAGCAGGTTAGGCAGCTCAGGGTTACGCTCAAAGGCCAGGCGAATTTTGTCCAGGAACTGCGCCCGGATGATGCAGCCCGCTCGCCAGATGCGCGCCAGGTCGCCCAGGCGCAGGTTGTAGCCATACTCCGCCGAGGCCGCCCGGAGCAGGGCCATGCCCTGGGCATAGGAGCAAATCTTGCTGGCGTAGAGCGCCGCCCGCACCGCCTGGATGAGCTTTTGGCGATCGCCAGTGTAGCGTGCCGTTGGGCCGTGCAGCACTTTCGCCGCCGCCACGCGCTCTGCCTTGTACGCCGAGACGATGCGGCTCTCCACGGCGGCATTGATCGTGGGGATGGGAGCGCCCAGGTCCAGGGCGTTTTGGCTGGTCCATTTGCCGGTGCCCTTCTGCTGCGCCTCGTCCAGGATTACGTCTACCAGCGGCTGGCCGGTGTCGGGGTCAAGCTTAGCGAAGATGTCCGCCGTGATGCCGATGAGGTAGGACGATAGCTCGCCCTGGTTCCACGCGGCAAAGACCTGGTGTAGCTCGCCGGCGGTCAGGCCGGCACCCCGGCTGAGGATGTCGTAGCTCTCGGCGATGAGCTGCATGTCGCCGTACTCGATGCCGTTGTGCACCATCTTGACGTAGTGGCCGGCGCCACGCGGGCCGATGTAGGCCACGCAAGGATCGCCGTCCGGGGCGCGGGCGGCGATGGCCCGGAAGACCGGCTCGATTTGATCGTAGCCCTCTTTCGGGCCGCCAGGCATGAGGCTGGGGCCGTGCAGCGCCCCCTCCTCGCCGCCGGAGACGCCAGAGCCGATGTAGTGCAGGCCCAGCGCCGCCAAGTCCTTGCTGCGGCGCTCGGTGTCCATGAAAAACGAGTTGCCGCCGTCAATGACCACGTCGCCCGGCTCCAGGTGCGGCTTTAGCTGGGCTATGACCTCGTCCACGGGTGAGCCGGCCTGCACCATGATCATGGTGCGCCGCGGTCGCTCCAGAGCGGCCACGAACTCCGGGATAGTGTACGTGGGCACGAGGCGCTTGCCCGCCCCTCGCCCCTCCACAAAGGCTTTAGTGCGCTCGCCGGTGCGGTTGTACACGGCCAGGGAGAAACCCTTGCTCTCGATGTTGAGTGCCAGGTTCTCGCCCATCACAGCCAGGCCGATGAGGCCGAACTGTTGCTTGTTCATGTGTCCTCCTGATTATTGGACGGATTATTGGACGCGGACGAACGCGGAAGCACGCGGAAGAATTATAGAATTGTCCGGGTTCGTCCACGGCAATTCGCGTTCCATTTCAGTTTGACAAAGACACCGTAGTAGCGTTGAGGCTGTTGGTTGGACGCGGACAAACGCGGAAGCACGCGGAAGGATTATAGATTGTCCGAGTTCGTCCACGGCAATTCGCGTTCCATTTCAGTTTGGCAAAGACGCCATAGTAGCGTTGAGGCTGTTGGTAGGACGCGGACAAACGCAGAAGAACGCGGAAGGATTATAGATTGTCCGGGTTCGTCCACGGCAATTCGCGTTCCATTTCAGTTTGGCAAAGACACCGTAGTAGCGTTGAGGCTGTTGGTTGGACGCGGACGAACGCGGAAGCACGCGGAGATTTTTAAGGGTTCTGCACCCAGGTTGCAGTGGCCTTGCGCGTGTTGTCCTAGACTCGGCGTTTGAAGCTGGGCTTAGGGCCGAAGTTGAGTAGTAGGCCCACCTCGTAGGGCGTCGCTCTCAAATAGTTGAGCAGTTGGGCTTCGTGCTCTTCGGCCAGAATACGGACGGCCTTGATCTCCACAATGACCGCACCGGCTACGAGCAGATCAGCGAGGTATTCGCCCACAACTTCGCCAGCGTAGTACACGGCAATCTTGGCTTGCGGGACGACCTGGAGCCCCATCTTGCGCAACTCAATAGCCAGGGCATTCTCGTAGACATTCTCCAGGAAGCCGTACCCCAACACGTGATAGACCGTGTAGAATGCCTTGATGATCTGCTCGGTCACATCCCGGTGTTTGAGATCGTCCACGTCCCCCTCCCTAAATCTAAATTATCTCTCCGCGTGCTTCCGCGTTAGTCCGCGTCCGGTTATTGGTCTTTGACCCGATACAGCATCTCTCCTGCTTTCGGCACTACCAGGATGCCTTCGTCTTCCCGCCCTTCCCAGTCGGCGACGTTGACGCTGGCCGGATCCAGGTAGCCCAGGTTGAGGCGGCGGCAGCGCTCTTCCGGGATGCCGGTGGCCAAGGTCACCTGGATGCGCGGGCGCTCGACGCCGGTAGCGGGGTCGTAGGTGCCCACGCCGCGCAGGTGGGTGGAGTGGGCCAGGACGCCGCCAGGATAATGCCGGAACTTCTCCCACTGGGCCAGGAAGTAGTCGCGGCAGTGATAGCCAATCTGGTCAATGACCAGGCCGTGGGTGTAGCTCACCTCCGTAATGTGCGGGGCGTAGATGACCACCTCGCCGCCGTCGGCGATGGCCGGCTCCAACTTGTACATGCCTTTGGCCGCCGTCCACAGGTCGTCGTACATCGCCGGCATGATGGAGAGCACCCGCTGGAACGGCTTGTCCACGTAGACGATGTGCCGCTTCGCCGAAAGGTCGGCGGCGGCGCTGAAGGCCTCCTCCGGCGAGCCAACGTACAGTCCCGCCAGGCCGATTTCCGATTTCCGATTTCCGATTTTCGCTTGACGATTGACGTTTGACGTTTGACTATTGACGACTAAGCTGAAGCAGAGCTTGGGCAGGGGGATGAACGAGGCGGCGCGGTCAATGACCTGCCGCATCGGGGTGTGCTTGGTGCCGATGATGGCCATGCTGGTGAGCATCGCCCCCAGCCAGTGGGTGAAGTTGATGATCTCCGGCCCGGCGATGCCGGGAAAGAAGTACTTGTTGCCGCCAGAAAAGCCCACCACCTCGTGCGGGAAGGTCGGTCCGCAAATGATCAGTTGATCGTAGTCGAAAATAAGCCTGTTGACGGCGACATCAATGCGTTCCACGTTCCAAGTTTCACGTTCCACGTTGCTGAACGTGGAACCTGGAACCTGGAACATGGAACGTAGCTCATGTTCTGTGATGGTACCGATGGTGGTGAAGGTTTCGGGCTGGTCCCAGCGATGGTTGAAGAGGTGCACGTCGGCGTATTGCGTGTGCCGTTCTTGCGCGGTGATGCCCACCAGCCGGCACAGCGCCTCCTCGCTCAGGGGCTGGTGCGTGCCCAGGGCCACCAGGTAGTCCAGCGCCGCCACGCGGTCGGCCAGTAGCTCGTGGAAAAGCCGGAAGAAGAGCGGGATAGGCGCCGTGCGCGTGGCGTCGGGGATGATCACCAGGACGCGCTGGCCTTGCAGCGGCACGTCCGCCAGGGCGCGGGTGGTCAGGGCGCGGATGTCGTCTTCAGTGAGAAAGCTGGTTTCACTGCTTTTGCCGATGGTCATTGTTATGCGGGTAGACAAGTAAACAAGTAGACAAGTAAACAAGTAGACGAGGAGTGCTTCCTGCTACTTCTACCCTCCTTGTCTACTTATGCCTTGTGTACTTGTCTACTCGTCTACTTGCCTACTCTCCTTCCTCCGCCAACAAGCTCAAGAATGCGGCCGGGGAGACGATCTGGATGCCCCGATATTCCCCCAGCTTCTGGAGGTGTTCGTCGCCGCTGACGATGTAAGGGGCTGCGGCGGTCAGGGCGCAGGCCACGTATTTGTCGTCGGTGGGATCGTCAGCGACCACTGGCACCGCTGGCTCATCAGGAACGATGATGGCCGCAGCGACCAGCTCGGCCAGAAAGGCATCCACTTGCTCCGCCTCCCAGCCATGCTTGCTTTGCAGACGCGGATACAGCAAGACTTGGCGGATTTCGGCGATGATGGACGGAGAGAGCACCAGGTCAAATCGTCTACCTCGCCAGGCCTGCAAGATCTGCGCCGGGTGTCCCACCGGAACCAAGACGGCGCTGATGAACTGGTTGGCGTCCAGGACGACTCTCATCGCGCCGCCCTGCGGGCTGCTTTCTTGCTGGCCGATGCCGCCTCGCTGATCGCCTCGGCCAACTCGGCTACGGGGACCTGGCGAGTGCGTTCCTGCACCTGCTCAATGAGGGCGAAGAACTGCTCGCGGCGCATCTGCCACTGCCGATACTGCTCAATGGGGATCACGGCAGCCATGGGGCGGTTGGCGCGTTCAATGATGAAGGAGTTCCCTTGGTAGTAAGCCTCCTCCAGCATCTGGCCCAGATTCTGCCGCGCGGCGACGGCGTTGATGACCTTTTCCATCGGTTTTCACTCCAGCAATTGATATGGTTGATATGACCATATCAATTATCGCACAATGCCGGCGGGTTGTCAAGCGCGGTAGTTCCAAGTTTCAGGTTCCAAGTTTCACGTTCCAGGTTCCATGTTTCATGTTCCACCGTCATTGCGACAACCCCATGCCCTCGGGGGCGTGCGCGGGGACAGAAACTGTCATGCTGAGCGCAGCGAAGCATCTCAGCCCATGCGGGGGCGAGACCCCTTCGCTGCGCTCAGGGCAGGTTCTTCGCTGCGCTCAGAGTGACAGGGGAAGTTTCTGAGCAGCGTAGAAGCCGAAGCCATGAGCCGCAGCGAAGGAGGAAGCAATCTCTCTCATGGCGCAACGAGGAGATTGCTTTGCTTCGTTCCTCGCAACCGCCTCCCTTCGCTGCTCCCTTCGCTGTCCCTTCACTTCGTTCAGGGCTACGGCTCAGGGCAGGCTCTTCACTGCGTTCAGGGCTGGCGAAGGGATGCTCCTCTGAAGCGCCATCATGCCTTACTTCCCGAAACGGTGGGCATGATGGCACTTCATCGCAATGACCCCAAAATGGCAACTTGAAACTTGGAACGTGGAACTTGGAACTTATCTTCTCCACGGCGGCACTTCGGGCAGGAGCTTTTCAAACTCGGCGATGAGGGCGGCCTCGTAGGCGCCGGCGAACTCGCCGGCCAGGAATTTGGCCATGCCTTCTTTGTAGAAGCGCTCCCAGGACTTGTCCTCGTCGCCGGGGTTGATGGGGAAGAAGAGAGCGCCGTTGGCCTGCGCCGCCTGCAGATCGCCCAACGCATCGCCGATCATCAGGATGTGCCCGGACGGGTACTTGCCCTTGGCGGCGAACTGCAGGTGCTCCTTCTTGCTGCCCATCTCCTGCCCGGCGATGACGCGGGCGTAGGGGGCGATGTCGTGCTCCTGCCACTCCCGCACCAGGGCCTCGCCCGGCGTGGCGGAGACGACGATGATGTCGGCCACCTTCGCCAGGGCTTCCAGGCTCTCTTGCACGTAGGGGAAGGGCGGCACGCCCTTGACCATCTCTTCAATCGTGCGATTGACGGCTTCGCTCCAGGCCAGGGCCTGGGTCAGCTCCAGGTCGCCGGTCTTCTGCACCAGCTCCTTGAGCGCCGGGTTGCCCAGGGGCAGGCCGGACTTGATGAACTCCTGGATCTTCGTCCCCTGGGGGATGACGGCGTGGCGCTGCTGCACCTCCGGCCGTTCACGCAGCAGCTCGAAGGTCATGATCAGCGCCGGCCAGCGATTGATGCCCCGCCACTTGGAGTACAGGTTGACGAACTCTGCCGCCTCCCGGGCGTACTTGGAGACCGGCTGCAGACCCCAGTAGCGAATGATGTTGGGGATGAAGCACTCCTTGTGCTTGATCTCCATCGTGTCAAAGGCGCAGCCGTCCGAGTCAATGCCCACAAAGAAGGCGTGCTGGGGCTGCATCTCCCGCAGGTGCCTGGCCGCTTCGTAGATGTCTGGCATGAAAATCCTCCTTTCCAAAGTTTAACCACCAAGACACCAAGATTGGAGTTTGGACAAAGTTGAGAAACCAGGTTTTTCCTGTTCCGCAATGCTTTCTAGAGTGTCAGAAGTGCCCGCAAACGTGCACATTTTGGGTACAAAGGCTCTCAAAAACCTGGTTTCTGGCCATTCTTCTGGATTTGTCCAAAGTCCAGCCAAGAGCACCAAGATATTTTACAAGGCTACTCGCTTGATGCCGTCTTTGAGCACAGGGACGTTGAAGTTGATCAGGAGCGCCAGGTGGAGTCCCGTGACCTTCAGGTAGGATATTGCTTGTGCGGTATGTATGGGGGCAAGTGCATCCACCGCTTTGATCTCCACGACCAGCAAGCGACCTACCAGGAAATCAAGGCGGCCCTCGCCAACCGGGTTGCCTTTGTAGTCCAGGGCGAAGGGAACCTGTCGTTCGAAGGGGATGGCTCTCAAGCGGAATTCGATCGCCAGGGCTTCTTCGTACACCGATTCCAGATAGCCTGGCCCAAGAATCCGATGAACTTCTATGGCCGCTCCGAGGACTGCCCTGGCCAGGCGGTCCACCTCGACTCCCGGCCCTGCTGCTTCACCGGGGATGGCCTGCTCGTTGCCTGTACGTCTCATGCATCCTCAAAATATAAATCTTGGTGTCCTTGGTGTCTTGGTGGTTGATTAGACACCACTGTAGGCGGCAAACCCCCCATCCACCAGCACGACGATGCCGTGCACGAAGGACGCGCCGGGCGAGAGGAGCCACAGCACCGTGCTGATCAGCTCCTCGGGCTGGCCGAAGCGGCCCAGGGGCGTGTGGGCGATGATGCTCTGGCCGCGCGGCGTCAACCCGCCGGTCTCCTTGTCCGTGAGCAGGAAGCGGTTCTGCTCCGTGAGGAAGAAGCCAGGGGCGATGGCGTTCACCCGGATGTGCGGCGAGTAGTTCATGGACAGGTGTACGGCCAGCCATTGGGTGAAGTTGCTCACCGCGCCCTTGGCCGCCGAGTAGGCCGGGATACGGGTCAGCGGCCGAAAGGCGTTGATGCTGGCGATGTTCAGGATCGCCCCCTCGCCCTGCTCCGCCATGACCTGGCCGAAGACCTGGCAGGGCAGCAGCGTGCCCAGGAAGTTGAGGTCGAAGACCCAGCGGATGGCCTCCGGCGGCAGGTCAAAGAACGACAACTCCGGCGAGGTGGTGGCCTGGGGCTTGTTACCGCCCGCCCCGTTGATCAGAATATCCACGCGCCCGAAGCGCGCCCGCACAGCGTCGCAGGCGGCCTGCACGCTGGCCTTGTCCAGCACGTCCACCGGCACGGCGATGGCCTCCCCGCCCGCGGCTACGATCTCCTCCGCCACTTTGCGGGCTGCTGGCTCCAGCAGGTCCAGCACGGCCACCTTCGCCCCAGCGCGGGCCAGGGCGTGGCACATGGCGCGGCACAGCACCCCCCCGCCGCCGGTGACCACGGCTACCTTGCCTGGCAAGGCAAAGAGACTCTCCAGATAGTTGTTGTCCATCTATCTCCTCCACTATTCCATTCATTTATCCGTGTCCCATTCGTTGCCACCGTGTCCCACCCATTGCCACCGTGTTGCCCCCGCCCCAGGCTTGGGCCCAGGCTGTCCCCGGCGCTTACCACGAGGGACGGGGGCGTCGGGTTATCTGGCTGACTGTGGCCACAATCAGCCGGGAATGGGCTGGGCCAACTTCTCTGTAAGACCTCGGCGGCCATCTGCCCCCAGGTTGGCCGGGGGGATAACACGCAGTGCTGGTCGGTAGGCGTACGAAAGGTTGTGGGAGAACACCACACGAAAACCGACATTGTTGTTGAAGTTGTCGGGATTGTTCCTGTTACGGTAGGCACAGCGGGCGTTCCTCTGATTGTTGTTCCACGAGCCGCCACGCAGCACCCGTTCTCCAGCAGCCCATCCCCACAGCCGGACGGTTGCCCGCCGCTGCTGTCTATAAGTGTTTCTTTTCCTGATTCAACCACGCCCCCAACAATTTGCCCACCTCCATGGTTAGCCGGGAAGCGTGCTCCTGCTGGCGCACCGTCAAGTGCCCCATGTCCTGGCAGAGACGCAGGTGGGCTTTGAGTTTGACCATTTCGATATCAGCCTGATGCAGGAGAGCGATCCGTTCTGTCCCTTTGTGCATTCCGGCCTCAATCAGGCGTTCCTGCAGGCGCATGGCCGTTTGCTGCACAGCCTGGGTCAAAGCAAAGCGCTGCTCTCTGGGAAACTTAGCCGTCTGCGGCAGAAGCCAGAGCAGCAGGTCATGCATGCGCCCAAAGATGGGTGATTGTTTCACTGGATGCTCCGTTCTCGCGGGAGACACAAAACTGGCCCAGGATCGCCTGGCGCAGCCCCCGGGTTTGGCCGTAGCGGGCGTGGGCCACCCAGCCCTGGACGCTGGCGGTCAGTTGTTCTGGCGTGATTTCCCCAGCAACGTACGCCCGTCCCAGTTGCTGCAAGCGGCGCTGAAAGGCGATCCCCTTGACCCGTTTCAGCCGTCGTCGCTGGGGATAGACCCGGAAACCCAGAAAGGGAATCCCTGTTCCCACCGGGTAGACCTGGGCGCGTTCCTCGTGCAGGGTCAGGCGCAGGCCGGCCAGGAAGCCGATAATTTCCCCGCGCCAGGCGTGCAGGGTGGCCTTGTCGGTGGCGAAGAGCAGGAAGTCGTCCACGTAGCGCAGGTAGGCCGGGCACTTAAGCCGGCGTTTGACAAACTGGTCCAGAGGATCCAGGTAGACGTTGGCCCAGAACTGGCTGGTGAGATTGCCAATGGGCAATCCCCGCGGGCGGCAGATAGCCAGCAGGTCATCGCCAGGAAACCAAACCATGGTGTACTCTTCCGAGAGCACGCCGACACCGCTGTCCAGGATCTGCGCCACCAGCCAATGGATGTCGTCGTCCACAATCCAGCGTTGCAGCCGGGTTTTCAGGATAGCGTGGTCTATGCTGGGGAAAAACTGGCGCACGTCGCACTGTAGCACGAAAGGGTAGTGGCGGGAGAATTCCTGGCAGCGGTCCAGGGCACGATGCGTACCTTTGCCCACCCGGTTGGCGTAGCTATCAGCGCTGAACCGAGCCTCAAAGATCGGCTCGATCACCTGGCACAAGGCGTGATGCACCACCCGGTCGCGGAAGGGGGCGGCGCTGATCAGCCGGCGCTTAGGCTCGTGGATGTAGAACGAATGATATGGGCCAGGGGTGTAGGTTTTGCTCGCCAGCTCCTCTTGCAGGGCCAGAAGGTTTTCGCCGGCATTCCTCTCAAAATCAGCCACGGCTTCCTGGGCGCGTTTGCCCTGGCGGGCGGCGCGGTAGGCCGCGTAGAGGTTGGCAAAATCATACACCTGGGGATAAAGGTGGCGGTGGGTCTTCATATGACGTCAGCCGGCCAAAATCTGGGGTCGCCGGCCGCCTGACGGCGGCCTACCACGTGGGGGGCTGTCAGCCCCCCACACCCCCCAGAACCACAGAAGATCAGAACCCAGAACCTAGTTGGGGGAGAACACCACACGAAAACCGACATCGCGGCGATGAAGGCGTCGGGAGCGTACCAGTAACGGGCGGCACAGCGGGCGAACCTCTGATAGCCGTCCCACGAGCCGCCACGCAGCACCCGCGTACCGGCGGCCTGGAGATCTTCCCGGCCGTCGTCGGCTTGGTAAGGGTAAGGCTTGTAGATGGAGCGGCACCACTCCCAGACGTTGCCGGCCATGTCGGCCACACCGTAGGGGGAATCACCAGCCGGGGAATAGGCTCCCACTGGGGTGGTTGTTCCCTTGCCGCCCTCGCTGGAATTGCATCTCTGGGGATCAAACTCGTTTCCCCAGGGCCAGCGGCGGCCGTCGGCGCCCCGGGCTGCTTTCTCCCACTCGGCTTCGGTCGGTAACCTGATGTTCCATGCTTCAAGTTCCACGTTCCATACTTCCTTACGACCGTCGCGCTGAACCTGAAACGTGGAACCTGGAACGTGCAACTGTTCGTTCAGCCATTGGCAGTAGACCATAGCCTCAAACCAGTTAATGCCCACTACTGGGTGGCCAGGCGTATTCCAGCGGCTATCCTTCCAAAAGTAAGGCTGCTTCCGTTCCTCGACCTTGCGCCCCTCTTTATACTTATACTTGCCCTGACGCCAGGCCCAGCCGTCCGGTGTCCAGAAGCGCTCGGTATTGTAGCCCTTAGCTTCAACAAAACGGGCGTATTGGGCGTTGGTGATGGGTGTCCGATCCATGTAATAGGCTCCCAGGGACACCTTACGCTGCGGTTTCTCGTTGTCGTACCACGTCGTGTTACTTTCCTTGTTCCAACGGGCCACTTCTTCGTCGGTGCTGCCCATGAGAAACTCCCCGGCGGGGATCAGTACCATCTCCTGGCCGTCTACCGGGCGGATCAGACGCGACGGGAAGGCTTGTGCCTCAGCTAGAGCCAGGAGTTGCGCGGCCTGGCGATAGCCAGGATCCACAGCAACAACTTGGCGGAAACAGGCTGCCGCTTCAACCCACTTTCTGTCATCCAGGGCTTTGCGCCCCTGATTGTAGATATCTGCCAGCTTCTGCTCCTGTCTCTGGGCCTGCTCCCGGGCCGTTTGCTCAGCTAGTTGCCACTGCTGGCGGGTTTGAGATAGCCTATCGGCCGCGTCCTCGTAATCAGGTTGGGCATCTACCACGGCCTGGAAGCCGGCCACCGCCTCGGCCCACTTTCCCAGGTAATAAGCAATCAGGGCCTCGGTGTATAACTTGTCCAGTTCTGGCCTGGGAACTGATGGCGGGGGCGTGACCGGCGGCGTAGTCGGCTGAACTGGGACGGGTTTCTCTGAAATCGGGACGGGCACTGTCGCCACGTCAGGCCTTGCCTCCGTCGTCACCTCGAAAAGCCGGCCATCAGCCACGCGCATGAAGAGCACGGGCGTGGCCCACTCCAGGCTATCCGGGTCCTCAAAGGCAATCTGTTTGCGCGCCTCGGCCAGAGCGGCATCTACCGGCAGGTTATCAGCCAGGGCCGTGTAGAACTCCTGGGCCAGGAGGATGGCAGCGGCATCGGTGATCTCAAACTGCATGGCCACCACCGCCGGGACGCCGGCGCGCACCAGGGCGCCGGCCACACTGGAGAAGGGGTCAGCCTCTGAGGTCACGGCTCCCTGGCAGGCGTTTAAGAAGACCAGGCGGGCACCACGCACGTCGCGCAACAGGCGGCCCAGGTTCTCACTGCCGACCAAAGCCTCGCCTCTCTGCTCGTTTTCCATGACCAGCACGCCCTCTTGAGCCTCCTCGTCGTAACCGCCGTGTCCTATAAAGTGCAGGACATGATAGGCCTCCTTGCGCAGGCGGCGGTTCAGTTGGCGGAAGGTATCTGGACCTTCCAGGAAGTCCAGGGCTATCAGGCCACGCTGCACCAAAGCGGCCAGAGCCTCCTGGAGCACCCGCTTCTCACGGGCCACGTCCAGAGGATCGAGACGTTGCGATTTTGGGCTGGCGATGACGGCCAGAATGCGCAAGGGCGCTGGTACACATAGCGACTCCACAGGCATGTGCGGCAGTTCCAGGTAGCGCACGATGGGCCGGTAGATGGAGAGGTTCAGGAAATCGCCATCGCTGCGGCTGTACAGGAACTCCCAGGGCACCTGGTTCAGGGCGGCAGGCAGGCGCAGCTTCAAGCGCAGGCCGCAGCCCTGCTTCTGGGCCTCATGGCAACTCCGGCTGTAACAATCACGCACGCCATTGCCCATGAGCCTGGTGAACAGCTTCTCACCAAACTCCCGCACCTGGGCTACCTCTGGGGTTGGCAGCCGCCGTGCTGCCTTTGCTGCTATGCGACGCAGCACAGCCTTCTCGATGCTGGCCCGCAACAGGTCTAGATCCTTGCGGTCGAAGGGCGGGGTGAATGGCGCCCGGGCCTCACCGGCTGGGGAATAGATCACATGGGCCTCGTAGCCCTTGCCCTTCTCCAGGATTTCCAGGTCAAAGTCCAAATACTGCACCATGCGACCCTCCCGGACAAGCGTGGACTTCATCACAAATCTCACGACGTCAGTTTAGCACAGGGCAGCTTACCTGTCAATGTCGCTACCTCAGCCGGGTGTCCGTCATGTTTTTGCGAAACAAGCCAGACTATCGGTCATTCTAGCACACCATAGCTCGTCACTGGAGTCTCACCTGCCAAGCAAGGTCATTCTGGATGGGAACACTACGGCCTGGAACGCCGTAGCCTGCGGGCTCAGGCCCCTCAAGCCTTCGGGCTGAGGCCCTCAAGGCCGAAGGCTACGACGTTTCAGGTCGTAGTGCTCTCTAACTCGACAGGCGCTCCGATCATGCGTCATCCGGCGCGAAACTTTGACGGACACCCACCTCAGCCAATTCTAGCATAGCACAACCAGGAGCAAAAAACAAGAGGTGCAAGGTGCTACCCAACGGAACACGCACCACGGGCCGTTCCGAGCCCCCCGTTTCGGGGCACCACGCCCCCACGCAACACGCAACACGCCCTCACGCACCACGCAACACGCCGTTGACAGGCACCGGCCTCCCTGCTATACTGCCCAGGCCAACGCTTATCTCACCCTCTGGAG
>Ga0194125_10010509_pt1 | contig 12621 bp, 4 predicted proteins | sample TA2KigC250mmetaG_FD_148626 | JGI IMG/M metagenome (GOLD analysis project Ga0194125, IMG submission 148626) | Freshwater microbial communities from Lake Tanganyika, Tanzania - TA2015034 Kigoma Deep Cast 250m | ecosystem: Environmental > Aquatic > Freshwater > Lake | place: Tanzania: Lake... | reverse complement strand
CCGTCGAAGACGCCGGCGTCATCCGCCAGCCCGCAATCGCCGCTGCGGATGCACTGGCGCAGCCCCAGGAGGGGCACGCTCAGGCAAACGCGGCTGGTGTTCGCCCTTCACCCGTCGCCGCCGAAGCCGGCGTCGCCGGGTTCGGGTCAGGGTTGCCCAGCATTCCGGCCAGTCGGCCGCTTCTCTCCCGTCGCCGCAGAACCGTCACTCCGAAAGTGTCGCCCCAGCCGCCTTCACGTGCGCCTTGCTCTGCGTCGCCATCCCGGAAGCCGGGCTGTCGCCGCGGAGTTCGCCAGGAGGCCAAGGCCCTCGTGATCCGCCTACGGCGGACCGGCGGCACCCCGTCACTTCGTTCCCCCGTGCGGTGTTCGCTCCGCTCACCTGTTTACGGAGTAGGCCCCCGGCGCGCCTGTTTTGTTTTGAGACGGCGCGGCGGGCCGCTACGCCTTCGGCTCCGCTGGGGTCGCCGCGTTGCGGCTCCGTGGAAGGACTCTACGAGTCCTGACAATACAACCCACACCCACACCCAACTACCCCAAGACAGACAAGACCCCAGACCAGACCGGGACCCGGCGCTTCGCGCCTTCCCTGTCACCGGCCAGGCGCGTTCACTCCGCGCTGCACCGGTCGCGCCACCGCCAAAGCGCGGTGTCACGCCCGTTGCTGGGCGCTCCGTTCACCAGAAAGAGAGCTTCGCGCATGTTTCGCCGGCAGCCCAACGGAAGGTGGGGGCTGCCGGTCGAAACATGTTCTCATCGGAACAGTCTCGCAATCGCAAGGTCGCCCGCTATAATGCCGCGTCAGGTTCATGAGGTAGAAATGGCTGTTCCGAAAGAGATAACGCGCCTGCTTGACCGCTACGACGCACAACGCGAAGCGTACGAGTCCGGCCAGTACAAAGAGACGGGAATCCGGGTCGAGTTCATTGACCCGTTTTTCAAGGCCCTTGGCTGGGACGTGCATAACGAGCAAGGCTATGCCGAGGCTTACAAGGACGTGATCCACGAGGACGCCTTGAAGATCGGCGGCGCGACCGAGGCCCCGGATTCCTGCTTCCGTATCGGCGGCGTCCGCAAGTTCTTTGTCGAGTGCAAGAAGCCGTCCGTGAACATCAAGGACGCGCCGCACCCGGCTTACCAGCTTCGGCGCTACGGCTGGTCGGCAAAGTTGCCCTTGAGCATCTTGACCGACTTCGAGGAGTTCGCCGTCTATGACTGCCGCGTGAAGCCCGGCAAGAACGATTCGGCCGCGGTCGCCCGCGTTTTGTATCTGACTTCCGGGCAGTACGCCGAACGCTGGGACGAGATAGCCGCGATCTTTTCCCGTGACGCCGTGCTGAAAGGTTCCTTCGACAAGTTCGCCGAAGGCACAAAGGGCAAGCGCGGCACGGCCAGCGTTGACGATGTGTTTCTTGAGGAAATTGAGCGCTGGCGCGATCTTCTCGCCCGGAATATCGCCTTGCGGAATCCCGACTTGTCGCAACGGGAGTTGAACTTTGCCGTTCAGTGCACCATTGACCGGATCATCTTTCTCCGTATCTGCGAGGACCGGGGCATTGAACCTTACGGGCGACTGATGACGCTCCGCAACGGCGAGCGTTGCTATCCCCGACTCTGCGAGTTCTTCCAGCGGGCGGACGAACGCTACAACTCCGGCCTGTTCCACTTCCAACGGGAGAAGGACCGGCCCGAAGCGCCGGACGAACTGACCCTGAGACTGAACCTTGACGACAAGGTGTTGCGGGACATTCTCGCCAATCTCTACTACCCGGAAAGCCCCTATGAGTTTTCCGTCTTGTCCGCCGACATCCTGGGCCAGGTTTACGAACGCTTCCTGGGCAAAGTGATCCGGCTGACCGCCGGACACCAGGCCAAGGTTGAGGAAAAGCCGGAAGTCCGCAAGGCGGGCGGCGTCTTCTATACGCCGGACTTCATCACAAAGACCATTGTCCGGCAGACCATCGGGCCTCTACTGCAAGGCAAGACGCCCCGCCAGGTCGCGAAACTCCGCTTCTGCGACATGGCTTGCGGCTCCGGCTCATTTCACATCGAGGCTTTTCAGTTCCTTCTCGACTGGCACCGTGATTTCTACGTCAAGGACGCCCCGGAGAAATACGGCAAGGTTCTGTACCGGGCCGGCGACGACTGGCGGCTGGCCACCGACGAGAAGAAGCGCATTTTGCTGAACAACATCTTCGGCGTGGACATTGACGCTCAGGCCGTCGAGGTGACAAAGCTATCCTTGCTCCTGAAAGTCCTTGAAGGCGAATCGCAAGAGAGCATCACCAAGCAGTTTGAGCTTTTCCACCAACGCGCCCTGCCGGACCTTGGCAGCAACATCAAATGCGGAAACTCCCTGATCGGCCCCGACTTCTACGAAGGCGAGCAACTGGCGTTGCTCGACGACGAAACGCGACTGCGGGTGAATGCCTTCGATTGGCGGGCGGAATTCCCGGAGATCATGGCGGCTGGCGGGTTCGACGCGATCATCGGCAATCCGCCGTATGTGCGCCAGGAGTCGCTTTCGGATTTCAAGGACTACTTCTCCCGGCACTATGAATCTTTCGACGGCACTGCCGACCTGTACACGTTCTTCATGGAGCGCGGCGTTCGCCTGCTCCGGGATGGTGGGAGGTTTGGGATTATCGTCTCAAGCAGTTTCCTTCGCACCACCTACGCAGAACCCCTTCGCCGCACGTTAAAGAAACACGCGGCAGTTTTCGGGATCATGGATTTCGGCGGCCTTCCGGTCTTCGCGAGCGCAAAAGACACCTACGTTTGCATTCCGTTGCTGGCGAAGGCCAAGCAGCCGCCCCGCGTGGAAGTTACGCGCATTCCCTCTCTGGATATCCCTGATCTGACCGAATACGCCGCCGCAAACCATTTCACCATTCCGCACGAGCGGCTTTCGGCTCAAGCGTGGGCGCTCAAGTCCGACCAGGAAGCGGCGGTGTTCGACAAGATCATGAAGGCCGGCAAACCACTGGGCGAGTACGTCCAGAAACGCATATTCTACGGGATCAAGACCGGTCTCAACGAGGCATTTGAGATCGACGGGCGGCAACGGGCTAAGATCGTGGGGGCCTGTCCTTCAAGCGAAACCCTCATAAAACCGTTCCTGGGCGGGCAGAACATCCGCCGGTACGAGATAGAAGACGAAGGCCGTCACCTTATCGTCATGCCGTCGGGGTGGACGACACAGGCGATGAACGCGGCACGGGGATCCGTCAGGACTTCGGAGCGCGAGGCATGGGACTGGCTACGCAAGGCGCATCCAGGAATAGCCGCCCATCTTGAAGGCTATGCGGACGCCTGCCGCAAGCGTCAGGACCAGGGCGCTTTCTGGTGGGAACTCCGTTCGTGCGACTACTACGATGCTCTCGACCGCCCAAAGATTATCTTCCCGGACATCTGCAAGGAACCCCGGTTCTTCCTCGACCGTTCCGGCATCTATCTGGCGAATACGGCCTACTGCCTGGGCGTGGACGATCCTTACCTCCTCGGCATCCTGAACAGCCGCCTATTCTGGTTTGCCATAAGCAACATCAGCATTCCATTCGGCATTCGTGCGGGCAAGTACCGATACAGGTTGATCTATCAGTACATGGAGAAGGTGCCAATTCGGCCGACTGACGAAGGCAACACCGAAGACACCCGCCTCCGTGAGCGCATGACGGACCTTGTGAACCGCATGTTCGCGTTGCACGCAAGACAACGCACCGCCAGGACACCCAGCGACCAGACCGCCATCGCGCGGGAGATAGTCGCCACCGACGGCCAGATCAACCGCTTGGTCTATGAACTCTACGGGTTGACCGAGGAGGAAGTCCAAACCGTTGAACAGGCAGGCACGGCATGAACGCCAGAAATCCCACACCGTCGTCACCGACAGTGTTCCGCGCGGTGCTTTCCGCCGCGTCCGCCGCCGCGCCCATCCGCGCCTGAGCCGGAGGCTACGGCGCTTCCGGCGTGTCTCGCCATAGCCCGCAGGGCGAAGGCGGAGGCGTCGCCGGCTGGCCGCTTGCGGTCGCCCGAACTTCACCGGCCAGGGCTTCGCGCCGCCGTGCCCCTCCCTGCCTGAGCGCCCTTCTTTCCGCATTCCGGGCCGTCGAAGCGGTCGGCGGCTACCCGGCGAAGCGCCGGGCCGCCTTGTCCGCTTTGCGGCCATCCGCCCTGCTTGGCCCTTCACGCGGCGGAGGCTACGGCAGTTCCGGGGCATCGTCGGCGCTTCGCCTACTACCACGGTTGCGATTCGCACTTGCGCGAAAAAGGGGATTGTGTTTCCATCCGAGAAGTTGTAAAAGGCTTTCCGGGTCGCATCCAATACCCGGCGACCATGAGAAAGGAAACGGATTCAGAGAAAGTCGCTGACACAACAGATTTTGCGTTATCGCAAGATTCGTTCACGGGAAACCGCGAATTTTCAAGCAAGGAACGAACTGCGGGAACGCGCCCAGTCGGGCGCGGCTCCTGTTCATGTTCCTTGCTGGGGCTTCGCGGTCCCTCCGTGGGCGTGGCTGGTGTCCGCGCCTCTTTCTTGAGAGGAACGATACGATGAGTAGCAACACGAGGAAAAGCGTACTCATCGCGTCTCTTGTCGTTGTCGCCCTTGGCATGGTTGTCTCGGTGCTTATCCTGAGTAACGTGCGCCATTCCAAGAAATGGACATCGAGGCCGCCCGAATCATCTCCCAATAACAGACAGTTTATTTCAACAACGAACAACAGTTCCCCAGGGTTGGCTACCAGTCAGTCGCCCACGACTCACCCATCACAAACGAACGCCACCGCGCCAACTCGAGAAAACACGCCAACCTTTGAGAGCATCAAACGCATGCTTGATATCAGCATGCAGAGGGTGGGCGCGTCATACGTGGGCCACCAGAACATCGTTCGGTACTCCGACAAATCTGAACGGATTTCATTCATCTATAAGAAAGGCCAGATACCAACTGGCCAGACGCTCCAAGATCTCGCCCAGACTGCGGAAAGGGGGCTTCGCAACAAGACAGTAGCCGATACCAAGATGGCTCAGGCCAGAGCCAGCAATAACACCAACATGATAAAAGAAGCCGCCCGCCTCCAGGTCCAGGCCAACAGGGACATCTACCAAACCGAGCAATGCCTCACGGTCGAAATAAGTCCCTCCATGAATGCCCCGCCCGTGACCAAGTTTCAGGAAGGCATACCAGAGTGGCTCGCGTACAGACAGACGGCATTCGATCTGGCTAACAACATCTTGACTTCACCACCCCAACTGGTTGAAGTCGCCGCAATCGCCACCTTCTCGGAAAGTGTGTTCACGTTCACTGATGCCGGAGGGGCGCGGATTTACGTCAAACCGCGTTCGGGCCAAGTCTTCACGAGTGTCAGAATCGAGGAGGAACCGCCCAAGCCCGCACAACTACCACCGCAAGAACAAGCGGACAGACAGCAGCGCATCTCGCAGCAGTGGGCGGAGTTCATGCAAACCGGTATTAATATGGACCAATTCAATCTGAGTGGCTTGAACGATCTCAGCAAACAGAAATGAGGGTTGATCGCATGAAAAAGGCATCCCTGCTATTTTCGCTGTTCTATTCGGTGGCCGCCCCGATTCTCGTTGTTGCAGGCGGGGCCTACTACTCTGACGTTCCTCACTACGATCAATCGTGGTTTGAGGGCGGCGACGATTGCCTGCCAAATGCTGCGACTCAAGTTCTTGGATGGCATGACGCCCACGGGTGGCCAGCGCTTGTGCAGTTTGGCGGCAACGACTACGAGGAGAACCCGACAGGCGTGATCAATGCAAATGAAGTCATAAAGGACGCCCTCGGATATGACGGAGACGGCTTCTATTGGTGGTCTCTTATCGGGATGATCGGAGACCGTGTCGCTACCGCCGCACACACACTGGATTCCGGCGCCTCGTGGTGGACGGATGATGACGAGTTCACCAGCTGGACCGACATGAAGGGTCAGATTGACAGCTATGGCCCGATGCTTCTCAATGTCCCCAATTCCTTCCTCGTAACCTACTACTACGGAACACTCGACGATGGGGATCCCGACTGGGGCTTCACGGTCAAGGCGCACGCAATGTGCATGTACGGGTACTCAGAAGGGGTATATAAGGTCAATGCCGTTGCGCGATGGACGATCGTAGACACCGGCTGGGGCAACCCCTCTCCTGCATGGATCAACTATGACGATTCAATCGATCTCTACACGGTTGAGTTTCACGCGCAGGGGACCCCGGCCGCCGCACCGTCAAAACCAACAAGCCCAAGTCCTGCCAACTACTCTACCGGCGTTTCTCGTAACGCCGATCTTTCCTGGGCGAATGGAGGCGGTGCCACGAGCTATGACGTCTATTTCGGGACGGCAAATCCGCCCGGCGAGGCTCAATTCAAAGGCAATCAGGTGGGCACCTCATATGACCCTGGCACGTTGGCATATGACACGACGTACTTCTGGCGCATTGACGCCATGAGCGCAACCGGGCCGACAGCCGGGGACGTCTGGCGCTTCACAACGGAAAGTCTTTCTGGCTCAGATGTCACCCTCACGTCGGTTGCCGACTCTTGGCTGTATGAGGCCTCCCCGAATTCCAACTATGGCACTCTGACAGAAACGAGCGTTGCTGGAGTCATGGGTTCCAGGCAGCGGGCAGTTGTCCGATTCAATGTCTCCGGCATCCCGAGCGGAAGCACGATCAACTCCGTCGAACTCAAACTCTACGCACGCCGTTGTTACAACCCCGACAACGTGAACACCTACCTTCTGGCGCTCGGCCAGTCCTGGTCCGAGACAACGGTCACCTGGAATAATCAGCCTTCCGTGAGCGGCGATCTCAACGTCTGGCAGAAATTCACATCTACGGGTTATCATTCGTGGCAGTCGGGCAGTTTTCCGGCTCTGAAAACGCTTGTCCAAGCTTGGGTGAATGGAACGAAATCGAATTACGGCTTCCTGATGGAATACGAACAGGGCCACGATGGGGACACTGCGTACTACACGCGCGAATGGGGGACCAGTGCGGAGCGGCCGAAGCTGATTGTGAACTACACTCCGCCGCCTACTGGTTCGTTGACTGTGTACATCAACCCGGCAGACGTGAGGAACCAAGGAGCCCAGTGGAAGTTGACGAGCGGGCCCGACACTTCGTATCACAACAGCGGGGACACGATCTCCGACTTACCGACAGGCGATTACACCCTTTACTTTAGTGGCGTCGCTGGATGGACTCGCCCGCCAAGTCACAACACGACAATTACCATCAGCGTCGGGGCGAACAGCCGCACTGATACGTACGGGTTTGACGTGTCCCCGCCAACAGGGGTTTCGGCAAGCGACGGAGCGTATACCGACAAGGCCCGGATTCAGTGGAATGCGTCATCAGGCGCGACCGAGTACGAGGTATGGCGGAACACCGTTGATTCATCCGGTTCATCCTCGCGGATCGGCGATCACATCGCAGGGACCTCGTACAACGACTATTCCGGCACCGAAGGCCAGACGTATTACTACTGGGTCAAAGCGAAGAACTCAGCCGGGACGACTGGTTTCAGCGCGTCTGATTCGGGCTACCGCTCTTTGCCCGCACCGGCGAACGTATCGGCGAGCGACGCGGCTTTTTCTGATCGGATCAGGGTGACTTGGGATGCTGTTTTGGGAGCAACAAGTTACGAAGTCTGGCGGAACACGAGCGACGATTCCGGTTCAGCCGCTAAGATTTCCAGTCCCGACCCAACAGGAACAACGTTTGACGACTTCGGCGTCGCGCCGGAAACGCCCTACTGGTACTGGGTGAAGTCCAAGACTGCGGCGGGGCCGGGTGTCTTCAGCGCGAGCGATCAAGGTTCGCGTTTGCCGGGGATTGAGATTGTCACCGCATCTTTGCCCGCCGGCATGGAGATGGTGCCCTACAACGCCACGTTGCAGGCAACGAACGGCACGCCGCCTTACACATGGAGCGTGGCGGAGGGGTACACGGAGGGGGCGCAGGCCAACTCGTTCAGCGCGGTGGGAACGGCTTGGCAGTCGGGCATGGACGAAACCTATTCGTTGTCATTGCCGTTTGCCTTCCCATTCTACGGCGCGACATACTCGACATGCTACGTGGACATTCATGGCACGGTCTACTTCGTGCCGCGGGGCACGGACTATTCGCCAAGCGAAAACACGCTGGCCCACCGCAAAATGATCGCGGTCTTGTGGCGGGATTACTACCCGGACGCGGTCTCGATATTGATCGAAAGCGGCACTGACACGCTGACAATCAGATGGCAAAGGGGCACTGATGTTGACTATTCGGCCACCCTGAACAGCGACGGCACTGTGACGCTTCGCTATGGCTCAGGGAATACAGCCGGTGGCATGATAGGCATCTCCGGTGGAGACGGACAGAACTACCTGTTGAGTTCCAAGAGTCAGTCGGGCAGCATGGAAAACGCTGCTGATATCGTCTTCACGCCGGTCGGCAGACTGCCCGACGGTTTGGCTTGCTCCACAAACGGCATTGTGGCCGGGACGCCAACGTTCGCCGTTACCAGCGTTGTCACCTTCGTCGTGCAGGACAGCGTCGGCGCGAGTACAAACAAGCCGCTTGAGATCGTGATTGCGCCGAATCCCAATACGCGGCCCGTCATCAGTTCCAATGCCCCGCCAGCCGGTGCGTTCAGCATGGGCGAGGCGACGAGCCAGTTGTTCCGGGTCTGGGCGTACGATCCTGAGGGCAGCAACCTGACCTATTCATGGACCTGGGACGGAACGCCGGTAGGCGGGAATGCCAGTTCGTACACGCACACGACGGCATGGGGCGATGCCGGGCAGTATGTGTTGCGGTGCTATGTGTCGGACGATCTGTGGCAAAACATTGTCTATTCGCAGTGGACCGTCACCGTACTCGACGACAACGACGGCGACGGCATGCCGAACTGGCAAGAGCTTGACCTCGGACGCAATCCCAATGATCCGAGTGACGCGGGGAATACCTCCACGCTTGCCGGCACAGTGCGCGGCGGCGGACTCGGCTTGTCCGATGCCTACGTCGAGTTGCGCGGTGCAGGCGGCACGACGTATCACCGCACGCTGACAGCTTCCGACGGCACCTACTTCCTTTATTCGGTGTTGCCGGGGCACTACTACGCGAAAGCGGGGGCGGAGCGTTTCGCGGACGAGTGGTATGACAACGCCACTCACCGAACCAGCGCAGTTCCGTATTCCGTGCCCGCCGATTCGATCATCGCCGGCTTCGACTTCGATCTCGCCCCTGGGCAGAATCCGGCGCTGGTCGAGGTGACATCCGATCCGGCGGGGGCGGCGATCTATTTGGACTATCAGCCGACCGCAGACGTGACGCCTGCCGTTCTGACCGTGGGCGAGGTCGGAGACTGGGATTGGACGGGCTACCGGATTGCATCGCACGTCATCACCGTGAAGAAAACCGGACGGCCCCGCCCGTCGCCACGTCCTGTCGCGGCGAAGGAAGCGGAGACGGTCAGCGTGCATTTCGACATGACTTCGGACGCAATCGGCAGCGTTTCCGTCGCGACCATACCGGACGGGACCGCCGTCTACATTGACTACGCCGATTCGGCCGACGGAATCTCGCCTGTAGTCGTCGGCAATTTGGCTCCGGGTTCACACGTCATCCTGCTCAAACAGACGGGCTACCTGCAACCCCGGACCGTTCTCGCGTGGGCGCTTGAAGGACTTACAAACGAAGTCTCGCTACCAATGACAGCTAACACGGCCCCTGACCGGCTTATTGCCAATGCCCGCAGTGTCCCGCCGGGCGCGACGGTCTATGTGGACTATCTCCCAACGACCAACGTTACGGATGTTGTCGTTGACTGGATGGACCCGGCTTCGCACACGGGTTCAGGCTGGCACAGCGCTTCTCACACGATCATGCTCCGCAAGAGCGGCTTCCTGCCGGCAGCGCCCCGATACGTGCCCGACCGCACCAATGAGACTCAGACGAGTGTGGTTCACTTGATCGGAGATTCCGTGGCGGCGGTGGACGAGGATCATGACGGAATGCCGGATCAGTGGGAAGAAGCCTACCGATTGCGCGAACTCGCGCCGGGACAGCACGGCGCGAATGACGACCCGGACAACGATGGTTCCCCGAATATCGAGGAAATGGGCGCAGGCACCAATCCGCTGGACGGGAATTCGTGTCTCTTGGTTGCGGACCTGACTGTTTCCCCGCCGGGACCCGGCCAGACCGTGACATTCATCTTCGACACGGTTCCGGGGCGGACGTACATCGTGCAATGCACCGATGAACTCAAGAGCGGATGGACGAATCTCAGCGGGCTGATTCTGGCGACAGACTACCAGACCGCCTACACAACGCAGATTCCCGAAGGGACGGCGCATCAGTTCTACCGGCTTATTGTGTTGACGCCATGAGGGGACTCGGCTTGATGAAGCATGAGAATCACGATCCACCAGACACGGGCGTTCTTGCGGGCAAACTGGCTGGCGCTCACATCGGGCGTGCTGATTCTCTTGGCTTCGCTGGTACACATTCCGGCTTCATGGGATGCTCTGAACTATTTTGACCCGCCCAAGCGCCTTCTTTGGGCGCTCATGGCATTGATCCTTGCGGCAGGGTGGCGTGTCCGACCGAGCCGTTTTGAACGAACACCCCTCCTGCTGTCACTCGGCCTTCTGTCCTGGATCGTCTTCCGAACCCTCCTGAAGCCGCATCCCGATGTTGAACTGGAAGTCCTGTTCACGTGGATATTGCCCGTCCTGATGTTCATGCTTGCCGCCTGCCTTGAACAGGCCCGCGGCGTCAGGATTGTCGCTGGTATTCTTGTTCTGGCCGGAGTCATACAAGCGGCCATCATGCTCCTGCAACGATTCGGCTTTGACCCGTTCTTTTTCGATACGACATCGGTCATGGACTACAAACCGGGCCGCATGGTCGGGACAATCGGGTATCAGAACCAAGCCGTTGACTTCCTGGCGCTCTCCGGGGCGGGCATCCTCATCCTTAGCCAGTCGCCGTTTCTGCGCCTGGCCTTCATGGTCGCCATGCTTCTTGTTGCCGGTTTGACAGGCAACCGGGGAGGAGTCGTGGCGTTCACGGTTGCGCTCCTCGTGTCGCAAGCCCTCGCGGTTTGGTTTCGCGAGTCGTGGACCACGCGAAGGAAGTGGATGGCTTCCGCTGCTGTCATTCTTGGACTCTGCGCAACCGCCGGAATCATCGCGCTAGTTCCCGACACGGCCATTCGTTTTCGTGAGATGGTTACAGATTATCGGCACTCGCCCGCGGTCGGGTCGCGTGTCGTGATGACCCGCGTCGGAGTGGACCTGTTTCAAGAAAGGCCGTTGACCGGCTGGGGTGCAGGCGAATACGCCTTCCAGTATCTTGATCGCATGGGCAAGGTCTTGCCAGAGGACAAGACGCATGAAGTGCTTCGCAACGTGGTTTTCGCGCGGGAAGCGCACAACGACTATCTTCAATTTGCCGTTGAATTCGGGATGGTTGGCGTCTTACTCGTAGCAGCGCTTCTCGCCGTTGCGGCCGTGCGTTGTGCGCGCGCACGGAATCTATGCGCCGATGCGGTTCTCGCAATAGCGTTCATCATCGCATACATGGCCGTTTCATCGCTCGTTTCGTTCCCGTGGCAGACAAGCATGGGTGGCCCCCTGGCAGGGTTCTTTCTCGGCTTGTTGTGGCCGGCGTGCCGCAGGTCAGGAAGTGGGCACGCGGGAGATCCGGCGGGGATGCTGCTGACGGTACTGGGCCGCATAGCGAAGGCGGACGTTGTAATCACGTCGCTGGCATTGGTGGGATGGTGTGCGTTCGACGCGTTCCTCAATGCGGCAGTCCCGAACGCACTCGCCATGGACGGCCCGTCCGTAACGGAACGCCTTATGCCGCGATACGCCTACCGGTATCATGCTCTCGTGGGCGCGTCATACGCTGCGCAAGGGGCTGACTTTGAGGCAGAGAATGAACTCCTCTTAGCCCAGTGGGGCTATCGCGACATTCCGCTTTGGAACAATCTCGGACACGTTCAAGCAAAGCTGCATAAGTGGCGCGAAGCCGCGGAGGTTTACGAGAAGTGGGCAAGGTGCGGTTTGGATCATTCAAACGCCTTGCTCAATCTCTCCATAGCGTATGAGCAGACGGGGCGGTTCCGAGAAGCCGCAGAGAGCCTTGTCAGAAAAAACAACCTTTGGCGCGACCCATCCCCCAATGAGATCAAGCGACTGGCGGTCCTGCAACTACAGTCGGGCGATCCTCGACGCGCTCAAGACACCCTTCGTCTGTACAAGCGGAAGTGGACTGCTGCCGACTCGAAGACAGTGGCAGAAATCGAGAATCTTGCAGGCGGCATTTGGCTTGTCCTGGGCGACGGACAGAAAGCGGCAAAGTGGTTTCGCTCGGCATTAGACAAGAATCCTGAGTTGGAAAGCGCAAGACGCAATCTGGAAGGGCTGTCCAGTCTGGCGACAGAAGCGACAGCACCAGGCGGACAAGAGGAAGGAGAGTAGAAGACGCGCGCGCCCGGATTCGGAGCCGATTCGGAGCCTCCGGGATCGAGAGCCGCCGGGAGGCGGCGACCGACTGCCCCGCCTGCGGCGGGCAGTCTGTCAGCAGAAGGCCGGACAGCAGG
>Ga0194125_10010505_pt1 | contig 12623 bp, 8 predicted proteins | sample TA2KigC250mmetaG_FD_148626 | JGI IMG/M metagenome (GOLD analysis project Ga0194125, IMG submission 148626) | Freshwater microbial communities from Lake Tanganyika, Tanzania - TA2015034 Kigoma Deep Cast 250m | ecosystem: Environmental > Aquatic > Freshwater > Lake | place: Tanzania: Lake... | reverse complement strand
GCTCGCATCTGTGGTGGTATATGTGAACGGCGCGGTGTTGGAGAGGCAGATTTTAAATGCTTCATTTTTCGACGGAAATGTGATTTGGTCCACAAATTCGCTTGCCGATGGCAATTATATTATAGCGGTTCGGGCATGGGACAGTTCCGGCAACACGGAGACGACGGTCGGAATCGCTTTGCGGGTCTGGAATAACCGCCCGCGGGTGATTTGGGTGCCGGATGATTATCGGACGATACAAGGCGCGATAAACGCCAGCCGGGACGGGGATACAGTTAGGGTAAGGGCGGGAACCTATCACGAAGGATTGCGTTTAATGGGTAAGAATATTTGGTTGGAGAGCGAGGAAGGACCTGAAATAACTATAATTAATGCTGAAACTTGGGCTCATGGAATTGCTATACGCGATAATGAAATTAAAGTAACTATTAGAGGATTTAAAATTAGTAGTTTATTTGCCGGCATTGCTATTTCAGATGGTGCTATCGCAATGATATATAATTGTATTATAAAAAAGAATTGGTCAATAAACGGTATTATGGTTCAAGGTCGAGGTGCTTTTATATATAACTGTATAGTTGACAGCACAGATTATGGTGTATGGTCCTTTTATGTATATGGTTGTTTATTTAATTCGATTATACTAAACTGTAATACTGCATATAGAGAACAGAATGGATATAATAATTGGATTTTACTTGGCTGGAATTTGTATTGGAATAATGTTACAAATTTTGTCGGTGCTGAACCCAGTGAAGGAGATATTTTTGAAAATCCACTCTTTGAAAATGATAGTTACCTTTTAAATATAAATTCTCCTGCAATTAATACAGGTAAACCTGATATTTTCGATAGGGACGGCAGCCGTTCAGATATTGGGATTTTCGGCGGCCCTTATGCTTATTAAAAATCCCAACAAAATGCGTTATTAGGAGGCTAAAATGCCAGAAACTTGGGTCGTATCAACACAAAATCCAGATGTTGTAGACCTGAAAACAGTTGCCAATAGTGGTAATGTAATCGAAGTCAGAGATGTTGCAGATGATGCTCTAATCTCCCTCAAGGCTTCGAACATCGATGGAGCTAACTCGGTCGCCATCGAGGCAGCAGGACAACTCAAGGTTACAGCTGTTTCAGCTAACAATCCTGCTTCTAAAGGTATTCACGTTGTCAACAGCAGCACGAATGCTAATGCCTGGGCTTTAAAAGCCGAAGGCAAGACCGACCTGCACGGCACGATTTTAACGCGCGATCAGAACGACCAATTCATCGATGCGGCTGAAGAGCGGGCGCTTAGAATAGGGAATCAGTCGCCCACGACCGGCGTCATCATTGGCCGCTCCGGCGCAAATGGGGTTCAAATTCACGACAACACACATTTGACCGGGAATTTAAGCCTCATCGACGGCAGCCTCGAATCGGGCGGCGCGGAAGACCTTCATCTTCGCATCGGCGTTACCGGCGACACCGATAATGTAATTATATCGCGCACCGGTCTGACGACCGCTGTCAGGGGCGCTCTAACGGTAGGTCCGAACAATGCCGTCGGCGTAATCAATTCCGGTGGAACGGCCGAGTCGCCGCAAGTTTTAAAAATCGGCAATGATATGGTGACCGCCGATGTCAGGATTTCTCGCGCAGGTCAAAACATCGATATGTTTGCGCGGACGAAGTTCAACTCCAATGAGTGCGTTTTGAACAACGCTCCCAATTTAGCCGATGTCAACGGCGCCGGCTTAGTGTTCAACGCTAATGGTCACGGGGAAGGTCCTTCTATCGACTTCTACACGGGCGGCGTTCTGCGCGGCTGGGTTGACGCACTGGGGTGGAACAATGTGTAAGCAATTTAAAATCTCCCCCCCGTGTAACTTGTTGCTTCGCCGGGCTGCAACTTAAACGGCTGTCAATAGAATTAAATTGGCAGCCGTTTATGTTTGCTGCCGACTACAATTTTCGTCCTTATCTCTTATTTCTCCAAATTCTTTTCTTTAATTTCCAACACGCGAGCGGATGGATGAGTTATCGCTTGTTTAATATCCCTTCAACCCAATTCCAAAGGTAAAAAATGCAGTGTTCGCATTATCTAATAATCTTTCCGCGCGGACGGATAATTCAGCGTTGGAACTCAGCGCGATGTCCAATCCCAGCGATACTCCAATATTAATTTTGCCGCCGTTGCCGGGTTTAAAAATCTCGCGCGCTAAAACGCTCTGCCCAAAAGGATACATTCCTTTCAAAGCAACATTAGAACATTCGGTGTAATATAATCCCAATCCGCCTTTAAATTTCAGCAGATTAAGTATGTATCCGGCATTGAACGGCTGATACAGGGCTTCGGCGGAAAGTCCGGAAATGACCTTCCAGCCTTGGCTTCTAACGACGGTCATATTCCGGCTATGGGTTTCGAGCATCTCTTCGGCGTTGGGCGTCCAGCGCTGGAACGAAGCGCGCAGCCCGAAATGCAGAGTAGATGGCGATGGACTAATCAATTCAAACCCGACGGAATAACCCGTAAGCCACTCTTTGCCCGCAGCGGCGACCGGCTGGGACACACCACCGAAGGGCTTAAAGGTCAACTCCACCGCATCGAGCGAAGCGGTATTCAAGAGAAGCACGTTGGCGGTAAAAGCCGATACTACGATTAATTTTCTCATCTTTAGAGTCTCACTTTACGATGGTAAATTTATGGGTGATTACGGCGCCTTCCGGGCCAGACGCGCGCAGGAAATACAGCCCCGCTGGCAATGCTGAGCCGTCAGCCGATAAATAATGCACTCCCGGTATGAACTCCCCATCTGTAATTATTTTGACCTTCCTCCCGTTTAAATCGTAAAGTTTAATATCGACTTTGCCGGCAACCGGCACCGCCAGCATAAATCGGGTCGATGAATTAAACGGATTTGGATAAGCGGCGCCCAAAGCGAACTTGACAGGTAGCAGCGGCTGGGCTGAAACCGCCGGCGGATTTTCGCTGGAAGCCAATAACAACACATCGTCGATATAGACGCCGTCTTCTTCTATATAGTAATCGCTACGGAGATGAAAGCGGAAATGCACGACCGGTTGCCCGCAGTAAGCGTCCAACGGCACGACGAAGCGCTGCCATTTATTATAGCGCATCAGACGCTGGGTAGACGCGTTCCAAGGCCTCAAAGGGATAGAATCGAGAAAGGCTAACTCTTGATGCGCCGGTGCAGTCTGCGTCCAGGTCCAGTTGTGTGAATCCGGTTCATTTGAGTTGCCGGTCGAAACTTCGACCCACAGCGAATCGTAGCCTGGTTCGAGCGCTTGATTCAAATAATAGACCAGCGCGGCGGTCGAACAACTCGACAGGTCGAACCAGGTGTCGAACATATTGTAAGGCGCGCCCCAGCTGTCTTCACCGCGAATAGTGTTGCCGTAACGGCTGTCGGTGAAAGAATTCGGCGGCGAGTAATAGACATTCGTCAACTCCCAGCCTTTAAGTGAATCCAGACCATTGAGATTCATCCTATAATCGGAAGTATAAGTTACATCGCCACAGTCGAAATTCTGCCTCAAGAGTGTTTTAGCCGCTGCCAAACCTATATGCAGGGTCGTGTCGGATATGATAGAAACCGATATTCGGCGCGGGACATAGTTTTCACCGCTGGAAAAAGTCATTGTGTAGGTTCCATAAGGTAAGGTCAATTGAAAGCGATGGCTGTTGCGGACGAAACTCCAACTGCTGTCGGGGTGGTCGATATCTATAGTCAGAGGATAAGCGGTCGGCAAGCCTTGCGAGGTCATTTCGAAATCGACATTGCATAACGGCAAACGTTGCAATGTGAAGTTGATACGCGCCGGATCGGCGCCGGAGTTGCGGCTGATGGTCGTATCCTTATAGCCGAAGGCGCTGGCGGCGAGCCGGTAAGGCAGCGCGCTCGGCGCCGCCCAAAAGAACATCCCGTTCAGCGGATTAGCGCTGCGGACTGGCAGTAATCGATTAGTTAGAGCAGGTATGACTAATTTCGCCGCCAGCGGCTGCGAAGTTTGGGCGTCGGTAACGGTAATAACTAATCGGCTGCGTATAACCGCGCCTAAGTCATCCGGCGTGATGCCGGCGGCGGAGTTTAGAAGATAATCCAAGCCCAATTTTATATCATTCATAACAGCGTAAATGCCGGCTGAATCCGGCTGCATCGCATTATCTGAACCGCCGATTTCGAGACGCATCGCAAAAACGCCATACTTCCAATAGAAATAAACTTCGCTGTCGCCTTTAGTCTGCAGTATGCGCACTGGCGTGTAGTGGTCGTTGGGATTGCCGTGTTTCTTGCATCTGAGCGCTACAGCGTTGGCGAACTCATCTAAGAATTGTTGGTCCGGGCTTAGCTTTTTATCGAATGCATCGCGTTCGGCGAAAGCCCAGGGATAGATGACTTGTTCCTTGACATTTCCCGTGCGTGAGGAATGCAGCACGACCGAATAGATAGGCCGGACGCGCTCGATAAGCCGTATCAAGGCTTGGGTTTCAGGCTCGCTGGCGGGATTAGAACCGCGATAATAGTCGAATGATTCAGCATCGCCGGTGGCTAAAAAAGCCGGTCCGTTATGCCAGAAAAGCGGGAAATTGCGGTTGATGTCCACACCGGAAGTATCCTTGCCGATATCGACCACACAGCGGAACAGACCGTCGCCGATGTTGTCGCGCTTATTTTTGCGATATGTGTAGTCGAAATTATGGACGACCTCCAGGCCCTCCGGGTTGGCGGTCGGAACGATATAGATATTCACATTTCGATACCAGCGCGACCGTCCAGCGACGCGCGTTATCAAGCGCATAACGTATTCGACGCCTAAGACTTCCTCGGCATGAACCTGCCCGATAAACACTACCGACGGCTTATTATTCACATAGTCGCTGTCGTTGTCGGCGATTTTTATGCAATAAATCGGCATTCGGTCGGCTTGGCTATAACCGATGGAGTCGATGCGCATTATCCTTAAGCCGGCGCTGCGCAGCGAATCGCGGATAAAGAATATGCGTTCTTTGATTTCCGCAGGCGTATGGTAAGCGGGGTCATCGATAGCCGAACCTTGAAAAGTCGAGATGCGCGGTTGACCTCCCGACCCGTCGAAGAAACCTGCCGCCCGGACGCTGCCGCAAAGACAAGCGAGCGCTGCGATGATGACGACCTTCGTTCGGGCAATGTTTTTCAAATATCTACTCCTCACTGATGATAATGGTGATGATGATGATAAATTAGTGAACGGGCGTTTGGGCTCGTCCTGGCAATTAATTTGCGATGAGTCGGAGACTCCCGTCGGTAATAGACGATCACCCTTTTCTCTTTCCATAAACTTGTTCGTAGTATTCGGGATATAATTTCTGCATACAGTCCGGGCAGATACCGTGCGAAAATTGGGCTGCGGAGCGTTTGGCGATATACTTTTCGACCTGCTGCCAGTAACCGCGGTCGTCGCGCACTTTTTTACAATTGGCGCAGATGGGAATTAGACCGGTGAGGACCTGCAATGTTTGTTCGGCGGCTTCAAGTTCGGCTTGCGTTTCGGCGACCTGGGCTTCGAGACGCACTTTGACCCATCTCATTTGCCGAAGCCGGCCTTGAAATGCGATCAAGCCCACGCCGAAGCCGACCGTCAGGAGTGACAACCAAAGCCACCAGGTTTCATAAAAATAAGCCGGCACGATAATGGTCAGAGGCTGGGCGAGTTGTATCTCGGCGCCTAATCCACTGCGGGCTTTGAGTTCGAATCGATAAGTTCCCGGCGGCAGATGCCTAAAAATAACTGTCTGGTCAGACGAAAACACCGACCATTTGTCTTCCATCCCGACTAGCCGCCAGGCATAGCGATTGGAACGTTCATCGGTAAAATCGGTCAGAGCATAAGCGATTTTTAAATAACGTCGGCCTAATTTCAGTTTCAGCGTCTCACCTAGTCGATATAGTTTGCCATCTGTATCTTGAATGGATGTTAGTATCAACGGGCGGCGCCGGTCAGGTTGCGTCTGCATAAGTTGCAGATTTAATAGCGCCAGGCTGTTCGGTTGGACCAGTAAATATTTATCCGGTGCTAGTTCGAGAATTTCCTGCACGGCATTATCTGCTAAACCGGAATTTTTATCGAAGGTGATTTTAGAGTCATCCAATTCAAGCAACAATCCTTCCGAAGTCGCCAGCAGGCGCCGGCCTTGAGCGTCGAACGCGATGTCGTGGCAACTGGGACGTCCTGGGAGGCTTAACGGCAGGTTATAAACTGAATCCCGCGTAACGACGGTTACGCCTTCGCTGGCTAAAAAATAGAGATTGCCGGCTGGATCACGGCGGACTTTATAATACCGGCCCATCAGCGCGCCGCCGGGCGTAAAGTAGGACAGCGTATCGCCGGCCAACCGGTTTAAATAGCCGCTGAACGAGCCGAACCAATATGCTGAATCCGGCCCGAATGCGCCGCAGGTAACGACCCGTTCAAGCCATAAGTCCGTTTCCGACTCACGAATAGTAACCGGCGTAACTTTCCACGAAGCAGCCGTTACTAATTGAATATAATGTGCGTCATAACGTATAAGGTCGGGAGGATTGTATCGAAATAAATAATTCCAATTACCAAAGAAAATATAATCGTCATTCCCGGCGAGGGCAAAAATGCTGAAATAAGCCCAGGCGCTCAGAAGCGTATCCGAATGTAATTTTTCGCCGTTCCACCAGCCAGCGAACCAACTTCCCGCTATCCATAATCGGCCGGCGCGGTCCAGGGCGAACACCGCCGGTTGACTGCCTGTATCCAATTTATCTAAAAGTATTTTTATCCTTTCCCCGCGCACTAAATAAACCGCTTGATCGGAGACAACGACTAAATCGTTATTTTTATCCAAAGCAATGCCCATAACAGTTTCGCCGGCGCGCGGTTGATGCGGATATCGTTCGAGTCGGTCTGAATGAAAGCGGAACAGCCCGCCGCTGCTGTTGAATAATACGCTGCCATCGGGCATCTTTAGACTGGCTTCGATGTTCCTTAAGAACGGGTAATCATCGTCGTCATAGATTTTTAAGGCTTGAGTCACTAATTTATGTAATGTCCCATTTAAAGTCAGGATCCAATAATGACCCTGGACGTCGCAAAATATGTCCCTAACCTCATTAGTTGGTAGTCCGGTCGAACGATTAAATTTCAGAGTTTCTTGCTCTGAAACAACATAACCGCCTAACCAGCCGGCGAATAACTTACGACGATTCTGGCTGCGGAACGAATGGATCTTGCCTGCCAGCCGATTGAAATCGGAATTATATCTAAATGTATCATTTTCTAGATGATAGACTCCAGTGCGCGCGAACGCCCACAATTCGCCATTTTCAGAATAGTCAAGAGAATTCAAGAACCAGATATCGGGTGTGTCGCTTCCATAAAACTTTAAACATTTATCGAGCGCGGCGCGGACTTGCATATGCCGGTCGTGTTTGAACAAATTCGAGTCGATGAGTATCTCGGTGAAATAATCCATTCCATATCGAATGTCGGGATATTTTGTCTTAAATTGTCGGTAAGGCAGCGTCTCGTAATCGTTTTGCAAATTGGCGTCTTTAAATTCCCACACTTCTTTCAACTCTGCGAGTTTGAATTTTAAAATACCGTTCATTTCAGTCGCCGCCCATATCGCACTATCCGCGGGATTAAAGAGCAGGTCAACTACCAAATTGGAGCCGGGCGAAATGGGATAATATAGATTCCACCGCAATAAATAATAAGCCTCGCGGTGACGAGCAATCAAGCCGCTGGCGGTAGCGGCGCACAGCCAATCATCTACAAAAATGACATTTCGCACATTCAAACCTTGTAGGTCAGGATGCGGCTGGATCTGGCCGGTTAGCGGGTCATAAATGCTGACTCCGTTCCAAGTGCAAATCCAAATGGCGCCGTCTGGGGCTTCGACGAAGTTATTGACGAAATTATTGCAAAGTCCGTCACGCACGGAGAAGCGTCGAAAGGCCGAACCGTCATAAAGCGCGACACCCCTTGCCCCGCCGAACCATAATAAGCCACGGCCGTCCTGGAAAACAGCGTTGATTTCGCTTAAAGCCGGAAATGAGCCTTCAGGATAAGCATAGAATGGTAGTTTTTGCCCGTAACTATTCGCTTTCAGGCATAAATATACCGTTATGCAGAATATAATACGGCGCGTAAAAATACTTGTTTTATGAGCGTCGATTTTTATTTTGATAATTTATTTCGATTGTCTTTTTAATATAATGTCTCGACAGACTTTTTGCAATTTGAGCAAGGAATTTATATATTGATAGATAATTGATAGTAAGTTATGTGTGGCTTTGGGCTTTAGTCTATCAAATAACACTACAAAATAAATCCAAAATATTTTCACTTTATTAAATTACACAAAATATGGAATTTAAAAACATAATTTTAACCGTCGAGGACGGCATTGCGGTGGTAACTATAAACCGTCCGAAGAACCTGAATTCACTATCAACCGCGACCGTGAACGAAATCGGCTGGGCTTTCGACATCATCGCTGGAGACGCAGCTGCCAAAGGCGTCATCGTCATCGGCGCAGGCGATAAAGCCTTTGTGGCGGGCGCCGATATCGCCGAATTAGCCGCTAAGGATACATTATCCGGGCGTGAATTCGCCATTATTGGGCAACGGGCTTTTAACAAAATCGAATCGCTGCCCAAGCCGGTCATCGCCGGGGTCAACGGCTTTGCGCTCGGCGGCGGCTGCGAGTTGGCGATGGCTTGCCATCTGCGCGTGGCGGCGGCACACGCAAAATTTGGGCAGCCGGAAGTCGGATTAGGCGTTATTCCAGGCTTTGGCGGAACGCAGCGGCTGCCCCGGCTAGTCGGCAAAGGCCGCGCGCTGGAACTTCTGCTCGGCGGTGGAATAATCGATGCTGCCGAAGCCTACCGCATCGGACTCGTCAACTGCGTCCTCGACACCCCCAAGAAAGACGCCGACAGCAATACCATCAAAGACGAAAAGGGGCGTCCTATTTTCGACCGCGAGACCTTCCTGGCTGAAATTAAACGGATGCTGAAAGGCTTCCTCGCCAAAAGTCCGGTCGCCTTGACCTATGTCATTGAAGCAGTCAACCGCGGCTTCGAACACGACCTCGAAGAAGGGCTCAAACTCGAAGCCGACCTGTTCGGTTTGATTTATACGACGGCTGATTGCCAGGAAGGCTTGAACGCGTTTCTCGAAAAGCGGGAAGCCAAATTTATCGGCAAATGAAAAGCGCTGTCCGCCACTGAAGGCAACGTAAGGTTGTCGAAAATGCCTCAATTATAATCCAAAGGAGGCGCTATGGAACTGAATGAACTAACCGCCTATTTAGCGGATTTCCTCAATATCACCGCTTATGAAGATTACTGTCCTAACGGCGTTCAGATTGAGGGCCGGAGTCAGGTTAAACGGTTAGTAACCGGTGTGTCCGCCAGCGAACGGTTGTTCACTGGCGCCGTCAAACGCAACGCTGATGCGGTGCTGGTCCATCACGGCTTATTCTGGAAAAATACGCCGCAGCCATTGACTTTGACCGGCATAATACGCACGCGGGTGAAAATACTCCTCGCACGCGATATCAACCTACTCGGCTATCATCTGCCGTTGGATGGTCACCCGACTTTGGGCAACAATGTTTTAATCGCTAAAGCCTTAGGATTGCAGGATGTGCGGCAAGTCGCTATCGAAGGTTTAAAGACGCCGTTGATGGCGGTCGGGACCCTCAAGCACACTGTGCCGTTTGAAGCCTTTAACCGCTGGGCGAATGAGATTATCGGCGCCTCCAACCCGACGCTGCAACTTGGCCGGACGCAGATTCAGAATGTGGCGGTCATATCCGGCGCCGGCAGCGGTCATTGGCGGGATGCGGCTGAAGCCGGCGCAGATGTGTTAGTTACCGGCGAAGCGCGGGAAGATGTCGTGCGAGCCGCTGAAGAAGTCGGGCTGAATCTCTGCGCCTGCGGACATTATAACACTGAGAAATGGGGTGTCCGCGCTTTGGGTGAGCATCTAGCGGCAGCTTTCGGCCTGGAGGCCGAATTCGTCGATATCCCTAATCCAATCTAACAAAAGTCCAATATCCGATTTTGAGTGCCTGCTTTGCAACGCCCTACGCGCGCTGAAATAAACCTCACGGCTTTGCGTCATAACTTTTCCTCTGTGCGCCAACAGGCCGGCGGCGCAAAAATTATGGCGGTTGTCAAGGCGGAAGCCTATGGACACGGTCTAGCGCGCATCGCGCAGGAATTATCCAACCTTGGGACGAATTACCTCGGCGTGTCATTTTTAGAGGAAGGCATCGCTCTGCGCAAAGCCGGAATATATACGCCGATTTTGGTTATGGGTGGATTAGTCGATGAGCAGATAGAGCAGTATTTGGACTTCGGACTGGACATAACTGTTTCATCGGTGTGGAAAGCCCGGCAAGTCGAAGCGGTTGCCGAAAAGTATGCGACTAAGGCTATTGTTCATCTTAAATTCGACACCGGAATGGGTCGCATTGGGCAGCAGTGGCATAGCGCTCAACTATTACTGGAAGCCGTGACGCTGTTGCCTCATCTCGAACTTAGAGGTCTTTACAGTCATTTTGCTTCCGCTGAAAGCGCTAATTTGGCTTATACTAAACATCAACTTGACTGTTTTTATTCGGTCTTGGATATGGCGCATCGGCTGAAATTGGAATTTCCCTTAGTTCATATCGCCAACAGCGGCGCCTTGCTGCAGATGACGGAACAGACGCGCTTCGCAATGGTCAGACCCGGACTGGCGCTCTATGGAGTTGCTCCCGGCCGGCATCTTGAAGCGAAAATCCATTTGCAGCCGGTAATGACATTGCGTTCGGAAATTGTCTATGTAAAAAAGCCTCCGGCGGGAACACCGGTCGGTTATGGTTCGACTTGGCGCAGTCCCGGCGAGCGCTGGATAGCGACTATCCCTATCGGCTATGGTGACGGTTATCCGCGCCGCGCCGGCAATCGCGCTATAGTCATGTTGCGAGGAAGGCGCTGCCCGGTCGTCGGCAATGTCTCGATGGACCAAATCACCATCGACGCCGGAGTAGAAGCCTATCTCGGCGACGAAGTTCTCCTCTTCGGTAAAACCGGCAATTCCGAACTACCGCTATGGGATTTATGCGCAGCCATCGACGCGATTCCTTATGAAATCCTCTGCGGTTTGACGACACGCACACCGCGGGTGTATGTTGAATAGAGGGACAATATAGACAACACTGTAACATTCCAAGTTCCAAATTCCGAATTCCAAATTTCAAAATAGATGAAGTCATTTTTCACGCAGTTTATTTCGGCGGTTTGGGAGGTTTTTAAACTACCATTTGACCTTATTGGTCTGGGCTTTAAGCGAATGTGGGTGCTCGGCTGGCAGCGCATTCTGATGCTCATTACAGCGGCGGTCGCGCTGACTATGGTTGTAATTCTGCTGTTTTTAGAAGCGACCTCGCAGCCGGGATTCTGCGGCAGTTGTCATATTATGCGTCCGTATATCGCTTCATGGCAGACTTCGACGCATAATAATGTTCATTGTATGGTCTGCCACGCCCGCGAAGGTTTGACGGGTTATATCGAGACCAAATTTACCGCGCTGTCGATGTTAGTGAATTATTTTACCGGCATTTACAAGCGTTCGAAGCCGTGGGCGGAAATTGAAGACCGCAACTGCCTGCAGGGAGGCTGCCACGCGACGCGGTTGCTGGACGGCAAAATCGACTTCACCGGCGTCGTCTTCGACCACACGCCGCATCTGACCGATATCCGGCGCGGGCGCAAACTGCGCTGCACCTCTTGTCATTCGCAAATCGTTCAGGGCGAGCATCTGACAGTTACAACTTCTACTTGCGCCTTATGTCATTTTAAAAATGTGGAGGCGGAAGGCCGGACTGAGTTGGCGGACTGCCGCAAATGCCATAAGTCACCGCCGACCGGTCGAGATGTGCCTTACGACCATACCTGGGTATTGGGAAATAATATCAACTGCCGGACTTGCCATCAGTTGATGTGGCAGGGCAGCGGCACAGTGCGCAAAGAGCGTTGCGGCGTGTGTCATAGCCAGACCGCTCATATCGAACGCATCGACGACCTCGAATTTATCCACGAATGGCACATTGAAAAGCGCAAAGTGGATTGCCTGATGTGTCACGACCCTATCGAACACCAGCAGCCGAAGGTTGCAGCAGTCATCGGCAGTGATTGCCGCGCTTGCCACGAAGACCGCCATGCGCCGATTTTAGCGTTATACGAGGGTATAGGCGCGCGGCTGGCAGCGAAGAAGATGCCCAATGCAATGCACGAATCCGGGGCAGTCTGTATGTCTTGCCATAAAGATCCATTCACCGGCAATGGCAGCGCGCGCGTCGATAAAAACGTCTGCACGCCTTGCCATCAAGCGTCCTACTTTAAATTGGCTGAGGAATGGCGAGCGAATTTCGCCCGGCGCATCGCTCAACTCGAAAGCGCTCTGCATCGGATGAGCAGCCATACTCATAAGGAAGACGCCCGGCACGATTTAGCGCTCGTCAAACGCGGCGGCGCATGGCACAATCCGCACTATGCAGATGAAGTGTTGAAGAGCGTGGCAGAAGTAATTTCAAAGGCTGGCGGAAATGTCAA
>Ga0194125_10010500_pt1 | contig 12626 bp, 9 predicted proteins | sample TA2KigC250mmetaG_FD_148626 | JGI IMG/M metagenome (GOLD analysis project Ga0194125, IMG submission 148626) | Freshwater microbial communities from Lake Tanganyika, Tanzania - TA2015034 Kigoma Deep Cast 250m | ecosystem: Environmental > Aquatic > Freshwater > Lake | place: Tanzania: Lake... | reverse complement strand
GTCCGTCTTCGGCCTGCCGCCCATGCCGCGCGGAACGCCTTTCCTCGACATCAGGCGAAGCTGATCAGTCCGCCGATTTTCTGATTGCGATGCGCGCAGGCCGGCCGTTCAGGTCCCATTCCTCCGCGTTCTCCGGGTTGACTGCCGGCACGCACGACAGGCTCAGCGTCTCCCCCGCCACGTATTCGCCGTGCCGCCCGACAGCCGTCTTCACCATCTCGTCCGAATCGAACTCGATATCGATCCGGTCCGTGACTTCCAGGTCCGCGTTCTTCCGCATCGTCTGGACCTTGTTCACGAACTCACGCGCAAGCCCCTCGACAATCAACTCCTCGTCCAGCGCGGTCTCCAGAGCCACAACCAGCTCGCCGTCAGCCGCCACAACCATGCCGGTCCTGGGTATGCGCTCGATCACGACATCCCCCGGCCCGAGCACGAGTTTCTCGCCATCAAGCACGATCTCCGTTTCCTTGCCCGATGCAAGATCGTCCAGCTCGGCGGAGCCAAGCTTCGCCATCACACCGGCAGCTTTCTTGACGCGGGGTCCCAGCCTCGGCCCGAGCGATTTGAAGTCGGGCTTCGCCTTCAGCTCCGCCAGGGAACTGTCCCTGTCGTCGTGAACGATCTGCTTCACGTTCAACTCGTCCGAAACCAGGTCCTCGAAACGGCGGGCACGCTCGAGCAGCGTCCTGTTCCTCGAAACAACATGCAGAGCCCTGAGCGGCTGGCGGACCTTCAGGTCATTCTCGCTGCGCAGCGACCGGCCGAGCCGTACGATCGTCATGACCAGCGACATCTCCTCCTCCAGCGCAACGTCCCGCCCGCCATCCCGCGCGGCGGGAAAACGGCAGAGATGCACGGAGTCCGGCATTCCCTGAGTGCGCAGGTTGCGGTACATGCTCTCGCCGAGGAACGGCACGAACGGCGCCGCAATCTGCGAGAAGGTCAACAGCACGTAGTGCAGCGTGGCGTAGGCGTTCTCCTTATCCTCATCGCTGCGCGATTTCCAGAACCGGCGCCGGCTCCGCCTGATGTACCAGTTCGTCAAGTCCTCCATGAACCCGACAAACGGACGGACAGCACGCTGAAGTTCGTAGTCGTCCATGGCCTCGGCGACTGACAGGGCAACGCCGTCCAACGAACTCATGATCCACCTGTCCAGCAGATGCGGGCTGGACGGTCTGCCCCCGTCGCCCGAGGGCCGCCAGCCGTCAACATTCGCGTAGGTGACGAAGAAGCTGTAGGCGTTCCAGAGCGGAATCAGCAGATGGCGCAGCACGTGGCGCACGCCTTCCTCCGAGAAACGAAGATCCTCGGCCCGCACCACCGGCGAGTTGATCAGGTACAGGCGCAGAGCATCCGCACCGTAGGTATCCAGCATGTAGGTCGGATCCGGATAGTTCTTCAGCCGCTTGCTCATCTTCCGGCCGTCCTCGGCAAGAACCAGTCCGTTCACGACGACGTTCCGGAACGCCGGGCGGTCAAACAGGGCTGTAGAAAGAACCATCAGCGTGTAGAACCAGCCCCTCGTCTGGTCCAGTCCTTCGGCGATAAAATCGGCCGGGAAGTTGCGCTCGAACCGCGCCTTGTTCTCAAACGGATAGTGAGCTTGCGCGTAGGGCATGGCTCCGCTCTCGAACCAGCAATCGAGCACTTCCGGAACACGGCGCAGGACTCCGTTGCCGGAAGGCGACGGGATCACGAGGGCATCGACGTGATGCTTGTGAAGGTCGGACACCCGCTTTCCGGAAAGCTTCTCGAGTTCCTCTATGGATCCCACGCAGACACGTTCCTTGCCGTCAGCGGACGCCCACACCGGCAGAGGCGTTCCCCAGTACCTGTTTCGCGAGATGGCCCAGTCGCGCGCGCCCTCGATCCACTTGCCGAAACGCCCGTCACGAAGATGGCCAGGCACCCAGTGAACCGCGGAATTGGCGGCGATGAGCCGCTCCTTCAGTTCCGTCACGCTCACAAACCACGTGGACACGCCTTTGTAGATGAGCGCCGTGTCGCACCGCCAGCAATGCGGGTAGCTGTGTGCAATGGTCGAACGGTGAACGAGGTGCCGGCCCGCCTTGAGCGCGGCGATTATGTCGTTGTCTGTCTCCTTGACCCGGCGCCCGGCATAGTCCCTTACCTCGTCGGTGAAGCGCCCTTCGGCATCCACGGGGCATACGCACGGCAGACCTTCCTTCTGGCCGGCCGCGTAGTCGTCCTCGCCGAAACCGGGCGCTATGTGCACGATGCCGGTGCCGTCCTCGGTCGAAACAAAATCCGCGCCAATGACCCTGAACGCGCCCTGAGCTCTCATTCCCGCAAACCACGGGAACAGCGGGGCATAGCAACGTCCGACCAGCTCCGAGCCCTTGAGGAAGGTCACCGACTCGTAGTCGCCTTCCTTCTTGTAGTAGGCGCCCAACCTCGCCTTTGCGATGTAGTAGACGGCTTCCTTCTCCTGCACCCTCGCGTACTCCATCTCCGGGCCCACGGCCAGGGCCAGGTTCGATGGAAGAGTCCACGGCGTGGTTGTCCACGCAAGCAGATACGCGCCGGGCTCACCGTCAACCGCGAACCGGACCGTGATGGCGGGATCGGTGACGTCCTCGTAGCCCTGGTTGGCCTCAAAGTTGGACAGCGGCGTCGAACAACGCGGGCAGTATGGCAGGATCTTCTGTCCCTGATAGACAAGGCCCTTCTCCCAGAGGGACTTGAAGACCCACCAGATGGATTCCATGTACGACGGATCCATCGTCTTGTAGTCCTTGTCGAAGTCGACCCAGCGCCCCATCCGGGTAACGACCCGCCGCCACTCGCTGGTGTAACGAAGAACTATGCTCCGGCAGGCCTCGTTGAAGACTCCGACGCCCATCTTCTCAATGTCGGTCTTCCCGCTGATCCCGAGGTCCTGTTCCACCTCGTACTCGACCGGCAACCCGTGACAGTCCCATCCGAACCTGCGCTCGATGCACCGCCCGCGCATTGTCTGGTAGCGCGGCACAATGTCCTTGATGGTCCCGGCAAGGAGATGGCCGTAGTGCGGCAGCCCCGTCGCAAACGGAGGCCCGTCGTAGAACACGTACTCGGGCCCGCCGCGCCGCTCCTCGATGCTGCGCCTGAATACGTCTTCTTCTTCCCAGAACTTGAGGATGCCTGCCTCGATCCCGGCGAAATCAACTTTGCTGGATACGGGCTCGAACTTGTCCATCATCATACCTTTCGAAGTGAATCAAGGCCTGAACGGTACACGATAGCCACAAGGCCTTCAATCACGATTGCCCCGCCTGAGGAAGCCTTGACCTCCCCTGCCCGGCCCCGGGCTCTCACAGGCACACCCCACGCAGCGCGCCGCCATCCCCGCTCCCGTGTGAACGCGTCCGCGCCCAGGGCAGCGGGTCACGCAAGTCCCGCGGCGAAAAAGACTGTTGTTTTTCATGACTGCACGTTGCTACGATTGCCCGCATGAAAACGAGACTCCCCCTCTCAATAGTCGCTTCGGTGATAGTCGCATTGGCCTGTTCAGCAAGTGCCGTAGACCAGGAGACAGGGATCTCGGTCGGCACCCGCTTTCACATCGAGCACTCGTCGTTCGAGGACCTGCCCTACGGCGACGGCGACATGTCCTACGGGATCGCATTCGAATGGCACGAAAACGACGCGTACTGGCAGATCTGCGTCAACTTCGCGCAGAAACTCACCAAGACGAACGACACCGAACACGTCGTCTCCCCGCAGCTCAACCTGCTCCTGAAGGACAATTTCTGGCGCGGCGGCGTGGGAGCGATGTGGAGCTATGTCGAACGCGAGAAGGAATCCGGATCGGACAGCGACTGGCTCGATGTCTACTGGCAGTTCATGTTCGGTGTAAGCATGCCGATCTACGGCATGACTCTCGATCTCATGGCCTACTACGTCTTCGAAGACTGGGACAGGCTCGACGATTTCGACCTGAACGACATCGAGTTCGGCGCATGGCTGGGATTCAAGTTCTAGGCGGGGGGCGTTCAAGACCGCCCCGGCATCCTCCATCCGTGAAACCTGGCCGCACGACATCAAGGGGCGTCTTTGCCCCTCGCCTGTCTCCTTGCAGGACGTCCGCGCAGTTTGTCAAACACCCCGCGCAGAAGCATCCATGCGCTGAAAAGGAGCCTGTCAAGCCTGCCCGGGGTCCGTCGAGTCCGGTGCGTCTCACCGCGGTTGCGCATGTAGTCCCTGTCGCTCAGCCCCACTTCCGTTTCCTCCGCCTGACGCGCCAGGCCGCCGCACTCTTGTTACTGGCCCTGTTCATTCCGGCCCGCGCGCCTGCCGCCGCATTTGACCGGATTGAAGGCGCGATTGTCAAACTGTACGTGGTGAAACAGCGCGCCAATCCGCAAATGCCGTGGCTTTCGTACCCTCCTTCACAGGTTACCGGGTCCGGCTTCGTCATCGCCGGACGCAAACTCCTGACAAATGCACACGTTGTCTCCGACGCAAAGTTCATCGAGGTCCAGCGGGACGCCGACCCGCGGCGTTACCCGGCGCGCGTCGAGTTCATCGGTCACGACTGCGACCTCGCGATGCTTGTCGTTGACAGCCCCGATTTCTTCCATGACACCACAACCCTCAAGATCGCATCCTCCCTCCCCCCGCTGGCCGCCGAAGTCGCAGCCATCGGGTTTCCGGCGGGCGGCGACAGGCTTTCGGTTACACGCGGCATCGTCTCGCGCATCGACTACGGCGGCTACGCGCACAGCGGCGCCGATCAGCATCTCGTCCTGCAGGTGGATGCCGCGATAAACCCCGGCAACAGCGGAGGCCCGATTCTCTACGGCGGCAAGGTCGCCGCCCTGGCTTTCCAGGGCATGATGGCTGCAGAAAACATCGGCTACGGCATACCCGTCCCCGTCCTCAAGCACTTCCTCGCCGACGTCGCTGACGGGAAGTACGACGGCTACCCGGAACTGGGCGCTGAAACCGTCAATACCCGCAACCCGGCCATCCGCAAGTCACTCGGCATTCCAGTGGATATCACCGGCGGCTGCGTCGTAAGCAGGCTTGACGCCTTCGGGGCGGCGGCCGGCTCTCTGAAGCCGGGTGATGTCCTCCTGACAATCGACGGATACGCGATCGGAGACGACGGCAGCATCCTGATCGGCAACCGTCCGGTGGTCTTCCAGGAACTGGTCGAACGCAGGCAGTGGGGCGACAAGGTTGCCTTCTCGCTGCTAAGAGGAGGCAGCCGGCGCTCCATCGAAGTGACACTCCGGAATCCGTTCGATCCATTCACCTTCCGCTATGAGTACGACACGCCGCCGCGCTACTGCGTCTACGCCGGACTCGTCTTCGCGCCGCTGACCCGCGAGTACATGCGAACCGTCTCGCGCAATGCCTCCCGCGCGAATGACCTCCAGCTATCGTATTACATGCAGTTCGCGAAGGAGGACGGACTGTACAGGGACCGCTCGGAATTCATTGTTCTGATTCGACGGCTGCCCCACTCCATGAACACGCACCTCGACCCGTTCGTCAACGGCATCGTCGATAACATCAACGGCCGCATACCGACCGGGGTCGACGACCTGGCCTGTCAGCTCAGGGCCGCTGCGCACGGATTCCACAGGCTTGAATTCGCCGGCATGGAGGCGCCGATGATCCTGGACGCGGCGGCGGCAGCCGATACGGACCCGTCAATCCGCGGCCAGTACGGCATTCCGCCGGCGGAGATGGAGGGGCGCCGATGAAAGGAACGGCCCTGCTCCTCTCCTTCGCCGCCACGGTTTCGATTGCCGCGCGCGCAGTGCACGGCGCGGACGCGCTCCACCGCACAATTGTCCAGGTGGAGATCACCAGCCAGATGCAGGACCCGCTCCTGCCCTGGCAGGCTCAGCCCTTCCAGCAGGCAGGAGGATTCGGCGTTGCAGTTGCTTCCAACCTCGTGCTCACCACTGAATCCCTCGTTCGCGGATGCCGCAACGCCGAATTGCGCCTGCCGGGACAGGGCCGCAAGATAGAAGCCCGCGTCATCGAGAAGGACGCCCAGGCCAACCTGGCGCTCCTGAGCATCCAGCCCCGGCCCGAAAACCTGCTGTCCCCTGTCCATGTAATGAAGGGGCTCATCCCGACTTCATCGCTGGAGATTGCGGCTCTGGATCGGACGCTCCGCATCCAGCGCTCCCCTGCCATGCTGCGCGCCTCGGCGGTGGAACGCATTCCCGGCGCCCCGTACTTCATGCTCCAACACGCGGTTGTGGCGGATATGCACACGGAGGATTCCGGTTTGCCTCTTCTCACGGCCGACGGTCTCCTCGCGGGTCTTGTCATGGACTACAGGCGCGCGGATCGGACCGCCATGGTCGCGCCAGCCGCCCATATCGCCCGGTTCCTCGCCGAGTCCGGGGCCGGCGGATTCGCCGGCATGGCTTCCGCCGGCTTCACCTGGCAGCCGCTGCTCGATCCCGCACATCGGCGCAGCCTCGGCCTTGACCCCCTCGGCCCTGGCATACTCGTCCTCTCCACCCTTGTTCCGCCCGGCACAGAGGAGCCGGTCCTGCGCGACGACGATGTCGTGATGAAATGGGACGGCTTCGAAATCGACAGCACAGGCTTCTACGAAGATACTGACCTTGGCCGGACATCATTCGCATACCTTCTTAACGGACGTACCAGGCCCGGGGATCGCTCGAAGGTTGACGTCCTGCGCGAGGGATCCATGCGCTCGCTGGACGTTCCTCTTTACCGGTTCAGTGACACGGACGCCCTCGTGCCCGAAAATGTGGAAGGAAATCCCGAGCCGTATATCGTCGCTTCCGGAATGGTCCTGAGAGAACTGAGCGCGCGTTACCTCTATGCTTTCGGGTCGGACTGGCAGACGAAGGCAAACGTCCGACTCGCACATGCCTACACGTTCCGCAGGATGGCGCCGGACAGGCCGGGCGACCGGATCGTCATCCTCTCCCACGTTCTTCCCGATGACGCCAACAACGGGTACCAGCACCTTCGAGACGAGATAGTCACCGGCGTGAACGGCGAGCCTGTCCGGAACCTGAATGACGTCTTCGCGCTGCTCGGCCCGGCCTCGCCCATTGCGTCGCTTCAACTGAAGGGCATTGGGGTTGACGTTTCACTGGATCCCTCGGAAGCCGCCGCTTCGGATGCGCGGATATCGGCCAAGTACCGTATTCCGGCTGAGATGCTTCGCTTCCGGCCTGACGTCGCCGTCCCCGCAAACACAACCGCCGGAAGATCGAGGAAGTGAAGTTGATTGCATACACGCGTTTCATGCTGCGATTCGCACTGACGGCGGCCGTCGCAACAGCCGTTCTTGTCGCCATCGCCCCGTTCGTCAAGACCCACATCGTCTGGCGCAATCTCGCCAAGGCGGAATCAATGATTGACGCCGGCCATCCCGCCGAAGCGTCGGCGGCCCTCGCGCCTTATGAAGCGTGGACTATTCCTTACCCTTCGATCCGCGCACGGTTCCGCGCGTCGTTGATCCGCGCCCTCGTCCAATCGCGGTCACTGCCCGCGGCCGTGCAGGTCGCGGAACGGGAATTCTCCGACGACGGGAAGGCTGTTGAGAAACCGGCCGCCTCCCGGCTCTACAAGGCTTTTGTCATGACGCCGGCATCGTTCACGGACTCGGTCTTCCGAAGAACATGGGGGCTTCCAGCTTCAACTCGATGGAGCGGCTTCGAGGCCATGCTGAGCGAGCTGACGAGGGCCGGACTGCCATCCGACGCTGCCGACCTGGCTGAAGGCATCCTCAAGCGCAATCCGCCCGATAGACTGCGCCCCGCCCTGACTGCCTGCATCCAGTCACGTCATCAGCCGCCGCATCCCACCCCTCCCCCTGCCGCCGCCCGGGCCACACCACTCCTCACCCAACCTGTCGCGGAAACGGTGTGGACAAGCCCTCCTCCGCAGGCCTCGCAGGTAACCACGACGCCGTCTTCGCCCGCGTGGGCGCTGGTTGCGGAGACGTCAGCCCCCGTCTTCGGGCCGGACGGAAAGTCAATCCGCACAGTCCCGCGTTCATACGTCCTGCTCGTCCACGGCAAGAGAGAAACACGCTCCGGGCTCCTTCTCTCGTGCTCAGACCCGAACGGCGCCGGCGCGGGTTCGAACCTGCTGATGAGGGCATCAGACGTCGTCTCATACGAATCGCCCTGGAACGGCATGCAGGATGAGACAAAGGCTCTCCTTCTCAAGAGATCAGCGCTGTCACTCAGCGCGTTTGACCTCGCCGCTCAGGCCGCGGAAGACATAAAACGGCGCAACCCCCATTCCGGCGACTTCACCCGGGCCTCTGCGGAGTACCGCCGCTTCTACGACGAAGTCCAGCGCCTGAAGGAAATCCGCGACTCGTCCACCGGGGACACCAGGATCGAAGCCGCCGACAGGCTGAGGGCACTGGTCTCGAAAGGCGCCGAGCTGTCCGCCGCTGTCGAGGATGCGCGATCGCGCCGCGATGCATGGGCCGCCGCGCATGCGGCCGAGGCGGAACCGCCCGCGCTTGCGTCGCTCAAGAAACAGATCGCCGATGCAACAACCGAACTCTCAGGGCTCGGACTCGAGTAAGAGTCACGACAGATGAGGAACGGCGCCAAACCGACCGGTCGCTCTCAGGCAAAAGACAGTCCCGCCTTCCGAACGGGACTCGACACGCTGCTTTCCGATTGCGGCGAGTGGCTGGCAGGCAGACGCATCGGGCTCGTCTCCCACCCCGCAGCCATCAACCGCGACGGCCGGAACTCCGTTGATGTGCTGGCCGGGACGGCAGGCTTGCGACTGAAAGCCCTCTTCGGCCTTGAACACGGTTTCTTCGGCGAGGCGGCCGCGGGGCTCCGCGTGGCCAGACGGACCCACCCACGGCTTCGCCTTCCCGTATTCTCGCTCTACGGGGCAAACCGATCCCCCTCGCCGGCAATGCTGCGCGGACTGGACACGCTGGTCTTCGATATCCAGGACATCGGCGTTCGCTCCTACACGTTCATCTCGTCCCTGCGTCTCATCATGGAGACCGCCGCCCGGGCCGGTTTGCGCCTCGTGGTCGCGGACCGGCCTGTTCCCGCAGCCGACACTGTTGACGGGCCGATGCTGGACCCGTCATTCGCTTCATTCGTCGCCGCAGTGCCTTCGCCGATGGTGTACGGAATGACCCCGGGCGAGTCGGCGCTCTGGCTGCGCGAGACGCTGGGGCTCGATCTTGACCTGCGCGTGGCACCCATGCGCGGCTACTCACGGGATGAACGTCCTCACATTCAGTGGCCAGCCTGGGTTCCGCCCTCTCCGCAGATCCGTTCATGGGATACGGCGCTGTCGTACCCTGCCCTTGTCTTCACCGAGGCCCTCCCGTTCTGTGACCACGCCCGCAACACTCCCCACGCTTTTCAGGTCGTCGCTGTCCCGGGACTTGCGGCGGCCGGCCTGTTGCGGGCGCTGGAGAGGTCGGACGTCACGGGCGCGCACTTCGTGCCCCATACCTACGTGGCCGCGCACGGGGCAATGACGGGGAGGCTTCTTGACGGCGTACGCCTCGTCATCCATTCACCGTCAGCGTTCAGACCGTGCGAGTGTTCCCTGGCGCTGCTCGCCGCTCTCCGCCGGCTTCTTCCAGGAATGTGGAGAAAACGCGGAGTCAGGCGGGATTTCATGGACAAGCTATACGGCACCGACCGCGTCAGGAACCGGATCGAGTCTGGCGACAGCCCGGCGGATATCGCGGCCGAATGGCGCAACGGACTGGACTCTTTCCGCAAAACCCGCCTCCGACACCTGCTTTACAGGTGAAACACGATGTGAAAACGATGCGCATCCGACGCGCGATTGTCCTCGCCGCAGGCGAAGGTTCGAGACTGGCGCCGCTGACCCGCGTTGTCCCGAAGCCGCTGCTTCCGGTCCTCGGAACTCCGTTGCTTCTGAGGAACCTTCAGATGCTGCGCTCCTGGGGCGTCGAGGATGTGCTCATCAATCTGCACCACGGCGCGGCCGCGATCATCAACGCTTCGACAGGATGGAAGACCGGGCTCCGGCTGACTTTTTCCTTCGAGCCTGACCTGCTCGACACCGGCGGCGCCCTCGCGCGCGCGCACTGGTTCGCGGATGGAGCCCCTTTCTGGCTGATGAACGCCGACGTGGCCTGCGAGGGAGTGGAGCCGGCCATGTTGTTTGCCGTGTTCCGCAAGCCTTGCCTCGCTGCGGTCTGGGTGGTTCCGAACACCGGTCCCCGCACAGTGAACGCTTCGCATGGCAGGGTGCTGACCTTCCGCGCTCCATCCCGGGGCCATGCCGGCGCATCCACGTTCTCCGGTCTGCACCTCGTCGCCCCGCGCATCCTGAAGTTCATCCCCGCGGAGGGCCGTTCCTCGATCATTACGGCCTATGAATCCGCCATCGCCTCGGGTGAAACCGTGCGTGCGGTCGAAATGCCGCGCGCACTATGGGCCGACATCGGAACGTTCGAAGGCTACCTCGCCGCCAACGACCTGCTGAAACACGGCCAGCCCTGGTCCTGCGTCGCTCCGGACGCCCGGATGGGAAGAGGTTGCAGCATCCGCAACTCCGTGGTCATGCACGGCGCGCGCATCGCTTCACGCTCGCGTCTTCAACACGCGGTGATTGCTCCTCACGCTCCGGCCGCCGGGCGGGTGTCGGGCCTGGTCATGCGCGCTTCCGACATGCCGGAACCGATCCCCTGCGCCGTGAGCCTGCTCGGATGGAAGACAGACCGTGCGTCGGCCGCTCCGCTCCCCGGCCGTGCGTCGGACCGCAGCTTTGTTCGAATCCGCGCCGGCTCTGAATCAGCCATGCTGATCATCCGCGGAACGGACCGGCCCGAAAACGAATTCCACGTCCGCCATACACGCTTTTTAAGCCGCCTCGGAATCCGCGTTCCGGCGTTGATGGGGGATTTCCCGCGCCTGCGGATTACGGCAATGGAGGACGTCGGAGACTACTCGCTCCAGTCCCTGCTGCCCGGAATGTCCCGCAAGGCGCGCATGTCCGCATATCGCAGGATACTCGAGATCGCCGCCCGGCTGCACAGCCCCGAAACCGCAAGGAAGGCGGCGCGACATACCATGGCCGAGCCGTTCGGCCCGCCGTTGTACGGGTGGGAACACGACCTGTTCGTCACCCACTTCCTCGTGCCGTTTGTTCATCCTTCCGGCTCGACCGTCTCGGCCCTTCGACGTGAACTGGCGGGCGTCGCAAACACGCTCGCCGGTGAAGCCCTCGCGCTCGTGCATCGCGACTTCCAGTCAAGCAACCTTATCCGGCATCGCGGCGAATGGGTCGTCATCGACTACCAGGGCATGCGTCTGGGACCGGCCGTCTATGACATCGCTTCGCTGCTGTTCGACCCCTACGCGACCCTTCCGAAGGACGAACAGATTGAGCTGTTCTCCTGCTACACGGATGCCGCGGGACGCCGCGCAAGCGACCTTTCGGGCCCCTTCCGCGCAGCTTGCATACAACGCCTCATTCAAGCGCTCGGGGCATACGGCAGAATGCAGTCGCTCCGTCAAACAGCTCGCTTCCGCGTCTACATTGCGCCAGGATTACGGATGTTGATTAGGGCTCTTGACGGCGCGGAGGGAACGCCTGTCCTTCGCCACGTCGCCGAGGAGGCGCTCCGGAAGGAGATGCAACGATGAAGATGATGTCTGTTCTCACCGTCTTTATTGCCTTCTGTTGCGGTTGCGGAAGGACCGAAACAGCCGGGGGCAACCCCACGGAGAAGTCCTCCGTCCAAACGGCAGTTGACGGGTTCACGGGACGGACGGCCGTGGAAGCCGGCAAGAAGGCGCGCGCGGATATCGAGCGCATCTCGGCCCAGAAGAACAAGGACCTCGCGGAAACGTACGGCGAAGAGTAACCGCGGCCGGAATCAGCCTGCACGCCGTTTCTCGATCCAGTCGAGTATCCGGCCGGCGACGTCCATCTTCGACATCAGCGGCAAGGCCACCGCTTCGTCCTCGCCCGTGACCAGCGTGCAGCGGTTCGTCTCAACGTCGAAACCGGCATCCGCCTGCGAGACATCGTTCGCAACAATCATGTCGAGCCCCTTGTCGCGCAGCTTTCGGACGGCCTCTGGCAGGGGGTTGCCGGTCTCCGCGGCGAACCCGACGAATATCCTTCCGCCCTTTCGCGGCCGCAGCGTTTTCAGGATGTCAGGCGCCGGTTCCAGACGGATCACGGGAGGAATCCGCGATTTCTTGATCTTTTCGGCCGACACCGTAACAGGCCGCCAGTCCGCAACCGCCGCGGCCATCACAAGCGCATCGCAAGATTCCAGAGCGTTCCCGACAGCCGCCAGCATGTCCTCGGAGGTGGTCACCCTGATCACCTGCGCCCCCGGCGGATCAGCGAGTGCGACGGGTCCGGCAATGAGAACCACCCCGTGCCCGCGCGCCACCGCCTCTTCGGCGACCGCATAGCCCATCCGCCCGGAAGACCGGTTGCTGATGAACCTTACAGGGTCTATCGCTTCCCTCGTTGGACCGGCGGTCACGACGATTCGCATGAGCGGAACATAGCAGCACCCCGCCTCCATTCAAGCAACAACAGCCCGGGACGCTTTCGCCTTGGTTCGCCGTGACCCCCCCGCTATGATGCGCGCCCTATGACGATTAAGACCGTTGTTGTGG